>Ga0307472_100000072_pt1 | contig 27708 bp, 27 predicted proteins | sample atmos_gasesAM5C__2_FD_204582 | JGI IMG/M metagenome (GOLD analysis project Ga0307472, IMG submission 204582) | Hardwood forest soil microbial communities from Morgan-Monroe State Forest, Indiana, United States - atmos_gasesAM5C_05 | ecosystem: Environmental > Terrestrial > Soil > Temperate...
GTTTCGGCCTGGTCTTGATGCTGGTTTTGATCGTGCGGAAAATCAAGGGAGCGATGCTGCTGGGAATTCTCGGCACCACGCTTCTGGGGATTCTGCGCGGAATGTCGAAGTGGCCAACCGCGCTGGTTTCGATTCCACACCCTTCGCTGACGTTTCTGAAATTCGATCTGCGCGGTGCGCTTCACCTGGGACTTTTCGAAATCATGTTCATATTTTTGTTCGTCGATCTCTTGGACAACGTAGGCACGCTCGTGGCCGTATGCGAGCAAGCGGGCTTTGTGAAGGACGGGAAAATTCCGCGAGTGGGGCGCGCGCTGCTGGCGGATGCCGTCGGAACCGTTTTCGGCTCGATGACGGGCACGTCCACGGTCACCAGCTATATCGAAAGCGCGGCGGGAGTAGCTGCCGGCGCACGGACAGGCTTGAGCAATATTCTTGTTGCCGCACTGTTCCTGGCGGCGATGTTTTTTGCACCGGTTGCGACCGCGATTCCCGGTTTTGCTACTGCGCCCGCGTTGATTTTGGTCGGGGCACTGATGATGCAGTCGGTGGCGCGTGTGAATTGGAACGATTTCAGCGACGCTTTCCCGGCATTCGTCACCGTGCTCGCGACACCGCTCACGTTCAGCATCGCGACAGGCCTGAGCCTCGGCGTGATTTCCTATACAGTGGTGAAGGTCGCCGCCGGAAAAGTTCGCGAGGTCAGTGTGCTGCTCTGGATCCTCACCGCGCTCTTCATCTTGCGCTACATCTACCTCGCGGTTGCGTAGAGGTAGCTTAAAACTTCAAAAAAAGGTTCCCTCGGCGGGTGAAGCTGCATCGATTTCTTGCGGCTTACGGCACGACTGAAGTCGTGTCCTGACGAAAGCCGACACGCCGAAATGACTCTCTCGTGCCGGAATTTTTTGGGAGGCCTTGCAGCTCGCTACATCGCGACGGAGGCTTTTGTGCCGAAGACGCGGCGGAAAATCGCATCCACAGCACGCAACTGGCGCTGCAAGTCGAACGTGTGAGCGAGCGCTTTTCCATCGAGATACTTCCGGATATTCGCATCTGACGCGACGCGATCCCTGAAGCTCGTCTCCGATTCCCAGGCCGCCATTGCGTGGCCCTGCACCCATTTGTAGGCGTCTTCGCGCGGCGCGCCATGCTCGACGAGGTCCTGCAAGAGCTGCCCCGAGAACACGAGTCCTTTCGTCGCCTCGAGATTGCGGCGCATCCGCTCGGGAAATACTTTCATGTTCGCGACGATTTCAGTCATGCGATGCAGCATGTAGTCGATGAGAATCGTGGAGTCGGGCAGAATCACGCGCTCCACCGAGCTGTGCGAAATGTCGCGCTCGTGCCACAGCGCGATATTTTCAAGCGCCGCAAGCGAGTTCGCGCGCACCACGCGCGCGAGCCCGCACACCTGTTCGCTTGAAACCGGATTGCGCTTGTGCGGCATCGCCGAGCTGCCGCGCTGCTCGCCGCCAAACGGCTCTTCCACTTCGCGCACTTCCGTACGCTGCAAGTGGCGGACTTCTTGAGCGATGCGTTCGAGGGTTCCCGCGATGATTGCCAGCGTTGAAAGATATTGCGCGTGCCGGTCGCGTTCAATCACCTGCGACGTGATCGGCGCCGTTGCCAGCCCCAGCCGTGCGCAAATCTTCTCTTCGATTTCAGGGCCGAGGTGCGTGCACGTCCCCACTGCGCCTGAAATCTTTCCCACCGCCATTTGCCGCCCCGCCACCTGAAACCGCGCGAGGTCACGGCGATTTTCCGCGAACCAGTTCGCCACTTTCAGCCCGAATGTAATCGGCTCAGCGTGCACGCCGTGCGTGCGGCCGATCTCCGGCGTGTCTTTAAACTCCCACGCGCGCCGCTCGAGCACTTCGCCCATCTGTTCGAGCGCCTTTTCAATCTGCTGCGAAGCTTCGCGCACCAGCAGCGCCTGCGCCGTGTCCACCACGTCGTTCGACGTGAGCCCGTAATGCAGCCAGCGCGCCGCTTCGGGATCGCCCACCGATTCCTGCACCGCCATCGTGAACGCAATCACGTCGTGGCGTACTTTCGCTTCCAGGTCATTAATCCGCGCCACATCGACACGCGCCCGCTCGCGCAGTTTCAGCGCCGCCTCGCGCGGGACGATGCCGGCTTCCGCCAGCGTCTCTGCGGCAGCCAGCTCCACTTCGAGCCATTTCTGAAATCTATTCTCGTCGCTCCAGACGCGGCCCATTTCCGCGCGTGTGTATCGCGGGATCAAAGGAAGCTCCTTTTCGCGCAGCTCTTTTTGGCGCTACTCTTCAAGCTAGCTTGCAAACGGCGGGGAATTTCCCTGCACCATCATACCTGCAAACTCGACTGGAAGACGACACTCGAAAACGACCGTCACCGCTTCGCAGGCCTGAAGCTGAAGAGTTTCTGGCATTCGCGCCGGAGGAATCCGCCAAAAACAGGAATGCGGTGATTGCCCTTCTCAAAAACCAGCCTGCATGGGATCAAACAAGCTCGCCACTTATAATACTCGGTGCCGTGCTTGCGCCCATACGCGGCAATGTCTTCCTGCGAAACGCCGTACACCACCGCGCCAATTCGTGACCACACGCCGGCTCCGGCGCACATCGCGCACGGCTCATGCGTCGAGTAAAGGACGAAGTCAGGCAGGTAGCGGCCATAGCCGCTGGACACATATTTCAGCGTTTCGAGTTCGACGTGTTTGATACTCGATCCCGAAGTTTTTACCCGGTTACCGGCGCTGGCAATCACCACTTCGCGCTTGCCTAGCAAGCGTGTAATCACCGCGCCAATCGGATAGTCGCCGCGGTCACCGGCGCGTTTGGCCTCTGCTATAGCCAGTTCCATGAATTTCTTCTTAGGTTTGTAGGTAGGCGGGATCATGCAGTTGGATTATATCTTGTTTATCGCCGGCCTTTCTTGAAAGCCATGCATGACCGCCGCCCCTTATCAGGTGTCTAATGATCCGACGACAATCCATATTACCAAGAGGTATCAGGGATGCAGAGCTCGCCATCCGAACCGAAACGCCGTGTTAACCTCACCGGTTTAGTCCAAGGGGCAGTTATGGATACCGAAGAGCTAATTAAGGCGTATTTGCTTTACTTCGAAACTAGGCAGGAAGCAGATCGGTGGGCTTGGAATGAAGTAGACGATTTGGTTCGCTACGACCCGGATAAAGGATGGAAGGTAACCTATCTTCTGATCAACAAGGCAAATTCCGATGAAGCGCTGGGATTTATTGCGGCGGGCCCCCTTGAGGATTTGCTCAAGAAACATGGCCCGGCAGTTATCGACCGCATCGAGGAAGCTTCCCAGCAGAATGTTCAACTCCAAGCCGCGCTCAGTGGCGTCTGGATTCGCCCTGAGAATCCTATCTTTGAGCGCTGGCGTCGGCTTATGTGGAAATTCGGCTTCGCTGAAGGTAAGCGAACACCACTCTAATACCTCAATTCCTCCGTGGATGACGTGAATGGCCGTCATAGTGACTTCGATTGCACTCCTCGCGATAGCGCTTTTCGTGTTTTGGGTAGAGCCCATTGCTGTCTTGGGCGTGTTCGAGCGACTCGCGCCCAACGTCACGTTTCGCATTCCCACCCATCATCCCTGGGTTGCGCTTTCCTTCGATGACGGCCCGCATCCAGTATTCACGCCCCAGATCCTCGAGATCCTTCAACAGTACGATGCCAAGGCGACTTTCTTCCTCATCGGCGAGCGAGCACGCCGCCATCCGGATCTGGTTGCGCGCATCAGAGCCGCAGGACACGAGGTGGGTAACCACTATTTTACGAACGGCCTTACTCTGCACCACTCGGATGCTGACTTCCTTCATTACCTCGAGCAAACGGAGAGCGAGCTCGAGATCACGACCAGACCGAAACTATTCCGCCCACCCGGAGGCGTCGCGTCGCCCAAGCAAATCCGTCTTGCGCGAAATAAGGGTTATGAATGCGTCTTGGGGTGCGCGTACCCTCACGATCCAATGCACCCTCCGGTCCGGTACATCCAGTGGCTCATTGAAAAAAATCTCGTCCCAGGGACGATTGTGATTCTTCACGACGGCATCTCCGATCCAACCCGGAGTATCCGCGCTTTGCCGCATATTCTCGCTGCAGGGCGCGAGCGGGGATTACGCTTCGTTTCTATCGGCGATCTAAAGCGAGAATCTCGATAACCCTCATCTCCCTTCATATCTATTAGTTGGCGGAAATCTCACGCCCAAACGACATAGCTACCAGCAGGACGAAACCAATCGAAAAGGAGAAATCAAATGAAAGTGACCGTTTCGTGGTTCAGCGTGAACGACTTCGAACAATCGAAGAAATTCTACGGCAACGTGCTCGGCCTCAAGAAAACGCTTGAAGTCGAGCAATGGGCCGAATTTAGCGGTGGCGAAGGCGAAGCGTCAATTGGATTGTCCGGCAGGCAAATCGTCACTTCCCGAGAGCCCGGCGCGACAATCGTTTTGCGCGTGGAAGATATCGAGCGCGAACGCAAACGGCTCGAGTCAGGCGGCGTGAAATTCGAAGGCAAGACGGAAGAAATTCCGGGTATGGTGAAACTGGCAACGTTTCGCGATCCGTCGGGCAACCGGCTACAGCTTTGCCAGGTGCTGATGAAGTCGTAGTTCACGTTCAACCTAGACTGTGGTCGAAAGGACGTCTCGCGGCCGCGGCAGCCCATCGAACCGATGTAAACTGTCGCGGCCCGAACCTCCGAGGAGCCCTTCACTAAAGGAGACGCTACGATGGCTAGCCATCCACATTCGCCAATCGCTCCCGAACCGGACGAAGAACTAAAACTCGTCGAACGCGCCCAGCATGGCGACCGCGCTGCCTTCGGCTCGCTCGTTGAGCCCTGGCGCAAGCCTCTCTTTGGCTACATCTATCGCATGGTCACTCAGCGGCAAGATGCCGAAGACCTGCTGCAGGATGTTTTCATACGCGTGCTCGAAGATATTCGCAGCTATCGCGGCGAAGCGCGTTTCAAGAGCTGGCTTTTCGGGATCGCCACGCACGTCTGCCTTGACCACTTGCGCTCGAAGAAACGCTGGCGCGTGGAAGCGCAGCTGATTGGCGAGCAGGAAGCAAAGAAAAACCCGGAGAACTACGTCAGCTTGCAAAACATGATGGCGCAGCCGGGATTCACTTATGAGACTCGCGAGCACATCGCGTTTTGCTTTTCGTGCATCGCGCGCACTCTATCACCGGAAGAGCAGGCCGCTGTGATGCTGAAAGAAGTTCTAGGATTCACAGCGGAAGAGGCTGCCGGAATTCTGCGCGTTTCAGAGCCCATTTTCCGCCACCGCTTGTCGGACGCACGCGCCAGGATGACGGAGGCTTTCGACGGCCTCTGCGCCCTCATCAACAAAACGGGCCTGTGCTACCAGTGCCAGGGACTGCGGGAAGCTGCATCGGGACAACATCGCGGCGCGGATCTGGTTCAGATTGAAGTAGCGCCGGGCGTGGCGGTTAATCCTGAGAGCCTGTTCGAAGCGCGCGTTGCCATTGTGCGCGACGCCGATCTCGCCGACGGCACCACCCGCCCGATGCACGACATGTTCTTCGCCAGTCTCACCGCGCGCGAAGAATCTCAGTAGCGTAGGCTTCCCCGCATTTTGCGTCCCGAGCTTTGTGTCGGGAAGCCTGCGCCTGCGCAAAAACACGGCACAGCTCGCTCCGATTCTTGGCAAGCATCGCGGTTTCGTTCTTTTTGTCGTCGTCGTTCAGTAGCACAGGCAATCCTGTTTGCCCTGAGAACCGAAGGGCCTGTGCCAACGCCAAAACGCAGCACGAGGCGTAGTAGCTTGCCTCGCCCATGAATTCGTTCTTATCGGCGTTTTTCGGAGAGGCGCTACAACTCAAACGGCCCAAGCGGTGTGTGCTGCGATGCGATGTGAAGGGTGCCGCTAAAGGAAAACTCAGCCGAGCGCCGTCCCAGCGCTTCTTCAGCAGAAATGCGCGCTACGGAAGGGTTGTTGTTCTGCTCGGAAAGATGCGCGAGAACCAGATGGCGCGCTCGCCCGTCAAACACTTCGCAATCCGCCAAAAAGTCACTCACTGTCGCGTTGGACAAATGACCGGTCCGGCTCATCACGCGCTGCTTGATGTGCCAGGGATACGGACCGACCTTCAGCATTTCGAGATCGTGATTCGATTCCAGAATCAGGAAATCGGCTTCGCGCAGATGGTGTTTCACGAGTTCGGGCAGATAGCCAAGATCGGTAACGATGGCAACCTTGATTCCATTGGCTTTGAAACAGTACCCCACCGGGTCAGAGGCATCATGCGGAATCGCGAACGGCGTCACTTCGATGTCACCGATTTCAAATTTCTCGCCGGGATGAACGTATTGCACATGATCGATCGTTTTCTTGATGCCCTGATCTTCGAGCATGCGCTGAATTTCGCGGTGCGTCGGCTCGGTAAGAAACGCGAGACATTTCCAAACGCGCTGCAGCTGGCGGAGGCCGCCCGAATGATCGGAGTGTTCGTGGGAGATTAGGATACCGTCTAGGTGGTCGGGTTTCTGCCGGCACAGCGCTTCAAAGCGCCGCAGCATTTCTTTTTTGCCGAGTCCGGCATCAACGAGGAGAGCGGTGTGATCGGTCTCAAGCAACGTGGAGTTGCCCGCACTGCCCGAAGCTAAAATCGAGATGCGGAACGCGATGCGCTCTCTCCGTCCGCCGGGCGTGCCCCCGCCGCACCAGCTTCGCAAAGGATAATGGCAAACTGCTGCCGCAAGGTCAACATGAACCCGCGCAGCGGTCGTTTCTGTTACGTATCATTCCAGAGCGAACACAGCATAGATGGTCACTTCTCGCCGCACTTTCTGCGGAAAGAGATTCAAAATTGGCAGTTTGGTTGCGCTCACTTCGACCGTTTGTAAGTTTCCGTTCCCGAAGCCTCCGCCAGCTCGAAAATATGAGCCTGAAGGTTCGCCATTGGATACATAAAGAAGGCCGCCGACTCTCCCTCCCAGCGATTTCGCCATTTCGTCGACGATTTGGCGGGCCTTCGAGATCGCCTCTCCCCGCGCTTTTACATCAAGTGCGTCTGGATCAGCCACCGACCAGACGACGTCGCTAACATCGTTAGCACCAGCCGCAACGGCCTGATCCACAACTTTTTGGACCGCTCCAATAGGTACCCGAATTTTCCATGTTTGAGCCGCCTCGAAGCGCGGTGCCTTCTCCTGCTGTGATTCCCGCGACGGCTCGTCAACGCGACCAAGTTGCACGGCTTCCGTTTGTATATCTTCTTTTTTCACGCCCGCTGCGAGTAAAGCCTCGATGATTTTCTGAGCTTGCCGACCATTCTCTTCATATACCGAACTCTGTAAGCGGCCCTGATTGCGATACCCTATCTGTACTGAGCCCAACTCGGGCTGAACCTCCACACTTTTCGTCACGGAAACAGCGACGGTTTTGTTTTCGCGGTTAACCTGAATATCTTGGGCTCGTGTGGAAAGAGCGAAACCCGCAAAGAGGAGCAAGAAACACATCACCAAACGCCGATTCATCGTTGCCTCCCTTCAATCTGGACACACGCTAGCACGACCGGCGCGGTTCGCTGGATAACCAGATAATCTAATTTTGCGAAGTGGTAATCAGAAGGTGAGCTGGTCGCGGGTCAATTCGAAGCCATCGAGATTCCCCACGACGCTGGCCGCCAGGCGCTCGGGCTGGAAGAATTCCTGCGCGATTTGCTGAATGTCTTCACGCGTGACTTTTTCGAGCAGCGCAATCAGTTCCGCCGGAGAAAAATAGCGGTTGAAGTAGAGGTGGTATCGCGCGAGGCTGTTCATCCGCTGGCCGGTGCCTTCGGATGCAAGCAGCGTCGCACCTTTCAGATGATCCTTAGCGCGGCGCAACTCCTCTTCCGGAATCGGCTCGTCCTTGATCCGGCGGAATTCATCGAGCACAGAACGCACAACCTGTCCCGCAGTCTCGAGGGATGTGCCCGCGTAGACCGAAAGGGATCCGGAATCCCGATAAGAGTTCATCTCGCTGAAAATCGCATAGGCGAGGCCTTGCTTTTCACGGATATTCTGGAAAAGGCGCGACGACATGCCGCCGCCCAGCACGTTGTTGAGCGCGGAAACGGCAAAGCGGCGGTCGTCCGTCATCGGCAGCGCTGGAACGCCGATACAGAGGTGTACTTGCTCGAGTTCGTGTTTCGTCCGCAGCGTGATGTGCGGAGCAGCCACCGGAACGGAATCCGCAGTGCCATTGGACGACGGCGCAACCTTCGCGAAGCGCTCGGCGACGAGATCGAGAAGCTGTTTGTGGCTCAGCCGGCCGGCCGCGGTGATCACCATATGATTCGGCGCGTACCAGTGGCGAAACCAGCTATCCAGCGTATCTCGCGTGAACGCCGAAACCGTTTCGGGCGTACCGAGAATTGGTTTTCCGATTGCGTGCGGCGTCCAGAAATTCTGCGTGAAGAGCTCGTGCACCAGGTCTTCGGGATTGTCCTGCGTCATGCGGATTTCTTCGAGGATCACGGACTTCTCGCGGTCGATATCTTCGTTTGCGAATTTCGGCTCGAGAACCATGTCCGCAACCACATCAAATGCTTTTGGAAGATGCTCGTCGAGGACGCGCGTATTGAAGCAAACCATTTCCTTCGCGGTGAACGCGTCGAGCATTCCGCCCACACTATCCACGTCCCGGGCGATATCCTCCGCCGTGCGCCGCGCGGTGCCCTTGAACACCATGTGCTCGATGAAATGTGAGATGCCGTTCAGCGCGGCCGGCTCACGGCGCGAACCCGCGCGCAGCCAGATTCCCACCGAAACGGAATGCATATGCTCCATCGGCTCGGTGAGAATCACGAGCCCGTTCGGCAGCACTTCTTTCTGAACCAAGTTTTTCGCTTCAGCCATAAATTTTGCCAGTAAGTTCGGAACCAAATCTTCGCATGCGCCCGACGCGAAGTCATCAGCAGCGCCCAGCAAGTTTCCATTCAGATTCTTCAGTAGGGGCACGGCACGCCGTGCCCTCTGTAACGGCAGCAAAACGCTGCCACATCACCTGTCCTTCGCCGCTACCCGGCTCCGATGCCCTAAAATCTTCGCCTCGCGTTCGCCACCGACAAAAAAACGTCAAAAAATGGTCCGCCAGGCGCCCCGGAAGCCCCAAAACTGCTTTTTGCTGCAACCTAGTTGGTGCAGTTGCGAGCGTAAAAATTACACTTTCCCGCTTTCCGCGCTACATCAATTTCTCGTCAGGCGACAACTTCCCGTACTCGCTCGAATAGTGCAGCGGAACGTCGGCATACGATCCGCGCTCCATCGAATATACTTCGCAGCTTGCGTACGGATAGGAATAGATGTGAATGCTGGTCGCACGCGCGCCGAATTCCGGGAGGTTGAGCACCTGGTGCACAGGTTCTTCGGGCGCAACGACGGCCGGATGGGTCGTATCCATGTCATAGGAATCAGTGGGAACGAGTTTGCAGGCGCCGTGCGCCATATCGCGATTCTCTACGCGGAAGTTTTGGACGCGCAGCCGGCCGATGGGCGTCGCCATCCAGCAATTTTGGTCGCGATGGTTGTGAATCCGGCTTACCTGACCCGATTCCCAGCAGATCGCAAGAATTTCGAACAATTCGCATTTGTAGATTAGGTTCCGGGTGTAGTGGCTTTTCGCGTAGAAAAGATACGGCGCCAGGGTCTCTGGGCGAATCGCTTTCTCTTGTGCGAATTTCAGGACGCGCGGAATCGTGAAATCCTGCTTGGGAATCGCGCAAAGCTGTTTTGTCCACTGATCGATTGTCAGTTGTTCCATCGTCACTTGTTCCATCGCGTTCACCTCAGCGCGCCTAAACACCCATTCCAAACGCTCTATTATATCTCTCTGGCTTTCGGCCGGAGACAAAAAATCACGAATCTGCGGCGTGCTATCATGACAACGAGATGGCATCGCAGACTCCCGAAAGCGCGCTCATTCGCCCCCGCAACCTGCTGGGGAAATCCCCGGAAGAGCTACGCGCGTTCCTCGAATCGCTCGGCGAGCCCGCCTACCGCGGCGCGCAAATTTATCATGCGCTGTACGCCGAGCGGCGGTTTGATTTTGCGAACATGACGAATCTTCCGGCAAAACTTCGCGATCGTCTTGCACGCGAAGCGGCGATTGAACTGCCAAGAATCATCCGCAAGCACTGCTCGGATGACGGAACCATACGCTATGTTCTCGCGCTCGGGCCGCCGCCTAAGGACTCGGCAGCCGACGACCGGTTGCTGCTGTCTGCAACGATCGAAACGGTGTTCATGCCCGAAGAAAACCGCCAGACGATTTGCATTTCGACCCAGGCCGGATGCGCAGTCGATTGCCATTTCTGCCTGACGGCAACGCTCGGCTTGATCCGCAACCTTACCGCCGGCGAAATTATCGGCCAAGTGCTCCTAGCGCTGGAGGACAATCGTTCGGCGCTCAAGCCGCAAACGAACGTCGTCCTGATGGGCCAGGGCGAACCGTTGCTGAATTTCGAGCCGGTGGTGGCGTCGATTCGCATCCTGCTCGATCCAAATGGAATGACCGTCTCGCCGAAGCATGTGACGCTTTCAACGAGCGGAATCGTTCCCGGCATCGAACGGCTCGCGCGGGAAAAGGTCCGGCCGAAGCTGGCGATTTCGCTGAACGCTTCCTCAAACGAGCAGCGCAACGAAATCATGCCCATCAATCGCAAGTATCCGCTCGAAGCGCTGCTCGACGCGTGCCGCCGCTACCCGCTGCGGCCGTGGGAGCACCTCACGTTCGAATACGTACTGCTCGGAGAGTTCAACGATTCAATCGATGACGCGCGGCGCGTAGTGAAGTTGCTTGCGAATCTGCGCGCAAAGGTGAATCTGATTCCATGGAATCCCGGCGATCTGCCGTACGCGAAGCCCGATCCCGCGCGTATTGAAGCATTCCGCAAAATTCTTGCCGACAAGGACGTGCGAGCGTTCGTGCGCTATTCTCGCGGCCAAGACGTGATGGCCGCTTGCGGGCAACTGGCGCTTATGGAAATGGGCGCGGCGACGTCGAATCTCACGCAGATTTCACAGTAGTAAGAATCCAGATCCCAAAATTCTCTCAGCGAATGCCAATGGCGGCCATCATGCGGCCTGTGGTGCGTTCTTTTCGAAAGCTGAAGAAAAGATCGGTGCGGCACGCCGTGCAGAAGTCGGATGACGAGATATTCCGCGCGGGGATCCCGGTCGCTTCGAGAATGGCGCGGTTGGCGGCGATCAGGTCGAGTTGAACGCGCGGAGGCGGCGGCTGATGCCCCGGCGGTTTCATGGTGAGCCAGGGAAGCCAGTTGGGATCCTTGTCGCTATCCGCGAGCCGATCGAACGGGCCCTCGAACCAGCCGCGCGCGTTCGGAAACTGCGCCTGAAATTCCGCCGCCACTTCAGTGCCTACTTCATAGCACGACTGGGCGATGCCGGGGCCGAGCGCCGCGACGACGTCTCCTGGCTTCGTACCGAAGTCCATTTGCATACGCCCCAGCGCTTTTGCCGCAATCCGGCGAACCGTCCCGCGCCAGCCCGAATGAATCGCAGCGATCGCGCGGCGCTTCGGATCCGCGAGCAGGATCGGAACGCAGTCGGCGGTTTGTACGACGAGCAGAACGCCTGGCTCGCGAGTGATGAGGGCGTCGCCCTGCGGGGCCGCACCACCCGAGTCGGATTCGCTTCGGGACTCGTTCGCCGAATCAACTACCTGGACAATGTCGGAATGAATCTGCCGCAGTGCGACAACCCGCATTTTGCTCGCGCCGATCGCGCCGACGAATTTCTCCCGATTCTCAAGAACACGCGCGCGTGGATCCCAATCCGTGAAGCCCAGATTGAGCACTTTTTCGCAAGCATCTCGCTCGTCACGAAATGCTTTCAATTCGCTTGCGCCGCCCGGCCTTGTGCTGAAGCCGTGAACTAGCCAGTTGAGCCGCGCGAGCGCAGAAGCTTCAAGGATTTGCAAGCCGCCGGCTCGGCGTAGCTTCCACTTGGCATTAGGTGATGTGTCCCGTTTTCTTGCGGAGCGATCCCGCACCGCTGATTTTGTCCCACTGCTTCTCGTTGGCACCCGTAATTTCTCCAATCGAAAGCCCAGCCCGCCACCACCAATTACGACGGTCAATTATAGGTATAATCGCGGCGCGCTGCAGGGCCGCTCGTGTTTCATGTATCAACTGCCGCGATTTTGAAGCAGAGGGCGCGTGATCGTCGGACTGGGACTGGACATCGCGGAAATCGATCGTATCGAAGCGGCCATTGCGCGACATGGCGCTGCGCTGATCGAACGTCTGTTTACCCCTCGCGAAGCCGCTTATTGCGAAAGCCATCGGAATAAATTCGAGCGTTATGCCGGCCGCTTCGCCGCGAAAGAAGCCGCGATGAAAGCTCTCGGGACGGGCTGGCGCGCGGGAGTGCGGTGGCGCGATATCGAAGTGATCCGCGAGCCCAGCGGAAAGCCGACGCTGGAGTTCCAAGGCGTCGCACGCGAACGGGCTGAAAAGATGGGCGTGAAGAACATTTCACTGACGATTACGCACAGCGGAAATCTCGCGCTCGCCGAAGTGATTTTTGAGAACGGCGCGTGAAGTTTCAGCGCGTCATACCGAACGAAATCAAGACCGCCGGGCTCATAATCTGACCCGCGTGGAAATCCACTACCAATCTCAAAATGACATTGGTGGTGAGAAGCCCTCTTTTCTCGACATCTATTCGTAATCGTGCCAAGTTTCCGGGCAAATGACCGAGCTCAGGAGATTTCGGGCCAAGAATCAATGTCCGGCGTCACTGACCCTTGTTTGCGTCGACCATGTAACTCTTCCAGTGGTGTCATACAGTTCAAGTTTTGCTTTGCCGTCCGCGACGCCCAGCAATCCTCTTAGGGTTCCATCCGCGTCCTTCAATGCGAAGGATTGAGCCTCAAGCGTCTTTCCAGTCGAACCACCTTTACCGCCCTTCTGGGCCTTCACATTGACCGCTAACAAAAGCGTGAACAGTACAAGCATCAACAGCCCGCCAATCTTCCAACGACGATTCTGCCTTTCAAGCTCAGTGATACGAATAGCTAATCCTTGGATGTCGATCGCGGATGTTTTCATACGGCCTCCATCGCACTGAGTTCTTAGTACCTCCGCAGCGCATAACCGACCAAAGGTTCCCCATCATCCCAAAATGGACTGAGCCCCGCCGAAAAAGCCAAACAAAGGAGCACCCATCTCTTAGAACGCGTGTAGCCCAAATTCTTGCAGGCCGTCCGGAATTGCTGTTGGTAAATCCGCCTATCACCAGTAATCGGCTTTCGACGAATGCTTGTTAATATGCAGGCCCGGTGGTACTTAAGGAGGAGCAGACAGAGCTGGAGTAAAGCATGGGAACTAAAGGCGATTGGATCTGGGTCGTACTCAGTTGCGTTTTCTGGGTCGTGTGCGAGGCTGTGTCGGCTGGCTGGCGTATAGAAGATCACGTCCAGACCGATTTGGACACCGACTTTCCTGCTAATTATTTGTCATGGATCATGGCGGGACTCTGCTTCGGCATCAGCAATCTCTTTCATTGATGAGGATTCCACTCGCTCATTGTCTTCGCAGTTCCCCGTGGACCGATTACTGTTGAGAAATCCGCTTCCCACCACCTATCTCACAATTGGACACAGCATTTTCCGTCAGACCGGAGCGGCTATTGTGTGCCTGGGCTCGGGCGATTCAAACAGTTGCCTGCGTATCCACCAGGAGGAGACTCAAGCAAAGATTAACGGGCAGAAGCCCGACGCTATAAATGCCAGGTGTTTCGCAGCCGCTTATTTACTTAGTTCTCAGAGACGTACGTCGCACCACTCGTTCGGCGGCCGCTTTCCTGCGACTTTCACCTTGAGGTAATTCCCCGTCAGCGCGTCTGTCCAATTTTCACCGCCACGTGCGAGCGTGAGCGCGCGCAGCACGCGTCCGGCTTGCGACGCGCGAAACGCTTCAGCTTTCCTCTGGCCGAGGCCACGCAGAAACCGGGCGCGCTCGCGGATCGTGCCGGGTGCAATGTGCTGATTCGGAGTGAACTTTGACGCTTCGGTTCCCGGACGCGCAGAAAATGAAAAAACGTGTAGATAGGTCAACGGCAAGCGCTCGATGAAATCGACCGTGGACTGAAACTCCTCATCTGTTTCGCCGGGAAATCCAACAATCACGTCCGCGCCAATCGCCGCATCGTTCAAATGCCGGTGAATCACGCGGACGCGCTCCGCGTAATGTTCGGCGCGATACCAGCGATGCATGGAGCGCAGGATCCGATCCGAGCCCGACTGCAGCGGGACGTGAAAGTGCGGCGCGATGCGCGCCGACGAAGCAAATAGCGAGACGAATTCCTCAGTGACGTCCTGCGGTTCGATCGAGCTGAATCGCAGTTGTTCCAGGCTTGTTTCTTCGAGAATACGCCGGGCCATTTCGACTAAACCCACGCGCGGCGTGAGGTCCCGGCCATAGCTGCCGAGATTGATTCCGCTCAATACGACTTCCTTTGCCCCTGCGCCGACTAGCTTCCAAATCTCTGAAACCACCGCGTCCGGTGGCAGACTCCTGCTTTTTCCTCGGACAAATGGAATCACGCAATAGGAGCAGCGATTGTTGCAGCCGTCCTGGATTTTGAGGATCGGGCGTGTGCGTACGCTCTCTGCAAGTTCCGCGGGCGCGATCTGCACGGCCGGCTGGGCAAAAATATCGCCGGTCAAAATTTTGGCGGGGCCACGGGCAAGCGACATCGCGTCGCTGTCAATTCCCGCAAGCGAAACGAACGCTCCGGAGGAGCTGTCTGAGCGAATTGCCGAATTCGATGCCGCCGGCGCTTCAAGCGACTCGCACACCAGACGCGCGATTTCCGTTTGATGCGAATTGCCGACCACGAAACCAATGCCGTCGATTTTTGCAATCTCTTCGGGCGCGCGCTGTGCGTAGCAGCCAGTGACGATAATTCGCGCCGCGGGATTCGCGCGATGAATCTTGCGGACCGCTTCCCGCGCCTGCGCATCGGCTGCCGCCGTCACGGTGCATGTATTCAGCACCACGACGTCTGCGCGAGCATGCTCTTCGACAAGCGCGAGCCCGTTCGTAAGTAAATCGCTGCGCAGCGCCGCGGCATCCGCGTCGGTGGCGCGGCACCCGAAATTTTCGATGGAAAAGGTCGTCATGCTGTTGGCAGGCATTCCGAACTGATGAAATGCACGGAAAGAATTATAGCAGCTAACCAGCGGCGCTCCATCGTCATGTCCACGCACTTCGACGTTCCTACCAGCCAGGAGCCTTGCATTTGCAAGCTCGAGGTTGTCGCGAACGGAATCGCGTCGAATCCGATATTTGTGCTCGTTCAGTAGCTGGAACGCGGCGTAGCTTTAGGTTTTTGCTCTGTGAATGTGGGTGGGTCACATCGACTAACATCGCTGTGGCCTATTCGCAAGCGTTCGTGGTTCCTTTGAGCTTCGTTACTGCAGACTCAGGAAGAATCGGGTGCACGCCTCAAACGCTCATTTGGGCGTCGCAATGAAATGAGCCGAATAAATTGTTCGGGCAATTTCCTCAAGTCCGGTTTGATCTCGAGCGACAAAGATAAAAAATAAAACGTAGCCTCTCGATAACGTCACCAGTTCCGCCCCGCTCGCAACGACATCATCAACGTGGGTTTTGAAGTTCACACGCCAGAGGTCAGTCCCGCCGATATGCATCTCCTCTGGTTCGCCGAGAACTTCTATTTTGTTCTCAGGAGATGTAAAATCTGGCTGACCAGTTGTGTCGAAGGCACGGATCTGCACTGAACGCGTTACGGGGATGCCGTCTTTTCGCGAACCCTCTGAGACCACGAGAAGTGAATGTCCGTTCCGTGCGCTCGCTTCCGCTATGTCCTGAAGGATCGGGTCGCCGTTGGCAAGAATCGCGCCGCCGCGCCGCGCCATCGCAGAGCCCATATATTCAGGCAGGACTGTCCAATGCCGGGGAAACTCATATGAGAAGCCAAAGAAATTATTGGTGTAAATGTTGTCAGAAAGAAAGCCGTCCTCTGGCTGAGCTCCCGACACTGTTTCGGCAGTTCTCGATTTTTCCGCGGGATCGGCGACAGTGGCATATATGGAGTTGCTTGGCTCAATTCGTGCCGCTTCTCGGAAATGAGCGAGCGCTTCATCCTTATGGCCTTCATTTCGATGGGCAACGCCTAGGTAGTAGTGTGCTTCTGCATCGTTCGGAACAATCCGGAGATAGTCGTCCAGCTCCTTAATCGCGCCATCCACGTCACCGGTATGATACAGAGACACGCCCAGATCCTTTTTGAGCAGCGGCATTTCTCGTACATGTTGCACGCCGTCCCGTAGGACCGGAATTGCTTCAGCGTACTGCTTGCTACGGGTAAGCGACATTCCCAAGGCCACAAGCGCACCTTTATGGCGAGGAAATATTTTCAGCGCTTCGCGAGCCTCCGGAACGGCTTCGGAATCGCGATTTTGTCCGATCAGACTGGTAGCTAGCACCGTGAAACCGTCCGCATTCTCCGGCCAAATTTGTAGCGATTGACGGCATTGAATCTCAGCCTCAGGATATTTCTTCTGCATTAGTAGGTTGCTTGCATAAGCTAGAAGCAAACTGGCGGACTTGGGTGCGAATTGAATTGCCTTTTGTTCTTCGTCAGCCTCGGCCGAATATTGCATTCCGCCCCGCTTGTCGACTGCGCGCGTGAGAGCATCGTATCCAGCTTCGCGTTGCGGAGAGAGAGCAAACACCTCTCGGGGTTTTAGCTCTTTGACTGCCTCAATCACTACGTTTGCGTTCCTAAGAGATTCGACAACGGACAGGAATTTCGGGTCTGGAACAAAACTCGAACCACGATCGGCGATCGTGTGGGACGCGTAACTCGGATCAAAGTTCGCCATTATGAATGCCAACAGCTCGAGGCGATCGAATGGAGGTTGGCGAACCGAAGACACTTCTGGAACTGGTGAGGCGGACTGAGCACGCAGTGGCGGGAGCGCAATCTGCAAAATGAGGCAGAAACAGCACATCCGTAGGAATTTCTTGATTAACAATCCTCTCACGGTGGGGCTAGGATATCACCGCTTGAGATCGGGCACACCTTTCGGTTAGGGCCGGATGCTTTGCAATCTAAGATGTCACACTTCGAGGCGGGCGGAGGCGATCAGTTGGGGGCGCGGCGCTGGTAGCACAGCAAAATCAAGTCAGCGCGGCGGCGGACGCCGAATTTTGCGAGCAGGTTCGAAACGTGGAATTTCACGGTGCGTTCGGAAATGTGCAAGCGATCCGCCACTTCTTTGTTCGCTAAATTTTCGAGCAAGCCGCTAAGCACTTCCTGCTCGCGGCGGCTCAGCTCGGCGGGTGAATCGCTTCTAAGCCTGCGGCCCTGCGTCGTGCTGAGAATCGAGTCAACGAAACGCGAAAGGACATTGCGCGGCACCCAAAAACCCCCGGCCGCGACAAGCGGCAGCGCCCGCGGAAGCTGCTCGCGAGCTTCAGCATAGTTCAAAATCCCCTTCACTCCCTGCCGGAGCAGGCTATAGGCGTCCGCTTCTTTCAGCTTATCGCCGACCACTAAAAGGCGCGCCGCGGAATGCTTGTCGAGAATATTTCCGAGCAACGCTCCTGTCGCCTGACGCGCCGCGTGCGCATCAATCACATAGACGCTGGCTTTCGGAACATCGAGATTCCGCAGGTCCGGCGCCAGCATCGAGTCCAGCTGCCGCGACACCATCTGGAAGCCCGACTCCGACAGGAGGCGGTTGAACTCGTCGAGCACCATCGGGTGCGGGGAGAGCAGACAGACTCTCAGATGCGGTTTAGCGGAGTTTTTGGCCATCCTAGTTCAGGACTTCAGGCTAGCGAAATTGTTCCACCGGGGCAAGGGACTCGGCGCGAACGATTTCCCATCAGATACGGGGGTGCACGATAAGGCGAATCGAAAGAGAAGCCGGCGGATCGGCGAAACCACTGCTGCAGCCGGCGGACAGACGGGAACGAAAGGAGTTAGTTGGATTCTGCTGTGGAACGGTTCTCGCGATCGAGCGGGCCGGACTCTTCGTCGCTCTTTCGCTGCAGGCGCTTGGCCGGGAGACCAGCTTGGCGAACTTTATACAAAAGTGCGCGATAGCTGATCTTGAGCACTTCCGCTGACTTCCTGCGGTTCCAGTGGTTATCCTGCAGGACCTTCAAGATCAAATCGCGCTCCATCCGGCGCGTCACCTGTTGCGCGAATCGCTTGAGCGGGATCTTGCCGTCTTCGGAAACCTCGTAAGAGAAATGAAACGGCTTCTTCTCGTCTTCCGTGCGTTCCAGATGAAATGCTTCTTCGGAGCCGAGAATCACGTAACGCGCGAGACAGTTCTCCAACTCGCGGACGTTGCCGGGCCAGGTGCGTTGTTGCAGGAGCTGCAACACTTCGCGCGACACCGGGCGCGCGTCACGCTGATAGCGGCGGTTGAACTGCTGCCGCAGATACTCGACGAGATATGGAATATCGTCACGACGCTCGCGCAGTGGCGGAAGCGTGATACTGATCACGTTGATGCGATAGAAAAGGTCGGCCCGGAACCCGCCCGTTTCGATTTCGCGCCGCAGCTTTCGGTTGGTTGCGCAGATCACGCGCGCATCCACTCGTTTCTCTTCGTGGTCGCCGATGCTTGTAAAATGGCCGTCCTGCAGAACGTGCAGCAGCTTTGCTTGCAGGCTCGCGTCGAGCTCGGCGATCTCATCCAGGAAAAGCGTCCCGCCTTGCGCGAGCTCGATGCGGCCGGGTTTCGACGCGTGCGCCCCGGTGAACGATCCCTTCTGGAATCCGAACAACTCGCTTTCGAGCAGCGTGCCTGGAATTGCCGGGCAATTCACCTTTACGAACGGGCCTTCCCGCCAGGGAGAACGTTCGTGAATGAAGCGCGCCAGCACCTCTTTGCCGGTGCCGCTTTCGCCGAGGACCAGAACAGGGACGTTCAATCCTGCGGCGCGCAACACCTTCTGCCGCACCGCCTGCATCGTCTCGGAAGGTCCAAAATAAATGTGCTCAGGCGGTAGTTCGATGGGATGAGCGCTCGAGGTCAATCTTGCTTCGGCCGCAGATGCCATTTGAGTTGAGGCTCCCCCCCGAGCTTGGATCGGCGTTCGCAGACCGGGATGCACATAAGCCGCCAAACGTCTCTACTCGGGAATTTGGCCAATAGGCCCGTTTTGTTTCAACCATTTACGTCACGCCCTGAGCCAATGAATAGTACTGGAACCAACCGCCCAATCCCATATCGGTGCGAATTGCAGGCGAAGCGTCGGACGGAAAAGAAAGTAGTTATCTCTTTCGGGAAGCCACTTTCCCTTCTGAGAGACGCAGATGCCTCAACAACAAGGGCTTAGGGGTTCTATTACTGGTGGAGGCCGAGTCTACCGCTGTGGGAAAATCAGAGCCTCAAGCATATCGGCGCGCGCTTTTTGGTCCGAAGCAAACAGTTTCAGAAGGTCCGTAACTGAGATCATTCCTTGGTAGCCCTTCTCGTGATCTAGAACCACCAGGTGATAGATGCCATGCTGCTCCATCAGGCGAAGGCAATCCTCAAGCGATGTATCTGGAGTTGCAGTCACAAGTTCGCGCGTCATGATCTCCGTCACACGCATCCACGCGGGACATTTATTCTCCGCGGCGACCTTGTCGCTTACATCGCTCTGTGACACAACGCCCTGCAGCACTCCATGCTTGTCGCAGACGCCCACGGCGCGCACTTCCCGTTGACGCAAATATCGGGCGGCGTCGTAAACGGTTGTTTCCTCCGGTATCGAATAGACTTCCCGGCGAGATGAAATCAGGTCCGCGATTCTCATCGGACCCTCCTATGATAAGTTACGTTTATGCTAGGCCCAGTGCCCTGAAAAACGCAATAGAATTTCGGGACGCGTGGCGGATTGGAGGTTCGCAAGACACAAAATGGCGTCTGCGACCGTGAGTCAGGAGAGAAAGACACAGCTGTTATTTGCAGCGGAGGCCCAGAGGCGTCAGCTTTCTAAACGCGAGCACCGTCGCCCCGAATGATGTCGTAGCGCTCGATCACAGCCGCCACTCCGATCGATTCGAGCTCGTCGTCGCGCTGTTTATCAACGCGCACCACTCGTCCATGGGCCCGGACAAATACTTCCGATCCTCGGGTGATTTCGGCCGGTAACGTGAGTGTGAAATCGACCTCAGTGCCGGGAGAAAGTTCTTTTTGCATGATGAAGTAAACGCCGCGCGTGGAAATGTCTCGAGTCTGGCCATCATGTGTGCCAGGCTCTCGCGTAATCGGCAGGCGAACGTTTACCGGTAGCGATAAGTCGTACCGGCGGGCCAAACGACGTTCCGTCATCCCCGCTGCTCCTCCAGGACTGGATTAGAAGTACACAACCCCGTCATCTACAGTAGCAATCGCCATTCCAAAGAATTGCCACCACTTGGCAAGTGCCCGCTGCACTTAGTACTAAATCCCGAATCTTGTGTGCGCAGCACCGCCAAATTTTGCCTGTCAATCAAGGCCTTTGGAAACAGCGATTAAGATTCCTCGAAATCACGGGTAAGAACCGTCTGTCAACCGCGTAGGGAAAATGACCCATTTCGGAGCGCAATACTAGACCAAGCCGAAGACGATGTGTAGGGATATTTCTTTAGAGTGTGTCGCTCTTGATATGCAACTTTTTTCAGGGCACAGGACTAGGGCCTGCCCACGAGTCGCGCTAGTACTCCGCGTACTTTTTGATGAATTGACGGCGGGAAAAACGCCAACGCACCTTCATCACCGCGCACTGTTTGCGAAAAATCTCGCGCGGTTTTTGTTCGCTTCCTTATGAGCCGCGCACCACCGGAGTTGCAGGCGCCGTCTCTTTTGCGGCAGCTTCGTTGGCAGCCGCTTTCAACGCCGCTTCCTTTGCAGCCCTCGCGGCTGCATTGCGCGAACCGCGGCCCGAATCCAGATTGAACTGCCGCATTTTGTATAGCAACGCCTTGTAACTGATGCCCAGCATTTTCGCAGCATCCTTGCGGCACCAGTTTGTTTTGTCCAGCGCGTCGGCGATCGCTTCCATCTCCGCTTCATCCTTCAAGCCGCGCACGAGCGCCTTCAGGCCTTGCTCTTTCGGCACAACCGGTTCTTCGCGCGGCGCGGTCCGATGCTGTTGCCCCGTCATCTCGACGAGCTCGCGGAAGCTCCCTTCGTCGTCCTCGAGAATCACGTAGCGCTTCACGAAATTCTCGAGCTCGCGCAAATTGCCCGGCCACGCATAACGCAGCGCCGCTTCCAGCAAATGCTTCGAAGGCTCCACCGCCGGCTTCTGATATTTCTCCGCATACTTCACAAGGAAATGCCGGAACAGCAGCGGAATCTCCGACGTCCGCTCTCGCAGCGGTGGAATATGAATCGAGAGCACATTCAACCGGTAATACAAATCCTCGCGAAAGCGTCCGGTGCGCATCGCTTCTTTCACGTCCATATTCGTCGCGGCCAGCACGCGCACGTCGACGTTCACCACCGATCGCGCTCCGAGTCGTGAATACTGCCCGTCCTGCAGGACGTGCAAAAGCTTCGCCTGCAGGTGCGGACTCATTTCGGCGATCTCGTCCAGAAAAATTGTGCCCTTATTCGCCAATTCGAATTTCCCCGGCTTCGATCGCACCGCGCCCGTGAATGCCCCCTGGTCGTATCCGAATAATTCCGATTCAAGCAGCTCGCCCGGCAGCGCCGCGCAGTTCACTTTGATAAACGGCAATTGTCGCCGCATCGAGCGCAGATGAATCATCCGCGCCACCACTTCTTTGCCTACGCCGCTCTCACCACTGATAAACACCGGCACGTCCACCGGCGCGATCTGCAAGATCTGCTGCCGGATTTTGAGCATCTGGGGACTGGACGCGAGGAACGAAAGGTCCTCGGTAAGTTGTTCGCAGTATTCCCGCAGCGCCTGGTTCTCCGAACGCAGTTGCTGCTTCTGGCGCACCTTCAGAAAAGCGGCATCCAGCTCCGGCTTTTCGAAAGGCTTGGTGAGGTAATCGAGGGCCCCCAGCCGGATCGCTTCCACCACCGTCGTCACTTCGTTCGAACAGGAAAGCATGATGACGTTGAGCGAGCGATCCAGTTGCATCATTTGCCGCAAAGTCTCGAGGCCGTCGATTTCCGGCATCAGCACATCCAGGATCACGAAATCCGGACGTTCGCCCGCGCCGATTTTCTGCAACGCGTCCTTGCCGCTCGGCACCGCTTCTACGGCAAAGCCGTCCACCTCGAGCAGCGTTTGCAAATACTTCCGTATGCTCGGCTCATCATCCACAACTAAGATTTTTTCTTTGTTGGCCATCATTTATCCTAGTTTACCCTGGGGAGCATTGTCGCTCCAATTAAGTGCTTTCGTCTACTCGGCGTTCATAGGCAGCAAAAATGAAAACGTGCTTCCGCGTCCCACTTCGCTATCCACCCATACCTTGCCGCGATGGGCTTGGATCAATCTCTTCGTAATCGCCAGCCCGAGTCCCATGCCCGACGAAGACGGGTCGACGCGCACGAACTCCTCGAAGATTTCCTGGTGATACTCCGCCGCGATTCCCGCTCCGCTGTCGGTCACTGAAATCAACATGCTATTCGAACGCCCGCCCGTTCCGCGCCGCCGCTCCGTCGAAGGCGGTGCATCGGAAATCCGCCGTTCCCAGAAATGCTGTTCCGCTCGCAACGTCACAGTCCCGCCGGCCGGCGTATGCTTCAGCGCGTTGTCGAGCAAGTTTGCCATGCACTGCTGCACTTTCTGGTAATCGAATTTGAAGTGCGGCATCTGGGCGGACATTTTGACATCGAGATGAACATCTGCTCGTTTGAACGCGTCCTGCCAGCGGCAGGTCAGGTCCGTCACGCAATCCCGTAGGTCATTGTCCCGCAATTGCAACACTAGCTTGCCGCTTTCGAGCGCCGAGTAATTCAAAAACATGGTGACCAGCCGTACAAGCCGGTCGCAGCTCTCTTTCGAATCCTGCACGATCTCGCGCTGACGTTCGGTCAGCTTACCCAGCGATCCCGAAAGCAATAAATCGTAGTAGCCCTTCATCACCGCAAGCGGAGTCTTTAGCTCATGCGCAGCCGACGCCAGGAACACCGTCTTCTGCCGATTCGCTTCCTGCAGCCGCAGGTAAGCCGCGAGAAGATTTCGATAGGTGATCTCGCGCTCCTGCATCAATTCTTGCACCGTCTGCCGCATCGCCGCTTCGTCTGCGGGGGCATCCGCAGGTGCGGGTTCGATGTAAATGACGAGCCAATCGGGCTCGGGCAGCCAACGCACGCGCGCGCGCCCCTTGCCATCGGCCTGCGCGAAGGGAAGACTCACCTCCTGTTCTCCGCCCTGCAGTTGGCTCAAGACACTTTTGCCGTCAGTGTTCAAAAACTCGGTGAAGACATTCAGATCGGAGTTGACGTCGAGCCCGCGGGTACTCAACATGTCCTGCGCGTGGAGATTCGTGAACAAAATCCTGCCACCGCGGTTCGCCACAAGCAGCGGCCGGTCAAATGCGTCCAACAGGCTCGAAACCAGGCTCAGAACGGCCGGGCCGTTGGCGGGCTGGTCCATTGCTACGTCGTTGGACAGAAAGAGTCTCCTAGGCCATCCCAGTCGAATGCGAAGACACCACTCTTTCGCTGGAGCTAGGGTGAAAGAGCGGGACTTCGCCCGAAGGAGTTCATGCTCGCAAAGGGAAAAAAAAGTGTCAATGGTAAATGCGTTCTACTTTGCACATTAGAGGAAACAACCGGGCGAAAAATAACAATCCTGACCGCGAGTCATCCCGCTTCCGTTTTTTTGCCTGGCCGTATCATGTTGAAAACAAAGGTCCAAAATATTTATACGACTGCGCGGCCATACTTGCATTCAAATTGCGGGTTAGAGCAGTACTAAAACCGGGGTACCTTGTGAATGTCCCTTAAAGAAACCGTAACCCACCACCACGTTGGTGCCGTGCAAACATACGAAGAGCGTAGGCGATTCCAAAGGCTCCGCCTCCAGGTGCCCATGTTCATCCGAGGTAAAGACGCCTATGGCGAGCAGTTCCTCGAGCTCGCTAAAACCCTTGATATCAGCGGTAACGGGGCATTCATAACGAGCCCGCGGCCTTTAGCTGTCAATGAGACGATTACTCTTACCATCCCCGCTCCCTCGATCACATCGTCAGCTTTGGTGCCCTCGGGCATGCCGCCTATTCAGGCCAAGGTTAAGCGCACCCAGGAGGCGGGTGACGTCCAGTTGATTGGCGTTGAGTTCCTCAAGCCGATTGGCTGATATTCTTCACGAAACTTTCCCCATGCCCCTCCCTCCCCAAGATAGTGCAGCTGTATAGGCGAAAAGGCGAATCGTTTTCTCACTCGATTAAAGCTCCCCATATGAAACACCTGTCACATGGCGCCGAAACTTTACAACTACTGATGTAAGAGCAGCTTACAGATTTATCACTGCCCAATTTCCAACTTCCAATTGGACTACTCCTTGCTATAGTATTCGTGCCCCGCAGGGTTCCCTGATACATCAGGGAAAAATAGACTAATTCGGAACTCATTGATGCCTGTGCCCGGCGAAGCTTCCCAGCCGCAGCCGTCGCCCGAAGATTCTTTCCTGGATCTCTTGATTGAGACCCTTGAGGGACTCGATGTCTCGGTGCGCGGCCAGTTCCTACGGCAATACTTCCGCACGATCGCGCAGATTGATCTCACCGAAGCGCAAAGCAATGAATACTGGAATCGCATCCTCACGCGCCGCCGCGAACTCTCCGAAAGTCTCGGCCGCTCCGTTTCGCTCAAGACCGCCATGGTCGATGTCCTCGCCTCGACGAACTTTTTCCGCGTTCCGATCTTGATGGAGTACGACGAATTCAAGAAGCTCCAAATCAATGCTGCCACCGACGCGCTCACCGGCCTTTACAATCGCCGCCTCTTCGATGAGTACAGCGAAAAGGAACTCAATCGCGCCAAACGTTACGGTCAGCAACTCGCGTTTGTGATCCTCGACGTGCACAAGTTGAAGGAAGTGAACGATCGTAGGGGACATCTGCTAGGCGACCAAATCCTGCAGCTGGCCGCCGCCACGCTTAGAAAAACAATGCGCGCCTCCGATTTCGCCTTTCGTATCGGTGGCGACGAGTTCGCGCTGCTCCTTCCTGAAACGGATCCGGAACAAGCCAATACACTTCTCCGCCGTATCCGCGCGCAGTATGAAAATGATATTCGGGAACTGAAACTGGATATCAGCGGCGTCACGCTGGATTTCGGGATCGCCGTGTATCCGCAGGACGGGGACCTGAAGCGCACTCTCCTCGGTCTGGCGGATAAGCGTCTGTACGAATTGAAGAATGCCGGCCGCGAGTCCGGGGCCACGCCGTTTTCGCGTCGCGGGCGGCCGCTCGAAACGTTTCCGCCGCGTGAAGAGAAGGAAACGCCGGCGCCGCGCGAACCCGCTCCTCGAGAAATTCCTAAGCCCCGAGAAACTGCTGGACAAACTCCTGGACTAGGCCCAGCGCGCGAAGAACCACCGTCACGTGAAGCAGCGCCGCGTGAAGCCCCGCCGCGCGAGATGCCGCCCGCGGTGCGGAAGCCGCCCGTTCCCACGTCGCCTCCCATTGGCTCTTCCTTCACGCAGCCGCCGCCGCGCCCCCCGCAGCGCGTCGAACATCGCAAATTCGAACGCGTCTCTCTCGCGGGCACAAAATCCTACGCGATCCTCGCGGAAGCCACTCAGCGCAACGCGGCCGTCGTTGATCTAAGCTATGGTGGTGTCGCGCTCCTGCTGGAAAAACCCGACGACCTTCCCGCCCAATTCAACGCAATCCTGCACGTCCCGATTCTTCCGCCCGTGCGCGTGGTTCTGCATAAGGCCTACACGCAGCCTGCCGCAGGCGGTCGCTCCCGAGTCGGCTGTTCCTTCGTCTCCTAATCTTGCAGATTGATGTACGGATGTCTTGGAGATCGAACGTGCTGAGCATCGCACCCTGGCATGCCGCCGCTTGCAGTCGCACAAAAAGCAAAACCGATGCAGACTTCGCAGCACATTGTCAGCGAGGCTGCCATTCCGTAACGCCGGCGTCCCGCCGGCTCTTTTGCTTTTCGGTAGCGTAGCTCCGCCGACAGGCGGCCTGTGAAAATGGCGCCTGCACCTCAAAACCGGCGCTGCAGATTAATGCAGCTGGTTATTCTCGTCGCCCGATCCGTCCGTGTTCTCTAATTCGTGCTCGGCCTCGAGCCAATCGTCCAGCGTATAGCCGCCGGTCACTCCCCCATGTTCGTGATGAATCCTGCGAGCTCTGCGTTGAACGTCGTCTAAAGTGGGCGGGTGATGATTCACATGAATTTCCGACTCTTTCTCAAACAGCATCACTGCATTAGTAAGACGATCTATGCTATGAATTTCCGCAAATGTATCCATAAATGGCCTCTTTCTCAGGCAATTCCTTCTCTTCTCCTTATTTTGCCTGCAATATATTTGACGCTTCTGCAAGTGCGCTGGTTGCCGTTTTGCGCGGACGGGCTGGCGCAGACTCTTCGCCTTGACGTTCGAAACGAGTTATACGGCGACGTTCAACCCGCAGATGTAGTTGTTACCCTAAGCCCTCGCCCGGCTCGCGCTCTCTCGATTTGTTGACATTCCCCCCGCAAAAACTCGGGAATATTTCTCCTCACCGTTTGGTTATGGAATGAGCAGACCCGGTCACCGGCTAGGTGGACTGATCCGTATTGTTGAACTCCACAAAACAAAGCCAAGCCAAGCTAAAAGGAGAAAATCGGATGGTGAGAAGCCTGATCACGATGGCGCTCGTCGGCGCCTGTCTATCTGTCCAAGCAGGTGGGAGTACTGGAGCCTCGGCGCAGGATAGCGCTGCTCCGTCGGCCCAATCCGTCAACGCGGTAATCGAGTGGAATCGAACGTTGCTGAAAATCGTGCGAACGCCCGGCGCGCAGCCGGCCACGATCCATTCCACCCGCAATTTCGCGATTCTACACGCCGCGATGTTTGACGCGGTGGACAACATTGCAGGGACCTTTGAGCCTTATCTCGTCCGCTTGACGGATGTCTCCAGGCATGCTTCTCAAACGGCGGCGGCGGACCAGGCGGCGCACGACGTTCTCGTGTCCCTGTACCCAAAGTTCGAAATCACACTGGACACGGAACTTCAGCAAGACTTGGCCGAGGTTCCCGATGGGCCCGATAAAGACGAAGGCATCAACGTGGGAAAAGAGGTAGCTGCGGCGATTCTAGCCGCGCGGGCGAATGATGGCTCGGCTATCACTCCGCCGCCGTTTGTTCCGGGAAAACAGCCCGGGGATTATCAGCTGACGCCGCTGAATTTCGCCGCGGCAGATTTTCGCCAGTGGCCACAGGTGACTCCTTTCGTTTTGAAGCAGGCCGATGAGTTTCGCCCCGCCCCACCGCCTGCGCTCACCAGCGAGGAGTATACCGATGTGTTCAACGAGGTGAAGAGCCTCGGATTCATCAACAGCACCACTCGCACTGCGGATCAAACGCAGATTGGCAAATTCTGGAACGGCAATATTCAGGACTTTTGGAACGAGATCGCGCAAACCGCATCGCTTGGGCACAATCTGGACCTGCCGCGAACGGCGCACCTCTTCGCGCAGCTCAATTTTTCCCTCGCCGACACGGCGATAGCTTTCTTCGAGGCCAAATACTTCTACAACTTCTGGCGTCC
>Ga0307472_100000073_pt1 | contig 27683 bp, 26 predicted proteins | sample atmos_gasesAM5C__2_FD_204582 | JGI IMG/M metagenome (GOLD analysis project Ga0307472, IMG submission 204582) | Hardwood forest soil microbial communities from Morgan-Monroe State Forest, Indiana, United States - atmos_gasesAM5C_05 | ecosystem: Environmental > Terrestrial > Soil > Temperate...
AGTAGCAACCACTCTCATCGGCACATGGTATGAGCACGATGTAGCGGTCCCTGACGGCACACACTTTCGCACTGGGCTTAAGACGACTCATCCGGCATGGAAGATTAATGGCAGATGGTTCGAGGACAATGCCAAAGAATGTGTCGTGGGAGCGGGTTTGGCAGCCGCTTATCCTGGCGCGATTCAAGTTGGGAGGACGATTTACGTCGCGCGATCGACATTCGCGCTGGCCGTCTATCCGCTTGTGGTGACCGGAATCGTTTCGACTGGCGACGCGGAGGACCACTCCGTGTTGGCGCCCCTGTCGATTGCACAGGACCTTTCCAATCACCCCGGCCAATTTCGGCAACTTTTTGTCAGCGCTCTGACGAAGCCCGCTGATGCCCTTTCGGTCCGCGATCCGCAATCCTTGACTCCCACCGAGTACGACCGCTGGTTCTGTTCGCCGTACATTTCGTCCATCAGCTACCAAATCGGCCAGGCAATTCCCGGCGTGGACGTGCGCGCCATCCGCCGCGTGGCTGACACAGAAGGTAGGATTCTCTCGCGCATCAGTACGTTGCTATGGATTGTTACTTTGGCGGCGCTGGGTGCGGCGGCGTTGGCGGTAGCCGCAACGTCCGCAACGACCGTGCTTGAGCGGCGCTCTGAGGTGGGCGTGATGAAAGCGCTCGGGGCGCGGAACGCGATCGTCGGCGGAGTGTTTCTGGCCGAACAACTGATGCTGGCGGTGGCCGGCGGGGCGGCCGGATACCTTCTTGGCATCGGTCTCGCTCGCGTTTTGGGGCAAAGCGTATTCGGAACGCCCGGTTCTCCGCGCCTGGTTCTGTTTCCTGTTGTATTGGGTCTGGCGGCGCTGGTCGCGATTCTGGGCAGCTTAGTTCCGCTGCGGCGCGCGGCGCATTTCGAGCCCGCGGCGATTTTGCGAGGCGAATGATGTTCTGGCGCCTGCTGTTTCAACTGCTGCGCGGGAGCCGCGGACGTTTGGCGGTGGCGCTGATCGCGCTGGTGAGCGGCGCGGCCGTAATTTCTGCGTTGCTGAACCTCGACCTCGACGTGGGATCGAAGTTAACGCAGGAATTCCGCACGCTCGGCGCGAATGTGGTGATCGCTCCTCGCGAGACGGAAGGAAACGCACCGCTGGACGCGAACTCGGCTGGTGCGTCGAGCGCTGGGACCGCGGCATTAATGAACGAAAGCGCCGTTCTTAACCAGCTGAAAGTAATTCAGACGCCAGACACAACAGCAGCGCCATATCTCTACATCATTGCTCGCGTCGATAAGACGCAAGTGGTTGTTGCCGGCACATGGCTTGACGAAGCGCGCAAGCTTGCGCCTACCTGGAAGGTTGAAGGGAACCTGGTTGCGTCGCGCGACGATCAAGCCCACGCGCTTGTCGGCAGAAATGTGGCGCGCGAGCTTCATCTCACACCCGGCAGCGAAATCACGTTGGCCTACTTAGGCCGCACGGCGCGGCTCACTGTTGCAGGTATTGTCGACTCGGGCGACGCGGAAGATAACCAAGTGTTTGTGAATCTTCCCGTGGCGCAGCAGCTTTCGAAGCTGGATGGTCAGATCGGACTCGTAGAAGTGAGTGTTGGCGGAAGCTCAAAAAATGTGGCCGATGTTGCAGCGAAGCTCGCTGCCGCGTTTCCGGACTACGACGTGCATCCGATTCGGCAAGTGACAGCAGCGGAAGGTGCGCTGCTCGCTCGCGTTAAGCTCCTAATTTTTTCGATGGTGGCGTTGATTCTGGTTCTTACGTCGCTGTGCGTGCTCGCGACGATGGCGGCGCTCGCGATCGAGCGTCGCGAGGATGTGGGGCTGATGAAAGCGCTCGGCGGCTCAATCTCGCGAGTCGTAGGATTGTTTCTCGCCGAAGTGGGTGTGCTCGGCGCAGCGGGCGGCGCGATTGGTTGCATCGCGGGCATGATATTGACGCGTTGGATGGGGCATCGCGTGTTTGGAGCGACGATTTCGATGCGCTGGGAAATTATTCCGCTCACGATCGCGCTGATGATTGGTGTTGCGCTCGCGGGCGCCTCGCCGCTCCGAATGCTTGGAAATGTGAAACCAGCTGTAATTTTTCGAGGCGAATAGTGGCGCCGCTCGTACAGGTCGAGGGACTCAGAAAAGAGTACGGACACGTGCGCGCACTCGACAGCGTGTCGTTCCACGTGAGTGAAGGCGAGTGGATCGCTTTCATGGGCCCATCCGGTTCGGGAAAAACGACGCTGATCAACATTCTCGGCGGCCTCGACACGCCGACGGCAGGGCAGGCCGTCGTGGATGGCGCGGACGTTGCCCGTTTGGATGAAGCGGCACTCACTCGATTTCGCGCGGAAAAGATCGGATTCGTCTTCCAGCAGTTTCACCTCGTGCCGTACCTGACCGCGCTCGAAAACGTGATGCTGGCGCAGTATTTTCACAGCACAACGGATGAAAATGAAGCACGCCTCGCCCTCGAGCGCGTTGGCCTGGGCGACCGCCTGAAGCATTTGCCGTCGAGGCTTTCCGGGGGCGAGCAACAGCGCGTCGCTGTGGCTCGCGCGCTGATCAATCATCCCAAACTTCTTCTCGCCGACGAGCCGACCGGAAACCTGGATGAAGCTAACGCTGAAACCGTGATTCGGTTGCTGCGCGAATTGCACGATCAGGGACACACAATCCTTATGGTCACGCACGACCCAGCCATCGGCCAGCTTGCCGACCGGCGCATCGATCTAGCGCACGGACGCATCGTGCAGATTTCGGAATTTTCAGCAGAAGATGAAGTTCGCTTCGATCACCTGCTCGAACGGGTGTGGCTTTGCGGCGAAGAGGGAATTGCGCCGGCGCTGGAAAAAATCCGACAATCGAGCGGTCCTGACCCGATGCGAATTATCTCGCGGCTCGCGGATCTGAAACTTCTCGAATTACGCGGCAGTGAAGTTTCGCTTACGGCGCACGGTGAAAATCGCGCGCGCGATATTGTGCGTCGGCGGCGTCTCGCAGAGCGGCTGCTCACCGACACGTTTTCAATTGCTGATTCGGAAGCCGACTCACACGCGTGCAAATTCGAACACATCATCAGCCCCGAGCTCGACCAGCGCATCTGCGCGTTCCTGGGCCATCCTCAGACGTGCCCGCACGGCAATCCGATTCCGCCCGGTCGCTGCTGTCCGTCTCGCTAGCGCAGCGCTCGTCTCTGTTAGAATTGACTGGATGCCGATACCACAGGACGTCCGCAAGAAACCGATTGATGTGAAGGTTCGCGTCTCGACCGGAGAGGGAGTTGACGTCACCTGGTCGGACGGGCATACCAGCCACTACCCGTTTCCGTATCTGCGCGATTTGTGTCCGTGTGCGTTATGCAACGATGAGCGCGAAAAGAAATCGCGCTTGGCGGCCTCACCTGCCGCCTCGATCGACCTGCCGATGTTCAAGCCGCGCGTGACGGCCAAAAGCGCGCAGGCGATGGGCAATTACGCGTTGCAAATAACGTTCTCGGATGGTCACGCGACCGGAATTTACAGCTTCGAACACTTGCGGGAAATTTGCCCCTGCGAGGCCTGCGGCAAGGATTTCAGGGACGCGGGACCATCCCAGCCAGAAGGAAACGCCGCACCGGTTCGGACGAAACCGTGACGGAAATCCTCGAAATTTGGACAGTAACTTCTAGCCGCAGCGTGCGGTGCGATGCTTCCTTTTGGAGCCTATTTCAACGTATAGTTCAACCCCTCATCATTCGATAGCGTATGGCATCAAACACGACGGGTAACACATTCACACCGGGTAGACCCCGCCCCGTAGCCAAAGTCCTCGTGGCCACTACGGCCATGCTGGCCTTCATCTCTTTCTGGCGTGCTGCTGCAATCGTTTTGAACGACCTCGCGTCGTCGGCCTATTACGCGGGCGGTGAAGCCGAGCAGTTCATCGGCAAGACCGCTCCCTGGTTCATCCTCGGCATCATGCTGTTCTCGTACGCGGTACGAGCCGTATACGTAGAAAGCTGCAGCATGTTCGTGCGCGGCGGCGTGTACCGCGTCGTGAAAGAAGCGCTGGGCGGGACGCTGGCGAAGTTCTCCGTTTCGGCTCTCATGTTTGATTATGTGCTTACTGGCCCGATCAGCGGCGTGTCGGCAGGGCAGTATCTCGTTGGCGTCCTCAACGAACTGCTGGCCTACGCCCACGTCCCGCTGCACTTGAATAACAATGCCACCGCTGCGGCCGTTGCCATCACAATCACACTCTATTTCTGGTGGGAAAACATTAAGGGCGTTCCCGAATCGAGCGGTAAAGCCCTGCGCATCATGCAGCTCACTACGGTGATGGTCGTGATGCTGATTGCATGGTGTCTCTACACTCTTTATGCGCGGCCCGACTGGCACCTTCCGCCGTGGCCGCATCCCTGGAACATGAAGCTCGATAAGGGCTCGCTTGGCTGGCTTGACCCCTACCAGTGGGCGCACGCGATTACGCTAATTGCGATCTTGGTCGGCCTCGGGCACTCGGTTCTGGCGATGAGCGGTGAGGAATCGCTCGCACAGGTATACCGCGAAATCGAGCACCCGAAGCTTAGGAACCTTAAGAAGGCCGGACTGATCATTTTCATCTATAGCCTGGTGTTTACGTCTTTGGTTTCGTTTTTTGCGGTGATGATCATTCCAGACAATGTCCGCCCTGCCTTCACTGAGAATTTAATCGGCGGGCTCTCGATGCATCTGGTCGGAAGTTTTCCGGCCCGGCTGGCTTTCCACGTGTTTGTGGTCGTTGTGGGAACCCTCATTCTAGCCGGCGCCGTGAATACCGCGATTGTCGGCTCGAATGGTGTCCTGAACCGCGTTTCGGAAGATGGAGTACTTACCGACTGGTTTCGGCATCCGCATCCACGCTTCGGAACGACTCACCGAATAATCAATCTTGTCGTGCTTTTTCAGATCGTGACCATCGTCGCAAGCCGCGGCGATGTGACTTTCCTCGGCAACCTCTACGCCTTCGGAGTGATATGGAGTTTCTCAATGAAGGGAATCGCTGTTCTGGTGCTGCGCTACACGCATCCCCAGGATCGCGAGTATCGGGTTCCGTTGAATCCCGTAATTTTCGGGGTCGAAGTTCCGGTTGGTCTTGGCCTAATCACACTCGTTTTGCTCGCGATCGCGATCATCAACCTGTTTACAAAGCCAGACGCGACGATAGCCGGACTGACTTTCTCGGCCCTGCTCTTCACTGTTTTTGAAATTTCCGAGCACCGAGTGCGCAAGCGCCAGGCGGGCGCATCGCACGTGGAACTCGATCAATTCAACCTCGCGCCGGAAGCAGAGCTGACCCCGACAAGTGTAGGCGTGCGCCCCGGAAACATTTTGGTACCTGTCAGCACCTACTATGCGCTGTATCACCTCGAAGCGGTGTTGCGGCGCGTTAGAAGCCACGATGCGGAGGTTGTCGTGCTGCACGTGCGCTTGCTGCGCCGCGCTGCGTCAGGCGAGTACGATTTGACACCCGATCAGCTTTTCAGCACGATTGAACAGCTGCTTTTCACCAAAGTTTTGGCGGTTGCTGAGAAAGAAGGCAAGCCGGTCCGGCTGGCGGTCGTTGCCGCCAATGACCTGTGGGAAGGCATCTTGCGCACGGCTGCCAATCTGCATTCGAGCACCGTCGTATGCGGGAGTTCCTCGAAAATGCCCGTGACGGAGCAGGCGCGCTTAATCGGCTTGGCCTGGGAACGAATGCCCGAGCCGAGGCCGCGCGTCACGCTTGAGATTTTTACTCCTTCAGGCCAGGAGCAGATTTTTTATCTTGGTCCCCACGCGCCGCGGCTCACGCCGAAGGAGATCGATCTCCTGCACAAGCTCTGGCTGAAGCTCAGCGAGAAATTATCAGGCGAAGAAATCCATCACCACGATATCGTTCACTTCGCGCTCGATGAAGTGGAACGAGAAATGAATGAAGGGCAGGGCGATGCGGTGGTGGAGCGGCTTCGTGAACATCTTCACGACATCGAAACCCACCGCTCAAGTCCGCAGCTTCCTCCAGGCAAGCCACAATCGTAACCCCTTTTAAGCCGGCAGTTCCGATGTGCAATTGGGGCAGCGCTTGGCTGCGATTGGGATTGCCGTGGCGCAGTAAGGGCAATCCTTGGTCTTCGGTGCAGCCGCTGGTGCGGGTTTGTTCCAACGATTCACCATGCGGATAAGAAGGAAAATCGCGAACGCAACGATCAGGAAATCGATTATGTTGTTCAGGAACATGCCGTAATTGATTGTCGGCGCTCCGGCAGCCTTCGCAGCTGCCAAGGTGTCGTAGGACTTTCCGGAAATATTGAGGAACAGGTTCGAGAAGTCTACTTTGCCGAGAATCAGGCCGATTGGGGGCATCAAAACATCGCCCACGAAAGACGTGATAATTTTTCCGAATGCGGCTCCGATGATGATGCCGACGGCCATATCCAGCACGTTTCCGCGCATCGCAAATTCTTTGAATTCTTTCAGCATCGAGTTTTCTCCTGGTGACGATCGGATCGGAAGTCGGCCCGGGCCAATTCGGGCCTGCGCGTGATTGTTCGCGCTGTGGATGCTACGCCGCCGAAGATTAAACGGAACAGAACAGCCTGGCAAGGCCCAAGCGGTATTTTCCTTCGAAACGGAGTCATGCTACGGCGGGAATTCTGAATCCGCTTACAATCGGGAAACGAGAGCGGTGACTTCATCGAGCAGGCGCCGCGTCGTCTCAGCCTTCTCGGTCTCCGCATAGGCTCGCAGCATCGGCTCCGTCCCGGAAGCGCGAACCATTACCCAGCCAATCTCTCCCAGATATATCTTGACGCCATCCAGATCCTCGCGGCGTATGACCGGCCAGTCCAGCAGACGCTTGAATTTTCCATTCGCAAAATGTTGAAGCGCTTTTTCCTTTTGCCCCGGCTTCAACGTGAGGTCCACGCGGCCATAATGATGCTCGCCAAATTCGCGGTGGAGCATCGCGATCAACTCGCCCAGTCGTTTCCCGTGCCAGGACATCACTTCAGCCAGCAATAGCGCGCTCACCGTCGCATCGCGTTCGGGAAGGTACAGCTTCGTTCCAATGCCGCCGCTTTCTTCGCCACCGAGAAGCACATCGCCCTCGAGCATTCGATCGCAAATATATTTGAAGCCGATTGGTGTTTCCCACACTTTGCGGTCGAATTTTGCTGCGATCTTGTCGATCATTTTTGTGGTGGAAAATGTCTTGGCGACGTCGCCGGTAAGCTTCCGTGTGCCGGCAAGATGCCACAGCAGCAGCGAAAAAATCTGGTGCGGGGTGACGAACGTTCCGTCCGCATCCACAGCGCCAATGCGATCAGCATCGCCATCGAAGGCGAAGCCGGCGTCGTATTTCCCGTCGCGCGTCGCTTTGCGCAGCGCCTCTACATGAGGCTCGATCGGCTCGGGATTCACGCCGCCGAAAAGCGGATCGCGATTTCCCCGAATCTCACCGCAGTCAATCCCGTTTCGCCGGAAAAGCTCGCACAGCAGCCCGCGCCCTGCGCCGTGCATCGGATCGACGACGAAGCGAAATTTTGCCGCCAGCAATCGATCCCAATCGACCAGTGCCGAGATTGTTTCGAGGTAGGGCGTTCGAACATCGAGCGAGTGAATTAGGTCCGCGCGCGGCGGTAAGCCCGGCACGCCGTCGCGCAGCACTTTCTCAAGTTCGTTTTCAATTTGCCCGACGATGGCGGGCGAAGCGGAGCTTCCATAGCTCGCCTTATATTTCATGCCGCTCCACTGATACGGATTGTGGCTCGCTGTGATCTGAATTCCGCCGGCAGCATTGCGAAGCCGCACGAGTAAAGAAAGCGCCGGGGTAGGGCACGGTTCGGTCGCGAGCCAGACGGGCGTGCCCGTGGCAGCGACGGCCTCGGCCGCCGCACGTGCAAAGCGCTCGGAGCCGAAACGCGTGTCGTAACCAACTAGGACGCCGCTGCCGGGTTTCTCGGCGCGCACGACGTAGCGTGCAATCGCGTGCGCGACTTTGCGCACATTCTCAAACGTAAAATCTTCAGCGATTACGGCGCGCCAACCATCGGTTCCGAAGCGAATGTGATTCATCTCCAAGAAGTATAAGCGATGCGCAAACGTGAGAGAAGCAACCGGAGAATTTCGGCCCGGCTAGTCGCCAATAAATTTCAGGCAGAGCCCTCCCATGAGTAGGCCATCCCGTAAAGCTAAAGCAGTTCTCGGCGCCGATTTTGTTCGAGCCACTTCACAGTTTTTGCTACGTCCTGCGAGCGATTGCGCGAGCAAAGTAACACCGCGTCATCCGTCTCGACCAGCACCAAATCGTGGACGCCTATCGCGGCTATGAATTTCTTCGGGCTCCAGAAGTAATTCCCGTTGGCGTCGAGCGCGTGAAACGGTCCGCCCGATACGTTCGCTCCCGGCTTTTGCGCGAGCAATTCGTACACAGCGGCCCAGGAACCGATATCGCTCCAGCCAACGTTTGCAGCAATCACCGCGACACGAAAAGCGCTCTTCACCCGAGTCGCCGGTTCCATCACCGCGTAATCAACGGAGATATTTTCAAGCCGTGCGTATGTACGCCTCAGTCGCGCCGCGTATTGGGACGTGCCGATGAACCGGCTCAGCTCAATAAGAGCATCGTGCGTGGCGGGAAGGAACTGTTTCAAAGCATTGAGAAAGGTCGAGACGCGCCAGAGAAACATCCCGGCGTTCCACAGATAACGGCGAGAAGCGAGGTAGCGCTTAGCCAGCAGCAGCGCAGGCTTCTCGGTGAAGCGTCGCACGGCGAAGGCCGAGATTCCTAGCGGACGCGCCCAAACTCCGCCGCGTTCGATGTAGCCGTACCCGGTTTCGGGTCGCGTGGGTGGGATACCAAATACAACCAGATTGTCCGGCGCGCGCGCCAGATCGAACGCAGCGCGCACAAGCTTTCGATAGCGCCTGGTATCCGAGATGTAGCTGTCGGACGGCAACACAGCCATGATCGCGTCACCATACTCATGTGCGAGATGGATCGCGGCCAGACCAATCGCAGCAGCCGTGTTGCGGCCAACTGGCTCAGCCAAAATATGCGTAGAGGGAACGCCACGCATTTCGCGGCGCACCCCGGCTGCTTGCTCCACATTTGTTACGGCCCAGAAATTCTTCAGCGCTAACACTGGCTGAAGCCGACGCATTGTGGCGCGCAGCATGGTGTCGCGTCCGGCGATGTTCAGCAGTTGCTTCGGCGTGTGCATTCGGCTGCGCGGCCAAAAACGCGTGCCTCGTCCACCGGCAAGCAAGACCGCGCACGCAGGTAGCGTCGAGCGCTTCACGTTTGCACCAGCCGCGACCACTTCGATTCCTCGACTCCGGAATCCTTCAAGCGTTGTAAAAATTCATTGGGACTGCTGGGAACATAGGTGCGCAGAAGCGTCGTGCGCGACGAAGGGTCGATTCGATAAGCGCCAAGCGCGGCCGGAATCATCCACACTTGGGCAGGAGCATATTCCGCATGCGAATCGCGCCATTCAAAGTTTCCGGCGCCTTCGAGAATGATCATCAGGTCGAAATGTTCACGTGGGGTAGCAGCCGCGACGGACTCGGCAAACTCCCATTTCTCAGTCGCGAAATAGCGGCACGAGACAAAGAAAGTTTCCGTCACCGGGCCGCGTACTATCCTCACCGGATCAATCCTCCCGCCGCCCTGCTTTCCGAAATGAATTACGTCAAGCGCCTTCTCGACGTGCAATTCGCGCGCCCGGCCCTTCGCGTCGCGCCGGTTGTAGTCGTAAACGCGATACGTGAGATCCGAATGCTCCTGAATCTCGCAGAGCACAAGGCCTGGACCGATCGTGTGCGCCGTGCCCGCAGGAACGAAGATTGCATCGCCCTCACGCACGGGGATTCGATCGAGACACGCTTCTGCAGTTCCATCGCCGATGGCTTGCTCGAATTTCTCGCGCGTGACTCCAGGTTTCAATCCGACCAATACCTCGGCACCAGGCCGGGCGCGCGCCGTGTACCACATCTCCGTTTTCCCACGCCCACCGGCAGCTTTCTCATGCCGCGCCGCGTAATCGTCGTCCGGATGCACCTGTACGGACAGCTTGTCCTCGGAGAAAATAAATTTCACGAGTAACGGAAACACCGAACCGCGATCAGCTTTTGTGCCGGCCCATTCGACAGACATCTCGGGCCACACACTCCCAAGCATGCTCCCCTCAAACGGCCCCGAAGCGAAGCGGCATTCGCTGCCGGTCATCCACGCTTCGCCCAAGGGTTCTTCGAGATTTGATTTTTCCGGAAAGAATGGCGCGAGCGAAAGCGAACCCCACGGCCGCGGACTGAAAATTGGTTCCAGTCGCGCTGGACAGAGAATCACGCGGCTCGACCGAAGAAGCGCGTCAGGCGCCGCAGGCCTTCTTCGATTCGCTCCATGGAGGTTGCGTAGGAAATTCTCAAATGCCCGGGAGCTCCAAACGCATCCCCGGGAACTACCGCCACGTGTTCGCGCTCGAGAAGTACGCGAGCCATTGCAGTGCTGTCCGGCGCCGCGGCATTCAAATGCGCCGAAATATCTGGAAACACGTAGAACGCACCTTCCGGCGTAGTGCACGTAATTCCCGGAATCGCCCGCAGGCCAGCAAGAATTCGCTCGCGGCGGCGCGCATACTCGGCGAGCATCTCCGCCACGGAATCCATCGGTCCGCGCAGAGCTTCGAGCGCGGCGTATTGCGTAATCGAATTGGGATTCGACGTCGACTGGCTCTGCAGCTTTGTCATCGCATCGACGAGCGGCTTCGGCGCAAGCGCATAACCGATGCGCCAGCCAGTCATTGCAAAGGTTTTCGAAAGTGACCCGGCGACGATCAGCCACTCTTTCGATCCCGGCAAGCTCGCCACCGAATACGATTTCGCGTCGCCGTACGTGAAATGCGAGTAGCACTCGTCGGTAAGCAACCACGTATCGTGGCGCTTACACACCTCGAGAATGCGCGCGAATTCATCCGGAGGAATCACCGCGCCGGTGGGATTGCTCGGAGAATTGGCGATGACGATCTTTGTTTTCGGCGTAATGGCTTTCTCGAGATCAGCCGCCCGCAGCCGGAAGCCATCTTTCGCGTGCGTTTGCAGAAACACTGGGGTGCCATCGGCCGCTTTCACAATGTCGGGATAGCTCACCCAGTACGGCGCAGGAATGATCACCTCGTCGCCGGAATTCAGCAGCGCACACGCTGCATTGTAAATCGCGTGCTTACCTCCGGAGGTTACGATGCACTCCGTCATCTGATACGACGAACCGAGCTGTGCGGCGTGCCAATCGCAAACGGCCTGGCGTAACGGCGCGATGCCCGGAGTCGCCGTGTACTTCGTGCGATTTTCTTCGAGCGCCTTGATTGCCGCAAGCTTGATGTGTTCTGGCGTCGGGAAATCCGGCTCGCCTGGCCCAAAATCCGCCACGTCCACGCCACGCGCCTTGTAGCGCTCCGCTTCCTGCAGCACCATCATGGTCTGGGAGACGCTGATGCGGTTTACGCGGTCGGCTAGTTCAAAAATTTCCTCTTTCATTCCCGTCGCAGATTCCATTCGGCTCCTCGTATCGATCTCAACGTCAAGTCGCTTAGTCAATCGTCCTACTTTCGCTTATCCCACTTTAGCGCGCAATCGCTCTTCTACCAGCGCCGGTACCAGGTCTTTCACGACGGGCGTCCCGAGCCGCGCCAGCTCGCGCACCAGCCGCGAACTCAAAAAGCTATACGCCACCGCCGGCAACATGAAGACCGTCTCGATTTGTGGTTCGATCTTGCGGTTCATCATCGCCATCTGCAGTTCATATTCGTAATCGGAGACAGCGCGGATCCCTCGCAGAATCACGCGTGCGTTTTTCGCGCGCGCGTAGTCCATCAGGAGGCCGTCGAACACTTCAACCTCGACGTTCTTCCAGTCGAACGTTACCGCTTCGAGCATCTCCACGCGCTCCTTCACAGCGAAGAGCGGGTCTTTTTCGAGGTTCTGCGAGATGCCGACAATGAGCCGGTCGAAAATCGCGGCGCCACGAGAGATGAGGTCGAGGTGCCCGTTCGTCACCGGGTCAAACGTGCCGGGATAAATCGCGACCACCGGCCGGCTGTTTTCTTGAGCCATCGGTTGCTGATTCTAACCTAGAATTTCTGGTGCGCCCGAGAAAAAGCGGTCTGGCGACCGACAACCCGGCCGGCATTCCGCCAACACCATTCGGTCGCTGAGAATCCCAGCTCGGTGCCTGTTAGCGACGTTTAGCTGCCCGCCGGTTGATCAATCGGACTAAAAGGGTCGTAGTTTAACTGATTGGCTGGTATGGAGTTGTATGCTGTATTGAACTTGACATGCGGACAGCTAAGGCGCTAGAATTCAAGTGCGACCGAATTAGTCGGATATGCATCCATGATGAAGCTGTCCAAGAAAGCAGACTACGGGCTCATCGCTCTGAAGCATCTCGCGATGCGCAACGGCGCCATGCACGATGGAAGCTCTTGCAGTGCTGCGGACATCTCCGAAATGTACAAGCTGTCGGCTCCGTTGATGGCGAAAGTGCTCCAGAAGTTGGCCAAGGGTGGCCTGGTTGCCGCGCGGCACGGGTCAAGCGGGGGTTATGCGCTGGCACGGGATGCGGCGCACATCAGTGCGCTGGATGTAATTCGCGCCATCGACGGTCCGTTGTTCATCACGTCGTGCGTTACCTCTCATGGAACGTGCGACCTTACAACCACCTGCTCGATTCGCGAGCCGTTGCGGCGAGTGAACGACAGCATCTTGGAAGTGCTCGAAAACGTCAAAATTTCGCACATGACGGACGAGTCGCCTTTGCACGAAGTCGTCGAGCTGAGAGTTTAGGTTCATAGAATTCAAGGGGTCAGGAGAAACAGAATGGCAATCAAGCTTCCCGTTTATTTTGACAATCACGCGACCACGCAGGTGGATCCGCGCGTTGTCGATGCGATGCTCCCGTATTTCACCGACAAATTCGGTAACGCCGCCAGCCGCAACCACGAATTCGGATGGAAGGCCGAAGAGGCCGTGGAGAACGCACGCGGGCAAATCGCCAAGCTGATCAACGCCACGCCCAAAGAAATTGTCTTCACGAGCGGCGCCACCGAATCGACCAATCTTGCGATCAAAGGCGTCGCCGAGATGTACCGCGAGAAGGGCAATCACATCATCACGCAGGTCACCGAGCACAAAGCGACGCTCGACACGTGCAAGCGCCTCGAAAAGTATGGCTACGAGGTCACCTATCTGCCGGTCGAAAAGGACGGGCGCATCAATCTCGATGATCTTCGGCGCGCGATTACGCCGAAGACGATTCTGATTTCGATCATGTACGCGAACAATGAAATCGGAGTCCTTCAACCGATCGCGGAAATTGGAAAGATCGCCAAGGAAAAGGGCGTCTTCTTCCACGTGGATGCGGTGCAAGCCGTCGGAAAGATTCCGGTCGACGTGCAAAAAGACGGCATTGATCTGATGTCCATCTCTGGTCACAAGATTTACGGCCCCAAGGGCGTCGGCGCACTCTACGTCCGCCGCAAGAATCCGCGCGTGCAGCTTGCCGCTATTATCGACGGCGGCGGCCATGAGCGCGGCATGCGTTCCGGCACGCTCAACGTGCCCGGCATTGTTGGCCTCGGCAAAGCCTGCGAGCTTTGTCAGAACGAAATGGCAGCAGAGGCGGAAAAAATGAGCCGCCTGCGCGACAGGTTGAAAGAGTCAATCATGTCGCGGCTCGACGAAACGTACATCAATGGCTCGACGACGCATCGTCTGCCGAACAACATCAACATCAGCTTCGCCTACGTCGAAGGCGAATCGCTGCTGATGGGAATTAACGACGTGGCCGTGTCCAGCGGTTCGGCTTGTACTTCAGCCACCCTCGAGCCCAGTTATGTGCTGAAGGCGCTCGGTGTCGGCGAAGACCTGGCGCATACGTCGATTCGCTTCGGCCTGGGCCGCTTCAACACGCAGGAAGAGGTGGACTACGTCGCCGACCGCGTCGTGGAAACCGTTTCGCGCCTGCGGGAACTTTCGCCGCTCTACGAAATGGCGAAAGAGGGCGTCGACATCAGCAAGATGAAATGGGTGGCAGCATCGGATTCGCACTAACCAAAAATTTTGGACTTTAAAGGAGCAAAGAGCACATGGCTTACTCAGACAAAGTAGTCGATCATTACAACAATCCGCGTAACGTCGGCTCTCTCGACAAGAAAGACCCGAACGTTGGCACCGGACTCGTCGGCGCGCCCGAATGCGGCGACGTCATGAAGCTTCAAATGAAGGTCAACCCGGACACGCGCGTCATCGAGGAAGCGAGGTTTAAGACGTTCGGCTGCGGTTCGGCCATCGCTAGCTCGTCTCTCGCCACCGAATGGGTCAAGGGCAAGACGGTCGAAGAGGCGCTGGCGATCAAGAACACGGACATCGTCCGCGAGCTTTCGCTGCCGCCGGTGAAGATTCACTGCTCAGTCCTCGCCGAAGACGCGATCAAGGCTGCGCTCGGCGATTGGAAGAAGAAGCAGGGCGAGGCCGAAGCAAAGCCGGCTGAGTCCGCTACGAGCGCGCACTAATTGAATCGGGCGAAGATGGTGAGTCCGCCGCGCCGATCGCGCGGCGCAGACCGGCTCGCTTCGCGACGAGACGAGAATAAACATGATTCACGTAACCGAAAAAGCGGCCGCGAAAATTCGCGAGCTGTTGCAAAAAGATGGCGTCCCCGCCGAATCCGGCGGGCTGCGCGTGGGTGTACAAGGCGGCGGGTGTTCGGGGCTTACGTACGCGATGAGGCTCGACACGGAGGCGCGCAATCGCGACAAGGTGTTCGAAGAAAACGGTGCGCGCATTTTTGTCGATGCCAAGAGCTACCTCTACCTCCACAACACCACGCTCGACTACCTCGAGGATCTGATGAAACAGGGGTTCGTCTTCCAGAATCCTCAGGCGACGCGCAGTTGCGGCTGCGGAAGTTCCTTCACCGCCTAAGAACCCCTCCCGGCGGCGGTTCGCTCAGCCTCGCAGTTTGCTGATCGCAGCTGATTCGAGGACCAGACCCCGGCAGCGAGTGAATTAGCATGAGTGTGACGAAAACCCAAGCGCAAGCAATCATCGGCTCGATTTGCTGGAGCTGCAAGGCTCCGGTTGATGGAGCGCACTTCTGCGCGTCGTGTGGCAAGGTTCAGCCGCTTCCGGTTGGGACTGATTATTTTGGATTTTTCGGATGGCCGCAGAAATTGACGATCGATCCGGCATTGCTGGAAGATCAGTTCCACAAGCTGAGCTGGAAGCTGCACCCGGATAATTTTGTTCGTGCAAGCGAAGAGGAACGCAATCTCTCGCTCGACCGCTCATCGCAGCTCAACGACGCGTATCGCACGTTGCACGATCCGATCTCAAGAATCGAATATTTGCTGCTGCGGCTGGGGTTGCGAAAAGAGGGAACTACAAAACAGCAAGCGCCGCCTGAGTTGCTCGAAGAGGTTTTCGAGCTGAACGAATCGCTCGACGAGCTTCGCGAAGCGCGGGCCGAAGGCGGCGACATTGACGCTCTGCGCGGACGGCTCGTCGAGGAACAGTCAAATTTCAAAGAAAAGCTCGAAGGAGTTGACGATGAGCTCCAAGCGGTCGCTCGCGAGTGGGATGCGGCGCTCGACGCGAATGCTAACGACGCGGCGCGAGATGCGCTTCTCGCGCGCATGAACGAAATCCTCAATCGCCGCAGCTACATCCGCAATCTTGTCGGGAGCGTGCAAAAAGAATTGGAGTAGTGTAGCGGCCACCTTTAGGTCGGCCGGCTTTTGTTAAAGGAACAATGGGACGCACCGTCGGAATCGATCTCGGCACCACATACAGCCTGATTGCGCACATGGATCCGCAAACGGGCGCGCCGAAGTGTATCCCCGGCCCCTACGGTTCAACGCTATGCCCTTCGATCGTCAGCGTTGCGGACGACGGAAAAATTCTCGTCGGCGAGCCTGCCCGGGAACGTCTCCTTACGCAACCCGACCGCACGATCTATTCCGTAAAGCGCCTGATGGGCCGTGGCGTCGCGGACATTCAGGATGAGCTCACGCGCTTCCCGTTTCGAATCGACGAAACGAGCAGCAACGTGATTCGCGTTCGCCTCGGCGACAAGCTTTTTACGCCTCCGGAAATTTCTGCCTACATTCTTCGCGAGCTGAAAACCTGGGCCGAAAAATATTTCGGCGACACAGTCAATCGCGCTGTCATTACCGTCCCCGCGTATTTCAATGACGCGCAGCGGCAAGCGACCAAAGATGCAGGCCGACTCGCTGGCCTCGATGTTCTACGTCTCGTCAACGAGCCTACGGCCGCAGCGCTCGCTTATGGGTTGCACAAACAGAAGCGCGGCCACGTTGCGGTATATGACTTCGGCGGCGGCACATTCGATATCTCGATCCTGAAACTGATCAGCACCAGCGAAGGCGACATCTATCGGGTTCTTTCGACGAACGGTGATACCCATCTCGGCGGCGACGACATTGACAACGCACTGATGGACGTTGCGCGCCGCGAAATCCGAGCGCAGTTCGCTGTGGAACTTGACCGTCATGGCGAAGCCGTCCAAGAACTGCGACGTGTGCTCATTCGCGCAAAGCACGAGCTTTCTTCGAGCGAAAAAGCCGTTGTGAAATGTCGAATCTCTTCGACTCAAACTTATAGCCGTGAATTTACCCGTGCCGAATTTGAGGATCTAATCCGGCCCATCGTCGCGCGTACCATGGCTCCCGTGAGATTGGCCCTTGCCGACGCAAAGCTCGCGCCCAAGGATATGGACGAAGTCGTCCTCGTAGGCGGCTCCACTCGCATTCCACTCGTGCGTAAAACTGTCGGCGACTACTTCCAGCGCGCGCCTCACTGCGAGCTTAATCCTGACGAAGTCGTCGCGCTTGGCGCTGCCGTGCAAGCTGACATCCTCGAAAGCGGCGTCAAGACAATGTTGCTTCTCGACGTCACCCCGCTCTCGCTCGGAATTGAAACGATGGGCGGCGTCGTCGCCAAAATCATCCCGCGCAATTCGACGATTCCGGCAAGCGCCCAGGAAATGTTTACCACCGGCGTCGAGAATCAGACGGGTATCGACGTGCACGTGCTTCAAGGCGAGCGCGAACTCGCCAAGGATTGCCGTTCGCTCGCCCGCTTTCAGTTAAAAGTTCCGCCCGGCCCGGCAGGCCTGGCACGCATCGAAGTGAAATTCCTGATCGACGCAAACGGCATCCTGCAGGTTGCCGCAAAGGATTTGCGCTCCGGTGGTGAGCATTCCATCGAAGTGCAGCCCAGCTACGGCCTTTCCGATGCCGAAGTTGAGCACATGCTCGAAGAATCGATCGAATTCGCCGAGCAGGATTTCGCGGATCGCCAACTGATCGAAGCCCGCACGGAAGCGGAAGCGATTCTCACCGCGACAGAAAAAGCCTTCCGCGATCCACGCTCAGCCGAAATCAGCGTCGCCGAGCGCCGTTCGATCGAAAATTCCGTCGCCTCGCTTCGCGCCGCCATGGCAGGCAAGGATTACAAGCTAGTTCGCCAGCGCATCGACGAACTGAATCAAGCAACCACGAATCTAGCCGAGATCTTGATGAATAGCGCGTTGCAGACGGCCCTAGAAGGCAAGCGTCTCGACGATGTTTAGGTTTTCTAAACCGTCGGCATGTCGCCGGCGATTTTGAACTAAATTTTGTAGCGGCGGCCTTCAGGCCGGCAGCTTTGGCTTTCTCGTTCCGTAACAAGGAGCAACAAAATGGGCGGCAAGAACCCATACATCGAAGAAACAAAATTCACGCCCGCGACGAAGAAGTACAAGATTACCTTCATCAAGGACGGACAGCCGATCGAAGTCGACCCGGAGAAAATCCCGTACGGCCACGATGGCATACCCGGCAGCATCCTCGATATCTCGCAGGGCTTCCACAAAGGTCTTGACCACGCCTGCGGCGGCGTCTGCGCCTGCTCCACGTGCCACGTAATCGTTCACGAGGGTCTCGAATCCTGCAACGAAGCCACCGACGCCGAACTCGATCAGCTCGACGAAGCGCCCGGCGTCACGCCGAAATCGCGCCTAGGCTGCCAGTGCGTCCCCGACGGTACAAGAGACATCGTCGTTGAAATCCCCAACTGGAACAAAAATTACGCCAAGGAAGCCGAGCACTAGTCCCAGCAGCTCCCTGCTAAATTATCAGTAGGGGTACGGCATGTCGTGCCCTCTGTAACGATGAAGGATCGCGAACCATCCCTCACTCAGCGCGCGAATCCAAGGAGACCTTAAACCAATGCCCCAGACGTTCGATTGGGACGACGTGGAAGAAATCGGCATTCAACTCGCCGATAAGTATCCGGACATCGATCCGCTCACAGTACGCTTCACCGACCTTCACAAATGGGTCTGCGAGCTTCCGAATTTCACTGGCGACCCCAAGCTCTCGAACGAAGGCAAGCTCGAAGGCATCCAAATGGCCTGGCACGAGGAATACACCGACCGCCAGGGGTAGAGAATCCGCCGTGCCTGGTTCTTATTTTCTGACAACGCCGCGGCTCGGATTCCGCCAGTGGACTGCTGCTGATCTTCCGCTCGCCGTTTCTCTTTGGTCCGATCCTGAAGTCACTCGCCTCATCGGCGGGCCGCTTTCCGAGGAAGCTGTAGCACAAAAGCTCGCCGACGAAATTTCATCGATGAATCTCCACGGCGTCCAATATTGGCCTCTGTTTTATCTCGTGGCTGAAGAATTTGCCGGGTGCGCCGGCCTCCGTCCATATCAGCCCAAAGAAAAAATCTACGAACTAGGTTTCCACCTCCGTCCTGCATTCTGGCGGCAGGGGCTGGCCGAAGAAGCAGGACGCGCGGTCATCGCCTATGCGTTCGAGACGATTCAAGCACGGTCGCTCTTCGCCGGCCACCACCCAGCGAATGCCGAATCGCGCAGGGTCCTTGAAAAGCTTGGCTTCCTCTTCACGCATGAAGAGGTTTACCCGCCCACTGGTTTGAAGCACCCCTCGTACTCGCTCGCGCCCGCATCCCCTCGCACCTGAACCCGCCACGGTTCGTCGAAACTTCTATCGCCGCTCCGCATCCAAGTAAACTTAATCACCCGAAATCCGTCTATATCCCTATCGCGAGGAGGGCACAATGGCCTTTGCCACCGAAACAGATCTGCGCTACCCCATCGGAAAATTCGAGCGCGTCGAAAGCCTCACCGACGACAAGCGCCGCGCTTTCATTGCGCAGATCGAAGAAGCCCCGGCGAAAATGCGTGCTGCCGTCGCCGGACTAAACGACCAGCAGGTCGACACGCCCTACCGTCCCGGCGGCTGGACCGTCGGCCAAACGGTCCACCACGTTCCCGATAGCCACATGAACGCCTTCACGCGTTTCAAGCTCGCGCTCACCGAGGACGTGCCCACCATCAAGCCCTACCTCGAAGCGCGCTGGGCGGAACTCGCCGACGCGAAAGCTCCGATCGCTCCGTCTCTCGATCTTCTCGACGCGTTACACAAGCGCTGGGTCGTCCTCTTGCGCTCGCTCGCACCCGCCGATTGGCAGCGCGAATTTCTTCACCCCGAACACAACAAGACGATGTCGCTCGATCAGACGCTCGCGCTCTATTCATGGCACGGACGCCATCACGTCGCGCACATCACCGCGCTGCGCGAACGCAATTCCTGGCGATAGTTTCGGGCTCAGCAGAGAAAAGCCTCGCGGGAGTTGGCGGGCCGTGCCCGAACCTAATGCTTGGCACAGCACTCTCCCTCACCAGCCGCTGTCATTCCGAGCGTAGCCGCCCGCGCGCTCTGGAATTGCCACCGCACAACGCAGTCGAGGAATCTGCTGTTGTCGTCGGACTGTTTTCCATTCCGCTGAACGCGAGCCGGCTCCTTGTCAATTCCTCCCCTTTCCCCGATAATTGAATGTCTCGTCTCGCTGAAATCCCCACTGTGGCGCTATGGTGCAACGGTTAGCACGCGGCCCTTTCAAGGCTGAAATACGGGTTCGATTCCCGTTAGCGCTACCAAAACATCAAATCTGAAAGATGCTCAACGGCTCCATGAACGATCGCGATAGCATTCAATCGGCTCACGTTGCGGCAGGATCAGAACGAGATCAGTAGCTCAGGTCCCATTCTGGCCTGACCTACCTTGGCCAGAATTGACCTGAGGCCGTGCAAGCGTTCAAACCCGTTTGTTCAAAATAAAAGTTGACCGCGAACACGCTTGCAACGATGCTCCTGGGATCTGAGTGAATCAGTCGCATTTCGATCTAACATATTTCCAGCATGAAGGAGGAAGAACATGTTGCAGTTCAAGAAGTCGCTTCTGAGAACGCATCAGTCCTCCATGGGCTTGCGTGGTTTGTTGCTGATTTGTCTCCTGGCTTTGGCAAGCGGCCCCGCTTCGGCCCAGGACAGAACTAAGCCCGAGACGATTGAAGCGACGGCCACGGGAACAGACTTTCAAGCCGGGCAACTCGTCACCATCACTTTCACTATTTCCGAATATTCTCCTCGCTCCGACCAGCAGATCTTGAATGATGCGTTTCAGAAAGGCAAAGATCAAGGGTTGTACAACGCGCTGTCCAAGATGAAGGCGGTCGGTCACATCGCAATCACCGGTACGATCGGCTACGACGTCAGTTATATCCGGATGACTCCCACGCCCACCGGCCGCCAGATTCGCTTCATCACCAACCGCCTTCTCCGGTTCGGCGAAGTTTGGTGGGACACGCGCTCGGAGTCCTACAATCTCACCGCCGGCGAAATCGATTTGAACGACCAGGATAAGTCCAAGAGCAGCGGCGTTCTCTATCCCGCCGCGCAGTTGGTGATGAACAAAGGAGAGTTGCAAATGAATTTAATCGGCAGCCCGTGGAAGCTAGTCGATCTGATTGATTGGAAAGGAACGCCCGGCGTCAACTAGCCCGTACGCCTCTCGCTCTTCAGTAGCGTAGGCTTCAGCCTGCACCGCAAGTTGCAAGAGGCTGCGCGTTGCTAGACCGAGGAAACGCCCGCAGGGTTGCATATATGAAGGCTCGGCAGCCCAAACTTCAGCCTGCGCCGCCCTAAGAACAGCGCAATACCCGCCACACAACTATAGGTGCCCCTCACGCGGCACCCGACAAGCTTTTCTTTGCCTTTCTGCCTCAACCGCATCAGAATAACCCTTACCCCAAGCCCTAATAGCTTCCCTCAAATCGGGCGTCACGCCTCTGCGCGCCGCTCGAAAGCTGCAGGTGCCATATGACCGATGCCTGGAAACAACAGGAAGGCCAGATTGTCGACGGACGGTACCGTCTAACCCTCTACCTGGGCGGTTCAGACCACAGTGCGGTCTTTCTCACCGAGCTGCCCGACAGCCGCCAGCGAGTCGCCATCAAATTGATCGGCGCCGATCCAGCCGAGGCCGATTCGCAACTTTCGCGGCTGCGCCGCGCCGCGAAACTTTCGCATCCTCATCTCGCGCGCGTTCTGGAATCGGGGCAGGCGCAAATCGGAAATGCGCATGTGATTTATCTCGTGACGGAGTATGCCGAAGAGGACTTGTCGCTGATCCTGCCCAATCGCGCGCTCTCGCCCGACGAAGTGCGCGAGATGCTGCCCCTGATTCTCGACGCGCTTCAATACCTGCACTCGCACGGTTTCGTGCACGCCCGGCTGAAGCCCTCCAATATTCAGGCCGTCAACGACCAATTGAAACTCTCGATCGACGGAGTCTGCGCGCCACAGGAGCGCGGCTCTTCAGGCGAAAAGCCCAGCCCGTACGATCCGCCCGAGCTTGCGCCCACGGGGCCGTCCCCCGCTGGAGATGTTTGGTCGCTCGGCATGACGATTGTCGAGGTGCTTACGCAGCGCCTGCCGATCTGGGAATGGACGGGGCACGCCGATCCGCCCGCGCCGCGCACCCTGCCCGCGCCTTTTCTCGAAATCGTTCGCAACTGTTTGCGCCGCGATCCTGCAATGCGCTGCAAGCTGCGAGAAATCTCGGAGAATCTCGAGCCTGAATCGGCCCTGCCCGTCGCATCGGCCCGCAGTGTATCGACGGACCCTGTGCCCAGCTTGAAGTCTGCTACTTATGGTGCCGCGTCGTCGCAGCCCGAAAGCATGCCTGCTACAATTCCGCCCCCGCACAAATCAAACTCGCGTTATGCGGTTCAGGCTTTCGCATTCGTGTTGGCGCTCGCCGCGGTGATTGCAATCCCGCGGTATTTTCGGCACTCGGCTAAGTCGAACGAATCGGAGCCCGTCGCCGCCGCTCCCGATACTCTCAAGACCGCCGCTCCCAAAATAGAAGTAGCGTCGCAGCCCGCAACTCCAATGACGCGTGTGACTCAGCCCGCAACTGAGCCCGTAACTCAGCCCTCAACTCGACCCTCAACTCAACCAATGACGCGGCCCCCAGCTCAACCAGCGCCCCCGAAACCGGAGCGTGCATCTAAGCCCGTCACACATGCGAGCGAACCGCGTGTCAACGGGGCAGATCCCGTGTCGCCTGCACCAAGAAAGCCCGTTCCAGCTGTCGCCGTTCCGTCAAATCCGCGAGCGGTCGTAAATTCGCCTGCGTCGGTGCCGGCGCGCGGCAAGGTCGTACATCAGGTCATGCCAGATGTTTCACAGGGAGCGCGGAACACGATTCGAGGCAAAGTGCGCGTCACCGTGAAAGTGAACGTCGACCCTTCAGGCAAAGTGACCGACGCCGCGTTGGAAGCTCCCGGCCCAAGCAAGTATTTCGCTGACGCCGCAATCCGCGCTGCGAAAAACTGGACCTTCGCTCCTGCCAAAACAAACGGCGAAAACGTAGCAAGCCAGTGGCTCCTGCGCTTCGAATTCGCTCCCGCAGGCACCGAAACATTCTCGGCAGAGATCAATCCTTAAGTAGCGTAGGCTTCAGCCTGCGCCAACGCAACGCCGCACCGCTCACACCAAAACTTGGCGCCGCACGAGATATCGTTCTGTTCGTAGCTTCGCGGTCTCCGGCCCGTGCGTAGAAGTCTTTAGTAACAACGGTGTGCTGAGAACGGACAGTCCAAAATTCTTAATGGAGTCACCGAGTAAAATCCGCCAACAGTGCGCCGCCTCGGCTGACGTCTCGAAGCCTTCCATTTTTGCCGCATTCTGGTACGCTTTCCCATTAGACGAATTGTCGGGAAGCTGAACAGGCCAATTGTTGCGGTTAGGCCGGCCGAAATTTCTAATAGCAACACTCGCCATTTCAAAAAGGAGGTCAAATAGCTGTAAAAAAGAGGTTTAGCGATTTTCTAATAGCAACAAAATCGGCATTTTCGCGCGCGAGCCAATTTCGCGCGAGGGAGACAATCCGTGGCAGATTTGATGAGAACTTCCAATCCCGCCCTCAACGAGCGCGCATTTCAAGGCGAGCGCGCTGTGCTCGGCGAGACGATGACGCTGCAGGGAACCGTCAACAAGACGGGCGTGCTGCTGATCTGCGCAGTCGCGACGGCTGCATGGACCTGGAATCTTTTCCTGCATTCGCATTCGCCGCAAGCGGTGACGCCGCTTGCGATTCTCGGGGGCATCGGCGGACTGATCGTGGCGATGGTCACGATTTTCAAGAAAGAATGGGCCGGAGTGACGGCGCCGATTTATGCATTGCTTGAAGGTCTCGTGCTCGGCAGCATCTCGGCGATTTTGGAAGTGCGCTTCCCGGGAATTGCGATTCAAGCCGTCAGCCTCACGTTTGGCACGCTCGTCGTCTTGTTGCTCGCGTATCGCTCGGGGCTGATTCCTGTCACCGAAAAGTTTCGTCTCGGCATCGTCGCAGCGACGGGCGGTATCGCGCTCTTCTACATCGTTGAAATTGTCCTCGGATTCTTCGGCATCCATTTCACGTCCATCAACGGTTCGGGAGCGATCGGAATCGGCTTCAGCATCTTTGTTGTGATTATCGCAGCGCTGAATCTCGTGCTCGATTTTGATTTCATCGAGACGGGCGTCCGTGTCGGCGCGCCGAAATATATGGAGTGGTACGGCGCATTCGGGCTGATGGTCACGCTCATCTGGTTGTACTTTGAAATCCTGCGGCTGCTGTCGAAGCTTCGCAGCCGCGACTAATCCGCGCGCTGCTATCGTTCAATGCCTGTCGATCGAGATCTCGTAGTGAATCTGCTGCGCGATCTCGTCGCGATCGACTCCGTAAATCCCACGCTTGTGCCGGGTGCGCGAGGCGAGGCGGCCGCTTCACAATTTTTCTGCAAGTTTCTCCGAGAGCGCGGAATTCCTGCAGAACTCGAGGAAGCCGCGCCGGGCAGGCCCAACGTCGTCGCACTGCTTCCTGCTGGGAGCACAGCGAATCAAAGCGGCGGAAAGAATTCGGCGGCGCTCGCGATTCTCGCTCACATCGATACCGTCGGCGCAGGCGACATGCCTGAGCCGTTCACGCCGCGCGAATGCGATGGACGTCTCTACGGTCGTGGCGCGCTCGACATCAAGAGCGGCGTGGCTGCAATGTGTGCGGCGGCGCTTGCCGCTCGCGACGCGGGCGCGATTCGAAAGCCGTTGTTAATTGCGGCCGTGGTGGATGAAGAATGCGACAGCATCGGCACGGAAGCTTTGCTCAAGCGCTACACCGCGGATGCTGCGATCGTGCTCGAGCCAACGGACCTGCGTCTCACAATCGCGCACAAGGGTTATGCGTGGTTTGAAATTGTGACGCACGGCCGCGCCGCTCACGGTAGCCTGCCATCGGAAGGGCGCGACGCCATTCGCATGATGGGCCGCGTGCTGAATATTCTGGATGCTCTCGATCGCAAACTCGCGTCACTCGCGCCGCATCCGCTTCTCGGCCATGGTTCGCTTCACGCTTCTTTGATTCGCGGCGGCCAAGAACTATCGAGCTATCCCGCGGAGTGCCGTTTGCAGCTCGAGCGCCGGATGCTGCCCGAAGAATCTGCGGGCGAAATCGAAGTCGAGTTGCGCAGCCTTGTCGCGGGACTCTCCGCGCGGGATCCGGATTTCCGTGCCACGGTGCGCGGACTCGGCTCGCGTCCGGCGTATGAAATCTCTCGAGATGCGCCGATCGTGCGACTCGTCAGCGAGGCGATTCGGAAAACGATCGGCTCGGGTGCCGCAGGGCATCTCGTCGGAATGGCGGCATGGACGGACACAGCGCTTCTCGAGGCGGCAGGCATTCCGGGAGTTGTTTTTGGCCCTAGCGGACGAGGGCTCCATGGGAAAGAGGAGTACGTGGAGCTCGATTCGGTGATTCAGTGCAGCGAGGTTTTGTTCGAAGCAATTTGCTCCGCCTGCGCTTCCTAACAATTTTGTATCCCACCAGATTCTGTACGCGGCGTTCAAATCGGTAACGTTTTCTCCCCTGTAAAATCAATTGGAGCTTGGGTACTTCCTGCTCATAGTCCGCAAATGCCAGAATTTGCATTAGTTACACGCTCCTTCCCCCGGGGCCTTCCACATGCACCTCTCTAGCGGGGTATAGGGCTTGTCCGCTCTGACTTTCCCCTGCGGGCGACCCAAGGTGTTCGCGTGAGTGAGCTCAACAAAAGATTGATGGCTCGCGGAGGTGGGGATCAAGCGCGCGGTTTTTCAATGGTCGAATTGGTTGTAGTGATCGCGATCGCCCTCGTGATCCTGGTAATCGCGCTCGTCCAAGCACGGCCAACGCGGACTCAACAGGAACACGCCAATACCGCGAAGGACCAAGTGCAGAGCGCGTTGCGGCAGGCGCGGGAAACGGCAATCTCCGAGCGGAGAGATGTGCAGGTTGAGTTTCTGGTGAATCCAGCCGGGAACCCTCCCGGATCGTACGTGCGACTCACGCGAATCGGCGGCGCCTGTTGCGCCAACGCAGTGATTCTCATGATGCCAATTCACAACAGTGTAGTTTTCACGACCTTTTCCGGAGAACCGGATTCGCCTGATGGCTTCGGCAATAGTGGGCCGATTTATTTTGGCGGAATCGCGGGTGGTCCTCCGGCTGGAATGATTTACCAGAGCGATGGCACTTTTGCGATTAACGGCGCCGGGACACCGATCAACGGGACTGTGTTTCTTGGCGTACCAAATCAGCCGACTACAGCCCGCGCAATTACAATTCTCGGTGCCACCGGCCGCGTACGGTCTTATCACATCTCGGGAACGACAACGTGGCTCGACTAATGGGAAAGAGTTCCGCACGATCATCATGATCGGACTGGCACCGTAGTCACATTTTTCCCCGCAACGCCCCAGCGGCTTCCGTTCCCCCCGGGGGCCGCTTTTATTTTGCAGACCACGCGGATGAATCAGGGGGAGGCAGGTCTTACGCGGACATTGAAATTTGTGTTTGCTGCGGGCGTGGTGCAGGCGCCCGGCTGCTGCGGACCGCACAGACTGGTCATTGCGTCACCGATGTTGGCCGGCGTCACGAGCCCTTCGAGCGGTTCCGCATAGATCTTGTAATTGTGGTTCAGCGGGAGCCGCTGGATCTCGTAGGATCCGTCGAACTGCAACTGCTGGCTGGCCACATTGCAGCTCCAGCCGCCGAGCGTCGCGGCAACCACAGACCCAGTATCCGCGTCGATGGCCACGACGTGCGCGCCGAAAATTCCTGTGACGAATGAACCAGTGGCGGGTGCGGGAATATCGGCAAGAGCGAAGGCATTGGCCGGAAGAATTCGTCCGCTGATTACTCCAATATTCACGGAATCATTGGGGTCCGGATACAGCGAGCGGACGCCGGCGCGGTCATCGTCGGAGAGAGGTCCATCGGGCGCTTGCGCGGTTGGGCGATCGCCGAGGAATTGTCCGGGCGGCGGAGAGTAGGGAAACATCAGAGCCCGCCACACGGCTGAATGATCGAGTCCAAACCAGTGGCCGAGTTCGTGGGCGAGAAGCGACTCGAGATCGTAGGCGCCCTGGCCTTGAGGAGTGGCGAGCGCGCCGGGAGTTGCGTAGATCGCTTGCTGGTCGTTTCGGAACAAGGTGTCGGCATCGAGAATCTGGCCGGCAAAAGCGGCAGGTCCGCTCACCCCCACGGAAACTCCGGGCGCGTTCGCGATGATGACACGCGTAAAGGCCAAGACGCCGGTGGTGAACGCTGCGCTGGACTGGTTGAAACAGATCGTGTTGAGGCCGTCGATGTTATTTTCCTGATCGTTCGAGCAGGAATTTGCGGCGCTGACGCGCGCGAGGGGTGCGATCAATCCAGGGTGGGCAGAGCTGTTGAAGGTGGTGCCGGTGACGCCCGCCCAAACACCGAACGAATCCAGAATGGACTGCTCGATTTCGGTGAGTTGCGCCGGTGTTCTTTGAGCGGCGACCGTGAGAATCGTGACGCCGGTAAGCAGAAGTGAAGTGCTCCAGCGGCGATTCAGCGGCGAAGCCACCGAAAGATTCCAGCGGTTTGGCTGTGGGCACCCGCCCGCGAGAGGGACGGTCGAGTCCGTTGTGTAGCTGAAGGCGTCCGGAATCTGGACCGAGCAGAATAGAAAAAGGCACAAGGTAGTCGATGTGAGAGCGCGTTTCATTGCCGGCTTCCTTGCGCGGCTTGAGCCGGCGCTACCACCAGGGAGTGGAATGCGCCGACTGGCATTTTGCGGACACCCGTGGCTTCATAGCGCTGCGACGCCGGATCAAAAACGGCAAATGCGGCGGTGTCCTGCGTGACGATTTCCTCGTCAGTCGTGCGGTCGCGTCCGATGCGGAAAGTTCCCTGCACCCAACTGACAATCGAAAA
>Ga0307472_100000074_pt1 | contig 27660 bp, 41 predicted proteins | sample atmos_gasesAM5C__2_FD_204582 | JGI IMG/M metagenome (GOLD analysis project Ga0307472, IMG submission 204582) | Hardwood forest soil microbial communities from Morgan-Monroe State Forest, Indiana, United States - atmos_gasesAM5C_05 | ecosystem: Environmental > Terrestrial > Soil > Temperate...
TTGGCGTTCAGGATATGCAGTTTGGCGTCGCGGATGATGTCGTTCTCGTTCGACGACTCGGGGCACTGCCACCATTCGTCGACCGGCGGCACAGTGTCGAGCCAGCAACTCAGGCCACGCATCTGGGCGCGCGCTTCGCGACAGATCAGGTCGGCAACCTGATCGCCCGACATCTCCTCGCACTCTCGGTAGCTGATCCCGAAGACATCGCGATAATGGAACTGCGCCAGTCTCCAGATGCCGCCGCTCATGGTTGGCTCGGTGATCCTGATCGTCAGCTTATGATGCATCTCGGCTCCCGCTGAATTAGCTGTGGGGTGGGATGATCAGTCCCTGGGATGCCCCACGCACCCAACTCTATGCCGCCCTCACGATCTTGGTCGCCTCGACCATGCGCGGCTCGAAGATGAACCACGCGAAGTCGACCGCGCCGTTGTGGCCTTTGTCGTCGACATCGGGCGGCAGCATCTTGAGTCGTCCGCAGATGATGATCTTCGCCAGATGATCCAGCAAGTCGCGGCGCTTCTTGGCGGCGATCCACGTCAGGCGCAGCAGCACGCACAGCTTGCCATCGCTGCGCACCAAGCGCAGCGCGTGGCGCACATGCTCGTCCGAGTCGTTGAAGGGCGGGTTCATCACGATGTTCTTGTAGTCCCAGAACATCACATCGGTTTCGAGGAAGTCGCGACCAAACTTGAGCTTGTCCTCGATGCGATCAACGACCGGCACGTAGTGATGCTTGTCGATGCCCATCGCATCGACGCCTGCCGCCGACAGGAACAGCACGATGTTGCCGCGGCCGCACCCCGGATCGACCGCGCCGCCCTCCAGCTTGGTATGACTCAAGAGCTTGTCGATGGCCTCCGAGCTGGTCTCGTAGTTGTCGTTGGGATGGCGCTCGTTGTCCATGAGGCCGTACTGCGCGGCGGCGCGGCGCGCCCGCGTGCGCTTAGGCGTGGCCGTTGCCCGAGCCGTTGCGACTCGTGACGATGCGCGGCCCTTCGAGGGGGTCCGAGAGGTCGCGCTCTTCGGGCTCTTGGTTGGTTTGCGCGAGGCTTTCGCCGCGCCCTTGGTTGTCTTGCGCTTCACGTTCCTGGCTCTCCCGCAATTCCTGACGCCGGATAGCATCGCTATCCTGACGCTCGACATCTACGACCTCATGCGGGGTGATGTCGAGCGGTTCGTCGTTCTGCGAGTTGAGTCGTTCGGTGGTCATTGCGCCGATAACGCTCTCGATGACGCTCTGCATGTCGCCGCGCCGCCGCTCGTCCTCGGGATCGATGTCGCCCTGCCGCGTCGCCACCTTGCCCTCGATGCGGTCGGCGACCAGCGACCACGCCTGCATGTCGCCGCGGATGCCGCGCCGCACGGCAGCTTCTGCCCACGCCACGACGGCCGGGATCGAGCTGGTCTCGGGGGGATATCCCTCCTCGGGCGGGGGTTGGTCCGTGTCCACCGTGGACACGAGTCGTTCGGTCAACGACTCGCGGGCCATCAGCTCCTCGGACGTCTTGAGCAGCGCCAGCCAGAGCGCCACCCGGACCGGCGAGCGCATGGCCGCCAGAGCCCGCCAGTCGCGGTCAGCGAGGCGCAATCCGGGGACCGAATCGAGCACCGAGATGATCGGCATACCGGCCGTTGGAGGGGGCCGCTCAGGCATCTCCAACACCTAACACACCACCTCGCGCAAACTTTCCCAGAGTCAGATTCACAATACTATTATTGCGTATGCTATTCATGTTTCCTCGCACACATATACCGATATTGGCGTGTTAGGTGTGTTAGGTGTGTTAGACCCTGAAAACATTGGTTCATTTGCTAACACGCCTCTCGAACTAACACGCCCTAACACACCGAACTTGACCACACTGTGGGGGCGGTTATTAGAACGGAATATCTGCACGCTCCGTGCGCGGAGTTACTAACACACCTTCGACCAGCGCTCCCCTAACACGGTCTTCCGCCCGCTCCTCCGGGTTGGCGTACTTCCAGCAGCGCACGCTCTCGATGCGGCCATTGCGCCAGACGCTGGTCGACCGGCTCTTCCAGCCGAGCTGGGTCAGGGCCAGGACGATTTCGCGCTGGTAGCCCTTGGCCTGATCGAAGCGGACATTGAGCCAGCACACCGCGACCATCAACGGCGTGACGAGGTTGCCCCAGCGCTCGGGCGTGTAGAGGTCGGCCGTCTCGTCCGGCTTGACCGCGCCAGGGCAGCCCGGCGCGCCGTCGTACAGCATCGCCAGCAGGAGGCGGTCTTGGATGCGGTCGGCGTAGATCGAGCGCACCTGATGGCGCGCTATGGCCCGTGCGTGGGCCTGTGAAGGCACCTCCCACCACGACGCGCCCTCCTCGTAGAGCGCCAGCGCTTCGGCGAAGAGCTGGTCGCGGTTCTCGATCAGCCACACCATGTCGTTGCTGCCGCACAGCACCGGCCAGAAGCGCCGACCGCCGGTCTCGTCGCGCATCCATTCGTCCTGATTACCGGTCCCGGCGAAGATGATGCGGCGCGGGTGCTTCTTGTGCTTGCGGGCGTAGGGCTCCCTGAACTTGTCGGTCGTCGTCGAGAGCATCGACTTGACGCGGCTGATCTCGACCTTGTTCGAGCTGATCGACGACATCTCGGCGATCTCGCCGAGCCAGATGCCCTGCATGCCGCCATAGAAGTCTCGTTGGGCGGGCGAGTCGTTGATCTCGCCGAAGAACGGCCCGCCGATGGTCTTCATGGCGGTCGACTTGAAGGCTCCCTGGCCGCCCAGGAACACCGGCATGCAGTCGGCCTTGACGCCGGGATTGAGCGCCCGCGCCACCAGAGACACCATGAAGTTGCGGCCGACCGCCGTCAGGTATTCCTCGGTCTGGCCCTCCTCGTCGTCGACCTCGGCGGCCAAGCCGAGCACCAGCATGTCCTTGAGTCGTTCGACGCGATCCCATTGCGGCATGCCCTTGACGTGCTCCCTGAGCATGTCGCGGTGATCCATCTCGGCAATGTAGTGTATGGCCCGCACCACGACGTCCATCGACACCATGCCGAGCGTCTCGACGTCGTAGCGCATCAGCCACATCATGATCTTGCGGTGCTGCTCGTCGGCGACCTCGTAGGGTGCAACGACGTCTTCCGAGTCGTCGCATTTCCAATCGGTCATCACCTCGTGCATGAAGTCGTCGATCCAGATGCGGCCGCGCCTGTGGCGGAACAGCAGGGCGACCGACACCAAGAACGGCGAGCCGCTGCCCAGCATGGTCTCGATGTCCTCGACGCGGGCGACATTGCCGGGCTCGCTCGCGGAGCGCCGAAGCTTGCGCACCAGGGCGCGCTTGAGATCGCCCAGGTAGGCCTTGGTGTCGTGCCACGAATGCAGGTTCAGGCCATCGGGATTGTCGCGATGGACGATCCTCACCATGCTGACGAACGAATTGACCGCCTCCTCACTGCCCAGGCGGTGGGCCAGCTCGGCGACCTTGACCAAGACGGTGCCGTAGATCGTCATGTCAGGATCGCGCAGATACTCACGCGCCAGGGCGCGCAGCTCCTCAGCCCGCGTCGGGCCGCTCCCGCTCTGATCAGGCATCGTCTAGCCGGGGATCACGTAGTCTGCGGTCTCCTCCAGCACGACCTGCAGCGTGTAGTCGTTGGCCGAGAAGATCAGAATGCCGACCGTCTGCTGGTTATAGGGCGGATGCGCAATGATGCGAAGCTTCAGGGTGTAGCGGCTCAAGCTCTCGCGCAGCGACGAGACCTCATCGTGCGCTTCGGCGAGTCGTTCGACGGCGTGTTCGTAGGGCATCAGCAGGACCGCGCCGGACGACGGGCCGAAGATGCGTGGCAAGGTGAAGCACCGCGGGTGATCGAACAGGCCCTCTTCCTGCAGGAAGCGTTCGGCAGAACCCGGCATGTAGGCACCATAGTAGCGGCCATGTCCGTGATTTTCTTTCGGGGCCATCCGGCGCAGCAGCTTGGACGGGTAGCTCTTCGTTCGCCTAAGTCTGGTCTCCTGGCAAAACAGTTGCAGCGCCCGGCGGTCATCCGAGTCGTAGAAGACCTGCCAGCGGCGGTGCCACCAGCCGCCCCAGCGCTCGACCAGGGCCTCCTTCGCTTTGTCGTAGGCAGGATCGAGATGCTCGATCTCCTCTTTCGTCCTCTGCATCGCAGTCTCTCCCTCGTTATCGTCTCGCCCAGCGCCGCGCCCGCGGGCGGCGTGGTTGTTGTCGCTTCCAGCGTTCGCGGCTCAGCAGTCGATCAAAATGGGAGCGCAAGTCATAGTCGCGCTCGACGTTCTCGACGTGGGTCAGCGCCCATTCGCGGAAGTAGCCGAACTCGCGGTCGCATTGCGCCGGGTCGGTGACGTCGGCGATGTTGGCGAGCGTCATGCCAATCATCCGGGTGATCGCCTCGAAGCGCGTGATGTCGGCTCCGCCGTGGCCGACGAACAGGCTGGGCAACGCATCCATCGGCACGGCGCGCGACAGGCCGAGCGTATTGGCGTCAGGACCGAAGTCGGACGAGTCGTTCGTCCCCGAGCTGGGAGTCCTGGGGGCAACTACCTGTTCGAGGCGCGCCAGGGCGTCCTGCGAGTCGACTACCCCATCAGAGGTATAGGCGATCTCGACCACAACAGGTTGTGCCTTGCGGTGCAGCGAGCCCGCGATCCTGATCGGCTGATGGGCGCGGCCGACATCGAAGCTCGGGTCGCCGCCGAAGGCGCGCGCCGCCATGCCCCACAGCCGGGTCACCAGGGCGGCCGAGATGTCGCCGCTCAACCGCCAGTATAGATGGGTTTTCTTCTGATTTTCGGCCCTGCCGCCGGACCACACGGCCATGCTCGGAGTGCCGAGAATGCTCGATGCCCGCGACACTTTGGCCGCGATGTCGCCACTATCGATGTCGACCACGAGACAGCGAATCGCGGCAACGTCGGCATTGCCCGCGCGGTTGCCGACAACAAAACCGGGGACTGTATATGCAGCCAGTCCGCGGAACGCGCACTCCTCGACAAACGACACGACAGCCCGGTTCCGTACCGATGTCTCGACATTTGCGTCGAGCCAAATCAGGTAAGGTCTTGTGCTGGCGCTGTTTTCTGGCAATCCGCGCAGCGCTATGGCGGTGCCGGGCGGGGGTTCCGCGAACAGCACGTCGCAATAGGTTGCAATATCGTTACGATTAATTTCTGGCACGCAGGACTCCTTTTTCTGCACATTGGCAGTTGACGGCAGGAGCTGCGGCGATAGGATTACGGCCGCAGCGTCTGATGCCGTGTTAGTTTTCACACACGATCACGGTACGCCCACCGGGCACCATCAGGCAAGCAATTGAACCCTCCGGTAGCTCCCGCTCCGGGGGGTTCTCTCATTGTGGCTCAAGATATGGTGTGGCCCGCCGAGCTATCCCCAGGAGTCGCTCCATTAGTGGGCCGAAAATAATTTCATTGACTCGGCCTATCGCCAGGATAGCAAAATAAAATCGCCAGGATAGTTGACTTCAGGCCACAGCGCGCCTATCTCTGGGGCTCGGGCAATCACGCCCGGCCAGAGGACTCTCCCGTGTTCAATCTCTTCCGCATCGTTCCGACTTACGACCACCGCGATTGCGTCGTCGGTGAGCGCGCCATCGCCCATCCCTACACCTTCGTCACCGAGGCGGGCGCTCTCGCCGTCCGCCGCCTGCTGTCGACCGATGCCGCCGCCGACATGTGCGAGCATTTCGTGGTCCGCCCGCTCGGCGCTTCGCCCTTCCGCCCGCACATCAACGACTGGGCGGTCACCGTCCGGGCCGAAGACGACGAAATCCCCTTCTAAAAAATAATCGTCACGATAGTTGACATCGCGACCCAGAGAGCCTATCTCTGGGTCTCGGGCAATCACGCCCACGCAAGAGGACTGTTCAGATGGCTACCAAGTTCAACCTCAAGATCGAGACCCCGGTCGGCACCTTCACCCGCAAGGCGACCCGCCAGTACACGCACGCCGTGGTTCACCAGAGCCCGCGCGCGATGACCGAGTTCCTGGCGATGACGTCGCCCGACGCGACCGAGGACCAGAAGCGCTGGGCCAAGTCGGGCGTCACCGGCCGCTGGGTCAAGGATCGCGGCTACGCCGTGACGTGGCATTCGACCGAGGCCGCCGCCCGCAAGGCCGCCGCCGCCCCCTACGGCTGGGACGGTTCGGTCGCCAAGATCGGCATCTTCGCGGTGGAGGCATAGATGCGCGACCGCAACGGCAAGTTCTCCAGCCAGGGCAAGGAGCGGGCGAAAGCCCGCCTCTACTGGCTCAAGGGCTTCAGCCAGGGCTACGGCTACAGCGCCGAGCGTTGGCTGTCGTTCGCCTCGGCATCGAGCCAGGGCCGCTTCGCCCAGCCCTACGCCTACGGCCTGCAGCGCGGCATGCGCGCAGGCGCAGTGGCGGTCGGCTACGGCATCTACCTCGGCGAGGTGGCGTGATGAACGTCACCTCCTCCAATCTGGCACTGCTGCGGGGCTGCAAAGATGCCCCGTTCGCGCTGCCCGAGAGTGGCCCGTTCGTGCATTTCTGGTTGATGCAGGAGGAGTACGGCTGTCGTCAGCGCACCCTGGTCACCAGACTGGTGACCACACCGGGCACCCGCGATTTCCGTGTGATCGACGAATGCTGTGTCAATCCTGACGGCAGCGTCGACCACTACGGTCGCGACCCGGCAGCCAACGCCGACATGCTGCTGCGGGTGATCAAGGCGCTGCGCCAGGACGAGATGGTGTGGTGCCGCCTATAGCCCGCCAAAGCCCACAAAGCCCCGCTCAGGCCTCCGAACCTGACGCGGGGCATCAGGGGTGCCAGCATTCCGCTGGCGCTCAGAGAGGAGATATCATGGCCTACCGTGTCTACCTGACCGTCGAGCTGCCCGACGACTACGCGACCAGGGACGAGGCGGCCGACGCCGCCATCCTGGCGCTGCAGAACGCCGCCGAGATCGAGGCCGAACGAGTCGTCAACCCGTTCACCACCATCGAGGCCCGCGTGTTCAAGGTCGAGGAGCGCCTGTCGCTGCCGCGCCAGCACGAGTTCGTGGTCGACATCTGCGACGGGTGCATCTGATGAGCGAGCCGACACCTATCCCGACCGCACTGACGGTACTGACCAATGTCGTGCGCAACGCGGACAAAATGGTCGCGCTGGCGAAGCGCGCAATCCTCGAAGCTCGGGCCGAAGGCCAGCCGGATTCGGTGATCGCCGATATCGAAGAGGTATTGGAGGACCTCGAATACGTTGAACGAAAGGCGCGGCGCTTCCTCGCCGTGGTGAAGCCATGACCGTCAAGGACTTGCGCGACGCGCTCACCCTGATGGCGGCCCGCTACGACAACTGCGAGGTCTACGTCGACATGCGCGGCACCCGCATGCACGTCGAGCGCCTGCTCGGCGTGGCCACTGAAATCGTCCTGCTCGAAGCGAGCATCGGCATGCCCGCGCCGACGCCCAAGAAGCCGTGAATGCGGGGGGCTCTGTCACTCCTTCGACAGCGGCGAGGACCGCTGGAAACAGCAAGCTGCGCCTGCCCGACCGCCGCGCCCCCTCGGAGTACATCGCGGTCTAAGGGTCAATACCGGACGGAGCGCTGCCCATGGGCGGCAAGTACAGCGGTTAAGGCAGCATCCGAGAGACCCCGGCCGGGAGTACCAGTCCCGGCCGGGACTTCAACCCAACAGGAGAGCGAAATGAATGCTGACGATTACAGGAAGAGTGCGGAAGAGGCTGAGGCCGACCGCAACAGGATGGAGCCCATGTTCGAGGAGATCGTGAAGGGCTGCACCAACCGCTACCACTACGTGATGGGATGCATCTCCCAGATCGGCCTCTATGCCCCGGAAGTCGATATAGGGCCGGACGAGGTGGTCGGACAGGTGCTGGCCCACATGACCAGCGGCGACGCCGACATCCTGCTGCTGATGGCAATGCTGCGCGAGAAGCTGGTCGAGCGGCGAAATCTCATGCTGCTCAAGCACATTCGCGAACGACTCGAAAAGCAGGGCCTCGACCACAAGGCCGTCTTCGAAAAGCAGTTGTCGGTTGCCGGGCCTGTCGATGCCGAGAACGCCAAGCTGACCCTGCGCGAGCTGATCGCCGACTTCGAGCTGGGCCAGCCGGGCAAGGCCTGAGAAATTATCGCTAGGATAGTTGACATTCCCGCCGGGAATGACTATTTCAGGGCTCGGGCAATTCCGCCCGGCCAGAGGACTATTCGATGATCACCTACGAAATCCACTCGCACGACGGCCAGGAGTTCGTCGTGGTGCGCGTCAAGAGCTACCGCCGCGACGTCGTCGGCTGCTACCCGTCCGAGGAGGCGGCCCGCGCCGAGATCAAGTTTCAGGAGTCGATGGACGACGACAAGGCCCGCGACCGCGCGGGCTACTAACCCCAACCTGTGAAGGAGAAAGCCTGTGACCAACCTCGAAATCGCCAACGACGACTCAATCGTCCCCCGCCCGCTCGCCAACGATCTCACGGCCGCCCTGGTCGACGAGATCGGTACCATGAAGGCGCGCCTCGCGCCGCTGCTCGCCCAGCTCAAGGAGCTGGAGGGTTCGCTCAAGGCCTACGGTCCTGGGCGCTACCAGGGCGCGGCCTACGAGGCGACGATCTCGCTGTCCGAGCGCGAGACGCTCGACATGAAGGCGGTGCGCGAGAAGCTGAGCCGCCAGTTCATCACCGCGAACACTCGGGTGACCGAGGTCTCGACCCTCAAGGTCACGGCGCGGGTGTTGCCGTGAGCCTCAGCAGCCTCATCGCCTACGTCTCGGCGCGTTCGCGCCGAGAGCCATCCCAGCACGGGGCAGTCGGTCCCTGCTGGATTTGGGAGAAGGCCACGGCACTGCGGCCGGGGGCCAAGCGTCGCCCGGTAGCCAGGATCGCCAGCATCGCCAACGGCAAGACCTTCTGCGTGCGCAGCGAGCTGCTGTGCGAGCAGAACAATTGGCGGATCAAGCCCAAGGAGATCGTCGCCGTCATGACCTGTGGCCGCGAGCTGTGCGTCAACCCGGATCACATCAAGCCGGGCAGGCTCGCCGTCACAACGCAGGTGGTGGCGTCATGAAACGACTCCTCTTCATCGTCGCCAAGGTTCTCTTGGTGACGACGGCCCAGGCCGCGAACGTGGACAGCTACACGCAGTGCCGGGACCACTCCCCGGTTGCCGTGTGCAGCATGGAAAATTCATCCGAGGCCGAGGCTCGCGCCGATGCCGACTTGTTCATTCGTGGCTGTGTCGGCGCACTCGAACAGAAAGGGCAGGTCAGAGATTCGCAGGCCTTCCGCGACTACATGGCCGACTGCGCCGCCACCCGCATCTACATCAAAACCCGTTGGGGAATCTGACATGACCAAGCTCGCAATCACCCTTATCGCCATCGTCCTGGCGACTGCCGCCCAGGCGCAATCCTGCTGGTACGAGACCACCTACATCGACGGCAAGATGATCTCGTGCAGCGTCTGCCAGCACGGCAATCAGCTCGTCCGCAACTGCCTCGGAGGCTGACATGCAATACATCCTGAACGCCGACCACAGCGTCGAGCCGATGGCCGACCCGGTCGAATGGCACGAGCGCATGCAGATCGACGACATCATCGTCGGCCGCGAGAGCATCGGCGAATCGACCGTGACCACCAGCTTCACCGGCCTGGAGGACGGCACCTCGGCCGGGCGGCCGCTGGTCTTCGAGACCTACGTCCAGAAGGGGGCGCTCGACGGCAGGCGCTGGCGCTGGGCGACCTACAAGGAGGCCGAGGAAGGCCACAAACGGGTCGTGGCGCAGCTTCGGCTGACCACCCGGCCCCGCTAGTCCTCCTCGGCCGGTTCCTCCACCGGGGGTTTTTTGGCCCTCTCGCGAGTCGTCGGGGCCGGGGGCTTCTCCTCCGGCCTTTCTTCCAGCGCTGCCGCCAGGGATGTCGTGGTCGGCAGCGGCAGGAACAGGTACTCGGGGGCTTTTTCGCACAGGCGGCCGAACGACTCGCAGAACAGCATGGACGAGGCCAGGACGTCGACAGTAGCCTCGCGGTCCTCGACGTAGTTCCCAGCGTTGACCGTGTAGATCGGGCTGAAAGGCACGATATGGGCCACCTCGACGTCGTTCTCGGCGAAGGCCAGCCGCACCATCATCGCCGCTATCGCTGCTTCAAACGTCGACCGTGGGTCATCAGCGGGCAGCTTTTCGACGGCCGTGCGCAGAGCCTGCGCGAGCTGCTGGCGCTCCTGCATCGGCACCGAGGCCGGGTGCTTGTTGACCATCATGTTGAAGACCGCCCAGCTCGCCTCGGCGACCTCCTTGATGCGGATCGCCGTCAGTGCGGTCCGGATGATGCCCAGGCTGGCCCGCCACCTACTCGTTGAGTCGATCAAGCCGATGGCGCTCTCGATGCGGTCTTCGGCGCGCAATGTGCCGCCGACATTCTGCTCGGTGCGGATGCGGAACAGCAGGCCGACCGCGACGGTGCGCATCGCCTCCCACAGTTGCGGCTGAGCCAGGATCGGTGACGCATTGCGCCACAGGAACGTCTCGGGGTGTTGCAGCCCCGGCACGATGAGGTAGGCAGTCTTCACCACATTCTCCTGTGTTTCTTGGCAACGACTCGCTTCAGTCGCGGGCTCACTATAGGCAGCGGCACCAGCCTCCGAAAGCGAACCGCCGGGGCGAAGAACCCCGGCGGCGCATCGATCATCAGCTCTTCGAGTCGTTGCACACTCAGAAAGGGACTTCTTCGTCCCTCGATGCGGCGTCGCTGGAGGCCTGCGAGCTGGCCGCGGTGCCCGGCTCGGGTGCGGCGCGTGCCGTCCCGGCGTCGATCTGGCTGCGCAGCTTGTCGGCCTTCTGGAAGATTTCCTTGCCGCCGTTGACCTGCAGCAGGTGCGCGCCGGGCTCGATCTTCCAGCCGTACCAATTGCCCATGTCGTTCGACTCGCCGACCGTTTCCATGCTGTAGACCCTGCTGAACATCGGCGGCGTGAAGGTCGTGCCGTCCGGCCGCTTAACCTCCAGCATGCTGATCAGCATGTTGAGTCGTCGGCTCTTCTTGAACTGCGAGCCGCCCATCCGCAGGATCACCGGGATGGTTGAGCCGTCCTCGTTGATCACCAGCCCGTAGTACGCCGCCGCCGGAACGATGTCGTTGCCCTCGGCAGTGCGGCGCGTGCCGTAGTCGTTGCCGCTCGCGTCGTACTTCGACGAGTCGGTGCCCCACTGCCGGACGATGCCGCCACGGTTCGGCTTCCACTCGGCAAAGGTCCGCTCGAATTTTACCGGCACGAACGCGATCCGCTGCCGCGGAATGCGGTGCATCGTGTCGATGATGTCGCCGGGCCGCGCCGCCTCGATGTAGTTGGCGTCGCCGCGGATCAGGTGCGGGCTGTTCGACTGGATGATCGACATCGTCGGTATCTCGATGTCGGTCGACTTGAAGTCGTCGGTCTTCGTCGCGCCTTCGAGAAGCGCGATATCGTCGGCACTCATCATGCCAGTGTTCTCCTGAGTCGTCGGCAGGTTGGTTGGCGTATCGGTTTCAGTGGTCATTGGCCGTTGCTCGTTGTTTTGGTGAAGCGGGCTCTTTGGAATACCGAGATGCCGAGCGCCTCAAGCGGCGTCGGCTGCCCGGCCACGACGCGATCCCGCATGCGCGCGCCGAGAACCTTGAAATGGATGCCCTCGTCGAGGGTGACCTTGGCGTCACCGCGGGCGGCGAGTCGTTGGTATTCGTCGACCGCCGCCGCGCGTTCGCCGCGCGACCACGACGACGTGACCTTGTTCTCGATCAGGTCCTGATAGCCGTTGGCGACCAGCCATTCGATGGCGGCGGCGCGCGCGGTCGGCTCCTTGGGCAGCGACCCCTCGGCCAGGACGGTGAGCTTGAGCACGCTGCCATCGGCCAGGGTGAACGACTTGATCCCGGCCTCGTGCATCAGGTCGGGCAGTATCTCGCGCTCCAGCTTGCGGCGCGCTTCGATGGCGGCCTCGGTCTCGGCCTCCAACCGCGCGAGGTTAGCTTCGACCATGCGCAGTTGCTGCGCCGCATCCTTGAGCCGTGTGTTCTCAGTCAAACGAAATCTCCCCTTCGGATAAGAGCGAGGGACCGGGCGACGTCACCCGGTCCCCCTGTACGCTTAGGCGTCCTCGGTCTCGGGCTCGGTCGGCTCGGGGACCTCGACCCCGTCGCTGTCCGAGCGGCCGAGGATCAGGCTGACCTCGAACTTGCCGCTGTCGAGTCGTCGCACCCGGACCTCGTGCAGGTCCTCGGGAATGCCGCCCTCATACGCGCCGACGAACATGACGCCGCCCAGCTTGACCAGCAACAGGCTGTTGGGCAGCGAGGTCACCGACTCCTTGGAGAAGGTGGCGACCGTGCCCATCGGGGCCGCCGGGAAACCTTCGCGGCCGTTGTGGACCTCGGCGTAGCAGCACCAGCTCACGAGACTGGCAGGCACCGTGCGCGGCAGCCGGTAGGCCTTGGCGGTCCCGGCATAGGTCATGCTGAAACGCCGCAGCGCCGTCGTCTTGTCGATCTCGGCATCTTCGGCGCGCTGCATGGTCTCGCGTATCCGCTTGCGGATGAAGTCGACCAGGGTCGCCCTCATGTCGAAAGCCAGGGCGGCGCGTTCGTTGTCGACCGCCGCCTCGAACGTCTTTACTCTCAAAGCCATCATTCTCTCCTGTCTTACGCCCATATTTGTGACCGGCGGGCAGTGAACCGGACCCGGAGCATGGTCACAGGCGGCCGCCCCGGTCAAGCGAAATCGACAGGACAGAGATGAAAATAATCCACAGAAAAATCGACAGGACAGTTGACTATGAGTCGTCGGCCCGCTACTTAGAGGGGCCAGGGCGATCCCGCCCATCGAACCAGAGGACTACCAAGTGTCTACCCTTCGCCAATTCGGTCTTGAGCTTGAGTGCTTCAACATCAACGTCGCCGAGCCGACGTCGGGCCGCAACATCCAGGCCGCCATCCGCGGCATGGGCTACCCGGCCAAGCACCAGCCCTACAGCCACTTCGCCACCGAATACACGATGTGGCAGATCAAGCCGGACTCGTCGCTCCGCGAATGCACCAATCCGGTCGAGGTCGTGAGTCGCACCCTGCCGGGCACCCAGGCCTCCATCGACGAGGTCGTCAAGGTCGCCAACTGGCTGAGCGGCAACGGCTACGACGTCAACCACAAGTGCGGCTACCACATCCACCTCGATGCTGCCGACATGACGTCCTACGAGGCCGCCGTGGTCGCGCTGCGCTACAACCTGTACCGCGCCGAGATCGATGCCATCCTGCCGCCGTCGCGTCGTGCGCCGGACTGCCATTGGGCGCGGGCGCTCCAGGGCGGCTCGCTGACCAAGGTCACCGGTACCATCCAGCAGGGCAACACCCGCCAGTCGTGGGGTCCGGAGGAGCGCTACGTCGCCGTCAACCTGCAGCACGTCGCCAAGCGCCTGTCGGAGCGCCGCATCGAGTTCCGCCAGCACTCGGGCACGCTCGACGCGACCAAGATCATCGGCTGGTACAAGTTCCTCTGCGAGTTCGTCGCCGAGACGCTGCGCCTGATCCGCGACAGCGGCGGCGTGGTCGCCTCCCCGGCGACGGTCACGGCGCAGCCCATCGTGCGCCGCCAGCAGACCCGCCGCGGCACCACCCGCTCGGTGGTGACCGGCACGACCCAGGCCCCGGTGATCCCGGCGATCATCGACGGCACCGACTACGACCTCTTCCTGCGCGCCATCGCCAGCAACGGCGTGGTCACCCAGCAGGACGCCCGCAGCTTCGGCTGGCCGGAGACCCGCCTGCGCGTCACCGCCCACTGGCTGCGCCGCCACGGTGCCGAGCTGCTGACGACTCAGCGCAACGGCGAGCTGGCCTATGTCGGCATCAACGGCGCGCGGACTCGCGACGAAATCTTCTCGGCCCCCGCCCAGATTCGCCGCCGCGTCTCGGTCACCCAGGCGGTCGGCCCGGTTGCCCAGGCCATCAGCACGCCGCGTGTCACCGCCTCCTACGGCGCGCTGCAGGCCCTGCTGCAGTCGACCCCGCTGCTCTCCGGCATGAGCGACGAGACGGTCGCTTGGTACACCGCCCGCCGCGCCGCCATCGCCGCGGCCGACGCCCGCCGCGCCGCTCGCGCCGGTCGCGCCGGACAGGTGCGCTAATGACCGACGCAATCCCGACCACGGTCCTCCGGGTCAACCACCACAGCGCTCAGCACATCGCTGAGCGCTACCCCTACGCCGCCTTCGGCTCCAACCTCTGGATGCAGCAGATGACCGAGCGCTGCCCGAGGGCCGAATTGGCGACGGCAGGCTACCTGCTCGACTTCCGGCTCGACTTCGCCAAGGTGGCGACGATCACCGCCGACGAGGGCTCGACGGTGCCGGTCGGCATCTACCAGCTCACCGCCACCGACATCGAGCGCCTCGACAAGAAGGAGGGCATGGGCCGGGTCTACGACCGCTACCTCGTGACCGCGATCACCCAGGACAGCCGGGCGCTGCGCTGCTTCACCTACATCAAGCGCGATGGCGCGCTGCAGCCGCCGACGCCGGAATACTTCGGCAAGCTGCTCGCCGGATACCGCGACTGGCGCTTCGAGGATCGTCGACTGCGCCACGCCAGACAGCGCGCCCAGGAGGCCTGGGAGGCCGGTGCGAAGGAACGCGACAAGCGGCTGGCCGAGAGCGTGGTCTCCCAGCTCGATAGCGTGCGGCGCAAATACGCCGCCCAGGCGAAGGCCTCGGCGTGGTCGCCGCTCGGACTGTGGACCAAGGAAGAGCCCGACCACGAAATGGTCGCCCACCACATGGACGTCGAATGGGGCGAGCGCGACAAGGTGATCTACTGGCGCATCAAGGGCGAGCGCGCATGGTATCGCGACGTCAGCGACCACAAGGACATCCAGCGCGGCAAGGTTCGCGGCTTCCTCGCCTCCGAATTGCCGGGCGCATACAAGCCGAGGGGCAAGCGATGAGATATCGAGTCGTCGTCGCCATGCACTGCATCTACGTCGTCGAAGCAGACAGCTCCGACGAGGCCGAGGAGATCGTTGCCCGCATGACCCCGGCCGAGGCCGAGGACATCGAGATCATCGAGACCACGACGGTGGAGGTGCAGTGATGGTCAGACGTATCGAGGACCCGCGCCAGGACGATCTCGGGCTTGTCGAGGTGCCGCGCGTATTCCACGCGCCCGCGGGCTGGCAATCGTGCGCCGAGTTCCCCGAGCTGTCGGGCTACGTCGCGGTCGACCTTGAGACCAAGGACCCCGGCATTGCCCGCCGCATGGGATCGTCGTGGCCGATGATCGGCGAAGGATTCGTCTGCGGCGTCGCCATCAAGTGGAGCGGCGGCAAGTACTACTATCCGCTGGCCCACGCCGCCGGAAATCTCGCCGCCCACCCCACCCTGTTCTGGTCGTGGCTCGGATTCCAGCTCGCCAAGCCCGATGTCGTCGCTGTGATGGCCAACGCGGTCTACGACACCGGCTGGCTCAAGCGCATGGGCATCAAGCTCTACAATTCGCCGGTCGACGTGCAGGTCATGGCGTTCCTGCTCAACGAACACCGCCGCAACTACTCGCTGGCGTCACTGGCCAAGGATTGCCTGCAGCGCGACAAGGGCACGCTCACGCTGTATGACATGGCGCGGTCGCTGCACATCGTCGATCCGATGAGCAACATGGACAAGCTCCCGGCCTGGATCGTCGAGCCCTACGCCCTCGAAGACGTCGACCTGACCTACGCGCTGTTTTATCACCTGACGCCGCAGATCGCGCGCCAGGAATTGGAGCCGACGCTCCACCTCGAATGTGAATGCACGATGGTGTCGGTCGACATGCGGGCCAAGGGCGTGCGCATCGACCACCAGCAACTGGAGCAGCTTGGTCGCGACTTCGAGACGTCGCGCGACATTCATCTCCGGCGCATCAAGAACCTCACCGGCATGAACATCCAGCCCTTCAACATGGGCGAGGTGGCCAAGGCGCTGCGCCACGAGAACAGCGCCGTCGTGCTCGGCATCACAGACGGCGGCCGCGAATCGGTTGACCGTTTCACCCTGGAGCGCATCGGCTCGCCGGTCGCGTTGTCTGTGCTGCAGGCGCGCAAATACGAGAAGGCGCGGTCGACCTTCGTCGAGTCGTTGGGCAAGTATATCTACAACGGCCGCATCCACGCTGAATTTCATTCGACCCGCAATAACACCAACAACGACTCGTCCGAGTTCGGCACCGATGCGGGCTACGGCGCTAGCTCGGGGCGCTGGGCGTCGTCGCATCCAAACTTGCAGAACATCCCGAACCGCGACGAGGAGATCGGACCGCTGGTGCGCAGCATGTTCGTGCCCGAGCCGGGCGAGCAGTGGTGCAAGCTCGACTACGCTTCGCAGGAGCCGCGTCTCACCGTCCACATCGCCTACGCCGCCGGGCAGCGCGGTGCCGACGCCATGGTCGAGCGGTTTAACCGGGAACCGATGACCGACCTCCACGGCGAATGCGCCCAGCTTATGGGCGTGCCGCGCAAGCAGGCGAAGACGATCAATCTGGCGCTGACCTACGGCCAGCAGGGGGCGGCGCTCTGCCAGTCGCTCGGGCTGCCGACCAAGTTCATCACGCTCGACAACGGCCGACGACTCGAAGTTGCAGGCGATGAAGGCGAGCGCCTCCTCAACAAACACTTCGAGGCGGTGCCGTTCATTCGCGGCGTCTTCGATCTCGCCAAGGCGACCGCGATCTCGCGCGGCTACGTGAAGACCCTGATCGGGCGGCGCTGCCGCTTCGAGCGCTACCCGAACGGCAAGTATGCGCGCGTTCACAAGGCGCTGAATGCCGTCATCCAGGGCAATGCCGCCGACCAGATGAAGCAGGCCTGCGTCGCCCTGCGCCAAGCCAATCTGCTGCCGCACATCATCGTCCACGACGAGGCCGACCGCTCGATCCCGCCCGGCCACGAAGGCGAGCTGGTGATCGAGCGCATGGTCGAGATCATGGAGGACATCATGCCGCTCAGCATTCCGTTCATCGTCGAGGCCGCCATCGGCCGTACCTGGGGAGACGTCAAATGACCAAACCAACGCACGACAGCCTCGACAAGGAGGAGGCCCGCCACCTGACGGTGCTGCGACAGGCGGCCCGCTACTCGCCGATATCATACGCCAAGGTCAGGGAGGTGGTCGCCAGACGGTTCGCCGAGATCGACCAGCAGCGCAAGGGGCTGATCAAGGAGGCTCAAAAATAATCGATAGGATAGTTGACAATGCCGGGGGCAGGCATTATCTCTGGGGCTCGGGCAAATCCGCCCGGCCAAAGAGGACTATTCGAAATGTACGGACGCAACACTTTCTACCGCACCCAGCCCGGCCGCAGCTACTACACCGGCCCGCGCCGGGGCCAATCTTTCGGAGGCGTGACGGTGCCCCCCATGCTCGATTTCGCCGCCCGCCAGTGGGTCGCCTTCAAGGAAGTCCAGCCGGTCCGCGCCGCCTGGATCGAGGCCAAGGCCTCCTCCTTCGAGTTTGCCGCCAGCATGCACAATGCGGTGGTCCGCTTCGGCGACCTGACCGAGAAGCAGGGCGCGGCGGTCGACCGGTGCGCGGCCCGTGACGCCGAGAGGGCCTCCCAGCGGGCCGCAAATGGCCAGCAGGGGGCCTCGGCCCCGGCTCTGGTCCTGGCGGTCCAGAACATCCGCGATGCCCTCCAGGCCCGTGGCAAGGCCAAGATCATGCTGGTCGGTTTCCAGTTCTCGCTGGCCCCCGCCACCGGCAGCAACCCCGGTGCCCTGTACGTCAAGCACAACGGCACCTACATCGGCAAGATCGCGCAGGGCAGCGACGTGTTCCAGCCCGGCCGCGACTTCGACCGGGCGACCTTCCCGGCCCTCCAGGCGGCCTGCCAGGACCCGGCCGGTGCGGTGCGCGCCCACGCCGAGGAGACCGCCCGCCGCCTCGCCGAGGCCCAGGCGGCCGGATTGCCGCTCTCCCTGCCGTGCGGCTGCTGCGGCCTGACCCTGACCGACCCGGTCTCGGTCGCCCGCGGGATCGGCCCCATCTGTGCGGGGCGCTGGGGGTTCTGATGCCGACCCTTCACCTGAGCTTCAGCGAGGTCCGCGCCATCCGGCGCGGCCTCAAGCGGCTGCGCTACGAGACGCGCAAGAGCGTCGAGCGCGGCGACCGCGAGGGCTGGAAGCCCGAGCCCGGACGACTCGACGTCAACCGGGAAACCATCAAGACTATCGACTCGCTGCTTGACCGGCTGCCGATAACGGACTATCCTGTCGATCCTGGCAATGCCGCCAGCGCTGAGGAGCATTCGTCGTGAGAATTTACGTCAACCAAGCTACCGTCAAGTTCGAGGGCATCACCGACATCCGCGAGATCGACATCTGCGGCGACGCCCCCGAGCCGGGCCGTCCGCTGCGCGCCAACCACGCCAACCTCGACTGGCTGCTCGGCCAGTTCCCCGACGCGATGTGGGTCGATCCCGGCAACCGCCTGCTCGAAGTGCGGGCCGCCCGCATCATCGCCCAGCAGGACCGCCCGACCGCCGGAGACTACGAGCGGGCGTGGCCCTTCAAGGTGCCCTGCCTGCCCTACCAGCTCGACATCTTCGCCGCCGCCCGGCTGATGCCGGTATTCGCCCTTGCCCCGGTCGCCATGGGCACCGGCAAGACCAAGATGATCCTCGATATCGCCGCCGACAAGTTCATGCGCGGCGAGATCGATACGCTGTGCGTGATCGCGCCGAACGGTGTCAATCGCCAGTGGGTCAACAAAGCGATCCCCGAGCACATGACCAACGCCATCAAGGTCCACGCCGCCGTCTGGAAGCCCGGCATCAAGAAGCCGCTGCCGACGCTCGTGACGACTCGTAACGACGCCGCCAGCCGCGGCCTGCGCATTGCGACCTTCAACGTCGAGGCGTTCTCGGCCGAGAGCGGCAAGGCCTTCATCGCGGCGCGCGCTTTCATGGCGACCGGGCGCTGCATGCTGGTGATGGACGAGTCCTCGCGCATCAAGTCGTTCAAGGCGATCCGGACCAAGACCATCAACATGCTGCGCCAGTACAGCGTGTGCCGCGCCACCCTGTCGGGCACGCCCATCACGCGCGGCCTGGAGGACCTGTGGAGCCAGTACCAGTTCCTCGACCCGAACGTCATCGGCATCCCGAGCTTCTGGGGCTTCCGCGGCCGCTACTGCATCCTGATGCCGATTCCCGGCGCGCCGTCGAACGCCATGAAGATCACCGGCTACCGCAACGTCGAGGAGTTCGTCCGCAAGATCGCTCCCGTAACCTTCGTCGTTCCCAAGACGGTTCTGGGATTGCCGCCCAAGACCTACGAGCAGCGCGAGGTCGAGATGACGGCCGACCAGAAGAGGCTCTACAAGGCCCTCAACGACGAGCTGGTGGCTGATCTCCGCGCCCGCCGCATCTCCACCCCGGCCAACGCCGCCGTGCGCCTGTTGAGGCTCCAGCAGCTCCTGAGCGGCCATATCGTGACGGTGGACGAGAGCCAAGTGAACGGCGAGGACATCCGCATCCTGACGTCGACCCCGGTCGAGAGCCGACGACTCGAAACCCTTTACGACGTCCTGCAGGAGCACGACGGCCCGGCGGTGATCTGGGCGCGCTTCACCAGCGACATCGAGGACATTGCCAGCTTCCTGTCCGAGCAGGGCCATCGAGTCGTCACCTACTTCGGCGAGACCTCGGCGAAAGACCGCGAAGAGGCGGTGCGCGCCTTCCGCGACGGCGACGCCGATTACTTCGTGGCCAACCCGGACGCCGCCGGGACCGGCCTGGACGGCCTGCAGGTCGCCCAGCTCGCGGTCTACTACAGCAACAGCTTCAAGGCCGAGAGCCGGTGGCAGTCCGAGGACCGCATTCACCGCCTCGGCATGGCCGGGTCGGCACACTTCATCGACCTCGTCGTCCCCAACTCGACCGACACCTTGGTGCTCAAGAACCTCACTGAGAAGGGCAACATTGCCCGCGCCGTGTTCGAGAACCCGTCCCTGCTCGAAGAGAGCAGGGACTAAACGTCAGGAGAGACTGCAGATGTTCAAAGTCGAGTTCATGGTCGACGACAAGCACCTCGGCGAGGCGTTCAAACGACTCGCCGGGATCGCTCACGAGATCGAGCACCACTACATCCCGAACGTCGTGCCTGCCGAGAACGGCAAGGTCCGGGTGACGGCGAGCACGTCGGTCGAGCTGATCTCCCAGGAGCTGAAGAAGCTCGGCGGCACCGTCGACGCGCACAAGATGCGCGAGGCGGTGAGCGCCGCCGGGTTCAGCCCGACCTCGTACAGCCACTTCCTGCACATGATGATGCAGAAGAAGGTGCTGAAGAAGGTCATCGGCGATAGCAATCAAGCCACCACCTACGCCTGGATCAAGTGATGCGGACCTACAAGACTTATCTCTTCCGCACCAAGGACCCGGTGATCGACGAGCTGCGCACCATCGTGCAGGACGTCACTGGCGACCGCTCGCTCGCGCGCGATACCTTGAGAGAGATCGAGGACAATGGCGGCCCCAGCACGTCAGCGATGCAGGGCTGGTTCCGCGGCAAGACCAACCGGCCGCAGAGCGCGACCATCGAAGCCTGTGGCCGCGCCCTCGGCTACAAGCGCAAGTGGGTCAAGGCCTGATTACGGCATGTAGAAGGGCGGCGGCTTGCAGGGGTCTCCCATCGGGAGACCCCTGTACCACTTCAGCACGCCGCCGTGATTGAACACCACCCAGGCCGGGCCGCCCTGGCGCAGCGCCTCGACCATCATGTCGTACTGGCCGGGCTCCAGCTTATCGATGCCGGGCTTGCCGATTTTCAGCTCGATGATGTGAGTTTCCAGCTTGTAAAAGCCGAAGACGTCAAAGAAACCCTTCGGGGTCTCGGTCTCGACGCGCCACCACCGGCCGAGCAGACGACTCGACAGGTGGTTTTCCCACAGCAGGCGCTCGGTCTTGAATTTCATGGAGAATCCGTCTGGCCGTGTTCACGCAGGTCATCTTCCAGCCCAACGACTCGGCGGCCCATTCTGTGTTGCGCACGCCTTCGTTGATCAGCTCGGCGATGCGTTGCTCCAAATCAATCGTCATGGCCGGATCAGCCGTTCCTTGACGTCGCCGAAATCGACACTGGCCGCCACCTGATGGTGCTCGTGGGCGAGCTTCAGCAGGCAGTCGAAGGCGATCATGCCCGCATGAAACAGCCCGTCCGGCCGCCGCACCCGCTTGATCCGGCGGCCGCCATCTTCGAGTGCTTCTAGGTTGCCGGTCCGCATGCGGCCGATGATGTGATAGCCCGCGTCGAGCGCGCGGTTGGAATAGAGGCCTTCGGCCAGGGCCTTCGGGCTCGGCCGCGACTCGACGGTCGCCATGTAGCCGCGCTTGCTCATGTCCTTGGCGAGCTTGGCGATCTCCTTGTCGGAGAGCTTCATTCGCTCGAAGCTGTCGACCGCGCGGCGCACCGCGACGAGACTTTCGGCCAAGCTGTCCACAGGCTCCTCGAAGCCGCGCCAGCGCTGGATCGCCAGCGACGGGCCGATGAGGAACGAGCCGTCGCGCTGGATGCCGACGCCGATGTGGGCGCGGCGATCCTTGAAGTGCGAGTTCAGCAGGAAGAACGTCAGGCCGTCGTTCTTGCGGGTTGCCGCCACGAGATGGCGGCCATCCTTGGCCTTGGCCTTCTTGCTGTCCTCGTGCCGGGTGCCCTGCACGGCGACGCCGATTTCGGTCATATCGTATTCGGACCGCACATATCGAAGGAACGCATGGGTATCGAGGATTTTTTCATCCTTCGCGTTCTTGCGAGGTGCCGCGGCCGGAGCCATCCCGGCTACCTTGGGGAGGGAAAGGTTGCTCATTGCTCTAAATTAGGCTGTATCATCAGGATAATCAATGTTGCAAAATCGACAGGAAAGATGTAGTCGAGTCCCATCATGACCAAGAACCTCTATCCCCATCTCCTGTTCGTCTACGGCACCCTGCAGAAGGGCCACGGCAACAACCGCGTGCTGATCGGCGACAACGGCAAGCAGGCGACGCTGCTCGGCAGCGCCACGACCATGCCGAAGTTCTACATGGCTGGCGGCGGCTTCCCGCGCGTCGGCAAGTCGGTGCTCGGCGAGTTCCCAGCCAGCGTCGAGCGCCAGGATCATCTCGGGCAGGTCAAGGGCGAGGTGTGGTCGATCTCCGACGTCGCGCTCAAGGCCTGCGACCGCCTCGAAGGCCATCCGACGTTCTACCGCCGCGAGGTCATCCCGGTGACGCTCGACAAGGACCGCATCAAGCTGCGGCCCTGGATGTACGTCATCTGCGAGCCGTTTCGCTCCTACGAGTGCCTGGAGAAGGACAAGCAGGGCGTCCTGAAGTGGGAGTCGTCGTGGCGGCGATTTCCTAAGATGGGCGGAGTCGTCGAGGCGTGAGCGACAACTCGACCCCGGTCGATCCCGGCAATGCCCGGCTGTGGCGGCGGGCCGTTGCCATCACCGGGCCGTGCTCCTGTCACGAGGGCTTTCGCTCGCGACGACTCGTCGACCCGCAGTGCATGTACCACGAGCTGTCGCTCGACATCTTCGAGGCGCTGGTCGAGGAACGAAATCTTTGGCGCGAGGCGGTATGAGAAAGTTCAGCGACACGTTCTGGCGCAATGCCATCGCCACCCGCGCCCTGGTGCCGCCGCGCGACGGCTACCCGTCGCGTTCAGACCGGATCATGGCTTGCATCGGCTGGATCATCACCGCCCTTGGCTTTGGCGCGTTTGCCGTGGCGTTTCTTGTCGACCGATAGGTTGACCAGCTCGTTGTCGACGAACAGCGCGGTCTCGGACCGCCGGTCCGGTTCGTCCTCGCCGACCTCGTAGCGTACCAGATAGAGCACGCCACGGCTCTTCTCGCTGGACGGCGCGCCGACGACTCGGCCGCGCTTGCCGCCAAGGGGAAGTATTCGCACCCGGTTGCCGACGCTGATCGTCATGTCAGCGCCTGGGCCGCCAAGCCCGACTTCATCACGATGACGATGATCGCGATGACGATGGCGAGCACGTAGAGCATCGGCTTGATGAAGGGCGGCGCGTCGGGCGGGAACGGGATGTAGTAGATCGCCCACATGACCAAGCCAAGCACGAGCAGGATGATGAGCAGCGTGATGATGAGGGCCATGGCGACCTCCTATGAAATGCGGAATCCGGAAGCGAAGGTAAGCGTCGAGCCGCCCGTGATCAGCGTCGCGTCTTCGGCATGTTGCGCCCAGGCGATGGCGTTGGGATTGGCCAGCATGAAGCGAACCTTCTCGCCCGCGTTCATGTTGAGCGTCTGGGTGACCGACATGCCTGAGTTGGCACCCGACGTGTTGATGACGCGCGGCTGCGCGTAGTTGCGGATGACCGCCGCTGCCGAGGTAAGGTGCGAGATCACCATGCCGCTGTACTGGCCGCCCGATGCCGGGTCGCCGTGCTGGGTGACGCTGAACTGGTAGCGGCCAGTCGCCGGGGCGGTGAACTCGGCGTTGGCCACGCTCCACACGCCCTCGGGATCGTAGTCGACGACCGGCGTCACGGCGGAGCGGAAGATGTTGGCGGAGCCGGGGCCGGTGTAGCTGGCGGCGACCGTCGCCCGCACGTTGAAGGCCGAGCGACCGGTGTTGCCGACGATGGCACCCACGGTGTCCTGCACGACGTAGCAGCGCAGGAACGATCCGGTGACGAAGAGCGGCGAGTTTCCAGCGTTGACCAGCCGGAAGCCGGTGATGTTGGCGGGGTTCAGGGTGGTGTTGAACCCTTGCCCGATGAAGTACCTGCTGGAGGCATCGGCGGCCTGCCCCCACGCCGTCAGGTCGCCAGCCATACCGCCCACGCCCGCGCTGTACCCGGCGAAACGAACGGTGCCCGAATGCCAATTTATGCCCGTTCCCACAAGGCCCGGATAGTTAACCCTCGCTACGCTTTGGAATTGGTTGGTGCCGTAACTGTATTGAAGTTGCCCGTGGTAACCCGCCTGCGTCGGCACGCCGTTCTCGATGCCTTGGATGTAGAGCGAACCCTCGCCGCTGACACATTGAGAAATCCACTGCAGCTCGTATCGCTTGGCGTTGCGCGGCGCGCTGACGACGACCTCCACCGCGTTCGCCGTCAGCACCTGCTCGCTCCAAAGCTGCAGCGTGCCGGGCGCTGCCATCGACTGCACGACGCCGACCGGGACCGCCCAGAAATTTCCGTTAGCGCCCGACCACAGGACGGTAGTGTACGAATGGACCTCAAAATAATCAGTGCCGTTGGCATCAACCTCCACAGTGAAATTGACCGTGCCCCACTGGTTCGCTCCCGTCGTTAAGGTATTGACCATGGAGTTGGAGATGACCGCGCCGTTCTTGCGTGGGCCGATTTGGAAATTGACTGCCGAACCGGTGCTGTAGGCGGTTATCTGCGCGCCGATGAGATAGCGCCCCGCTGGTGGGGTGAAACGCCCGTTGGAGGGGTTGTACCAGCCGCCTGCGTTTCCAGTGGCGACCGTGTTGAAGATCGACACGTAGGCCGTGTTGACGAGCGGCGGACTAAGCACACCGCCGTTGCCCATCGCCATGAAGTCGCCGCTGCCCGCTGGCGCATTGCCGACCGCCACCCACGACGTGGTGGCGCTGCTCCACTGGTAAGTGACGCCGTTGCTACCGCGCCATACTTGGCCGTTGGATGGCCCGGATGGAAAATCTAAAGCGGCCATGTCAGGTCACCACGTAACAGCGCATCCACGCCCCGGCGGGCATCGTGCTAGCACCGACGTAAATTCGGAAGCCGTTGATGCCGGTGCCCGTACCAATCAGGTCGCCGACGTAGACGACCATCCCCGAAGCGGAAGCGGAATAATATCCCCACGTCGCGACACCGCGCATTTGGGCACCCTCGTTGAAGAACGACACCTTGCCGTGGTTTGCGCTTCCAGTGCCAAGGTTGTAGTTCGCCGCCGCCGAAGTGGCGAAGGGCGCTGCTGCTACGGAGGGTAGCTGGATCGCTCCTTGACCAAGGGTGTAGTAACCGTTGCCGCTAACGTTGACACCATTGATGAGATGCGTGGCACCCCAGCCGACGTTGGTGCCGCCCGCCACATTGTTGGAGTCCCACTCGATCTCGATCTTCTTGGCGTTGTTCGGCCAGTTGACGATCAGCTCAGTTCCCGGCGCTGACAGAACGTGCTCGCTATGGAGATACAGCGTGCCCGGCGGAGGCAGCATCTGCGTGACGCCGACTGGGACCGCCGTGAAGCTCGATCCAGAAATAACGGTAATCGCACCGTTTACGCCTGCAATGGCGAGTTCAAAATAATCGCTGCCGTTGGCATTGACCTCGGCGCTGAGCGCGATGAAGACATTGGTGTTAGCGACACCGTTGGTCGCCCAAGCATTGGTGATGTCCACGCCGTTTTTGCGCAGTGAGCCGGAAAGCTGCTGCGTCGCAGGACCGATGCCGTTCACGTTGGCCGTCAACAGATAACGACCGGCGGGCGGCGTGTAGCGACCGTTGCTCGTGTTGTACCAACTGCCCGCGTTGCCGCAGATGACGTTGGGGAACGGCATCGGCGTTAGCGTGGCCTGCGCGCCCGTGTTGGCCACCAGCACAGCAGTGAAGTCGCCGCCGACTTGAACCGGCATGTTAGGCACCGTGGGCGACGCCGGAACCCACTGCGGTGGCGCACCGCCTGGGTCCAGATAATAGAAATAGAGTTGTCCGCTCTCGCTGTTCCACCAGAACTGCCCGGCAGCAGGGCTCGATGGCGGAACGACTCCGACCGTCACGCCGGTCACCGTCAGCGTCTTCCACGCCGTCAATGTCGAGTCGTAGATGTAGGTGACGCCGTTGCTCGGCGCTGTGAACTGTTGTCCGTTGGATGGCGCAGAGGGGAAATCTATGGCGGCCATCGCTACACCTTGATGATCTTGTTGGCGATGGCAGTCGGCTGGACGTTCTGCGAAGCACCGGCCCCAGTCAGATCAGTCGATTTCGGTCCCGAGAACGAATAACCCGCGCCGCTGTCCGGGCTGACGACGCCGTAGCCGGTGATGTTGGTGCCGGGGTTCATGCCATGCTGATGAGACTGCATGTTCTGGTTACCGCCGACCGCACCCAACGTCGCGCCGTCGATGCCCGAGGCCCCTGCTGTCAGTCGCGTCGCCGTCGCTTCCTTGCCTGCGATCACGCGCCCGCCGTAGTCGGGCACGTTGAAGTTGGGACCGCTGCCGCCGTAGATGTACTGGATGGCAGCGAACAGAGCCGGGTAAGCCGCCGTCGTCACCGATTGGCCCAGGCAGGCAAGCCAGCCATCGGGGATCGTCCCCCCGGCGAAATCGATCACCCCACCGGGCGGTATGTTCGACGATGGAGTCGAGGCCGACGCAGGCGCGCTCGCAGGCACCCACTGAGATGTATTGCCGTCGTTGTAGTAGACGAAAAGCTGGGCGAGTTCGCTCTGGAACCATAGTGCGCCCGGAGTTGGACTGCCTGGAGGCGTGACACTGACCGTGATCGACGCACCGCCGCCGCCAATCGGCACGCCCGCGACGGTCGGCGCGACGGCGAAATTGACGATGCCGGTTGTGCCACCGATGCGGAACGCCTCGGTCAGCGTCGTATCGGCGATGGCGCGCCGCGTGCTGAAGCTGAGGTCGCCCGTCGTGTTGGGACTGCCGTTGTTGATCAGGCCCTTGATTGCAGCAAACGCGCCTTGACCCGCACCAAACTGCAGCATGCCGCCGTTGTTGACCAGCGTGCCGCTGTCCTGCAGGTAGAGCGTTCCGCTCGTGCCGGTCGAGGTCGATGGCGTAGCTGTCGCCTGTCCGGCACCCAGCATGTGTAGACCAGCAAGCGTTGTCGCTGGAACCGCAGCGCCGCCAACGCCAATCGCCATGCCGGTATCCAACCGCATGCCAGACAGACCTGCTGCTGCAAGCGTTACTGTCGATCCGGCGAGACGGAGCGGCTGGTAACTGACGTTGCCCGTGCTGTCCACGCCCTCGATGGCATAGCCCGTTGCACTACCCGAGAACCGCACGGCCTTGCCGTAGGTCGTGTCGGCCAACAGCAACGCATGTGCGTCGGCCGTCGCCATGTTGATCGTCAGCTTGCCAGTGAGCGTTCCACCCGCCAGCGGCAGGTAGCTTCCGCCGCCAATCGGCACGCCAGCGATGGTCGGCGCGACGGCAAAGTCGGCGACGCCGGTCGCACGATTGATCGAGAGCGCATTGCCGAGAGATGTGCCCGCATCGTTGAAGCGGACGATCTCGAAGTCTGATCCGGCGTTGCTGCCGCTCTCGGCAGTGGCATTGGCGCGCAGCGTCCAGCGATTGAGCGCGGCGCTCTGAAAAATAAACGAGCGATTGAGGCCCGCGGCGTTGGTGATGGATGCGCCCATCGCCCAGGTCGCCAGCCACGGGTTGGCCTGTGCGCCGAGCTGGTAGGTGGCACCCGAGGGCACGATGTCCCGCGCCGTCAGGGTACCGCTGAGCGTTCCGCCGGTCAGGGGCAGGTAGCCACTGCCGCCACCCCCGGCCGCGGTAATTGCTGCCTGCACGAAGGCGGTGTTGGCGACCTGATTGTTGCTGACCGTGGCGGGTGTCGGCGTCGGCGCGGTCGGCGAGTTGACGAAGGCGAGAATGCCGCCCGTCAACGTCATCGCCG
>Ga0307472_100000075_pt1 | contig 27573 bp, 27 predicted proteins | sample atmos_gasesAM5C__2_FD_204582 | JGI IMG/M metagenome (GOLD analysis project Ga0307472, IMG submission 204582) | Hardwood forest soil microbial communities from Morgan-Monroe State Forest, Indiana, United States - atmos_gasesAM5C_05 | ecosystem: Environmental > Terrestrial > Soil > Temperate...
TCCGCGAACTATTATTACGTTGTTACCGGAGAACTGGAAAAGGAAGCGCAGACTTACCAGCTGTGGGGACAAAGCTATCCGCGCGACTCCGTTCCGCACGGAAATCTCGCCGCCAACTATAGTGCGTTAGGGCAGTACGATCAGGCCATGCTCGAGGTCGAGGAAGCGCACCGCCTCGACCCCACCATTGTGGTCCAGTATTCCAATCTCGCTGGAATTGACTTGGCCGTGGGGCGGATCGAAGATGCGAAAGCCGCGCTGGATGAGGCAGCCACACGAAAATTGGACGGCGAACTGATCCGTCTGGTCCGCTACTTCATTGCGTTCTTAAAAAACGACAACGCGACCATGGCTCAGCAACTTGCCTGGGCAGCTGGCAAGCCTGGAGAAGAAGATCCTCTCCTCTCCACCCAGTCTGACACGGAAGGTTTCTATGGCCGCCAACCGGCCGCCCGCGACTATGCTCGCCGCGCTGTCGACTCGGCCGTCCGTTCTGATTCCAAAGAAACCGCCGCCCTGTGGGAGGCGAACAGCGCACTACGCGAAGCCGAGTTCGGCAATTTCGCCGAGTCCCGTCGCCAAGTCGCCGCTGCACTCGCTTTGGCCCCTGGAAGAGACGTGAAGATGCTCGCCGCGCTCGCCCTCGCTCGTGCTGGCGATGGTGCTCACGCCCGCTCCTTGCTCAGTGAGCTGGAAAAAACTTATCCCACCAATACCACCCTCAAGCTGTACTGGTTCCCGATTCTGCATGCCGCCATCGAGCTCGATGCGAAAAACCAGTCCCAGGCTCTGGTCGCACTCGAGGCGGTTGCTCCCTACGAACTCGGTCAGCCTCCACCTTTCCAGGTCGGCACTCTGTACGCTCCTTATCTCCGTGGTACTGCGTATCTCGCCGGCCACGACGGCAATGCTGCCGCGCGCGAGTTTCAGAAGCTGCTCGACCACCGCGGCATCGTCATCAACTATCCCCTCGCCTCGCTCGCCCAGCTCGGATTAGCTCGCTCTTATGCCCTCGCTGGCGATAGCGCAAAAACCAAAGCCGCCTATCAGGCTTTCTTCACGCTTTGGAAAGATGCCGACCCCGAAATCCCACTCCTCAAAGAAGCCAAGACGGAGGCTGCAAGGCTGCAATAAGGAAATTAAATCCAAGAGAAGAAGTGTCAGCGGAAATAGGCGCAACGCTTACGGGTCTTTCCCGGAGAATAAGTGCGGAACGCCCGTCTGTTCCCGGGTTTCCCTTCAAGGTGAGCGAGGTGGCCTACCGCAACGCCGGAATCGTTCTCAAAATCAACAAAGACCGCCTGCGGGCATTATCACCCAACAAATGATTGCGGATATTTACCTTTGCACGCTCGATGCGCAGCTAACTTGTTACTTGAAAGGGGTGCTTGATCTCTGCTTGAATCCTGCCACGCGGGGTCATCGTGAAAACCTACAACGCCATTGGCTATCTGATTATTCTTCTCTACATGCTGGCTTGTTTTTATTTTGCTCCAACTCACCCGGGACCTTGGGCCGGATTGTTAATAGGCGGAGTTTATTTTATTTTTTGCTGGTTTCTCGCCGGGTTGTATCTGGCCGACGTTCTTCATCTGGGGATCGCCCATCGCTCCCTCGACTATAAGGAATGGTTCATAAAAGCAGTCACGGTCCTGAACAACACTTTTGGGATCTATGTAGATCCGATTGCCTGGGTGAATCGGCATCGATTGCATCACAAAAACGCGGACCATGCGGGGGATCCCAATAAGCTTGCGAGTGACGGCTTTTGGCGAACCGTGTATCTCTGTGTCATGCCGTATCGCTGTAATGAGGATCTGACGAGTGACGAGGTTTTGCGGTCTTGGTCTTTTCGGGTCGTCGCCAGCCCGTTATTCGCAATTGTTGCTCAATCCTGCAGTTTCTATCTCTTGTGGAAGTTGGCTGGGGATCTGAAGTTTGCGCTGGTGATGTGGTTTGGAATGCGAATTTTTGCGCTGTGGGTCAATATGATTCAAAACTATTGGACCCACACGCGCCAATTTGGATATCGACGGTATGACGACGAACACGACAATGCCATGAATATTGGCGAGTGGCTGCCAGTAACGGCAACCTTCAGTGCCTGTCTGCAGAATAATCATCACCACTATCCAGGTCTTTTGCGACTAAGCCACGACGAATCCGAATACGACTTTGGATTTCTAACCGTCAAAGTCATGAAATATCTTGGCTTGGTGAAGGCAACTGCAAGAGGTGAAATCGTACCCGGTGACGTTCCCTTAGACGCACTAGGTTTCTAGGGCGCTTTTTTTCTTAATTGTGAATGGTTCAATCGTTTGTCCCCAGAAGCCGGGGGCAATTTCTTCGCCGTCCAGGCCATAACGTTCCGGCCATTCGTCAGGACAGTAATAGGTTCCAAAGATTCGATCGATCCACGGAAAGTGGATGGCAAAGTTCTTGTCGATTCCCTCTTTTTGAGAAGTATGGTGCCAATGATGATATCTGGGCATAACCAGATACTTTTCGAGCCATTTAGCATTTGGACTGAAATTGCAATGAGTCCAGGTCGCGTGCAGGGTAACAAAAATCAAATACGCGAAAATGATTGATTGCGAAAACCCAAACATGAGGGGAACGAGGATGAATCCGCGCACGAGTGTGTCGTCGACGAAGTGGGAGCGGGAGCCCGCGATCCAATCCAGCGCCTTCGAAGAATGGTGAACGGCATGAAAACGCCATAGAAAAGGGACTTTGTGCAACGCCAAGTGAATGAAATATTCCGCAACATCCGCAACCACAACCGCCAGGAAAAACTGTAAAAGCCAGGGCATTCGCGCGATGAAGTGTTGAAGAGCCGGAACGCCCAGATATCTCGTAGCTTGAGTAGCGGGCACTAAAACCAGAAAAGATAAAATCTGAATCGGGAGATGAGTGGACATGAAGTACACCACATCCAAAGTCCACTCCTTCCTGAAGGTTCCTTGTTCTGGATACTGGGGCCAGAGTGTTTCGAGTGGCACGTAGATGAGCGCCATCAAAAACATATCAAGCAAAAACCAGTCCAGGCCGATGGCAGGCCCATCGCGCAGGGTCTGGTTGATCTGTACGCTGGATCCTCCCAAAGCCGTGGCAGCAATGGCAAGCAACAGGCCGGTGAATGCCAAAGTCTTTTTCTTGCGCAGAGCCGAAGAAATGATTCCGAATATGAATGCCCCGACGATGAGGCATTGGATTAAAACGCGCATAGCGAACATCGGATAATGCGGCCGGAGTTCAGGAGAGGTGAGTAGCTGAGGAAAGTGCAGGCACAAAACACTTCCGAATGAGAGAAATCCAAAGAAGGCTGATAATATGCCACTCCACCAACCAGTCCCAAAACCAGTAGAGTCATCATCACCAAAGAATTCATTAATTCTTTGCTCGATCACGATGTCTCCTTGTTGAAGCCCTGCCGCCAAGTATCAGATAGTACGGCGAAAATCTATCCTGATGCAAAAAAGGGTCGGTTTTCAAGGGCCTGCAGACTCTCACTTCGCAGGTGTAACCAGTTCGCGCTCTATGCTACGCAAGATCCCTTCGCGGATGTTGGCCTGATACGCCCGGAAGGCGGGAAGGGAGTAGAGTCGGGGAGCGAGCTCGGGCAAAGGCGTCGTCCCGGCATGCTGCACACCGGATCCACTCCGGACCGCGGCAATCAGCTTCGACGCCATTGCTGAATCGAAGCTCTCGGAAACAATCACTGTGTTATCCGGCCACTGCTCGACAATTACCGGCCCTTCTTCTGTCGACACCAGGGCGGCTCCCGTCGGACACGGCGCAGCCGCGCACGCGGGAACATCCTGCACCATCGCCTTCTGATAACGCCATGCAACCGTGGTCGCATAAAAGCGCGCGAAGTGCTCGGCCGCCTGCGTAGTCTTCCAGTGCGACACGTACAGCAGCGCGACATCTTTGGTGGTTGGTTCCGTTCCAGCTGGAAGCGGCGTCCGTTTGAATGCAATGTAGGTACCGCCCTGCCAGGCGGGAGCAAAATCGGCGGCGCCGTGCTTGTCGCCGAACTGCTTCAGCAACGCGCGCACGTCCAATTCGCCGAACGAGCCGGAATCGAATACCTCGTAATCCTTGCTCAGCACCGGGCTCAGATCCGGGATATGCACCGGCACCAGCTTTGCGTGTTCCAGGTAAGCCTTGGAGTCAAACACTTCATGCGTGTTGCGTGGAGGCTGCGCGAACACGCCCTGGAACGCAGCCTGCTTGCCGCGTTGCGCCAGCACGTCCGCTTCGAAGAACAGGCCATCGCGATAAGGGAAGCTTCCGGCCTCGCGCAGCACCATGGGCGCCTTATGCATCAGTTCGGTATCGATGGTGGCCGAAACTGCCGAGTCCTCCATCGACGCGACCACGCCTGGCGTGTCTTTCAGATTGCGCCCATACGGCGCGAGCAGGTAGTCGATGTAGACCACCATGGCCTGGCCTTCGACAATAGCGTGCCGTGCCGTGGTGCTCTCATCGTTCATGTCGCCTTCGCCACTCTGAGCTTTGGCCGTCGCCACCGGTTTAGAGCCCGCTTTTGCCCAACGCTGCAGATCGAAATTCTGATCCTGCAGTGCGTGGGTGAGTTCGTGGGCGAGGATCGGACCCTGCTTCTCCATGGAGACGGTATTCAGGAGCCAGATCATTTTGGTCTCATCGTCGTAGAGGCCGGCGATCGATTGCCCATTCGCCTTCACCAGGAACTCGCGCAGGTTGAAGTCGCGCGGCAGCAGGCCGAACTTTTTCATGGTGAGTTCGGCGCGCGCGAAGCGCTGCGAAAAATCCGCTCGCGCCAGCCGGTCTTTCGTGAACTTTTCAATGTCCGCCTGGCCCACGATGTTCTTCTTGATCGCACCGCGCTTGGCGAACCCTGTATCCTGGCTCGCAAACTCGAACACCTTATCGACGGATTTGAAGAGTTCCTTGGCGTCCACGTCGGTCATCTTGATTTCGGCGGGCTTGTCCTTGCGAAGCTTGCGCGCCATGTCCGCCAGACTCTGCGGTTCCGGCGCGGGTGTACTCGCTGCAGACCCCGAGGTAGAACCTGGCTGCTGACCAATGGCCCAGGATGGAATGAAAAAGAAAAAAGAGAGGAGTGCAAGCAGGCGAGATCCCGAGAACATTCCCTGACTCCGTACCGTGAGGTCTATAGAAAATTGTCCGGTAAGCGCCCCGAGAATCGAACTGCAAAGTGCAGTCCGCGATTACCGCAGTAACCGGAAAAGACGGCTGGCAGGTACTTCTCTGGGTCCATCGCGTTGCTTAGCCGTTTGCGGGGTAAGTTATTGCCCTACGCTCCGCGTTCTCTGCGGCCGTTCTCCGCGTCCTCTGCAGTTTAAGATTTGTCGTTCGCCGCACCGAATGTTGCCTTCACTTTTCATTCGGTCGCGTGCTCCTCGCTTGCTACACTGCTGGCTATGATTTCAGGATTCGCCACTCCTGAAGGCACCGCCCGCTATCGACAACGCTTCCCTCAACTCAGCGAAGCAGAATTCTTTCGTCATCCGGAACACGTTCCCGCCGCTCGCGAACTTTGGCTCTCTTCGCTCGGCCTGGGCACCTATCTCGGAGAGCCGGACGATGCCGCCGATACCGCCTACACGGAAGCGATACTGCTTGCCCTCCGATCCGGGATCAACGTAGTCGACACGGCCATTAACTACCGCCACCAACGTTCCGAGAGGAACATCGGTGCAGCTCTAACGCAATTGATCGCGACCGGCGATGTGCAGCGTGATGAAGTGTTTGTCTGCACCAAGGCGGGATATCTTTCGTTCGACGCGAACTTGCCGCCCGACCCTCGCGCCTACTTCCTCCGCGAATACGTCGAGAGCGGCATCGTCGACCCCAAGGAACTCGCCGGGGGCATGCACTGCATGGCTCCCAACTATCTTCACGACCAGCTTGGGCGCTCGCGGAAGAATCTCGGTCTCGAGACCATCGACCTCTTCTATCTGCACAATCCCGAAACGCAACTGGCGGACGCATCTCCCGAGGTATTTCGTGACCGCCTGAAGCGCGCCTTTTCCGCGCTCGAGCGTTCTGTAAAAGCAGGCAAGCTGCGCTATTACGGCATGGCGACGTGGAATGCCTTTCGCGTGGCGGAGGGATCGCGCGATTTCATCAGCCTCCCGGCGGCTGCCGCGATCGCGCGCGAGGTCGCAGGAGACGCTCATCACTTCCGCTTCATTCAGCTGCCTTTCAACCTGGCGATGCCCGAGGCCTATGTTCTTGCCAATCAGAACCTCGGCAAGAAAAACGTGTCCGTCCTCAATGCAGCGGCACAGTTGGGAATTGGCGTGATGGGAAGCGCGACTCTTTTCCAGGGACGATTGACCGGGGGCTTGCCCCCCTTCATCGGGCAGACTTTGGGCATGAAGAACGACAGCGAAAACGCCATTCAATTCGCCCGTTCCGCTCCCGGCATGACAACTTCATTGATCGGAATGGGACACACCGAGCATGTGCTGGCGAATACGAAACCGGCCCTTCTGCCGCCGGCGCGTTTGGAGGATTGGCAAAAGCTGTTTTCGGATCGCGAAGCTTAATTTCTAGTCGCCGGTCTTTACAGTTTGTTGAAAAACTCTCAAGATCGCCCTGCTCTCTCGTTCTTGTCATTCCGAGACCAAACGCGGCGGAGGAATCTGCGATACCGAGGAGCGCGAGAACCGGCATCAGATCTAGATGGTAGCAAGCAGCGGGGCCGTATGTGGTAGGTGAACGTCTGCGTACATGACGTGGTTTGGACGGCAGACGCAGCTGTAACGAACAAGATTCCTCCGCCGTTCGGCGTCGGAATGACAAAACGGGGGTTGTTCGGCTCCGCAAGTCATCAGCAAAATATAGTTTTCGCTGAAGACTGAGGACTGGCGACTGGCGACTGTTACTTCAGACTTGCCAGCCGCTCCTTGGCCATCGATTCGGCCTCGGTCTTCGGATTATCTTTCACGATCTGCTCGTAGACCTGCTTGGCTTCCATGGATTGTTGCGAGGACTCGTACAGCCCGGCCAGCTGCATCTGTGCCGTGACCTTGCTGACCGTAGTGGTGGGCTTATTGATCAGCTCTTTGTAAAGATCCACTGCCTCTTTTGTGCGATTGTTGTTCGCATAGAAAGAAGCGAGCGCAAGCTTGGCAAGCGCAGCGAGATCGCTGTTATGGCTGGAAGCGACGTCCTTCAGCTCCCGCTCGGCCAGCGCTTTGTCGCCCAGTTCAATCGCGTTGGTTCCTTGCAGGTAGCGTGCGATGTCAGCCGTGTGCGTGTGCGGATACGTGTCGATCACGCCCTGCAGTTGCAGCTTGGCCGCCTTTGCCCGTTCCTGAGCTGAAGCGAACGAAGGAGCGTTGGGAGTTTCCGGCGAACCGGCCGGACGTATCGGTGTCTCCAGCGTGCGCACCGCCTTGGTCAGTTCCAGGTTGGCTTTATCGTCCTGCTGCGTGATGTAGTACCAGCTTCCGAGAACGGCGCCCACCACGGCCGCTGCGATCACCACTCCGATAACGAGCTTGTATTTGTGCTCGACGGTCCAGTGGGCGGTAGCTTCGGCAACGCCGATGGTGGCTTGGGTAAAGCGGTCGGTTTTCAGCTGATGGCGTGTTTCTGCGCGCACGTACTCCTCATTCCATATTTCTTTGGTTATTGGTGTGGGCTAATGATTCTTCAGTCTAACAGGCTAAAAACAGCACCGTCAAAGATTTGCCAAGTGGAGTTTGCTTCGAGACAGCCTGCTCCCAATGGGCAAGGAATCACAATCTCGGAGGCGTCCGTTCTTCGCGTCCTTGGCGGTCATAAGCTTTTTCCCAAAAAACACGAAGCCGCCAGCAGCGCGCTGACGGCCCACTTCCCACATTCCAACTCCGTCTACTTGGGCGCTTCTTCCAGTAGACCCTGTTCCAGCTTTTCCTGGCATTCGATGCAGTGCCGCGTCCAGGGCACAGCCTCCAGGCGCTTGGCATTGATTTCCTTGCCGCAGCTGATGCATTCGCCGAAGCTGCCTTCACGGATGCGATACAGCGCGCCCTCCACCATCTGGAGCAACTGCCGATCATTATTACTCTGGTGAAAGAGGAATTCCTTGTTATAGGAGTTGGCGGCCTTGTCGGCGATATCCTGGGTCGAATCCTCGTCGGCGGAGCGGCCATCTTGTTCCGTCCGCGAAACCATTCGACGCAATTCCTGCTGGCGCGTCTCCAGCCGTTTTTTGAATGTCTCGACCTTCTTCTTGTCCATATTGGTTGCCCGGCTACTGAGAGTCACGGCCCCAGAACCCGAAGTGGGTTTGGGGCCAAACAAAAATCATATGCGCCGAAATTGAAATGCGTCAACAGGGGTACCCTGTACCCGGTTACGGCAACGACTGTACGCTTCCCACTTCGGAACAGCGGAACTCCACAACTACCGTGGTAGGGACTGAGCGGCACAGGCCAGGGCGTAGCCCATGACTGCCATGGCGGCAGCGTTCTCGCGCAATTCGGCTGGATCAATCTTGTCGAGCGTGTCCGCGGCGGTGTGGTGATAATTGAAATAGGTACGCCCGTCTTGCATGATTCCCAGCGCCGGCACGCCCGCCTGTGCCATAGAGGAAATGTCGGCACCTGGACTGAAGGGCACAACCTTGATCAGATTCGCGCCGAAACTCTCCAGAATTTTCTGCACCGGCTTTAAGGCTTCCATCGCCTGAGCGCTCATCTTCACGTTGAAGCCGAGAGGGTGGGCCGCCCCGAGGTCACTCTCGATCGCCGCCACGTGATTCGCGAACTCGGCCGAGTGCGCTGCGGTGTAGGCTTGCCGGCCTCGCCCACCGCTCTCCTCGTCCACCCACGCAATCACGCGGATCGTCCGCTTCGGGCGGAGATGGAGCGTCTGCAGTAACTGCGCCGTCTCCATCGCGACAGCCACACCCGCGCCGTCATCGATCGCGCCCGTTCCCAGGTCCCAGGAGTCCAGATGTCCAGAAGCGACCACAACCTGCTCGGGATGCTCACTACCGCGGAGATCGGCCACCACGTTGTACCCAGTGGTGTCCGGCAAACTTTGCGGCGTGAGGACAAGGCGCATCCGGACTTTCCCCTGCGCGGCCAGGTCAGACACGAGTTCAGCATCCTCTGCGGCGACCGCTCCCGCCGGGATTCCCGCGGGTGTACTGAATCCGGTATGCGGCAGTCGGTACTCGGCTCCGCCCACAGACCGCACCAGTGACGCGACCGCTCCCAACTCCGCCGCCGCTTTCGCTCCTGCGCCACGATAAACGACAGCTTCCCCGTATGCATCGAGGGCATAGCCCGCTGCGGCTTTCTTCGTATCGAATGGAAAATTGAAGAGAACGATCTTGCCAGCGACCTTGCTCCGGCCGAGCGCGTTCAACTCTTCAAAGTTACGGACCACAACCACTTCGGCAGTGATTCCGTCGGCCGGGGTTGCCGTGCTTCCTCCCAAAGCGGTGACCACAATCTTCTGGCTGGTCTTTGGAACCTGCCCGGGGAACTCGACCAGTTCGGCCGTTTCGGAGCCGCGCACCCAGTGCGGAACCCTGACCTCCTCCAGCCGGACTTCCAAGCCGAGTTTCCGCAATTCCTCGGCAACGTATTGCGCCGCCTGTTGCGCCTGCGCTGAGCCGCTTGGACGCGGGCCAATATTCTCGGTCAGGTGGGCCACTTGCCGAAAAGCATAGTCGTCGGCCAAAGCCGCGTCTCTTATCGTGATCAAATCGTGGATCAGTTCAGGAGAGAAAGCCGACTCCGATGAATTGGGCCGGGAAGCACTCTGGGCCATCAATTTCAGGGCAAGAAAGCTGCCGAGCAGCAGAATCGGGAGTACCTTGCTGCCCATCCTGCTCCTCAACTTTCTTCTGCCTTTCAACCCGCCTCCCGTCGACTGGAGCGCTGCATGTCCAGACTCACGCCGGTGCGAGTCTTTGATTCGCGCTGATCAATTTGCTCGGGTGCGGTTTGGATCAGAGCGAGCGACGGGACAGTCTACTACAGGGAATTCAACGTTCGGATTGATCGCTCGTCGATGGCCGGGTCAGGAAGACTACTCCTGATTTACCGCCTGCAGCGGAGCATAGCCAGGAGCCTCGGCTGGATCGATATCCTGATCGTCCAAAAGCAGGGGAATACTGGAGCGCAGCGCCTCAATCTCCTGGCGGACGCGAGCGATCTCCGCTTCTTTTTCGCGCAATAGCTGGTATACGTCCCTCATTAAGGGTTCCTCCAAGGGACTAGCTGGGATTCAGGGAGCATACAGGAAGGCCGGCTTAGCCGTCATCCGAAAACGCTGGCCCAGCTCGATTCCAATTCTGTGTTCCGTAGAGAACCAGGTCATCGAGGAATGGAGGGACGGGCGTCCTCGCCCGTCTGGCGGGCGTACGCCCGCCTCTCCATATCGTGGGAGTGCCAACAACTGACCACTGCTCTAAAAAAAGCGGCCCCATTTCTGGGGCCACCGTTCAAAGAGGCAGAAAGGCGGGAAGTCAGGGAAGACTTTGCAAGGTGTCGTTCCGCAAAGCAGAACGACGTTTCGGAAGTTGTCGAGAACAATGGGTTTTGGTGAAGGTCATTTCTAGTATGCGGCCTCTTTTGTTGTTCAGGATTTATGCACTTCCTGAACCAAAAGAATCCGTCACATCGCCGTGTGATCCCCGTCACGCTAAGCTGCTGTCCTGCCACGGGTTAAAAATGGACATCGAGCTCTGTTGAGAACTGGCAAAGATTGGCCCAGGCCGCGGCAAGATGCACATTGCTGCACATTGGTTGCAGTCCACTGCTTCACTTTTCCATTCAATAGTGAAAAACCCGCCCCGAAATCAGGCGGGCTGGAGTTGGAAGGCCGACAAATACGCGCTAACTGTTCCCGGCGACGGTGCGGAGTTTGCCAGGCAGGAAATGATACGGCGGCCATGGACCGCTGATGACGAGTTCGCAGTTCTTGAGCTGCTTGGCCGCCATCGTGTAACGGTTCTGATATTTTTCGACTGACTTGGAATCAATCAAATGGGCGATGTCGATCAGCATCCCGTCCGATGCCACCTTCTTGCAGCTGACTTCCTCTTCCAGCGGATTGAAGAGTTTGTGGACCTGGACGGAGAGGGCGCGCGCTTTCGTCTGCCGCTCTCGTTCCTTGGAAGCCTTCTCGCGCAGTTTGGCGAGATACTCCCGCCCAACTGTATCCGGCAATTCCACGTTGATCATGGCGTCCCGCAGCGATCCATCCCGGACCACCAGCTTGAGCCGCATCTCCGATTTGCCGCGCAGCTTTTCGACGCTGACGCCGAAAGCGCGCCGGTTCGAGCGAACGGCCTGACGAAGGGCGTCGTCGGTGTCAAAGATCGTTCCAAAACGGAACGGCAGCACGGTTCCATTCCGGAAGCAGACGCTCACCACCCGCGCATGCTCTAGAACCGTCTTTTCATCCACTTTGTGGGTTGCGCGGTCATATTCGCTGACTATTACGGCGAAGTCTCCGCTGGGATAACTCAGGACAGGGGCTCCATTGACGCCCTGAATGCCTTCCAGGAGGAAGGGACGCCGGGCTCGGGTACCATTTGGGAGAGCCTGATGTTCAGTCAGGCAGTATGCGTACCACGCCATATCGATCTCTCCGAATCTGGGCAGAGACGGACAACTCGTCTCTTTGACATTCGCGAAAGTAGGGTCCGACTTCTCTAAACTGGAAGAAAGGGCAGTTGAAACGAGACGGACGCGAATCACTACGTTACGTCCAACCTCATATTACTTCCGTCACTAGGCGAATTGCAACAACTTCGTAGCACTGATTCGTTTTAATGAGTTTCCCGTCCCCGTCTGACCAGGGGTCAAGGCGTCTCAGTTTTGAGACCGAAACCGCAATCGAGGAAGATTGGCCTGCAGAAGACGAGACGTGGGATTCGACGAGGCGCTACTTCTTCGTCGCCTTCGCGACCCTCTCCTGCAGCGCGATCGTGACCACGCGCAGCATATCGTCCCAGGGCGCCGGCTTCCCGGTCCAGATTTCAAACTGCCGCGCCGCCTGGTGCACGAACATCTCGATCCCCGGAATGATCTGAGCGCCTCTGGCCTTCGCCGCTTTCAAGAAACGTGTTTCCGGCGGGTCGTACACCATGTCGAAGACGTACTTGGCATTGATCTCGTTCTCGTGCAAAGGCGACTCGCCGCTGTTCGACATGCCTACCGGTGTGGCGTTCACGATGACGTCGAAAGCCAGCTTTCTGAGATCTTGGCGCTTGATGGTACGCGCTTTTGCCTGGCGTGCCAGTTTCTGCGCGGGAGCGGGCGTGCGGTTGAGGATAAACAGCTCGCACCCACGTTCTTTGAGTCCAAACACGGCGGCCCGCGCGGCGCCTCCAGCACCCAGCACCAGGATGCGGGCGCCCTCCAGCGGAATTCGCTGCTCCAGCGGCCGCACCACACCTGCCGTATCGGTGTTGAAGCCGTAAAGCTTGCCGTCCTGTGCGCGCACGATGGTATTACACGCGCCAATCTTCGTGGTATGCGAGTCGGTGTTATCGAGGTACTTCAGGATCGCTTCCTTGTACGGCATGGTGATGCTGAGGCCGTGAATCGGAATTTCGCGCCCGCAGGTCAGCAGATCTTTCAAGGCCTTGGCGTGCAGCGCGAGATAGACGGCATTCACGTTCTCGCGGCGCAGCGCAGTGTTCATGATGATGGGCGAGAGTGAGTGCGCGATCGGGTCGCCCGCCACTCCGTACACGCGGGTCGCAACATCCACCTGTTCGATGCGGTACACACTGCGCAGATCTTGCGCCGTAACTTGCCCCGGAGCCGTCCGCTCCTCCTCACTCACAGAGGCAAAGGTAAAAGCGCTCCCAGCTCTGACACCCAGCACCCGGCTGATGATGCCCTGTTCCCCCATGCACAACCCGACCAGCGAATGGCGATCGCTTTCCTTCTCCAGGAACTTCATCATCGTGACGTTGTCGGTGAGCGTGGTTGCGGTCGAGACCACTTTGTAGAAGTCGGCAGGATAATTCCGCATCTTCTCCAGTGTCTCGGGAAGCTTCTTTGTGCCGTGAAAGTCGTGGAAGGAAAGGATCAGGGCCGCCCGGCTCCTGAGTTTTTGCAGTTGCTCTCCCTTGCACTTGAGGGCGGTTTGCAGCTCCACGTCCACCAGCTGGCAACCGGCCGCTGCGGCCTTGGATAGCAATTCGAGCTGCGACGCTACCGATCCCCGGAACTTGCCACCACTAGCCGCCCGGCGGCAAGTCGCAATTACAACCGCGTGCGGAAACATCTCGAAAAAACTTCTGATCTTGGGAAGGGCCAGCCCCGGCTTGGGAAGATAGTCCAACCTGAACTCAAGAAAGGGGTTGTCGCGTACCAGACCCTCGGCTTTGTCGAGCAGCTGGGCCGGGTCTGGGGCGGTCACCGCTACACAAACCCGAGGCAGCCTCAGGGGCAAAAAACGCTGCACGAAGTTAGCGGGGGAAGAGTTCATCGCTTAGGAGCAGGTCGGGCGCGATATTACAGGGGCGTAATTGCAGATGCAACAACGGATTAACTTTACCGGCCCCGGAACACTTTCGGCGAAGACCGCATAACACCCTCGTAACCTTGACCCACCCCCACCCCCTTGTTACCTTCCGGCTGAAGCCCTGTGTGTGCTCTGCTTAGCGGGGTGAGACCAGGGTTACCTGCCTGGTCTTGGAGGTAAGATGAAGAAAATAGGACTTTTCGTTCTGTTGGCGGCCCTCGCGGCAAGCGCCCAGGACTCTTCCGGCGCAGCCGATGTCAACGCGCCACAGGGCACCAGCCCGACTTCGGTGAGTTTCCCGGTCGAGCGGATTCAAACCCCAACCTACGCGGACCTCTATTGTGCCGGATTCATCAACAAGTCGCTCCTGCCCAATGCGAATTACGTGGCTGGCGGCCTGCAGACTCCGAACACCACCAAGTTCGTTACGGGGGACATCGTGTACCTGGCAGGCGCCGGTTACACCATCGGTGGGCAGTACACCGTTGTCCGCGAACTGAAGGACCAGAACCGCTACGAAGTTTTTCCGGGCCAGGCGAAGGCCTTGGCCGCAACCGGACAGCCTTACGGCGAAATTGGACGAGTGCGGATCGTTGACACCCGGGCCAAGATGGCTATCGCCCAGGTGGAATATAGCTGTGATCCACTAAACCCCGGCGACATCGCTATCCCGTTTGCCGAAAAGCCGGCTATCTCTTTTCATCCCCCACTGCGCTTTGATCGCTTCATCCCCAAGACCGGGAAGACCAGCGCTCGCATCGTGCTCGGTAAGGACTTCGATTCCACCCTGGGCACTGGCATGAAGGTCTACATGAACATGGGCACGAACCAGGGCGTGAAGATCGGCGACTATTTCCGCGCCGTCCGGTCCTACTCGGCGGATCTTGCCGATCCGGTTGACTCCTTGTCCTTCAAAGCTTCGACCGCGGAAGATACCCAGCGCCGGCCCCCGTCGATCGAAGGCACCTGGATGACGAAGACCAAGGGGCCGAATATCCGTGTGGGTGATCTGCCGCGCCGCGCCGTTGGTGAGATCGTCATCATTAGCACGACTCCCACCACATCCACCGGAATGATCGTGTTTGCGCTGGAAGACGTCCACGTCGGCGACAACGTGGAACTCGACGACCAGCAATAGATTTCTGCGTCAGGGAAGCGCAGGTGTCAGGGAACCGGGGAGCGCGTCAGGCTCTCCGGTTTTTCTTTTATTTTGCAAAAGTTCGTTCGGGTTCCGGCGTCCGAAATCAGCCCAAATCAACACCGAACGAACCTCATCGTTGAGATCCCGCAGGTAGATGGGTGAGTGCTGTTCTGCGCGGCCGGTATGTAGACCAACTCGAGAAGCCTTCTAGCGGAAGAACACGACGTGGAAGTCGCCGGGTATCTGAGAAGCCCCCACAATCAGCAAAATTGTCACAATCGCTAATTCCATTTCAAACTCCCCACAGGCACATAACGAACAATAACTCAAAACTCCTCGCAGCCCAAATTACTTCTGTACCGCGAAGGTTTTTTTTGTCATCCCCGTGCTGTTGGATGCAACATAGCTCGCCGCCGTGACTGAAAAATCGCAACTGTGCCGAGCAAGAATTCCTCCGGTTTTTGTGGAGATGCGGGTTGTTGTGGAGAGGCGGGCGTCCCCGCCCGCCTGGACGGACGCGACGCCCGTTCCTCCAGGCTTTCTTCAAAGTTGACTCAAGCACAACGACAAAGCTATCCCCCCGCTGCCAAGTAGGAGGCATGCGCAGGTGGCGTATCGCTGGTCGGCGTGGCTGGACGATGCTAAGCAGGCATCCTTCGGACAAAACGCGTCGAGTCTGCCAGCATCCGCACTTGCGGCGGATTCAAGTAGATTCCAGCAGCCGCTAACAATTAGGAATGAAGATCGGAATCGCCGAAAACCTCGGCAGTAAAACTCGCCAGATTTGCCCCCGTCTTCCACGCATCAGCGGGCAGGCCGGCTTTGCGACAGGTTTGTTCGAGGAAGGTGCTGCGGTCCCAGTGGTGCTCGAGCGGAACTTGGGGGAGAAGAAGTCCGCGATGACTGCCCAGAGTCACTACCAGCCCGTGCCGACCAACTTCGATCTGCTCGGGTTCAATCGGTGAGAGGGGAGAAAGGATGCTGAGAGACACCTCCAACCGGCGTGCCTCGTCAAGACTCACGGGAAGAAATCGCGTGTCTTGCGATGCTGCGGCAAGCGCGGTCTCGGCCACGGCGCGGTACAGCGGGAGCACAGGCAGAACATAGCCAACGCAGCCCCGCAGCTTGCCCTCGAGGTAGATGGTGGTGAACGCGCCTCGCGGCTCCGCCAGGTGAGCGCTGGGCGGATCGAGAGACAGCTTCCGCTTCTCAAGTTCTGATTCGATCGCCTCGTGCGCCAATTTCACGAGGAGCGCGCGCTCGCTGGGAGAATATTCGTCGCGTTCCATGGTTGGGGGGCAGGCCGGATGGGATTCCGTCCTCCGTGAGTTATGAGGTAGGGACGACATTGCGCTTCCGTCGGCTCAGCACGAAAGCCCGCCGCCGGCTCCGCACCACTTGCCGGTCAATCTTGGACCAGAAGGCGGCGAAGTAGTCGATCGCGGAGATCAGCGACAGGCACACCATAAACCAGATCGCACCCCACGCAATCCAGTGCACCGGGAAGAAATAACTGCCAAACAGCGGCCACTCCTTCCAGCGGTGGTCCAAAATCACAGCGACAACCGAAACGATCTGCACCACCATCTTGAACTTGCCGAGTTCACTCGCTTCAATGGTGAAGCCTTCGCTCGCAGCGATGCCGCGCAACCCGCTGACCAGAAATTCGCGCCCGATCACGATGACCGCGATCCAGGCCGGCACTAAACTCGGATTGAACTGCACAAGAGTGATGTAGGCCGACGCGATCAGCATCTTGTCGGCCAGCGGATCGAGCAGGATGCCCATCGTGGTGATTTGCCCTCGCCTCCGCGCCAGGTAGCCATCGATCCCGTCGGTAATCGAAGCTGCAATGAACAGTGCCGAGGCCAGCAACTCCTTCTCGCCATGCGCGCTGCCAAACCGGCTCGTGGACAGAATCCAGATCAGCAGCGGAATGCAGAGGATCCGTACAAACGTGATGGAGTTAGGTAAGTTCACCGGAGGTCGTCGCGCGCTGTCTGCAGGCAGTCACAAAACAAGCGTTAGCTCGATTATCCTCCACGGCGCAAGCGGAAAGCAATGGACAGAAGGGCAGACCTCGGCGCTCCGCCGGCTTGCTCTCGCAACCGGTATGAAACCACGTCACCTCACCGGCGTTCTGCTTGTCCGCGCCCACTCAATCGCAGGTCACCTTTTGATCTGTCATCTTGAGGGCAGCGGCAAAGCCTTAGCCTTAATCTGTCGTCTTGAGGGCAGTGGCAAAGCCTTAGCCTTAATCTGTCATCTTGAGGGCAGCCTTAATAATCTGTCATCTTGAGCGTAGCGAGGCGTCAGCCGAGCGGAGTCGAAAGACCCCCTTGCGGTTTGGATCTGATGAAACGCAGGTATGTGTTTCCACCACGGGATCGCGAAGGCGTGGATTGCCGTTAATTTCGTAAAACGTCGAGGCCGGACAAATATGCGCTTTGGCCGCTCGTACTGGAAATGCTATCTGCTTTTCATCAGACCGAAACAGCAGCGGGGTCTTTCGACTCCGCTCGGCTGACGCCTCGCTACGCTCAAGATGACAGACAATTACGGCTTGCGGGAACAATCTGCCACGCCGAGCGCCGCCACATTTGAGGACTGGCAGCGGGATGTTACCACCCTCGATCCGCCACATTCCTTATCAGGCTGCGTTTGTGCCACTCTTTCCCATCGATTGCAGGATGCTCATCCCGGTTTCGAGCAAAGTGGAGTGTTGTGGCATCTCGCCGTTAGGCGTCAGTTTGTCCACCAGTGTGGGCAACAGCTGCGAGAGCACGTTTCCCGCCGCTTCGGGAGACATGCCGGCTTTCGCGGCCAGCTCTTTCACCTGGTCGCTCCCCAGGACGTGTTGAATCTGATCCGGGCTGATGGGAATATTCTGTCCGGTTCCAACCCATGAGGAAACCAATCCCCCCAATCCTTTCTCTTGAAAGCATTGCAGGAGACCGGCCAATCCTCCTGGCTGGTTATGAATCATCTGAAGCAAGCCGGTGGCGAGCGGGTTTCCACTCCCGCCCAGCATGCTGCTGACTGCTCGGTTCTCTAGATCGTCAAAAACGCCCATGGTACCTCCTCAGAAAATCTCAAGTGCAGCGCCGACTGGGCGCAGCAAAAACAAATCGGCACCAGCCACTGCTCCGATAGTGAACAGTGCGGTGCCGACGATGAGTTTCAAAAGACATCTTACTTCTGCTTGGCGATGACCAGATCCTTAATCTTGTTGTAGGTGGCTTGCGGAATAATCTTCTTTTTGACCAGATCCGTTTTGGCTTTGTAAGGACGGCCGTCGATGATCTTCTGCGAATATTTCTCTCCGATGCCCGGCAGCGCATCCAGCTGATCCTTGGTCGCCGAATTCAAATCGACCAGATCCCCGGCCGGCGCTGCGCTCGCTGCCGGAGTTTTTTTCTGCCCGGATTGCGGAGCGGCTGACGCCAGTCCCGTGCCCACGATCAACAGAATCGCGAACAATCCCGCCAAGATCCGTGTCATGCGATTCGCTTTCATTGTCTCTCCTTAGTCTTTTTAGTCTTTCTTGGATTCTTTGTACCCGGCCGCTTTTGCTTCGGATTCCGTCATGAACTTACCGTTCTTCGTCTTTCCGTAAAACTGTCCGCCTTTGTGGTAAATGCCGCTGTCGAGATTGACCCAGACCTTCCCGCTCGACTTAGCAGCCGCCGTTTCCGAATCGGAAGCCGCGCCTGACGGAGCCGCCTTCCCCGCGGATTTCTTTGCGGGAGTGCTGCTCGTGGCAGGTGCACTGGCAGGAGCGCTCATCTCCGACTTGTTCGCGGCCGGGGTGGCAGGAGCAGCCGAGCTTGCCGTGCCCGAATCACTGGTATTGGCCTTGCTCTTTTTGCTCTTCTTCGTGCCGGTTCCGGTCTCTGCATTGCCATTCGCCGAATCGGCACTTGCCTCAGCAGATTTCTTCTTACTCTTCTTTGCGGTCGTGGTGCCGGTCTCGGCATTCGCGTTCGCAGCGGACTGATCGGTCGACGACGTGCTCTCCGCACTCTTTTTCTTATGGCTCTTTTTCGCGGAGGTTGAGCCGGTCTCCGCGTTCGCGTTGGCTTGGTCGCCCGAGGCTGTAGCCTCGGCGCTGTTCTTCTTGGATTTCGACTTCTTGGTAGTAGTTGTAGTGGTTGTGTCGGATGCGGCGTTTTGGTCACTTGCGGTCCCTGCGTCCTTCTTCGCCTTCTTGGATTTCTTCTTCGTGGTGGAGTCGGTGGTCTGGTCGCTGGTGCTGGCCTGGGGCTTTGCCAGCGCAGGAATAATCGAGAGCGCGAATAACAGGGACAGGCCCGCTATCCACGTACTGATCCTGATGGGGAGTCTGTTCATAGGGTCCTCATTGATGAGGGGCGGATGGAGCAGCCCCGACTGTAGAACTGCGGGAAGCCCGAGCTCTGCTTCCGAAGATCAGGCCAGAGAACGCGGGTGGGATGTCGTACCCCCGCGGGCAGCCATCATGCCAGTCCGCCATGATCGCGGTCAAGTTTGGGAGGAGGGCAACGGTTGAAGCTATCAGGGTCCGACTTCCCCAGGCTAGCATCCGAAAGGCGGACGCGAACCTGGGGCACCACTAGAGATGCACGACATGAACGATTTACCGTCCAGCTAGCTTACGATGTCGTTATCTATATTTTGAGGGACCGCAGAGACGATATGCTAAGAAAAGAACTAATCTTCGTGATGAGCCGTACCTTCGCACTGCTTTTGATTAGCTGGGCGCTTGCAGAGCTCACGTATCTTCCGGAACGGCTGTTTGCACTGACCCATAGGATGAGCCAAGGAAGTGCGCTCGCCAGGTATGATTACTGGTCCAGCTACTACGTGGTAATCACGAGTTTTCTTGTGGTGCGAGTGCTCGCCTTGTTCTTGGCAGCACGGTCATTCTGGACATGTGGACCTTGGGTGCAAGAATTGTTCTCGGCAAAAGAAGACAACCGAGAAGCATCTACATAATGCCCGGCTCTTTGCACCGAGCTTTTGCTGAAGACTGAAGGCCGCCTCCTGCTACGCGTAAATACCGCGCTGCTTGATGGTGTACGCCACGCGGTCAATGGCCAGCATGTAGGCCGCAATGCGATTGTGCACGTTGTGCGTTTCGGCATAGCGCACTACGTCCTCAAACGCGGATACCATGATTTCTTCCAGTTGCTGGTTGACGACTTCTTCCCGCCAGAAATAGCCTTGTCGGTCCTGCACCCACTCGAAGTACGAGGTGGTCACGCCACCTGCATTCGCCAGAATGTCCGGAATCACGAACACCTTGTTCTCCGCGAGCACCTCATCCGCGGCGGACGTGGTCGGACCGTTGGCGCCCTCCGCAAGAATCTTGCACTTCACGCGATCCACGTTCCGGCTGGTGATCTGGTTCTCGGTCGCTGCCGGAATCAGAATCTCGCACTCGACCGTCAGCAATTCGCCGGCAGGATACTTCTCCGCTCCGGGAAATCCCTGGATCGTCCCATTTTTCTGGCGATATTCCCACAACGCTTCCACATCGATGCCATTTTTGTTGGAGAGCCCGCCGCCGACCTCATCGATCCCGATGATCTTGTATCCCTTGGCAGCCATCAGCCGCGCCGCATTCGACCCCACGTTGCCGAATCCCTGCACAATGACGCGTGAGCCCTCACGGCTCAGACCCAATTTCTTGATCGCCTGATCGCAGACGATCAGCACCCCGCGCCCAGTAGCCTCGCGCCGCCCGCGCGATCCGCCAATGTTGATGGGCTTGCCGGTCACTACAGCCGTCACGGTTTGCCGCATGTGCATGGAGTAGGTATCCATCATCCACGCCATGATCTGCTCGTTGGTGTTCACGTCCGGCGCGGGAACATCTTTCTCGGGACCAATGAACTCCACCAGTTCCGCCGTGTAACGCCGGGTCATCCGCTCCAGCTCTCCCATCGACATGCGATGCGGATCGCAAATCACGCCGCCCTTGGCGCCGCCGAAGGGAATGTTGACGACCGCGCATTTCCAGGTCATCCAGCTGGCCAGCGCGCGAACTTCGTCCAAGGTGACGTCTGGCGCGTACCGGATCCCGCCCTTGGCCGGCCCGCGCGCAATCGAATGCTGTACCCGGAAGCCGGTGAACACTTCCAGGTGGCCGTCATCCATCTGCACCGGGATGTGCAGGATAATTTCCCGGGTGGGATACCGCAGCACCTTCCACAACCCCTCGTCGAGGTTCAGCTTATGGGCGGCCAGATCGAATCGGGCCGCCTGCGATTCCCAAGGATTACTTTCCTGCTCGATGGCGACGGTTTTCATTCATATCTCCAGAAATGATTGCTGTTTTATATAGATGCGATTCACTGCACATACGCACAAATCGAGCAGTATATGGGGGCGGGAGCACCGTGGCAAGCCGCCGGGTTAACTCCGGAGTAAATGAGCTGGAGCGCTAACGCGCCGCGGAAATCCGGATTTCCATGCCTTCCGCGGCCGCCCGCACGCGCGGATAGTAGTTGCGCGCATCCTCCACAACTTTATCAATGAGCCGGTCGTCATGATCGGGATCATGATGAAAGAGCACCAGTTCTTTGGCGCCGCTTTCCATCACCACTTTGATGGCTTCCCGCCAATGACTATGTCCCCAGCCGCGCTTTCGCGCCTCGTACTCCTCGGGCAGGTACTGCGCATCGTAGATCAGCACGTCCGCCCCTTCGGCCAGCTTGCGGACGTTCTTGTCGAACACCTCGTCCCCCGGCTCATTGTCAGTGGCGTAGACCAGAACGCCTTCCCTGGTCTCGAGCCGGAATCCCATGCAGCCTTGTGGATGGTTCAACCATAGAGTCTGCATGCGGGCGTGATCGTCCAGCTGTGTCCGGCCTTCCTCGATGTCGTAGAAATTCCGCCCCGCCTTCATCTCGCTGGTGTCCACCGGGAAATAGGGCGAGGACATCTGCTCTTCCATCACGCGTTGCAGGCTGCGGGTTCTTCGCGAAGAGTGGAAGACGAACTGATTCTGGCTGTTTTCGTACAGGGGACGAAAGAAAGGAATGCCCTGGATGTGATCCCAATGAAAGTGCGAAACAAAGATGTGCGCAGAGATCGGCTTTCCGCCCGCCTCGCTCTCCAGTTGCTGGCCCAGGGTGCGGAAGCCGGTGCCGCAATCAAAGATGTAGAGGTTGTCGCCGAAGCGAACCTCGACACAGGAGGTGTTTCCTCCGTAGCGCAAGTTCCCGGCTTGGGGGGTAGGCGTCGACCCGCGCACCCCCCAGAACTTGACCCGCATACTCCCCCGTTTCCCTTAATTTCGGCTGAATGTTAATCTTCCGACGCGCTCTGCCCCCCGGTCAATTGTTTCGCTGGTTCCAATGGTGACCGTGGTGTAGGTCTGGAATCCCTGCCTGAGTCGCTGCGCCTGCTGGATATCGTTCAAGCTCGCCTTGGCGGATTCAAAGATGCTGGTAGACGGAGGACCCATGACATGGGGATGGAGACGGAAGCATGGTGGCAAGCTCAGTGACGGAAGCGGTGCAGAAAAATGCGTAAACTCCACCCAACAACCAAACCGCGACGACGAGCCACGAACTTCGCAGTGGGCTGCGACTTCGCCCGGCGTGCGCAGGATGCCCGAGCCGATCGTGCCTCCAACACCCACAGCAATACCAAAACCTACGCCCACAATGCTGTTTGCTTAGCCTAATCAATTCGCTGTTCACGCCGCTCTTTCCGCCCTCCGCTGCTTGTAGGCTTCCCATAGAGCAACCAAGTCCTCTATGCTCCAGAGTCGATCCCGTGACGTTCGCGGCCATGGCCGGAGACGTTCGTAGTGTAGGGTGAATCTTGCTTATAGAGCTCATTGACCATTTCCCACCCGCGAAAAAGGCCCAGATCTTGCGCGTGGGGAATTTGGGGAGTAGTATTCGCGCGATTCCAATCATCCAGTACCCAACGGTGAGTACAGTTTCCCCGGGCCCTGTTGTCTACTTTTCCCACCGAAGGAGCAACCAATGAAGAAGATCTTTTTGCTTCTATGCCTTGTGTGCCTGGTGTCGAGTATCGCGCTGGCACAGGGGAAAACTAACGTTCAGTGGAAGTGCGACAAACCTTCCGAACAGCACAGCATTCCGGTTGGCGACAAGCCCGGCCACGCCTATGCGATCGAGCAAATCAACTGTACTGCCCTCAAAGGCGACATCGCCGGAAACAAGATGAAATCCGGCACCGGCACCGAGTTTCTCTCCATCACGGGCGATAACGTGACCGGCCACGGTGAATTCGTCGAAAGCATGGAGAACGGCGACAAGAATGTCTACAAATACGAATTTTCCGGCACCACGAAGAACGGAGCATTCCAGGCCGGGACCAACAAATGGTCACTCATCGAAGGTGGCGGAAAGATGAAGGGCGGCAAGGCAAGCGGCACTTGCAAAGCAACCGGCAATCCAGACCAGTCTACGTCCTTCGACTGCATGGGAACCTACACACCTGCCTCGACCTAGAACGGCTGCACCCCTGTGTTCGATGGCGCAGGGGTGCATCTATGGTCCGCCGACACCTGATCCGAAAAAGCCCGGCCCTCGCTCTGCCCGCCGCAAGCCACGCTCTCGTCCCCTATAATCGAAGCTCGCTGTCGAAACGAGCCTTTCTCGATCGGCTCGGAACGAAAGACCCGCATGCTGCAGCCGGAGTACAAGGACTTTACTCGCCTGGCCCGTGAGGCCAGCTTGGTGCCCGTGGTGAAGTCGGTGACTGCCGACCTGCTTACGCCGGTCTCCGCTTTCCTGGCGATCGCCGAGGACGAACCTCACGCCTTCCTGCTCGAATCCATTGAGCGTGGCGAGCAGATTGGCCGCTACACTTTCCTGGGCGCACGCCCTTACATGCGCGTCTGGAGCCGCGGCGACGAAATCACGATCGAACGAGGCAAACGCCGGGAACGAAAGACCGGCGACATCTTCGCCACTCTGAAGCAGTTGCTGCGCGCGCATCACTCCGCGACCATTCCCGGCCTCCCTCCATTCACTGCAGGCGCGGTCGGATACTTTGCCTACGACGCGGTTCGCCGGCTGGAGAAAATCGGCGAGCGCGCCAAGGATGACGTCTCGGTGCCCGACTGCGTCCTGATGTTCTTTGATCGCCTGCTGGCTTTTGATCACCTGCGGCACCAGATCCACATCATCGCCACGGCCGACGTTTCCGGCGCGAGCCCGAAAGCTGCCTACGATCGCGCTTTGAAAGACATCTCCGCGATCGAAAAGCGCCTCTCGACCGGCCTGCGCCCAGCGGTGTGGCAGAAAACGAAGCCGAAGAACGGAAACCTCAAAGTCCATCCAGGCATCACCCGCGAGCGCTTCATGCGCAGCGTCGAGCGCGCCAAGGACTACATTGCCGCGGGAGACATCTTCCAGGTCGTCCTGTCCCAGCGGCTCGACTTCCGACCCGATCAATCCCCCTTCAACCTGTACCGCGCTCTGCGCACCGTGAACCCCTCGCCCTACATGTATTTTCTGCGTATGGGCGATGCGCACGTGCTCGGCTCCTCACCCGAAATGCTGGTCCGGGTCACGGGCAGAAAGCTGGAGTACCGGCCCATCGCGGGCACTCATCCCCGCGGCAAAGACGAGGCCGCCGACCATCTCCTGGAAGAACAGATGCGCACTGACGAAAAGGAACGCGCCGAGCACGTGATGCTCGTTGACCTCGGCCGCAACGATCTCGGCCGCGTAAGCGAATATGGTTCGGTGAAAGTGCGCGACCTGATGTATGTGGAACGTTATTCGCACGTGATGCACCTGGTATCCGCGCTGGAGGGCAAGCTCCGTCCCGAACTCGACGCGATCGACGCCTTCGCCGCCTGCTTCCCCGCCGGCACGCTAAGCGGCGCGCCCAAGGTTCGCGCCATGCAGATCATCGAAGAACTCGAACCCACGCGCCGGGGCGTCTATGGTGGAGCGGTACTTTATGCGGACTTTGCCGGCAATCTGGATTCCTGCATCACGATTCGCACCATGTTCATGAGGGGCAGACACGCGTATTTGCAGGCCGGAGCCGGCATCGTCGCCGATTCCGATCCGGCCAAAGAATTTCAGGAAACGATGAACAAGGCGCAGGCCGTGCTGAAGGCGGTCGAGATCGCGCGCCGCGGGCTGTGATTATGACCTGATCCGGAGTTTTCCCCAATATTCGCAACCATTATGTAGGCTGGGCTGTAACTTCAGCTTAGACGGTACGCTCGACGGCGCGCCCTCGCGGCCATGCTCTATTGTTCTTGTCATTCCGAAGCCGAACGCGGCAGAGGAATCTGCGGCACGAACTTTGCCGAGATAAGCAATTTCAGATTGTAGATTTTAGATTTTCCCTGATTCCGAGTCATCGCGAAGTTGCCGACGTTGCCTCGCAATCTGAAATCTTCAATCTGAAATCTGAGATTCTTTACTCCGAACATCAATTCGTTGGAGTCGACGCAGCCCGATCCTTACGCCACGCCAGGCTCGCATACACGGCCACTGCATAGAGAACCAGGATCTCAAGCCCCCGAAAGTCGCCGTGCAGCGCGTGAATTGCGATCGCCAGTCCGATAATCCCGAGCAGCGCATAACCACCCACGGCGGCAGTAACGGGCAGCAGAAAAAGCGGCGCAGCGAGGATCTCAGCGCCCGACAGGATCAAGCGTACCCAGGCCAGAACGCCGGCGTGTCCGGGATCATGCACACTGGTCAGGCTCCCGGAAAATGTCCGCGAGCCTTCCAGCAAAATCACCAAGCCCACCGTCCACCACAGAATCCGGATGGCTACACTGGTCCGCCGCCCGATCATTTGCTTTTTCCCTTCTTGCTGTTCGACGCCCGCGGCCCAGCTTCCTTCAAGCGGTGACTGGCGCTCGAATCCAGATCGAGGCCATAGAACTTCTTCAAATCGCGGATCTTCCGGAGAGACTCCTCGCTGAATGGGCACTTGCCGTCGAAGGCATGCAGAACAATGCCCTCCAGCAAATCGCCCAGAGTCAGGTCGTGATATTCGGCAAAGCCCTTCAATACCTTGAGCAGGCGTTTCTCGATCCGCACCCCGGTCTGCACCCGCTCAATCAGCAGCCGGCCTTCGGCATCGTTGACCATGGTACGAATGTACCATGGTACCAACACGAAGACAAGCCGCCGGGACGATCGTCTCCCCATTCATCCGCTGTGTGCTGCGAAAAAACAAGGCGAGGGCGCCTGTGCCTGCGTGTTAAGGGGACCTCCGGCTGGGGATTCTGCCGAGGGTGTGCGGGGACCGCGAGGTAAGAGCTAATGGCTAATGGCTAATGCCTAATAGCTAAGTGCCAAAAGCTAACAGCTGCCGTTCAAAAAATTCCTCACCAGCTTCTTGCCCTCATCGGTCAGCACGCTTTCGGGATGAAACTGCACTCCTTCCACCGCGAACTTCCGGTGCCGCAAGCCCATGATCACCTGCGTGCCATCACGCTCGACCGTATGCGCGCTCACTTCCAGTTCCGGGGGCAAGTGGTCGTCCGCGACGATCAAGGAGTGATAGCGCGTTGCCGTCATCGGCGATTCCAGGCCCTTGAAGATGGTTTTCCCGTCATGCTCCACCCGGCTCGTCTTGCCGTGCATGATGTTCTTCGCCCGAACGACCTTTCCTCCAAAAGCTTCGCCAATCGCCTGATGTCCCAGGCAAACGCCCAGCACGGGCACTTTCCCGGCGAAGTGGCGGATCAGTTCGACGCTGATCCCGGCGTCGGCAGGCGTGCACGGGCCCGGCGAAATCACGATGCGCTCCGGGCGGAGCGCCTCTATTTCCGCGATGCTGACCTGGTCGTTGCGGCGCACCTCGACCTCCGCCCCCAACTCGCCCAGATACTGCACCAGGTTGTAGGTAAATGAGTCGTAATTGTCGAGAACGAAGACCATGGAACCAAGCCTCTAACCAGGGTTCTTCCAGTGTAGACCGTTTGCCCTGAAATCGTCCAAGTGGGCGTCCTGCGCCCGATTTAAGGTCTCCAGGCCAAAGTCGTTGAGTCCAGATGGGTTCCATTCCGGGTCCCCTACTTTTATCCCCTAACGGTGGTCTTGACAGCAAAGGGCCTCCAAGCCATGCTAAACAAGCTTTCCGGAGGCATTTTCATGGCCGAGGCCCAGCAGGAGAAGCGGGCGACCCGACGTTTTGCGTTGCGTCTGCCCGTTGCTGTGACCTATGCCGACAACGGAGCCCAGGAGAAAGCCGCGCAAACCCGCGATGTCAGCGCCAGAGGCATTTCCTTCTATGTGGATTCGCCCATTGCGACCGGCTCTCCCATTGAGTTTACGTTGACACTTCCGGCGGAAATTACGCTGACCGAAAGCATCCGGGTCCGATGTAAGGGAACTGTAGTCCGTCTGGATGACGGCGCTCCGAACGGTAAGTTGGCGGTCGCCGCCGTCATCGATGAGTACGAGTTCCTGTCTGAGTCCTGATCCCGCGGAAGCTCGTTCCCCGGGCTTTCTCGATCTGGCTACCATGATATTGTTGCCCCAGCAATCTGGGGCTGGGTGAAGCGCTTGCCGCGATCTAGTTTCAAATCGATTTCTGCGCTCTTGCTGGGTGCTAGCTGCGTGCTGGGGACTTCGCTGTCTGCGCAGACCGACGCCCCCCAATCCTCCCAGCCGCCTACATCACAACCCGCAACGTCGCAACCCTCCACGGTCCAGCCAGGGCAGGCACAGCCAGCGCAAAATCCGGCCGAATCGCGCTCGCAGAGCATTCGCCAGATGCTTCAGGCGGAAGCTGCGCGGCGTGCCGCTGCCAATGCCGCGGCTCAAGGAAGAGTTCCCACGGCTCCGGTCGAGCCGGCCTTAGCCTCTCCGGTTCCACCGCAGTCCGCCGTCCCACAGGCCTCCGCCGCGGCCGTGAATCCGCCGGCTGCGCTCCCGACGGCACCCGCCGCGCCTCCGATTGTGACGTCCGCGCAGCCGCCGGCC
>Ga0307472_100000076_pt1 | contig 27563 bp, 27 predicted proteins | sample atmos_gasesAM5C__2_FD_204582 | JGI IMG/M metagenome (GOLD analysis project Ga0307472, IMG submission 204582) | Hardwood forest soil microbial communities from Morgan-Monroe State Forest, Indiana, United States - atmos_gasesAM5C_05 | ecosystem: Environmental > Terrestrial > Soil > Temperate...
GCTGCGGTGCATATAAGTCCGATAGATGTGTGGGTTTTCGGACGCTGGCGGCTGCCCGCATCACGGGCCTGAGCGAGGGCGTTCGCGGCCTGCTTTCAACTGCATTCGAGGCGGCGGTCACGGTGGCCGATGAAGTCTCGCTATTCGAGAGCGCCGGCCGCCTGCACAGCGACCTGGCCGTGGTGGACCTTGCGTTGTCGCGTGGCAACGAACTCGAATTCGTGCGCCGGCTGGGCGGCCGTTTGCCGGACACATGCCGCCAAGGGTGCCTCGAAGATTGTCAAGAAACGCACGTTGCCCATTACGTCGACACGCCCCGTGGACCTGGTTGTTACTGAGCTGGCGCTGATCGCCTTCCGCGACGGGCAGGCAACGCTGCGTGAGACCGCAGCCGGAGTATCCCTCGCCCAGGTCGTTGCGGCTACCGCAGCCGAGCTCGCTCTCCTGAACAACGTTCCGGCAATGTCGCTATGAGTCGGACAAGCCGCAACCGTTGACAAAAGACAGGCCGGATCGTCTGCTAATACCGCAAGCCTGCGCCGATCCACAGCGGGACCTTATGGGGTTGGAGAGATGCCGTCGAGCAAGCTGGACTGGAAATCGAATGAGAATTTGCCCGTCGGGAAGGGCGCCACTGTTCAGGAATTCATCGCGACCGTCGGGCACGACAAGCTTGAGATAGGCGTCACTCCCTGGGGTGAGGGTCATCTCAAGGTCAACGGTCGCAAAATCGCGCACATCAAGGACGCCAAAGACAGACGCCAAGCCTTTCGCGATCTCAAAGGGATTGCCGCGCGCTACCTGCGGGAGCAGGCGCTCAAACCCGACAGCAGGAGAAAGTCCCACATGATTCCCGCCGCAAAAGCCAAGCTGCTCGAAGGCAAAAAGGGTCTCGTCATCGGCATTGCCAACGAGCAGTCGATCGCCTGGGGCTGTGCCAAGGCCTTCCGCGCGCTGGGGGCGGAGCTGGCGGTCACGTATCTCAATGACAAGGCCAAGAAATACGTCGAGCCGCTGGCGCGCGCGCTCGAAGCGCCGATCATGATGCCGCTGGACGTGCGCACGCCAGGGCAGATGGAGGCGGTGTTCGAGCGCATCAAGAAGGACTGGGGCAGGCTTGATTTTGCCATGCACTCCATCGCTTTTTCGCCAAAGGATGCGTTGCAGGGGCGCGTCGTGGATGTGTCGCGGGATGGTTTTCTCACCACCATGGAGGTGTCGTGCTGGACTTTCATGCGCATGGCCCATCTGGCGGAACCGCTGATGCGCAAGGGTGGCACCCTTTTCACGATGACTTATTATGGCAGCCGGATGGTCGTTAAGAACTACAACATCATGGGCGTCGCCAAGGCAGCCCTGGAGAGTGCGGTGCGCTACATGGCGGCCGAACTCGGGCCGAAAGGCATCCGCGTGCATGCCATCTCGCCGGGCCCGCTGGCGACGCGCGCCGCGTCCGGGATTCCGGAATTCGACGCGCTGCTCGACAAGGCAAGGAGCAAGGCTCCTGCCCGCAGCCTCGTCAGCATCGAGGACGTGGGCGTTGCCACCGCTTTCCTCGCCCACGATGCGGCGCGGCTCATCACCGGCGAGACGCTCTATGTCGATGGCGGGTACCACATCATCGATTAGGCACCGTCCTGCGTCGCTTACGCGGGGCACATGAAAATGCGAGTCACGCCGGCTATGGTGCGAACGTCACGAAATGTTCTTGAGGCTGGACAAGCGTGCCAAGCGCGCGCCGAGCGGGGCATAGATGCCATCTCGAATTGCTGATCCGAAGCACTGGCGCGAACGTGCCGAGGAGCGCGCATCCCCGCTGAAGACACGAAAGACCCTGAGGCCAGGCGCATAATGCTTGGGATTGCTGAATCCTGTGACCGGATTGCCCAACGAGCTGAACACAGGACGGCAAGGCGCCTGCCACAATCAAGCTGACCCGCGACTGCATTTGCTCCATGTCGGGACGACTGCGCCGTAGAACCCGCGACAGCCTGTCCCCACATTCATCGATCCGCAAGCCAGGCGAGCGCCTGATCCTTTTCGTCGAAATCAAAATGCTTAATTTTCGCCTGAACGAAGAGATCGGCAATGCGAGGCATGATCTTCAGGAACCCGCTGTTAGTTACGGCGGCAATGCGTTCAATCTGTCGATGGTGATCGACGACGAACTTGAGATGCGACACAAATGCTCCGAAGCTCCGCCAGCCTGGGAACGACTTCGTGTAGATCATAAGGCCAGCGAGTTTTCCCTTCGATGCAATGAATGGATCGACCTCTTTCGTTAGTTGCTCGAAGTCCGCCTTCTCAAGCGGGCCATCAGGAGTGATAACTAGGATGTTTCGGTCGCGCAGCAGTTCGAAATGAATCATAGGGTCCTCCGTTAACTCCTCCGCAATTCTGACCCGATACGATACGGCATCAGCGTTTGAGCTATCGCCGAATTTTGGTGACGGCAGGGACCAGGCGGCAGCGGCTTGAGCTTGCGATCTGATTACCTCGACTCCGTCGGCGAACTTTACTGCAAGGATGACTTTGGGCAACTGGTAATGACGGTCGAGGCGGCGCCAGCTTTTCTCGGCGGACGCCGAAAGGCAGATTGGGAGCCGAGTGGTGGTTGTTGGCGTCCATCGAGAATGTCACGGGCGCATGCGGGGTCCCGTTGAACGTTGCGTAGGCCTGCGTGTTTTCGTCAAAGCCATAGACGGTGCCCGTCGCGGTGACTGTCCCATTGGGCGCGAGGTCAAATGCCCCGTCCGTCACGAACTTGAATGGCCCGGGCGTGTCGCCCTGGTCGCCCATAGTGAACGACAGCTGTGTGCCACCCTGGCTCAGGTCATCAAAGGCGATCTTGCTTGCCAAATCATTACGCACTCGGGGTGACTGCCCCATCGAACGGCTGAGTGTCTGCCTGCGCATAAGCGCCGGTCGGATCCATATCCAGGCCCGGCCTGTGCGTAACCGCCGGCGATACGACGACGGTTGCAAGCGAGCGCCACTGGCTAAGCGGCGGCAACTACTGCCACGGAGATTCTGGCGGGCCTTCCGCATGGACGAATGCGATGGATCAGTCGTGGGGCCTTGCCATTGACATGAAGTCTACATATGTGGACTATGTGGCATGCCGCGCAAACCGAACAGCTCCCGCCAAACCCGCGCCCTGCTGGCAACCCTCCTCGACCGTTCGCAAACATGGCGCCACGGCTACGACCTTTCGAAGGAAACCGGCCTGAAATCGGGCACGCTCTATCCCGTGCTCATGCGCTTGAGCGAACAGGGCCTTCTGGAATCCCGCTGGCAAGACCCCGAGCGTCCGGGGCTTCCGCCCCGCCACGTCTACCGGTTGACTTCAACGGGATTGGCGTTTGCGCGTGAGCAAGCTCGCTCGGAAGCGGTAGCCGTCGTGGGCGATCCCGCTGGAGCCGTAGCATGAATGCGGTGCCGGGCCGGTGGCGGCGGTTGGCCAGGAAGGTTGCCGGGCACGCGTCATGGGTGCTGCCCGGCGCACGATCAGGCTGGGCCGACGCGATGCGGCGCGAGCTCGACTACATCGAAGACGATCGGGCCGCCCTGCGCTGGGCCATTGGCTGCGCCATGGCAAGCTATATGGCGAGGCTCGCGGCTCTGCCGCGGCTGCACTGGCGGGTCTCATCGATGCCAGTCGTGGCAGGCAGCCTGCTGCTCTTCATTGCCCTGGCAATGCAGGGACATGCAAGCGGTGAGGCGTCGCTTGCTGCCTTCGAAGAGACGACCTGCGATCTGCCCGATGTAACGCCGGACATTCGGCCCAGGCTGCGATGCGGCACGGTCCGCGTGCCCCGAGATCATGCGCGTCCGGACTCCGGTAGCTTCGCGCTGGCCGTCGTGCTGGTCAAAAGCGCGCAGCAGCCCTCGTTGCCCGACCCAGTCGTCTATGTCAGCGGCGGCCCCGGCAATCCGCTCACCGTCTATGCCGCCTACCAGGCGCGGAATTCCTACGCCCCACGTCGCGATCTGATCCTCGTCGACCAAAGAGGAACCGGCCGGTCGGAACCGAGTCTCTGCCCGGACCTCGACCGCACGCTCCTGGAAGCGAACCTTGCGGTCGCGGCGGAAGAGACCGCCGATGCGATGGTCAAGCGCCGTGCCGCCTACATCACCTGCCGCGACCAGGCGATCCGGCGCGGCATCGATCTGGCAGATTTCGGCACCAGCGTCACGGTCGAGGATTTCGAGTGGGTGAGGAAAGCGCTCGGGATCGAGCGCTGGAATGCTTACGGTGAGTCCTATGGGACTGCCGTCGCCATGACTCTGGTGGCGCTGCACCCCGACTCGGTTCGCTCGGCCGTGCTTGATTCCATTTATCCGCCTGCCCCCTTGCCGCTGTGGTCGACGGTCGTGAGCGAGGCCCGCGACGCCTTCTTTACGCATTGCGCGCGGGACGAAGCTTGCTCCGCCTTGTTTCCCGACCTCGCCGGAACCTATCGGGAAACGCTCAACCGGCTGGATCGGGCCCCCTTGATCGTGGACGTGCCGCCGCAGTTGCATCAACCTGATGATCAGGTGCGGATCACGGCGCCCTTGTTCGAAGTTCTCGTCAGCCGGCTGTTCTATTTTCCGACCACCTATCCGAGGTTGCCCCGCATCATCCAGTCCGTGCACGACGGCGATGCGCGAGGGCTCGGGACGCTTGTTGCATCCGAAATGGCAGCCGCAATGGCCGAGAACCGGGCGACGCACGCTGCCGTCGAATGTCGGGATCGGCCGGATTTTCGCTATCCGCTGCCGGCCGGCGCGAACGTGCTGGACCGCACGCAATTGTATGGCGTCTGCGAACGTTGGTCAGACCTCGGACCTGCACCGCTCCTTCCCATCGGTGCCAGTGTGCCAACCCTGGTGCTGGCCGGCCAGTTCGACCCCGTAGCGCGGCCGTCCGTAAGCCGCCATGTTGCCGAGTTGATCGGCCGCAATGCGCGCTGGGTCGAATTTCCCTTTGTCGGTCACAACGTCAGACACTTCAGCCCGTGCGGAGCCAGGATCGCCGCGGATTTCATCGACAATCCGGGGCAGGCGCCGGATTTATCATGTGTCGATCGAAATCCACCGATCCGCTTCGTCTCAAAAGCGCAGCTACCTTGAGCCTGGCGGGCCTGAGACCGTCCTTGTTACGCGAAGACGCGGAGCAGCCGTTGAACGGGAAAGCCAATGACCGTGTCGACTGAGCAAAAACGCCAGGAAGGCGGATTCGCAGAAACCCTCCGCGTGATTGTGCAGGCGCTGATCATTGCGGTGGTCATTCGCACCTTCCTGTTCCAAGCCTTCAGCATTCCGTCAGGGTCGATGGAAGGGACGCTGCTGGTCGGCGACTACCTGTTCGTCTCGACTTATAGCTACGGATATACCCACTACGCGTTGCCGTTCTCGCCGCCGGCATTTTCCGGGCGCGTTTTCGGATCGGAACCCAAACGCGGGGACGTCGTGGTGTTCCGGCTCCCCAGCGACGACTCGATCGACTACATCAAGCGCGTGATCGGTCTGCCCGGCGACCGCATTCAGATGATCGACGGGCGGCTGCACATCAACGGCGTGGCGGTCAAGCGCGAACGGGCGGAAGACTACATCGATAACGACGAGGGTCCGGAGCCGATGCGCGTCAAGCGCTGGCGCGAAACCTTGCCGAACGGGGTCAGCTACTACACGCTCGATCGCATCGAGAACTCCGAGTACGACGACACGCAGCCCTACGTCGTGCCGCCCGGCCATTTCTTCATGATGGGCGACAATCGCGACAATTCCCTCGACAGCCGGGTCCCGCCCGCAAGCGGCGGAGTCGGCTATGTGCCGTTCGAGAACATCATCGGTCGAGCCGAAATCATCTTTTTCTCGGTCGGCGACGGCACGCATGGTTGGCAAGTGTGGCGCTGGCCGTGGTCGCTGCGTTGGAGCCGCCTGTTCACGATCGTGCGGTGAGTCGCGAGGCACTTGCCGGCAGTGAGCTGGAAGATCGGATTGCAGCCCTCCCGGCGGACATCCAGACGCGGCGCGTGTCGGCGGCTTGCTGCGGCGAACGCGAACGCAGGTAACGATGTCGCAGGCTCGTTCAGCAAGACGGCGCGAGCTTGGACAGAAACTGGTCGAGTTCCTTTTGTGAGCGGAGAATATGTACCCGCGCGTTTGGGTGCTCGGCGAGCATGTCGCGGATTTTTGGTCGCTCAAGCCATCCCCACGTGATGAGCCACCACCAGAAGTCCCAATTCTCTTTGCCCCGTCGGAGCGCGCGCCACAGACACAGCCACAACGGAAACTCGAGGAGCAGAACCGTATCTGCTATGGAGAGGCGGACTGGGAGGGCATCGTAGGGACCCAAGTCCCCGTCCATGATCCAGCGCGACTGGCTTGCGAGCTTCCGCTGCACCTCCACCCACTTTTCCCGAGATAGAGGCGCCAGGCCGGGTTGCCAAAAATGTTTATCCAACTCGATGACGGGAAGACCAACGAGTTCGCTAAGTCGGCGGGCAGCGGTCGATTTTCCAGCCCCACCTCGGCCAAGAATAACAACGCGCTGCACTGTCATATCTTCATGCCTGCCCTTCTCGATCAATGACACTTAAACCTTTGAGCTTCAGCGCAGCTTGCGCGCTGAAGACGTTTTGCCAGGACCTTCGCATCCGGCGCAGGCAATCCGCCAGCGCCGGATCGCCATCATCGTATCGGCGCTGATCAATCCGCCGCATGCGGAGCACGCTACGGTCGGATAGGACAGATGTCCGCATGTTGATGAGAACGCCGAAGTCCACCGAATTCCGCTACCCTACGACGACGCATCTCTTCCAGCGTAACCCGGCGCGGTGGATCGGAAGAGATCGTCGATTCGGCGGAACTTGGCGGGGGGGGCGCAGGATTTCGGTCGGCGTTCACAGCGCCCGGCCGGGGCTCTCCGTATGCGGCGCTTTGCGCCGTACCGCGTCAGAAGATCGTCACCCGAATGGGCGGAGACGCGTGCTGCTGCGCGTATGAGTATCAAACGAAAGCTGAGAAGCGGTTCCAGGCGCGACGCGCCTAGGCCGAAGGCGGACGCCACGTCGAGCGGGGCACGGCGCTCCGCGTGCGGGAACATCGGCGGAACACAGCTCGGGACTTTCTCGGGACTTTTTGTCGCCAAACGTCCGGTTTGCTCCCGAGATTTCCTTTTCTGTTCCCTTCGCCGACTCGGTCAGACGATGCTAAATGTGCGCATTCATTTGAGAAATCTGGAGCGGGCGATGGGAATCGAACCCACGACATACAGCTTGGGAAGCTGTCGTTCTACCACTGAACTACGCCCGCGCAATCAACAGCTTAGTTTGATTGCATCATTGATCAAGGCACCTCACTCGCGCTTTGAAGGCACAATACATAAAAAAAACCCCCGACGAGGTCGGGGGAGGAGGAATTACCGAGCAGCACCTGTGTGGGGGCGGTCGTATGGTCGCTAACGGGGGTCAAAGAACTGTTTGAGTTCCTCTTTCCAGCCGTTCCACCAACGGGCTCGCACCTGGAGATAACAAGAGTGGCTGCACATGAGTTGCCTGAGCCACCTTCGTGGAAGCAAGCCCAAACGATGTCCGCAATTGGGGCAAAGTTTCATCGGATCGCCTCGCATTCTTTTTAATCGCGAGTTTCGATTGAAGGTCGGGGGCCACATAGCAGAGGGCAACGGGGCAGCAAATGCGGGATAAAACGGATGTGGGGTTCATGTCCCACCTCCTCTGGTTTTCAATTTCGTGAGGAAAAGAGCCTCGAGGGCGTTATCCTGCGGACAGGGCCCGCTGGGGTGAACAACGAACGCAGCGGGATGTCCCTGGCTGGAAGTGGCGTTCCAAGGGGCCGCCTGGCCGCTCGTTTGGGTGGGCTTCCAGGAACTGGCTACCTTTCGTCCAGCGTGGTAATCGAGGACCGCGGCTTCGATACGAGCAGGATGGTATCAGACACGGGAGGATGCGCCATGAAACTTCGCGATAGCCTGGTTGCAGTAGCGTCCCTATTGGTGCTCATGACAATCGTTCAGGCCCCCGCGGCTGCCCAGACCGCCCGCGCGGTGCTCAAGGGCGCGCAAGGACAGGACGTCGGCACGGTCGAGCTGACCGAGACGCCAGCCGGCGTGCTGCTGAAGCTGGCGGTGAAAGGCTTGACGCCTGGCCAGCATGCCTTCCACGTCCACGCCGTCGGCAAGTGCGAGCCGCCGTTCGACTCCGCCGGCGGGCATTTCAACCCCGGGGCCAAGAAACACGGCCTGCTCGTCCCCGAAGGACCTCATGCCGGCGACATGCCGAACCTTCACGTGTCAGGGAGCGGCGAGGTGATCATCGAGGTCCTAAACCCCGCGATCACGCTCCAGAAGGACAAGCCGAATTCCGTCTTCGGCCCGAACGGCACCGCGATCGTGATCCATGCGGGGGTGGACGACTACAAGAGCGATCCCGCCGGCAATGCGGGCGGACGCATCGTGTGCGGCGTCATCCAGCAAGGGACGTGAGTGAGCGTCGTCAGTGTCTAGGTAACCACGCGAGCCGGCTCGCTGCTTGGGCATTGACCGCACCGGACGGGATGCGTCCAGCGACGAGGTCGGCGACCTGGCGCACGGTGTCGAACGCCTGATGCTCGATCGCTTCCGGCGTCAGCCCGGCGGCATGCGGCGTCGCGATCACGTCGGTGCGTTGGGCGAGGGCGAGCGAAGGCATCTGGTCGGGCGCGCGGCCGACGTCCATGGCAGCGCCGGCGATGCGGCGCTCGTCGAGCGCGCGGGCAAGCGCGGCCTCGTCGACCAGGTTGCCGCGCGACAGATTGATGAAGAATGCGCTCGGCTTCATGCGCGCGAAAGCCGCATCGTTCATCAGGTTTTCCGTCTCCTCGTTGGCGATCGCGAGGCACACGACGTAGTCGGCCTCCGCCAGCAGCGTCTCGAACGGAACCTGGCGGACGCCGGGGCTGGCGATGGTCTTGTAGGGATCGTTCGCGAGCACTGTCATGCCGAGCGCGACGCCGAGCGGTGCGAGATATTCGCCGATCACGCCGTAGCCGATAATGCCCAGCGCAGCGCCCTTGAGCTGGCGCCCCTTGACCGCATCCGGGGCGCGGCCCTGGCGATAGACCAGCACCGAGTGCGAGATATTGCGCGCGAGATCGACCATGAAGCCGATGGCCATCTCAGCGACCGAGGCGGCGAATCCGGGCGTCGCCCGCGTCACCAACACGCCCGCCTTGCTTGCCGCCGCGACATCGATGTTGCGGATGTCGACCGCGCAGCGCAGGAAGGCGATGAGCTCGGGCGCTGCGGCGAAGAAGTCCGCCGGTCCGGGCGTCCGGCGGTCGGCGACGATAATGTCGCAGCCGCGCGCCGCCTCCACCAGCGCTCGGGCATCGAGTACCGCGCCGGTCGGATTGATGCGCACGTCGGCATGGCTCTTCAGCGCGGCCAGAGCGCGCTCGCCGTAGTAGTTGCGCAGCATGTCGGGAACGTGAGTGAGAAAGACGCGCGCCATCGTCATGCCCGATCGTTCGCCGCGGCGCGTTCGACGCACCGCTTTGCTCGTCCGCATGATCTTATCCGAAAAGCCTGCAACTTTTCGGGGCTCATGCTGTGGGCCATTATTCCACGCCGAGAAAGCGCTTCACGGCCACGACCGTGCGGTCCGGATCCTCTTCTTCCGGCGCATGGCCGAGATCGTCGAACACCACGAGCGTGCTGCCGGCGATGTCGCGATGGAAGCGTTCGGCGTCGTCGGGCGGGATCAGGCGGTCGCGCCCGCCCCAGATGATGAGCGTCGGCACCTTCAGCTCCGGGATGCGGTGGGCGAGGGAGATCGGCGATCTCTGCCGGAAGCGCTCGATCAGGGCGCGGCGATTGCCTTCGCGCTGCGTGAGCTCGACGGAGCGATCGATCATCTCCTGTGTCACCTTGCCTGGGTCGCCAAAGATGTTGCGCCAGCCTTGCTCGAACAAGCTGCGCGGCAACGAGTTCTGAAGCAGCCACGAAATTCCGGGCATGCGCGCCAGCCGAAAACCGATCGGCGTCGAGGTCGCGTGCGAGGGATAACCGCCCGAGTCGACGAGGATGAGCTTGTCCACGCGTGCGGGATGCGCCAACGCGGTGCGCCAGGACACCGTGCCGCCGAGCGAGTTGCCTCCCAACACGCAGCGCGCGACGCCGAGCTTGTCGAGCATCGCGATCACCAGACGCACGTCGTTATCGACCGAATAGATGCCGTCCGGCGACGGGCCCGTGAGCCCGAAGCCTATCATGTCGAAGCGGATCACGCGCCGCTGCTGCGTGAGCGCCGTGGCCCAGCCGTCCCATGCGTGGAGCGAGGATCCCGTGCCGTGCAGCAGCACGATCGGGCTCGGGTCGTCGCGCGGCCCTTCGTCGCGCAGGTGCACCTGCATGCCCGCCAGGTCTATGAACACGGACGGCGGCGGCGCCCAACGATCCTTGAGCTCCGACACCCTGCGTTCCGGCGCCCAGGTCGCGGCCACGAAAATGCCCGCGATAAGCACGAGCGTGACGAGCGTTCCGGCAACGATGATCGCAAAAGTTCTCACCTGTCATGCTCCAACAGCGGCGTTGCGTGAACCCGGCATCGTCGTGTGAGTCCTAGGCATGACAGAGGCAGCGACCGCTCATGCGTCGATACGTCCGCATCGCCGCGCAGATCGCGATGCGCCCGGCAACGCAGAATCGGTGGCAATGAGAAGCTTTGGAACAAAGGGTCTGACCGCTACCGCTCACCCTGTCGATACGCCTGAAATCGTTCGATAGTGCTGCGGGTTTCCTCGCTGAACCGGGAGAATTCTTCATCGCTCAGCAGTCCGCTAAATCGGATCATGGCGAGTTGCATGAGGGCCGTAGACCGGCGCTTGTCGTCGAATGTCGCCGTGACCTCGCGATCCCGGCTCTTGAGCACCTCCCAGATCTCCAGGTAGCGCTCGTGATGGCTCTTGCGAACATCCGCATTGATCTGCGCGATTTCCGCGAGCACGCGCTGGCAGAAACGCCCCAACGCTACCGGATGCAGCGTCCGGAACAGCTTCCAGTCCGGCTCGTTGATGCGATCCACCATGACGAGAATTGGCTCGGACGAGCAGAATCGGGTCCAGGGAAATTGTCCGGGGCTCCGCTCTGCGACGCCAATGATACACAATTCACTCAATAAATGTATCGCGGATCGAGACAGACGGTGCGGTGGAAGACGAGGTCGTAGGCCGGTCCGCATACCGGCGAACGTATGATGCCCGATCGGCCAGATGTGTCGCGCCGTGCAACGTCGCGCCGCGTCCGCGTGTGGGCCTTAGTCTTGTGAACGCTGACGGGAGAAACGCCATGCCGGTTTACTTGCGTATCCGCATATGAGGCCGATGCGCACAGCAGCAGCGCCGATACCGCGACCAGCGCAATCCGCAACATGATGCCACCTTTGGGCTCGCTCGCCGCGCCGTGAAAGATGCTGCTCGGTCCAGCCGCCCCGCCGTTCTTGCCCCAGGCATTTGTATAATACCAATATGACGAAAGACCAAATCGATGCCGTCTTGGAACGGGTTGGCTGGGCGTGGCGCGATCTTTGGACAATTACGCCCATATCGACTGCCCAGTCAGGAATGCAGCAGGGCTTTCATCGTGGTCCAAAGCTCGCGCAACGCCAGGGCGACAATCGCGACGCAGAAGGGCAGAACGAAATAGAGGGCGCGGTAGATCACGAGCGCGGCGAGCAACGGCTCTTTTTCCACCTGTTTCAGCCCGATCAGCATCGCCGCGTCAAGCGCGCCGAGTCCACCCGGCGCATGACTGGCAAAGCCTAACAGGGCGGCCATGACGAAAGTCACCATGAGCGTGGCGGCGTCCACCGAAGCGTGGGCCGACACGAGTACATTCATTGCCAGCGCGGCCAGAGCCATATCCGTGGCGCCAATACCAATCTGGACCAGAGTCAAAGGTGCGCTCGGGAGCGTTATCGCCCAATCGTCGCGCCCGATCGTGCGGGGGCGCGGTATCAGCCAGATGAGATAGCAGGCAATGAGCGCAAGGGTGGTCAGGGCGATGGCTCTGTTGAGCCACGGCGGGAGCTGGCTGACGCTACCGGCCGCATCCGGAATGCAGGCCACGCCCACGCCCAGCACGAATGCATTGCCGAGCCAGAAGGTGAAGCCCGTGAGAAACGCGACCTTGGCGACGTCAACCAGAGTAAGCCCCCAGGCGCGGTAAATTCGGAACCGGATCGCGCCGCCGGTCAGCACGGTGGCACCGAGGCTGTGACCGATTGCATAAGCCAGGAGGCCCGTGAACGCCGCGACCCGGTAGGGAATGTGGGTCTGCCCGATGGCCCGCAATGCGAAGATATCGTAGAACGTCAGCGTGACGTAGCTTGCCGCAATCAGCAAACCGGCCACGACAATGGCTCGGGCCGGCGTTGCTTGCAGAGCCGCGCGGACTTTTCCGACGTCGACGTCGCGGAGTAGCTCGAACAATATGAAGCACGCCGTCGCGATGATCGCAACGCTGAGCACGACGCCTGCAGTGTCCCTGCCACAGATGCTTCGTACGGCTCGCGCAATCGGTTGCGCAGCTTGCATGGGACCTCGCTGGCGATCTGCATCCACGGCTGATTCGCGAGGTCACCGTTGCAATTCGTTGCAACACAATTGTAACAGACGGCTGGAATCCCGTGCCGCACCCGGACGTTACGTGTCATACAAATGAAATATGAATTCGTAATTGTTGGTGGATGAGATTCGGCAACGAGATTTGCTGCCGCCCGTATCCGATCGTCACGAGTTCGCGCGGGTTGTCATCTTCCCGAGTCGCTCCAAAAGCGGTTGCGACGCCCATCTTCTTGACGTTCTGAGTTCGTCGCCACGCGGGGGTCTCCTGATGCGCGTGCTCATCGCCTCGGATGCATGGCATCCTCAGGTCAACGGCGTGGTCCGCACGCTGACGTCGCTCGCTGAAAGAGCGATGAGCCTAGGCGTTGCGGTTGAATTTCTTTCGCCTGAACGCTTTCCTTCAATTCCCCTGCCGACGTATCCCGGCTTGCGCCTTGCGCTGCCGAACAGGCGGGAGATCGCCCGGTGCATCGAGAACGCGAGACCCGATGCCATCCACGTCGCGACCGAAGGGCCGGTTGGCTTCATGGTGCGCGCCTACTGCCTCCGCCGCGGTTTGCCGTTCACCACGAGCTACACGACACGATTTCCGGAGTACATCTCGGCGCGCGTGCCGGTCCCGACGTCCTGGACCTACGCGGTCTTGCGGCGTTTCCATGCCGCTGCTGCGGTGACGATGGTTTCCACCATGTCGTTGATATCCGAACTTCGGCGGCGAGGATTTCGCAATCTGGCGATGTGGACCCGCGGCGTGGATACGGAGCTGTTCACCCCGGAGCGCGCGGTTCCATTGGATTTGCCGCGGCCGATCTTCCTGAGTGCGGGACGGATTGCGGTCGAGAAGAATCTCGAAGCATTCCTGTCGCTTGACCTGCCGGGATCGAAGGTCGTGATCGGCGAAGGTCCCCAGGAGGCGGAGCTGCGCCGCCGCTTTCCCAAGGTCACGTTCCTCGGATTGCGCAAAGGCTCGGAACTGGCGGGCTTCATGGCGGCGGCCGACGTGTTCGTTTTTCCAAGCCTGACCGACACGTTTGGTGTGGTTCAACTCGAGGCTCTGGCTTGCGGTGTTCCGGTTGCCGCCTTTCCGGTGACCGGCCCGAAGGACGTCGTCGGCAATCATCCCGTCGGGATACTTGACGCCGATCTTCGCGCTGCTTGCCTCGGCGCTGTCCACATTTCCCGCGCGGCCTGTCGCGAATTCGCTGTCGCCCACTCATGGGAGACCAGCGCGCGTCAGTTCCTCGGCCATGTCGAACGAGTGGCATTCGCCGGAAGGCACGCGCTGCGCCTGGCGCGGCCCGTGCGCGCGGCAGCAAGCGGCTAAGTAGGCAAATCGAGAAACAAGGGAAACATCAGTGGTGACAGCAATTGACATCGACAAGGTCACGGTAAAACGCGCGTACGATCGGTGGGCGCCGGTCTATGACCTCGTGTTCGGTCCGGTCTTCGAGCGAGGACGGCGTGCTGCGATCGTCGCGGCGGAACGAATCGGCGGCCGCATTCTCGAGGTCGGCGTCGGAACCGGCATCTCCCTTCCCGACTACTCGCGTGCCAATCGCATCTTCGGCGTCGATATCTCGGAAGGCATGCTGTGCAAGGCGCGCGAGCGCGTGGTCGAGCTCGGACTTGACCATGTCGAGGGCCTCGAGGTGATGGATGCCGAGCGCCTGCTGTTTCCCGACGCTTCGTTCGACGTCGTGGTTGCGCAGTACGTCATCACGGCCGTCCCGAACCCGGAGGCAGCGCTCGAAGAATTCGCACGGGTGCTCAAACCGGGTGGCGAACTCGTCATCCTCAGCCGCGTTGGTGCCGAGGCCGGGTTCAGACGGGCCATCGAGCACTGGTTTGCTCCCGCGGCATACAAGCTCGGCTGGCGGACCGAGTTTCCATGGGAGCGTTATGCTCGATGGGTCGCGCGAACGTCCGGCGTCTACCTGATCGAGCGCCGCGCCATGCCGCCGCTGGGACATTTCTCGCTGATCCGGTTTGGCAAGGTCGGCGGTACCGCCGCGTCCGAAAAGCAAACCGGAATCGCGATCGCAAGCAGACGGACTTTGTCGCGCGCGGGCTTCGGATGCCTCTAGTGGTGCGACCCCAAACAGATGGTTCCGATCTGTTTGGGTAGCTCGCCCCACCGCTTAGTGGCTTAGTGGCTGACTTGTCTGTTGGGGTCGGACCACTAGCGTCAACACACAGGGAAAACACAATGGCCAGCTTTTGGGAAATGCTCAAAGTGCAGCGGTGGGACGACCATCGCTACTATCACCACAGCCGAATCAATCAGTCGCTGCATCTTGTCAGCGCTGTCAGTTTTCTGTGCGCCTATGCAACGGCGTACACCGATCCGGCAGCGGCCGCGCTCATCGGTTGGCTGGTAGCGATGACCACACGACAGGCCGGACACTTGTTCTTCGAGCCGAAAGGCTACGATCACGTCAACCATGCCACGCACGAGTACAAGGAGGAGATCAAGGTCGGCTACAACCTCGAGCGCAAGGTTGTCCTGTTGACGATCTGGGCCCTATCGCCCCTCCCGCTCTATTTCGACCCCACCTTGTTGGGTGTCTTCGAACCTCACCGGAATGCTGGGGAGTTCGTGCGACACTTGGGGCTGGTGTGGTTGTTCATCGGGACAGCCGGCCTCCTGTTCCGCACGGTGCAGCTGTTCTTCGTTCAGGACGTTCAGACCGGTCTCGTGTGGATGACGAAAATCCTCACTGATCCATTTCACGACATCAAACTCTATTACAAAGCTCCGCTTTATCTGCTGCGTGGCGAGCTGATCGACCCGCGATACGAGCATGGAGACGAACTGGAAGAGCAGCCCAGAAACGCCTAAAGCATTTTCAGGAAAAGGCCTGCCCCGGACTTGATCCGGGGTGGAATCCGGTCTTCCGCAGAAAATGCGATCAACTCGGGAGGTTAGAACGCGTTTCCGATTCAACTTAGCCGGAACGTGCTCTAGGCGCAGCCCGAGCCATTCCTCAGGCGCGATGGAAAAAGCGGTGAGTGACCATTTCCCGCAAGATGCTGCGTTTGATCGACTTGTTCGTTGCGGCAGGATCGGCCCACCACCAGCAATCCTGCCGCATTGCCCTGGCGGCGGCGACGAAGCGATCGGCGACTGCTTCAAAATCCGCCTGCGTGTAGTCGAGGCTGAAGATCAGGCGGCCAGTTCCGACCCAACTGAGGGCCAGGCCCTCGGCACGCAGGTAATACTGCAGCATCCAGTTATAGCGCGATGGCTGGGTGTAGCAGACCGTCCATACCGAAGACAGGTTGGATATCTGCACGGGCAGGCCTTCGCCACGCAGACGGTCGTTCAGTGCGACGGCGCGCTGATTCCAGACCCGGTCGACATCCGCGTACAGGCTGCGGATTTCCGGCGCTTCGAGGTGCTGCAGAAATTCATGCATCGCGGCCATCACGTAAGGATGGGAATTGAACGTGCCGCGCGCAAAACAGATGTCCGCAGGGCGGTCGGGACGGAAGCGTCGCATGGTGTCCTTGCGTCCGCACAGCACGCCGATCGGCAGGCCGCCACCGAGCGTCTTGCCATAGGTGACCATATCGGCGCGAACGCCGAAATACTCCTGCGCACCGCCCATCGCCACGCGAAAGCCGAGAAATACTTCGTCGAAGATCAGGACGATGTTGCGCTTAGAGCAGACCGCCCGCAGCCGCTGAAGCCATTCGGCATAGGCGGCTCTGTCGAAGTGGGCATTCCGTGCACTGTCGACCAGCGCCGAATCCGCCGGCGCATTGGCGTTGGGATGCAACGCCTGCAGCGGATTAACCAGCACGCAGGCGATATCGCGCCGCGTGTCGAGCACCCGCAATGCTTCCTTGGACATGTCGTTCAAGGTATAGGTCTCGTGCGCCGCAACCGGGTTGCCGATGCCGGGTTGAACGTCGCCCCACCAGCCGTGATAGGCGCCGCAAAATCGAACGAGATGGGAGCGGCGCGTGTGATAGCGCGCAAGGCGCACGGCCTGCATCACCGCTTCCGTTCCGGACATGTGGAACGAAACCTCGTCCAACCCGGAAATCTCTTGAAGCCTTCTGACGTTGTAGGCGATCACCGGGTGATAGGATCCCAGTACCGGACCGAGATCGCGGACGCGTTTGTGCGCACGTTCGATGCACTGCTTGTAGAAGTCGTAGCCGAAGACGTTCACTCCATACGAGCCGGTCAGGTCGTAGAACCGATTGCCGTCGAGATCGGTAATCGTCACCCCGGAAGACGATTGGACGAGCGCGCCGGCCGGCAAATGCTTACGTACCAGACGGCTGAATTGGAATGGTACGCGATACGTGTCGGTGAATTGCAGATCGGAAATGCCATCCTTGATGTCAGCGGTCTGCCGCGCAGTCCCGGCATAGCGATCACGAAACAGCTTGGAAAGCGACGTGAAGGCGGCCTCACGTCGCGCCGCGACCGCCTCAGGCGGATCGTCGCAACGAAAAAAGCGCCTCTCGTCGTATTCATAGAAGGGGATCATCGCGGCAATGCGGCGCGACAAACGGGAATGCCCGGACAGCGAGCGGTGCTTTGCTCTCGACAGCTCCAGGCGCATTTTCAGTTTAATCAGGGATATCACGGCCGCGCCGGCGCCAAGCGCGTAGAGCATCAAGGCGGTGTAGCGCGAATCCATCGTGTCGAGAGCTACCCGGCCAATTTGAACGCTTCATGACACTCCGCTCAACGATCACGAGGGTTTTTCAGCAGGAAGACATCAATTTCCTGCTTACAAATCGGATTCCGCGGCGTGCGTTGACGCAATTCATGGGCTGGTTCAGCAAGATCGAGCAGCCGTTGGTGCGCGACCTGTCGATTGCCACCTGGCGGTTGTTCTCCGACCTGAACCTCGGCGAGGCAAGGAAATCCACTTTCACCAGCATGCACGACTGCTTCACGCGCGAACTCAAAGAGGGAGCGCGACCGATCGACCCGGATCCGTGTAGTGTTGTCAGTCCCTGCGATGCGATGATTGGCGCATCCGGTACGATCCAGGGCAACATGCTCCTTCAGATCAAGGGCTTTCCCTATGCGCTGGAGGATCTCATCGGAGCGTCAGAGCTCGCGGAACGCTATCGCAACGGCCGCTACGTGACGTTGCGGTTGACGTCGAGCATGTACCATCGCTTCCATGCGCCGCATGACTGCCGTGTGGAGCAAGTAACCTACATATCGGGCGACACCTGGAACGTGAATCCGATCGCGCTGCGACGCATCGAGAAGCTGTTCTGCAAGAACGAGAGAGCCGTTGTCCAAACTCGTCTCGCCGCGAGCGGCGATATCGTGACGCTTGTGCCGGTCGCGGCGATCCTGGTGGCAAGCATCCGTTTGCATTGCCTGGATGTGCCGCTCAATCTCAAGCACGGTGGTCCCAACACCATATCCTGCGCAGCGGACTACAAGAAGGGCGAGGAGATGGGATGGTTCGAGCACGGATCGACGATCGTCATGCTCGCACCGGAGAGGGTTTCGTTGGCGCGCGATGTGCAGCCGGGTCATCCCATTCGAATGGGGCAAGCATTGATGCGCTTGGCCTAGCGCGCGTTCCGGCTAAGTTGAATGGGGAACGCGCGCTAGCCCCTTTCGCTGATCGCATTTTCGGCGAACACCGGTGCCCATTCAGTTTCACTGGAAACCGAGAAACCTTGCGTGACGAAACGGCACGGCATCACAGCCGAAAATGCTTCGAGAGTTTCAGTCCCTGTGCCTGGTAGTTCGAGCCGATGGCGCTGCCGTAGAGCTTGTCGGGCTTGGCCATCATCTTCTCGTAGACCAGACGTCCGACGGTCTGGCCGTGCTCGAGGATGAACGGCACCTCGCGCGAGCGCACTTCGAGCACGGCGCGCGAACCACGTCCACCGGCACCGGCATGGCCGAAGCCGGGATCGAAGAAGCCCGCATAGTGCACGCGGAACTCGCCGACCAGCGGATCGAACGGCACCATCTCGGCGGCGTAGTCGGGCGGCACTTGCACGGCCTCCTTCGACGCCAGGATATAGAACTCGTCGGGGTCGAGGATGAGGCTCCGGTCCTTGCGTATTGGCATCTGCTCCCAGAAGTCAGCGGCGTCGTAGCCACCGCGTCGCTCGACGTCGATCACGCCGGTGTGGCGCTTAGCGCGAAAGCCGACGTGGTCCTCGCCAGCCAGGCCGGCGAGGTCGACGCTGACGGCGATGCCGTCGCCGACGTCGGCGTCCTCGCCGTCGACCAGCCGGTCACGCTTGTGCAGCGCCGCGAGTGCGCCGGCATCGAGCAGGGAATGGCCGCGGCGGAAGCGGATCTGCGAGAGGCGTGAGCCTTCGCGTACCAGAACGGGAAACGTGCGCGGGCTGATCTCGGCATAGAGCGGGCCGTGATAGCCGCCGTCGATGCGGTCGAAGGCGCGCGCGTCGTCGGTGATCACGCGGGTGAACACGTCGAGCCGGCCGGTCGAGCTTTTGGGATTGCACGACGCCGCAACGTCGGCCGGCAGAGCGAGGCCTTCGAGCAGCGGCACGATGTAGACGCAGCCGGTTTCGAGCACGGCGCCGTCGCCGAGTGCGATCTCGTGCAGCTTCAATTCGTCGATGCGTTCGGCAACGGTGGTGCGCGGCCCCGGCAGGAAGCTCGCGCGCACCCGGAAGGCCGCCTCGCCCAGGCGCAGGTCGAGGCTCGCCGGCTGAATCTGGTCGGGCGTAAAGTCATAGGCGGGTCGAATCCCACCCGTCTCGGCGAGCGCCGCAATCATCCGGTCGGGCAGGATGCCCTTGTCGTCCGCACGAAAGGCGAGGGCCACTGTCCTGTCCCCCCGATAACGTCACGGACCTGTAGCCGATGCTCTTCTTGACGGAAAGGCATCGGCTACGTTACAGATGATTTATCCCGTGGTCATTTGAGCCGGCCGGCTTGCAGCCACGTTAAATAAATAGCTAAAAGGCCGGGGACATGTGTGCCCGGCCTGGATTTTCGGCCGGGTTTTTTGTCGCCCGAAGGGAGGGCCGCATGTTCGTGTCCAGTAAGCGCTGCTACCGCCCCGAAACCCGCCTGGTCCAGTCCGGAACGCTCCGTTCGCAGTTCGGCGAAACATCGGAAGCGCTGTTCGTGACGCAGGGCTACGTCTACGACAGCGCGGCCCAGGCCGAGGCGCGCTTCAAGGGCGAAGACCCGGGCTATCAATATTCGCGCTTTTCCAATCCCACCGTGACGATGTTCGAGGATCGCTTGGCGACGTTCGAGGGCGCGGAGGCAGCCCGCGCGACGGCGACGGGCATGGCGGCGGTCACCATTTCGCTCCTCGGTCAACTCAGGGCCGGCGACCATGTCGTCGCCTCCAAGGCGATGTTCGGCTCGTGCCGCTACGTGGTCGAGGATTTCCTGCCGCGCTACGGCATCCCGTCGACGCTGGTCGACGGCTGCGACCTCGCGCAGTGGCGCAACGCGGTGCGGCCGAACACCAAGACCTTCTTTCTCGAAAGCCCGACCAACCCGGCGCTCGAAGTGATCGACATCGCCGCTGTGGCGAAGATCGCGCACGAGGCCGGTGCGACACTGGTCGTCGACAATGTGTTCGCCACGCCACTGTGGCAGAGCCCGCTCACGCTCGGCGCCGACTGTGTGGTCTATTCGGCCACCAAGCACATCGATGGCCAGGGCCGCTGTCTGGGCGGCATCGTGCTCGGCTCCCAAAAGTTTATCATGGACAACATCCACATTCTCATCCGGCAGACCGGCCCGTCGCTGTCGCCGTTCAACGCCTGGGTGCTGCTCAAGGGCCTCGAGACGCTCGCGGTGCGCGTGCGGCGCCAGACCGACACGGCCGCGGCCGCCGCGGCCGCCCTCGCCGAGCATCCGAAGGTCTCACGCGTGATCTATCCCGGTCGGCCGGACCATCCGCAGGCCGAGATCGCCCGCCGGCAGATGCGCGGCGGCTCGACGCTCGTCGCGTTCGAGGTCAAGGACGGCAAGAAGGGCGCGTTCCGTTTCCAGGACGCGCTCAAGCTCGTGCGCATCAGCAACAACCTTGGCGACGCCAAGAGCCTCGTCACGCACCCGGCGACGACCACACATCAGCGCTTGAAGCAGGAGCAGCGCGACGAGCTCGGCATCAGCGACGGGCTGGTCCGGCTTTCCGCCGGCCTCGAACATCCCGACGACATCATCGAGGATGTGTTGACGGCGCTAGAGGCGGTGTGAGCCTGCTACCGCGCTATGCGGGCGGAGGCGGTCGGACGCGTCGCTGCCTCGACGATGGCGCCGGCGAGGAGCTTGGCCACGCAGGCGTAGCTCCAGTCGTTCATATGCAGCTCGTCGGGCGACAGGAACGCCTCGAACGGCATGTGCTCGGTTTCGTACCAATGGCGCATCACCGAGAACCGGTGGAACACGCCGACATGGGCCTCCTTGGCGGCGATATCGATCAGCTTGATCATGCTGTCGAGGTCGGGCTTGCCGATGATCTTGGGCGCGAACTGCGGATTGACCAGGACGACGTCGGCACCGGCATCCTTGAGCCGCCGCACGCCCTCGCGGATCAGCGCATTTGCCGGCGCGATCGGATGATCGCGCAGCACCGCATTGCTGCCGACCTGCCACAACACGAGGTCGGGCTTTTCGGCGATTACGCTTTCGTCGAACCGGGCCAGCATCTCGCGCGCTTCCTCGCCGTTGACGCCGCGGTTGGTCACGGTGATGGTCTCTTTCGGGAAGCGTTCGCGCAGATAGGCTTCGAGCCGGCTCGGATATGACGCCGCCGGCGAGCTCGCGCCGGCGCCCGCGGTCGACGACGATCCGATCGCGACGATCTTCAAGGGCTCACGGTCGGCAATCCGGCGCGAGGTGCGTGCAAGCACATAATCGAGGCGCGTCACGTCGCTGGGCGCCCTGCAGCCTGCCGGCATGGGCTCGGCCGCAGACGCCATCGGTGCCGCGAGCGTGAGCACGGCCAATGCAGCAGCGCTGAGGAAAAGCGTCGAGCGGGTGTGTGTCATGTCAGCGCACAGCTCCGGTCTCGGTCGCCGTTATCTTGGCGGAGTCGATGATGAGATCGGCAAGCAACTGCCCGATGCAGGCGTGGACCCGTTCGGCCATGTCGGTATCTTTGGTCGCGGCAAGAAGATCGAACGTGCCAAACTCGTTCCATTGCCGCATCACGGCGAGCCGATCGAACAGCGGAACCTCGCGTTGCAGTGCGACCCAACGCATGACGTCGACGTAGTTGTTCGCCGCGATCATCGACTCGGTGCGAGGGCTGTATTGCATGTTCATCAAAACGACATCCGCGCCACCGGCATGAACCGCGTCGACGCCTTCGTCGAGCGCCGAGCGAAAGTCTTCCGGATCAATTCCGCGTATCGCATCCACCGTACCAGTCTGCCATACCACCAAGGCCGGTTTGTCTTCTAATAGGACCTTCTCGAACTCTTTTTCCATCTCTGCGGCGGTCTGTCGCGGCTTGACATAAGCGACGACCTTCACCGTAACGTCCGTTAATCGACTTGCGAGCACGCCTTCCAGCTTGTTGGGATAAGCAGCTTTTATGCCAGTAGCACCGGCGAGGCTCGACGATGCAGAGCCGACCACGGCGACGGTCAGGCGCTTGCTTTTGATGGCGTCGGCGACGTGGGGCAAGGGAAAATCGGCATGCACGAGGCTCGATGCGACGGAGCAAGCGCTATCGTCGCCGGCCAATGCTGCACCTGCGCAGACGACGAGCACCACGGCAACCAAGGCTCTCATGCCTCGCCTCCCGCGAGGGTTGCGCCCGGTGGCCGTGTTGGCGGCCCCGGATGTCTTCCTTCTACGCCTTTGTACCACGTTATCAGGGCCGCCGTGGCAATCATTGCGATGATGCCGATGATGCTGACCACGACCTGGACAACGACGCCGCTCGCCATCTGGACCATGACGAAATGTGCGGCGAAGCTGAGGAATACACCCAAACAAAAAATTTCGAGTGAATGTTGGCCGCACAACACGGCAGGGTAAAGGATTCGTGACTTTAACCCTGGCCAGTCGCGCGGCACGAAATACACCGTGATCGTCGCGAGCGCGAGGAAATGCGCGAAACGCAGGACGTCGAGATTGGTTTTGTCGATGGGATACATCCAATCCGACAGCCAGTGCGGCACCAGGTGCGCATAACGCGGGAAGTACCACGTCATCACGACCGCGAACGAGAACAGCAGATAGGCGGCGGCGATCGCGACCGTGAACGGCGAGCGGACGATGGGCCCGATCTTGTCCGCGCCGCCGAGACCGCACCACGCGCCGAAACAGAAGATCAGCTGCCAGGCGAACGGATTGAACGCCCACTCGCCGCTCGGATAGGCCGGAAGGTTCCAGCTGAATTGCCAGGTCAGAACGTAGAGCGCGACCGACGCCGCGAGTGCGAGCGTCGGCGCGCGCAGCAGCAGCCACACGAACGGTGGAAAGCCGGCGAGCAACGTGATGTAGAGCGGCAGCACGTCCATGTTGGCAGGCTTGAACTTGAGCAGCAGCGCCTGCACCAGCGTGACGTCGGGCTGTTGCAGGAAGTCGAAGATGCCCATCTCTTCCTTGAACAATGGATTGTCGAAGCTCGCCGACACGTAGGCGATCTCGGCCATGTAGACGACAAACAGGAAGATGTGGGCGACATAGACTTGCCAAGCGCGCTTGAGGATGCGTGCGCCCGCCACCACCACCCCGCGTTCGCGCATGGCGCGTCCGTAGACGAACGCCGCGGTGAATCCCGAGATGAAGACGAAGATTTCGGTTGCGTCGCTGAATCCGTAATTGCGGATTGTCACCCAGCTCACGATGTTGGAGGGAATGTGATCGAGGAAAATGAGCCAGAGCGCCAGGCCCCGGAACAGGTCGAGGCGCAGGTCGCGTGCGACCGGGACAACAGGGTACATGGACCAGGTTCCTCGTACGGCGACTGTCCGGAGGGGTATGCTAGTGGCACGGCGGCGTCGCAGAGGCAAACCGTGAGCGCGGCCATTGCGCACAGCCCACGGATTCACTATGCGAGTGCCCAGCCAATCGGGACTCGGTCATGTACCACTCCACCACCCGCGACATCGAGGTTACGGTGAAGCCACGCTTTCTTCCCGAGCGCTCGTCGCTGGAAAACAGCTATTTCTTCTGGGCCTATACGATCGAGATCACCAATCACGGGGCCGAGACCGTGCAGTTGAAAACACGCTATTGGCGCATCACCGATGCGTTGGGGCGGCTGCAGGAGGTGCGCGGTGCAGGTGTGGTGGGTGAGGAGCCGGTGCTCAAGCCGGGCGAGTCGTTCGAATATACCAGCGGCGTTCCGCTGCCCACGCCTTCTGGTTTCATGACTGGGACCTACGGCATGGTCGGTGCCGGCGGTGAGCGCTTCGACATCGAGATTCCGACCTTCTCGCTCGACAGCCCGGGCGCACAACGCACGATCAACTAGGCATTTTCCCGGAACGCGCGCCACGACGATTGCCCGTCGCTATGCCGATCCAACATCGCTCGCGTTGACCTCTTCCGGCTTGAACACGTAGTTCGCACTGCAGAACTCGCAGGTGACGGAGATCACGCCGTTCTCGACCATGTGGTCACGGTCGTCTTGCGAAAAGCTCTGCAGCATGCGCTCGACGCTGTCGCGCGAACACGAGCATTCGGCGCGGATCGGCACGCTCCTGAATACCCGCACGCCGCGCTCGTGGAACAGCCGGTACAGCAGCCGCTCGCTCGACAAAGTGGGATCGATCAGCTCGATGTCGGCGACCGTCGCGATCAGCGAGCGGCCTTCGACCCAGGCCGCGTCTTCCGGGACGACGTGCGGCTCGGTGCCTTCCGGCGCATCGCCGGGATCGAGATCGGGGCCGCGCATCCGCTCGGCCGTCTTGGGCAGGAACTGCAACAGCATGCCGCCGGCGCGCCAGCGATGGCGCGGACCTTGCGCGCCGGCGCTAAGTTCCTCGGCGACCGCCAGGCGCACCCGCGTCGGGATTTGCTCCGAGCGCAGGAAATATTCGTGCGCGGCGTCCTCGAGATCGCCGCCGGTCAGCGCGACCAGTCCCTGGTAGCGGCTCATGTCGAGGCCCTGGTCGATGGTCATGGCGAGATGGCCCTGGCCGAGCAGCTCGCCGGGCGCGGCCTTGCCCTCGGCGATGGCCGTGGCGACGCGGGCATGATCGAAGCGCGCGCAGGCACGGACCTTGTCCGGCGTGATGAAATCGACCACCAGCATGCTCACCGGCCCGTCGGTCTGGGTCTGCAGGATGAAACGCCCCTCGAACTTGAGCGCGGAGCCGAGCAGGACCGTAAGGACGATCGCTTCGCCGAGCAGCTTGGCGATCGGAAGAGGATAATCGTGCGACGATAAGATCGCGTCGAGCGCAGGCCCGAGCCGGACCACACGGCCGCGCAGATCGAGCGCCGCGACCTCGAACGGCAGGATCAAGTCGTCGGCCGTGTCTGCAGCAGGCGCGCGTTCGGGGATGACGATATGGGGGCTGTTCATACGGGTCCTATGTAATCGCGGAAGCGCCAAAAGCGACCCCCTTCGATGTCGTTTCACCTCGGCGGGCGACGGCGAGCGGGGACGGCCGGCGCTTCAGCCCGCCGATGCGTCGAGGCACCACGAGAGAATGCCCTTCTGCGCATGCAGCCGGTTTTCGGCCTCGTCGAACACCACCGATTGCGGGCCGTCGATCACTTCGTCGGTGACCTCCTCACCGCGATGGGCGGGCAAGCAATGCATGAACAGGGCATCGGGCTTGGCCTTCGCCATCAGCCGGGCATTGACCTGATAGGGCTTGAGCAGGTTGTGCCGCCGTTCGCCGTCGTCCTTGTCGCCCATCGACACCCAGGTATCGGTGATCACGCAGTCGGCGCCGGTGACGGCCGCGTCGGGGTCCTCGCCGACGTGGATGGCGGCGTTCGAGGTCGTCATCCAGTCCCGCAGCCATTTGCCAGGCGCGAGCTCCGCCGGGGCGGCGACCCGCAGTCGGAATTCGAAACGTTCGGCGGCGTGCATCCACGACGCCAGCACGTTGTTGCAGTCGCCGGCCCAGGCAATGGTCTTGCCGCGGATCGACCCGCGGTGCTCCTCGAACGTCATGACGTCCGCCAGCACCTGGCAGGGGTGCGAGCGCCGGGTGAGCCCGTTGATCACCGGCACCGTGGCATGGCGCGACAGCTCGATCAGTGTTTCGTGGTCGAGCGTTCGGATCACGATGATGTCGACATAGCGCGACAGCACGCGCGCGGTATCGGCGATGGTCTCGCCGCGGCCGAGCTGCATTTCCTGTCCGGTCAGCAAAATGGCGTCGCCGCCGAGCTGGCGCATGGCGACGTCGAACGACACCCGCGTGCGCGTCGAGGGCTTTTCGAAGATCATTGCCAGCATCCGGCCGGCCAGCGGCTTGTCGGCGATGGTGCGCGCGTGGCTTACCCGTGCCTTCATGGCGCGGCCCGCCTCGATCATCCCGCGCAGCTCCGGCGCTGGGATGTCGGTAAGATCGAGGAAATGGCGGATGCCGTTCCTCACTCGGCCGCTCCCTTCACGCGCTGCGCCGACAGTGCATGCTCGATCCGCGTCGCGGCGCGATCAATGCTGTCGATCGCGTAGGCCATCTCCGCCTCGCCGATGATGAGGGGCGGCAGCAGGCGGACCACGTTGTCGCCGGCGGCGACGGTCAGCATTTTTTCCGCGCGCAGCTCATCGACCAGCTGTGCGTTGGCGACCACTGCACGCAGGCCGAGCAGCAATCCGTCGCCGCGTACTTCGGCAATCACCGTCGGATGGCGATCCTTGATCTCGGCCAGGCGCTGCTTGAACAGGAGCGTGGTATGGCGCACGTGTTCGAGGAATCCGGGCTCGAGCACGACGTCGAGGGTGGCGTTGCCCACCGCCATGGCGAGCGGATTGCCGCCGAAGGTCGAGCCATGCGTTCCGGTCGTCATGCCCTGTGCCGCCTCGGCCGTCGCCAGGCAGGCTCCGATCGGGAAGCCGCCGCCCAGTCCCTTGGCGATCGCCATGATGTCGGGCGCGACGCCGATGCGCTGGTAGGCGAAGAACGCGCCGGTGCGGCCGATGCCGGTCTGCACCTCGTCGAAGACGAGAAGCAGGCCGCGTTCGTCACACAATGCCCGAAGCGCCTTCAGCACTTGCGGCGGCACGACGCGCACGCCACCCTCGCCCTGGATTGGTTCGATCAGGATTGCTGCGGTGGCCGCGCCAATGGCGCGCTTGGTCGCTTCGAAATCGGCAAAGGGAACCTGGTCGAAGCCTTCGACCGGGGGGCCGAAGCCTTCGAGGTACTTCCGTTGGCCGCCGGCGGCCAGTGTCGCCAGCGTACGGCCGTGGAAGGCGCCTTCATACGTTATGATACGGAAACGCTCGGGCTTGCCGACGGCCGCGTGGGACTTGCGCGCCATCTTGATCGCGCATTCCAGCGCTTCGGCGCCGGAATTGCAGAAAAAAACCTGATCGGCGAACGTTGTCGCGCACAGGCGCGCGGCCAGGCGCTCGCCTTCGGGAATGCGGTAGAGATTGGAGACGTGCCAGACCTTTCTGGCCTGCTCGGTGAGCGCCTCGACGAGACGAGGGTGCGCGTGGCCGAGCACGTTGACCGCGACGCCGCCGGCAAAATCCAGGTAGTGTTCGCCGTTGGTCGCGACGAGCCAAGCGCCTTCGCCACGCTCGAAAGCGAGGTCGACGCGTGCATAGGTCGGAAGGATATGCGAGGTCACGGTCCGGCTCATCTGCTTGGGCACATCGTTGAGGTGCCAGTGGCACATTGTTCAAGTGCAAAAGCCTTGAAATGAAATGTGCCGCCTCGCCGGGCGGCACTGGCGAAACATTCTATGGCCGCGCCTCCCGCTGTCAACACGACAGTTGTGGCGGATGCGCCACAAAACCGAGCGATTGTGCGGTAACACTCACAGGAACATGTGGAAGCCAAGGCCCCAGACTCTTGCGCGCGAGTCA
>Ga0307472_100000077_pt1 | contig 27446 bp, 15 predicted proteins | sample atmos_gasesAM5C__2_FD_204582 | JGI IMG/M metagenome (GOLD analysis project Ga0307472, IMG submission 204582) | Hardwood forest soil microbial communities from Morgan-Monroe State Forest, Indiana, United States - atmos_gasesAM5C_05 | ecosystem: Environmental > Terrestrial > Soil > Temperate...
TGTAATGGCGGTTCGTACATGGCTGCCTGTGCCAAACGACCCCGAGACCGACATCTATCGAACCCCCGCCCAGGAAGCGCCGTTCATACGCGAGGTGCTTCGTCGTAGCAGGACGCTGCCCGGGGTGAAAGAAGCAGCCGTGGGTGATCTACCGGCTCTTCCATTAGGGCACAGTCGAAACGATCTAAACCCGTACCTTATGATCCTCGAAGGACACGAGACCCAAAGCAACCAGTCTCCTTTGGTCAACGCTTCAATCGTTACGCCGGAGTATTTTCACTTGCTGGGCATGACGCTGCTGCGCGGCCGTTTATTCGGCGAATTCGATAACGAAAAAGCGCCTCCAGTTGCGGTGATCAACGAGGCGTTCGCGCGGACGTACTGGCCCAACGGGGATCCCGTTGGCGAACACCTCAAGCTAAATATTGTGCGCGGAACCGCAGGGAACCCTCCCTGGACCACAGTCGTCGGTGTGATCGCGGATGCTCGAACAGAATCGCTGGCGGAAGCGAGCGATCCACAAATCTATTTGAGCTTGTACCAGAGGCGGCCTAAAAACCTGGCGATATTTGTTCGTGGACATTTGGATACCGCTGCGATTCCAGATGAAGTGCGCGAGCAAGTGCAATCCGTCGATCCAACGCTTCCCGTTTTCGGTGCGCAGACGCTCACTGAAACGGTGTCCGAGTCTCTCTCTGCCAGGCGATTCTCGATGGAAATCGTAGCGCTGTTCGCGTTGACGGCATTGCTGCTCGCGGGGCTTGGAATTTACGGGGTGATTTCGTACATCGTGAGCGAGCGCACGCACGAGATCGGGATTCGCCTCGCGCTTGGGGCGCAACGCCGGAACATCCTGCGCATGGTTCTGCATCAAGGATTGGGGCTTGCCATTGCTGGCGCTGCGGTTGGGCTTGGTTGTGCGCTGATCGTGTCGCACCTGATGGCAGGGCTGCTTTACGGCGTGCGTCCGACAGATCCTCTGACATTTGCGGGCGTTGCGCTTCTCCTCATCAGTGTCGCTCTGCTTGCTTGTTATATTCCGGCGCGGCGCGCGATACGCGTCGATCCGCTGGTAGCGCTGCGCCATGAATGACCGCGGAGGGATGAGCTGCGAAACTCGGAATACCTCAAAATGAATCCGTAAAGCCCCTGTGGGCGCGTTGACTTGCTTTGGGTTGCGGCCTAAGATGTGCGCCATCCATGCCGGATTCCCTGCCCCTCATAGGCCGTACGATTTCCCACTACCGCATCGTTGAAAGGCTTGGCGGCGGAGGGATGGGAGTCGTCTACAAGGCTGAGGACACTGAGCTGGGCCGATTCGTCGCATTGAAATTTCTTCCCGATGACGTAGCGCTCGACCCGCAAGCACTCGAACGCTTTCGTCGTGAAGCCCGCGCCGCTTCTGCTTTGAACCATCCGAACATCTGCACGATTCATGAGATCGGCCAGCAGCAGGGCCACCCGTTCATCGTCATGGAGTATCTCGACGGCGCCACGCTAAAGCACATCATTACCGGCAAGCCTATGGAAATGGATCGCTTGCTGGAGATCGGGATAGAAGTGGCGGATGCGCTCGACGCTGCTCACGCAGAACGGATCGTTCACCGCGATATCAAGCCTGCCAATATTTTCGTGACCAAGCGCGGGCACGCGAAAATTCTCGACTTCGGTCTCGCGAAGGTTACCAGCGCAAATAAAGTCGGTGTGTCTGCCGAGGTTTCTACCACTCATGGCGTCACGGAAGCAGATCTTACTAGTCCTGGGACTGCGTTGGGCACGGTCGCGTACATGTCGCCCGAGCAGGTGCGCGCCAAAGAACTCGATGCGCGGACGGACATTTTTTCCTTCGGTGTGGTGCTGTACGAAATGGCCACGGGCGTTTTGCCGTTCCGCGGCGAAAGCTCTGGCGTGATTACGGAGGCCATTCTGAACCGTGCTCCCGTGGCACCCGTTCGTTTAAATCCCGATCTCCCGCCGAAGCTCGAAGAGCTCATCAGCAAAGCACTCGAGAAAGATCGCGACCTCCGCTACCAGCACGCCTCCGACTTGCGCAGCGATTTGAAGCGCCTCAAGCGTGATACAGATACCGGTCGGACGGCGGTGCCAGCGGATAGCTCTGTGGCGTCATCCGCCAAATCGTCGGCTTCGATCGCGGAACCCACCTCCCCGCGGGCAAGCTCGCCATCCACGGCAGCTACGGTAGGAGCGCCCCATGTCGAAGCCGCCCGAGGACTATCAGGGGCTGCGCCCGCCGCCGAATCGGGAGCGCGCATACAAACTCCCGTAAGGAAACGCCAGGCAATAGTCGCAGTTGCGGGCGTTGCACTCATCGTTCTCGTCGCCGGCAGCTACTTCTTCTTTCATCGCGGACCGAAACTCACCGAGAAAGATACGATCGTGATCTCCGATTTCGCCAACAGCACGGGCGACGCCGCGTTCGATGACACACTGAAGCAGGCGCTGACGACGGAATTGGGCCAATCTCCATTTCTAAACATACTTTCGGATCAGAAGGTCACCGACACGCTTCGAATGATGGGCCGCCAGCCGAACGAAAGGCTTACCAAAGAAGTGACGCGCGAGGTGTGTCAGCGCACGGCGAGCGCGGCAATGCTCACCGGCTCGATCGCGCAAATCGGGAGCCACTACAACCTGGTGTTAATCGCCGTCAATTGCTCGACTGGCGATTTGATCGCGAGTGTGCAGACGGAGATCGACGACAAGAACCACGTGCTTGGCGGACTCGGCCAGCTTGGGACGCAGATGCGCCAGAAGTTAGGGGAATCGCTCACGACCATCCAAAAATACGACAAACCTCTCGAACAAGTGACGACATCTTCGCTCGAAGCCCTGAAATCTTATTCGCAGGGCTTCAAATCTCAGGATTTGGCGACTGCGGCTACCTACTATCAGCGCGCTGTTGAACTGGATCCAAATTTTGCCACTGCGTGGCTCGGTCTCGGACTCGCGTATAGCAATCTTGGGGAAACTGGCGTTTCCAACGAATATTTCGCGAAAGCTTATACTTTGCGAGACCGAGTAAGCGACCGGGAGCGATTTCGCATCGAGGGGGATTATTATTTGTTCGTGACAGGAGACGCCGAGAAAGCGGGCCAGACATATGAACAGTGGGTGCAAGCCTACCCCAGGGATTTTATTGCTGAGACCGATCTAGGAATCATCTACAGCGGTGTCGCACAGTGGGATAAAGCGGTTGCCGCGACCCTGAAAGCCAAGCGATTGAACCCGGACGATGCGGTTTCATCTGGCAACCTGGTGGATGATTATACGTTTGCGAATCGGCTGGACGAGGCTAAGTCTGCGTATGAAGAAGCCATGAGTCGAAAGATCGACAGCGCAGACATCCACCGAGGCCGGTACGGAGTTGCCTTTCTCGAGGGCGACACCGGTGAGATGGAGCGGCAGATGGCATTGGCGGCGCGTAGGCCGGACTCGGAAGACATGCTCTTATCGGAGGCATCCGATACGGAGGGGTACTATGGCCGGCTGGCAAAAGCGCGAGAGCTCACGCGGAAGGCGGTTGCAGCGGCGGAGCGAGGCAATCGCAAAGAAACTGCAGCCTTGTGGCAAGTAAATGGAGCCCTGCGCGAAGCGGAGTTCGGAAACCGCGACCCGGCGCGCGAGACCGCAAGCGCTGCAATGGCCCTCGCCCCGATTCATGATGTGCAGATCATTGGGGCGCTGGCCTTAGCGAGAGCAGGCGACGCAGCCCGCGCCGAAGCACTGGCCGCCGATCTCTCGAAGCGCTACCCCGACGATACCTATCTACACCACTACTGGTTGCCCTCGATTCGTGCTTCGAATGCGATCTCCCGAAAAAGTCCAGACGATGCAATCCGATTGCTCGAGGACACAGGCAAGTATGAGCTTGGGCAGGCTCTTCCCCAGATTGAAGTAGGAGGACTGCTCTACCCAGTGTACGTGCGCGGAGAGGCGTACCTCGCCGCTGGTCGCGGCAGCGACGCGGCTCGCGAATTTCAGAAGTTGGTGGACAATCGGAGTGTTGTCCAGAATTGCCCGCTCGGAGCACTCGCGCATCTTGGAGTGGGACGCGCGTATGCGCTTCAGGGAGATTCCGCAAAAGCCCGCGTTGCCTACCAGGATTTTTTCGCCTTGTGGAAAGACGCCGACGCTGATATTCCGATTCTCGTCGCAGCAAAATCTGAATACGCCAAATTGAAGCAGTAAAGTGTCTCTGGGCGCGTTGACTTGATTTGGGTTGCAGCCTAAGATGTGCGCCATCCATGCCGGATTCCCTGCCCCTTATAGGCCGTACGATTTCCCACTACCGCATTGTTGAAAGGCTTGGCGGCGGAGGGATGGGCGTTGTTTACAAGGCCGAAGATACTGAGCTCGGCCGCTTTGTGGCGTTGAAGTTCCTGCCGGATGACGTAGCGCGCGATCCGCAATCTCTCGAACGGTTCCGCCGCGAGGCGCGTGCGGCTTCCGCATTGAACCATCCGAATATTTGCACCATCTACGAGATCGCGCAGCAGGAGGGGCACCCGTTCATCGCGATGGAGTTTCTGGATGGAGCGACGCTCAAGCATATTGTGACGAACAAACCGATGGCGGTGGATCGCTTGCTGGAAGTAGGCATCGAGGTGGCGGACGGCCTCGACGCCGCACACGCGGAAGGAATCGTGCACCGGGACATTAAGCCCGCGAACATTTTTGTTACGAAGCGCGGACACGCAAAGATACTGGATTTTGGGCTGGCCAAGGTTACTGGCGGAAAAGCGGGGCCGCCTTCCGACGGCTCGACGACGGCGCAGGTCCCCGAAGCGGAACTGACGAGTCCCGGGACCGCGCTCGGCACAGTTGCCTACATGTCTCCGGAGCAGGTGAGGGGACAGTCGCTTGATCCGCGCACGGATCTATTCAGTTTCGGCGTAGTGATTTACGAAATGGCGACGGGCGCGCTTCCCTTTCGCGGAGAGACGTCGGGACTCATTACCGACGGCATTTTGAATCGCGCTCCCGTGGCGCCCGTTCGTTTAAATCCCGATCTCCCGCCGAAGCTCGAGGAAATAATCAGCAAGGCTCTGGAGAAGGACCGCGACCTACGCTACCAGCACGCTTCCGAGTTGCGCAGCGATTTGAGACGCCTCAAGCGCGATACCGATACAGGGCGCACGGCAACCGTGGCTGCGGACATCGAAGAAGCACCGGCCAAAGCCCCTGGCCTTACGAGTGCCGGTCGGCGGGACGATTCATCGCGTCGCAAGGTTGCAGCTTCGACGGCCGAGCCCGGAGTCGAAATGGCTGGCGCTTCACCGAAGAAAAACATTCCGTGGAAAATAGTTGTGCCGGCGGCGCTCGCGATTGCCACACTCATGGGCGCGGGGATTTACTGGCGCTCGCGGCAGTCCATGCTGCTCACGGAAAAGGACACGATTGTCCTGGCAGATTTCACGAATACCACCGGTGATTCGGTATTTGACGGCACGCTGCGGCAGGGCCTCGCAGTGCAACTCGAGCAATCGCCCTATTTGAGCCTTATCTCCGACGAGCGCACGCAGCAAACGCTGAAGATGATGGGGCAATCAGCCGATGCGCGGCTCACCCCGGAAGTTTCGCGCGAAATTTGCCAGCGGACTTCGAGCGCCGCCATGCTCACCGGCTCGATCGCGCAGATTGGATCGCAGTACACGATCATTTTGAAGGCTGTGAACTGCGCGAACGGCGACACACTGGCCAGCGCCGAAGCCGTGGCGCCGGACAAGAATCACGTGCTCGATTCGTTGGGCAAAGCGACATCGGATATTCGCGGCAAGCTGGGCGAATCCTTGCCCACGGTTCAGAAATTTGAAACGCCCTTGCGGGAGGCCACCACTTCATCGCTTGATGCGCTGCAGGCCTTTAGCCGTGGACGGCAGATGATTGGCGCGAACGATCATGCGGGCGCCATTCCTGTGCTTCAGCGGGCCATTCAACTCGACCCGAATTTCGCCATGGCTTACGCGGTGCTGGCGACTTCTTACGCGAACATCGGCGAGATCGGGCTGGCGGCGGAAAACGCCGAAAAGGCGCATGAGCTGAGAGATCGCGTCAGCGAGCGCGAGAAGTTCTACATCGACTCGCACTACGATGAGATGGCCACCGGCGACCTGGGCAAGGCCCGCCAAACGTTCAAACTGTGGGAACAGAATTATCCCCGGGATGAAACGGTTCCGACAAACCTGGGCGTGATCGACGTTGCATTGGGTGATTACGATGACGCTCTCGTGCAGGCGCAGAACGCATTCAAGCTGAATCCCAGCGGTTTGAATTACACCAACCTGATTGGAGCGTTTATAACTCTGAACCGCTTCGATGAAGCGCGCGCTCTTGCCGACGAGGCGCGAGCCAAGAAGCTCGATTCAGGCTACGTGAGAATCATCATGTATCAGCTCGCCTTCCTGCAAAACGACAGGCCTACAATGGCGCAGCAGGTCGCCTGGGCGATGGGTAAGGCCGGTATAGAGGATGTGTTTCTGGGGCTGGAGGCCGATACGGCTGCCAATGCGGGACAGCTTCGCAAAGCGCGAGAGTTCACGCGACAAGCGGCGGCATCGGCCGAGCGGACGGATGAGAAGGAGACCGCAGCCATTTACCAAGGCCAAGGTGCATTACGGGAAGCCCTCTTTGGAAATTCGGCTGTGGCGCAAGAAAATGCGTCAGCCGCTTTGCGTCGTTCCAATAGCCGCGACGCACAGTTTCTTGCGGCAATGGCGTTCGCGGTGGCCGGCGACGCGACCAGGACGCAAGCTCTCGTAGATGATTTTAAAAAGCGTTTTCCGGAAGATAGCCTCGTGCAATTCATCGATCTTCCCTCTGTTCAGGCGCAGCTGGCGCTAGTGCGTCGCGCTCCCTCCAAAGCCACCGAGATTCTGCAGCCAATTTCACGCTATGAGTTAGGACAAGTGGCTGGCACTGGAGGACTGACGCCGTCCTTGTATCCGGTATGGGTGCGGGCAGAAGCGTATCGTGTAGCGGGCCAAGGCGCCGAAGCGGCCCGCGAGTATCAGAAGATTCTGGATCATCGCGGCATCGTGACAAATGGCCCGATCGGCGCGCTCGCGCATCTCGGCTTGGGTCGCGCGTATGTGCTTCAGAGTGATGCGGCGAAAGCTCGCGTTGCGTATCAGGATTTCTTCGCGCTGTGGAAGGACGCCGACCCTGATATTCCAATTCTTCTCGCCGCGAAAGCCGAATACGCGAAACTGAAGTAGCGATTCCAGACGACAAAAGCCTCGGGTCTAAAGACCCGAGCTACATTCGGATCTTCCATCGTCCCGTTGGAGAGATTCTACGAGCCTGTGGGGACGACCCCTGCGCCTTCAATCATCAGGATGATGGTTTTTTCGGGCGCGCGTGTGCGATGAACCACTCCGCGCGGGACGGTGAAACCCTGCTTGGGCATTAGCTCGACGGTGCGGCCTTCGAGGTCGATGAGGAAGCGGCCATCGACAACGTAGAAGAATTCGTCTTCGTCATCGTGTTTGTGCCAATGAAATTCGCCTTGCATGATGCCGAGGCGAACTACGCAGTCATTCACGCGGCAGAGAGTTTGGTTGTACCACTTGTCCTGGCATGCCTTGACGAGCGGTTCGAGATCGACAAGTTCGAGCGAACCGAATTTTGTATTCAGATTGATCGAGTACGGAGCCTGGCTGGCCATGCGCGTCTCCCTTGGCTGCAACGCTGGTGGTTATTTTATATTGGCGCAACATGAGGGAATAGCGAGGAGTAAAGCGGAGAAGGCCATGACGAGAGACAAAGCGGCCGTCGTGGCGACCCACCGCAACAGGCATTGCTTCGAAGGGAGCAAAGACGTCAATGATGAACTAAGTGTTGAAACGGGTGCAGGAGCGAGCCGGAAAGGGCAGCGGCGCCAGGCTCGGCAATGGTGGCGTAGACCAAAATAAGAGTGAGTAGGATGACCACGATGCTGACGGTCCAGGACACGATGTTGAACGTGCGCGTGTTCACGTAATCGCCCATTAGCTCGCGGCGATTGATGAGGAGCAGGATGAAAATCAGCACTACTGGGAGCCAGACACCGTTCGCAACCTGCGACAGCACCAGGATTTTGAACAATGGCGCCTTGGGGATCAGGATGATCCCTGCGCCGACGACGATCAAGCCCGTGTACAGCGAATAAAACGCTGGAGCTTCCTTGAATTTATGGTCGATGCCTGCTTCGAAGCCGAGACCTTCGCAGATGACGTGTGCGGTCGAGAGAGGCAGGATGGACGCGGCGAAAAGTGAGGCATTCAGCAGGCCGAATGCGAATAGGCCTGCCGCCCACTTCCCCGCCAATGGAACGAGGGCTTTGGCAGCCTCACCGGCATCATTGATGGTAGTGAGCCCCTTGGCGTTGAGTGTGGCGGCGCAGCAGACAATGATGAAAAACACGATGACCATGCAGGAGATACTGCCGACCAGCACGTCCCACCTAGCATGCTTGTATTGGCGCGGGCCCACCTTCTTTTCGACGTAGCCCGCTTGCAGATAGAAGAATTGCCACGGCGCAATGGTAGTTCCGATCAAGGCCGTGAGCATCAGCAGGTAGTCGGCCCGGAAATGGAACGAAGGCAGGACGGTTTCCTTGGCCGCAAGCAGCCAATCGGGCTTGGCGAGGAATGCGGACAGCACGTAAGACAAATAGAATGCGCAGGCTACGAGAAATATTTTCTCCACGCCTCGATAACTGCCATAGACCACAAGCAACCACACAGCAATCGCCGCGATGGGCACGGAAATGTATTTGCTGATGTGCAACGCCTCCGACGCGGCGGCGACGCCGGCAAATTCCGCGACTGTGTTGCCCAAATCGACAGCAAGTGCTGCGATCATGACGAAGAACGTCGAGCGGAAGCCGAATTCTTCACGGATAAGGTCCGACAGGCCTTTGCCGGTTACGACGCCCATGCGAGCGCACATTTCTTCGGAGACGTAAAGGGCTATGGTCATGGGGATGAGCGACCACAGCAGCGTGTAACCGAACTGCGCGCCAGCGCTGGTGTAGACGGTGATGCCGCCAGCATCGTTGTCCACATTCGAGGTGATGAGGCCGGGGCCGACCACGGCGAGAAACAGCGCGATGCGCCGCCGGAACGGACGCGCACGCCGGTTGATTTCCTTACCGCGGACTTTGATGTCCGCGAATGTCCGCTCGATCGTGACCCAAGTATTCATTTTGTTGCTGCGTGCCTTGCAAATCGATTCGGGTCGAAAGCAAAGAAGCTGGTCACCGGCGCTTACGAGTGTTACGCAGGCTCGGCGCACCGTATCCCTACTTCAGAATCCCAAGTGCTACAGCTTTGCATTCATGCGACTGACTACGTCGTCGACCGTAATTGCGCCGATAGGGCGGTTGTCTGCATCAACGACCGTGAGGCCGCGCAGATTATACTTATCGAACAGCTCAAACACTTCCTTTTCGTTGGCATCCGGGCGCACCGAGACGACAGGCTCGAAACGCAGTTCGTCCATGCGCTGTTCGGAACTGGCAATTACCAGGCGGGCGATCGGAACCGTGCCGGAGAGCGCGCCATAGTGGTTGATGAGGACGATGTTGTCGAGCTGGTCCGGGACGATTTCGTTGAAGCGGATGTAATCAACCACCTCGCCGCGGGTGGCATCTTCCCCGACAATCACGAGCTCCGTGTTCATCATGCCGCCAGCCGTGTTTTCGTCGTAGCGCATTAGGGCTTCGACTTCGGTTTTTTCCTGGCCCTCCATTTCCTGCATCACTTCCTTCGAGGTGTCGGGCGGAAGGCTGGCAATCAGATCGGCGGCTTCGTCGGGGCTCATTTCTTCGAGAATATCCGCGGCTTTTTCGGGGTCGAGTTTTTCGACCACCTGGGTTTGCAGGCGTTTGTCGAGCTCGGCGATGGCTTCTGCAGCGGTTTCCTCCGGCAGCGAATCGATGATGCCCTGGCGTTCGGCGGGCGACAGCTCTTCCATAATTTCAGCTAGATCAGCGGGATGCAGCTCGGTGAGCTTCTGGCTCGACATTCGCAGCTTGACGCGGCGAAGCGGGTCGGGCTCGATCAGGTTCACGAATTCCCAGCGGATCGAACGCGGCGGAAGCTTTTCTTCGAGGCGGCGGATGGCCATGGGCGGGACGAGCCCCTGGAGCAACCGGCGAACGGCGCCTTTTACCCCCACATCCACCTGGGTGATGCGCATTTCGACGTTGCCATTAGTGCGCTGCTCGGCGAGGTCAATGTCATTGACGCGGACGACCTTTCGGCCATTGGTGTCGATAATCTGCTGGTCGAGAAGATCCTTGCCCACGGCCAGCCAAGCTTCATTGGGGTGAAAGAGCTCAAGGGCGGACTCGTCGGTGCTGAGGCCCACGCGGCCGGGGACGACCGATGCAATCTGGTCGTAGCGAGCGACAATCGGGCGGTATTGGCCACGGCCGAGCAGCAGGCGCGCGACGCGGTTGGGCTGGTCGGCAGGCTCAATGAACATCTCTTTTACGCGGCCGACGAAGTTGCCGGCGGAATCGTAGGTCTCGGCGCCGAGAATTTCAGTGGCATGAAGCATGTTGACTCCTTGCGAGCTGCGACAGCGAGCGAATCCGGGGGCTAACGGCCAACGTCAGGTCATTGGGCAAAAAAAAAGCCCGGACCGGCGTAATATCCGGCCACGGGCAGATGCCACCGCCCTCGGTTTAAGGCAGGCCGGGTCTCGCCTCCCTGTCCCCACGTGTTAGATGGGAGCAGCGATCAAATGTGGCCGGTAGGAAGCAAATTGCGTGCCACGCGCAGTGGAAACTGCAGATGGCGCGACTACTTCCCGGTTCCCAATTAGACGAACGCTCTTCCATAACGCTTGCGCTAGTCCCCGATTGAACTAGTAAAGGCATAGGAAAAATTTGTCAAGCGAAGAGTGAGGGTTTGGCGAGAATTTTGCTTATTTTTTACTTATCGAAGACCATATTTCTCGGAACGAGTCCGCAGCGGCGGCATTCAGCGACATACACGTCCCAATAGGTGCCGCAAAAATAGTCGCGCGGCGTATAGCCGAGAGCGCGGGCGGCACTATCGATGGCGCGGGGACGGCCCTCAAGCTCGAGGAAGGTGCCGGCAGGAGTCTCATCGAGCTCTATTGTGAGCCCTGGAAGGCGGCTGAGGCGGAACGTGGAGCGGAATTTGTCGTAACGAAAGCCTCGGCGGAGGCCGAGAGACCGGAGGGCGCGGTCGCAGTGAGCCGGCGAACTTGGGACGACCAGTTCCCTTTCGAGTTTTTCCTTGTAACGGCGAGTGCGCGAAGAGCGCGGCGCGGCCCTGAATTTGGAAGTCAGTATCGTCCGCGCGCTGGCCCTCCCAGCGTGACGTCGACCCGACTCACTGGTACCGGGCTTCTTGGCTGGTTTTTCGACGCGAACTCGAAGCAGGGTGCCGCGGCGGCGAAAATCGGAGTCTGGCGTGTCGTAAAGCGTGTTCTGTTCGAGAACTCGGCTCTCACAGCGGGCGCCGAGATTTTTCAGCTTGCGGAGCATGTCCAGTACATCCGCGACGCGGAGTTTGACCTCGGTCTCGCGGTTGGTTCGCCGATGGGCCGGCATAACGGGTGAGTATAGCTTAGCTGCAAGCTTCCGGAACTAGGTTGCCAGAGCGGACGCGAGCCAGCATAATCGCAATCCTACTGTGTTCGGCACACCCAAAGAGCCGCGTCGATTGTCTAAGCAGTCGTCAAGAGAACGATTGTCGCGAAAGCAAGCGCTTCGAAAATGACTGAGCCGACGACACCCTTGATGCAGCAGTATCACGCCGTGAAGCGGCAGCATCCGGCGGCGTTGCTGCTTTTCCGGCTCGGGGATTTCTACGAGCTCTTCTATGACGACGCGAAGGTGGCGTCGAAAATCCTGCAGATCACGCTGACGTCTCGCAATAAAGAGAAGGAAGGCTCTGTGCCGATGTGCGGCGTGCCATATCACGCTGCGGAGAATTATATCGCGCGGCTGATCCGCGCGGGACACAAGGTGGCCATCTGCGAGCAGATGGAGGAGCCGGGACCGGGGAAGAAGATCGTCCGGCGCGAGGTGATTCGCGTGTTGACCCCCGGGACTGCGACGGGCGCGGGCCTGATTGAGGCCAAGGAGAACAATTTTCTGGCTGCGGTGGCGCGGGGTTCGGCGGCGAGCGCGGCGATGAGCGCCGGGGGACGCACCAGCTCGCGGACGGGAGCGGGAGCGATTGGGTTGGCGTTCGTGGATTTGTCAACGGGTGAATTTCGCGCCACGGAATTCGCGGGGGAAGGGGCGGAGGCGCGGCTGCGCGACGAGCTAGGGATTTTGCGGCCGCGGGAAGTGCTGCTCCCACAACCCGTTTCGTTGTTTCCTGCAGCGACGCCGGCTGCGAGCGAGCTCAATGGGCTGGGAGCCGTCGAGACGCGCCTCGATGACTGGGTATTCGAGACCAATCATGCGACGCGATTGCTCGAGGAGCATTTTCGAGTGGCCGGGCTCGAGGGGTTTGGCTTGAGTGAACACCCGCAGGCGACGGCTGCGGCTGGAGCGCTGGTCCACTATCTGCGTGAGACGTCGGCGATCGGTGCGCGGAAGCCGGAGGACACTGCGGTGGTTCCGTCGATGCGGCCGGCGGGGACGGGGCTCGAGCACTTGGACCGGATCGCGTATTACCAGCAGCAGGACGCCATGATCCTTGACCAGGTGACGGCGCGAAACCTGGAGCTTTTGGAACCATCGAGCGGCGATGACGTGCGGGCGACGTTGCTTGCGGCGATTGACGAAACGGCGACCGGGATGGGAGCCCGGTTGCTGCGAAGCTGGGTCTTGCGGCCGGAGATATCGATAGGGGAGATCGAAGCGCGGCTCGAAGCAGTGGCGGAGTTAAAAGCGCAAACGGTTGCGCGCGAGGAGATTCGGAAGGAGCTTGAGGGGATTCTTGATCTTGAGCGGCTGACGAGCCGCGTGACGTTGGGCGTCGTAACGCCGCGCGATCTGCTGGCGCTGCGGGGGTCGCTCGAAAAGATTCCGCGGGTGCGCGCGCAGGTTGCGACTGGGGAGCGCGCCGAAGAGAGCGCGACGAGCGGCGCCCCCACAACAGTCAGAACTTCGAGGCTTGCGGTATTGCGCGACGAGATGGACGAAATGGCGGATGTGCGCGACTTAATTGCGCGCGGAATTTCAGAGGAGCCGCCGGCGATGGTCAACGAGCCTGGCGTGATCCGCCGTGGCTACCACGCCGAGCTAGATGAACTGCGTGACATCACCAAACAAGGACGACAAATCATTGCGGCCATGGAGGAACGCGAGCGGAAGCGCACCGGGATTGCATCGCTCAAGATCCGCTATAACCAAGTATTCGGCTTCTATATTGAGATCTCGAAGGCCAATCTGCACCTTGCCCCAGCTGATTACGAGCGGAAACAGACCCTGGTGAATGCTGAGAGATTCACGTCGGGCGAGCTGAAGGAATACGAACGCAAGGTGCTATCAGCCGAAGAGCGCGTGCTCGAAATCGAACGGCGACTGTACGGTGAAATTCGCGAGGCAATTGCGCGCGAGGCGGGGCGGCTGAGGCGGACGGCCGCTGCCATCGCGCAGCTCGACGTGCTGGTGAATTTCGCACGCATTGCTGCATCACGAAACTACTCGCGACCGCGATTCACGAGTGGAAAGACGGAGCCGGGGTCGGGTACGAAGCGCGGTTCGCTGCTGATTGCGGGCGGGCGGCATCCGGTGATTGAAAAGCTGCTCGAGGAACGCGGCGAGCGTTTTGTGCCAAACGATTTGTATCTCGACCATGAAACGCAGTTTCTCTTGATCATCACCGGACCCAATATGGGCGGCAAGTCCACGTATTTGCGGCAGGCGGCGCTGATTTCGATCCTGGCGCAGATGGGCTCGTTCGTTCCTGCCGCTGAGGCGAAATTGCCGGTGCTGGATCGCGTCTTTACACGGATCGGTGCGTCGGACAATCTAGCGCGCGGGCGTTCTACATTTCTTGTGGAGATGAGCGAAGTGGCCGCAATTTTGAATACGGCGACATCCGCGAGTCTGGTGCTCCTCGACGAAGTCGGCCGCGGAACTTCGACATTTGACGGGCTTTCGATTGCGTGGGCCGTGGTGGAAGCGCTGCACGCGGGCGCGCGGCCCAAGACGCTTTTTGCCACGCATTATCACGAGCTTACGGAGCTCGAGCAGTTGCTGCCGGGAGTGAAGAACGTACACGTAGCAGTACAGGAAGCCGGCCGCGAAATTGTCTTTTTGCGCCGGGTAGAACCGGGAAGCGCGGATAAGAGTTATGGAATCGAAGTGGCGCGGCTCGCCGGGCTTCCGAATCCGGTAATCCGCCGCGCCCGCGAGATTTTGCGGAGGCATGAGGAGAGCGAAGACAAACTCACCGAACAGCTCTCACCCGGGGCGGTTCCGCCCTCAGCCAAACAGGTCAGTTTTGCCGCGATTGACGAGAAAGTGCTCGAATCGCTGCGCGAAGCGGACGTAAACGCCCTGACGCCGCTCGAGGCATTGAATCTGCTCGCGGCGTTACAGAAGCAGCTGAAATGACGGCTGGCGGGCGGGGGATGCGGGTGCTCGGGATGATGTCGGGAACGTCGGCCGATGGGATCGACGTGGCGCTCGCGCGGATTTCGGGTGCGCCGCCTGCAATTTCGGCGAAGATCGAGGGACATCACCACTGTCGATTTCCAGCGAAGGTACGGGATGCGATTTTGCGCCTTGCGAACGGCGCTTCGACGACCACGGCTGAAATCAGCCAGCTCAACGTTCTGCTCGGAGAAGAATTTGCACGCGCGGCCATTGCTGCGTGCAAACGATGGCGAGTGCCGCTGCGGCAAATTTCGCTGATCGGGTCGCATGGCCAGACGATTTTTCATCAGGGCGTGGCGGCGGGATTTCTCGGCCAGCGCCTTGCTTCGACACTTCAGATTGGCGATCCGAGCATCATCGCGGAGCGAACGGGAGTGGCGACGATTGGGGATTTCCGTCCGGCCGACATGGCGGCAGGAGGACAGGGTGCGCCGCTCGTGCCGTTCGTGGATTATCTCTTGTACCGGGACCCGCGAATCGGGCGCGTGGCGCTGAATATTGGGGGGATTGCAAACCTTACCGTGATTCCTGCGGGTGCTCGGCCTGACCAGGTATTTGCGTTCGACACGGGACCTGGAAACATGATTGTGGACGCGATCGTAGAAGTTATGACGCGGGGCCGCCATCGTTACGATCGCGACGCGCGGATTGCCCTTCGGGGCAAGACCATTCCACCGGTTCTCAATCGGTTGCTGGGAGACGCGTACTTGCGGAAACCGCCGCCGAAGACGGCGGGACGTGAGCAGTTCGGACGCGCATATGCGGAAAAGGTTCTAGCATGGGGCAAGCGTCACCGCGCGACCACCGAAGAACTGGTCCGCACGGCAACTGTATTCACTTCCCTTTCGATCGCTGACGCATTGCGCAGATTTGTTTTGCCGCGCGCACGAGTCGATGAACTTATCGTTGCCGGAGGTGGTGCGCGCAATCCATTGCTCATGGCGCAGCTTGCGGCGGCGCTGCCGGAAATTGAAATTGTGCCAGCCAGCGAGTTTGGAATTCCGGCGGAAGCGAAGGAGGCATTCGCGTTTGCCGTACTCGCGTATGAGGCGTATCACGGCCGCACGAATAATCTGCCCTCTGCCACAGGGGCGCGGCACCCGGCGGTGATGGGCAAACTCGTGCGGGGACGAGCGCGCTAGGATGCGCCCAGCGGCAGTGGCACTCGCCTGTGTGCTGATTAGCGCAGGTTGTTCGTCGAACCGCAGCGCCGAAGAGCCTGGGACTGTCAACTTCCTGATTGAGTCGATGCCGGCGAATCTCGACCCGCGCATCGGCACGGATGCACAGTCGCAGCACCTAGACGGCCTGATTTTCGATTCCCTTCTGGCACACGACGCGCAGATGAACATCGTTGCCGACCTCGCGGAGCGATGGGAGGCGCGCGAGCCTTTGACGTACGTATTCCACCTAAGGCAGGGCGTGAAATTTCACGACGGCCGACCGCTTACCTCCGCGGACGTGAAATTCACGTTTGACTCAATTCTCGACGGAACGGTGAAAACGCCGAAGCGAGGAGCGTTTCGAATGGTCGCGTCGATCGAGGCTCCAGACGATTCGACGATCGTGTTTCACCTGCGCGAACCGTATGCGTCGTTTTTGTGGAACCTGACGAAGCCGGGAGTCGGAATCGTACCGCGAGGCTCAGGACCGGAGATCGCGCAAAAACCGATCGGGACGGGGCCGTTTCAATTTGTAAATGCAATCACGGATCAGGAGATCGCGCTCCAGAGGAATCCCGGATACTTCGGAGATGCGGCTGAGACGGTTGAGGCGCGAGGAAACGTTGAGCGCGCGCGATTCAGAATCGTGCCGGACGCAATTGTACGAGCGCTTGAATTGCGAAAAGGCTCGGCGGATGTCGCAATTAACTCGCTCAGTGCGGATATGGTCGTCACCCTCGCGAAAGAGCGTGGAATCGTTTCCGACGAGCAGCCAGGCACGACGATCGCGTACATCGGATTCAATCTGGAGGATCCGATTCTGGCGCATCGCGAAGTGCGGCAGGCGTTGGCGTATGCAACGGATCGCGCGACTCTGATCAAGTATCTACTGCGCGGGCAGGCGCGAGCCGCGTCCAGTTTGCTACCGCCGAACCATTGGGCGTATGACCCGGACGTGCCGCAATACGATTTCGATCCGGCGCGAGCGGAGCGGTTGCTCGACGCGGCCGGATTCAAGCGCGGAGCGGGTGGCGTGCGGTTTCGCCTCGAATTTAAGACGTCAACTGAGGAATATTCGCGCCTCTTAAGCGAAGCGATCGCGGATGAATGGCAGCGGGTAGGCGTCGCGATTGAGCTGCGGCCGCTTGAATTTGCGACGTTTTATGCGGATTTGCAGCGCGGAAGCTTTCAAGTCTCGGCGCAGCGCTGGGTGGGAGGCAACAACGATCCGGATATTTTCGAGTCGGTTTTCAGTTCGAAGAAGATTCCGCCCAACGGATCAAACCGCGGACATTACCGCAATCCGAAACTCGATGCTCTGCTCGACCAGGCGCGAATGGAAATGGATCGTGAGAAGCGAAAAGCGCTGCTCTGGCAGATTCAAAAGATCGTGGCTGAGGACGAGCCGTATATCAATTTGTGGTATCTAGACAACGTGTGCGTTCATCGCGAGCGCTTGACGGACCTCGTGATTCCGCCTGCCGGTGATTATGATTTCATCGAGGGCGCGAGATTGCGGTGAAATTAATTATTGTGTGCGAATGCGCTGCAGGATGCGGAGAAAATCGGATCGCCGGTTTGGACCAGCGCCTGCGTACGCAAGATGAATGATGGGAGTGTTTTTGCGCGTTGGGTCGGCTACAAATGGGAACGGACTGGTTGTGCCTACCGCCCAGAAGAAATCGGCGTGCAAGCCCTGCGTTTCGACGGGTAAATTGAAATAATGAACTGCATTCTCGCTGATCTGCTCGCGGGACAGGGCCTCGAACACGAAGAACGTCATCCCGGAAAAATCCACCTGCTCCATCGGCGGCATTTCGAGATTTTTAAAATCGCCATAAGCGCGCGGACCGTTGAGCGCCTGTCGGAAGGTGATGCCGCTGGTAAGCTGCTGCGAGTAAAAGTCCGAGAGCGTAGGCGCATAGCTGCAGGAGTACGTAACCTGCAGTTCCGATCGCGAGAATTCACCTCCCGATGGGTCCGGATCGGCGGGCCGGCTCGCGGCGGCAAGCTTGGCCAGCACGTCGTCCATACAGGAATGTGAGGGTGGAAGAAAAAGAAAGAACAGATAATCCGGAAGGCTCATGCCGGTGCCGTAGATCGAGTGCATTTCGGTATCGAGCCAGTAGGCATCGTGGCCGATCAGCGGATTGTCGGACGTTGCGAGCTGCAGCAGCGTGTACTGGTGCTCGTTCGTCAGAAATAAAATCTGATTGAAATGGAACGGCGGAGCATAAGGACCAAGGCCCGGAGGCGGGGCGCTCGGAGCGCCAGTGGGCTTCCAATTAAGGCCGAGATCGATGGAGATGCCATTTTCAAGAAAAAAACGCTGAAGGTCAGCCGGGTGCTGTTCTTGTTGTTGTGGCAGCGGCGCAACCGTGCGAAATGCCGTGCCGAATACGAGCGCCGCAAACATCGTCGTGGCTGCCGCGAGTTGTTTTCCATTCATCATCGCTTCCGCCAGTGTAGGGGGTAACGATAAAGCGCTCAAGGCGAAAGGTAGCGTTTGTTTTCGACGAACGGAGGCAAGTCCATGGGCAGGCGCCTCAAATTCGAGGTGCCCGCCCGATGGATGCTTTGCTGCGAGTGAGATCAGAAGGAGAGCTTGAGCCCGAACTCGATGGTGCGCGGCGCGCCAAGCGAGAACACGCCTGTTCCTACGCCCACACGAACCGATGTGGCATCCGGGCGTGTGGTCCCGTTTACCGACCCCGGGCTGCCGAGGAGGATTCCGGTCAAGACATTGCCCGGAATATCAAAATTGGAAAAATTGAAAAGGTTATAGAAACTAACGCTCGGCTCGATCGCGATTTGCCGGTCCTTCACGTTCACCCTGCCGGTCCAGGCCAAACTCGTATCGAACGTCTTTAACCAAGTGAGCCCTACTTGCCCTTGCGGCGCCAACTGGACTGCTGGCGCCACTGCGCAGGCCGCACCGGCTGACACTCCATTGGGGTTGCTTAGGCACAGCGAATTGCCGACGCCAAGCTGCTGTGGCGTGAAGAGCCCACTACTGACCAGCGCTTGCCCCGCTGGAGTTAGATTACCCGCCACCGTGTTGTTGTAGCTGATTAGGAGATTGTTCAGGCTGCCCGGCGAAACACCGCGCATGAACGAGCCAAACTTCGTGCCCGGAAGCAAATCGCCAACTGTGCCGTCACCCGTAAAGTCGGTGAAATAGATCTCGCCTGGCCCGATCCCAACCGGTGGTACAGCCAGAGCGGTTGCCAATGGGCTGTCAAAATGGAAGATCGAGCCCAAACGGAAATGCAGGGGCAGGTCGGCATAGCCGCCAAATGAAAACTGGTGAGTACGGTCTAGAGCGGAGGGGCCACTAAATCCGAGCGGATTTCGATTGTCGACGGCCGGGTTAACGAAATCCTGATCTGCCGCGGCTGGAGATGTCCCTGCAGACGTGGTGAGCGCAGCTCCGGCATTCGTGAATCGCGACAAAGCGTATGCGAATTGGAAATTCAGATATTTAACCCCTCGGAACGGATCCTTGACGTTGTCAACCAACTTCACATCCATTGCGTTGTAGACCGAACGCCCGATTGGCTCAAGGAATACAGCCGGTCCAAGAGCAGAATTAACTCCTGAAAATGCGCAAGGGATTCCCAGTGCAACGTTGCAGCCGCCCACACCTAGATCCGCAGCCGAATCGAGCCCATTGTTCGCGTAGCTCGAGATTGAGGCGCCAGGAAGGCCAGTAAATGGGTCGACCATCGGCGAATGAAGCGCGCAGTTGATCGAGCCGGGGTCCGTGCCGGTGCCGCATCCGAACTGGCTGTTCGTCAGCGAGATCGCATTGAGTGCCGCTGTCTTGTCGAAGAAGCGGGTATCGCCGCTGTGATTGACGTCAACCCCGATCAGATAGTGGAGATTCACATTGCGAAGATAGTCGACGCTCAAGACCATACCGGGCATCAACTGTCGTTGAATTCCGGCATTCATCTGTATGGAGTAAGGGGTGCGATAGTTTGGCGCGAGTGCTCCGAGAGGAATCGCCGAGCCAGCCGCGATCAAATTGGGAATGTAGTTGGGGTTCGGGGCGCTTGCACCCACCGTTGCGGTGGCGGCTTGATACGCCGTTTGAAAATTGGCTACACAAACCGCGGCCGTGAGCCCCGCGCAGGTGCCTCCACCTGCATCGATCGTTGCGCCGATCAGCGAAGAGCAAATGTCGTTTGCTGTGGCTTGGCTTCCCCCCAGAAAGGTGTTCCCTGCAGGAAACGGAACACCGCTGCCGCTGCCGTTGAAACAGGCTGAGGGATTTGCTAAGAAAGCACCCGTCGCCAACCGCTCGGGGCGGTCGAACTCCGCGTTATTCCAGATGGCGTTCTCATAAAACAAGCCGATGCCGGCGCGAATGACGGTCTTGGAATCTCTTTTCGGGTCCCATGCAACTCCCAGCTGGGGCGCAAAGTTGTGGTTCGGCTGATGAACGCGATTGCCGAAGCCGGGCAGAAGCGCGTTGACGCCGGGCAGCGCTGGCAGATCGCTATCGCTGCGTCCGCTGTCGCGCAGATAGCGTAAACCATAGGTCACCGTCAGATTCGGTTTCACTTTCCAGCTGTCACCGACATAGAGTCCCAGACGGTTATCCGGGGGCGTGCCACTGCAAGGCGCGTTGAATGCGGGAATCTCGGTATCGCACTCATTGCCGTTTCCAAGCGTCACGTTGTCCAGGGGATAGTTGAGCGGGTTGCCGGCGCCGCCGGTCAGCATTCCCGCATTTGCGACCTCCGCGGCATTCGCGATCGGGCTGACGTTCGCAGTAATTTTGCTGAACGAAAAAAGACCGCCGCCGCGGAGACGGTTGTAGGAAACCCCGTACCGAAGGATGTGGGCGCCTAACACCTTGCTGCCGTCATACTTTATTTGGCGGTCGGTTTGAAACGTTTGTTGTGGCGCGAGGAAGTTGGGGCCGGTGAAAAAATTCGATGCGAAAATGTTGATGCTTACCGGGAAATTGGCGAAAGGAAGGTCGGACCCGGCGACGATATCTCGCAGGTTGTTGATGAATTTCAGATATTCGAATCGAAAACTGTGCGTGAACCCACTGGAAGTGAAGTCGGCTCCCACAACGTGCGTTTTCGTGTAGTTCTTGTCCTCGTACGGTTGAAAGCCGATCAGCCCGCCGGCTGCGACGGCGAGACTATCAAAGTAGCTAAAGCGATAGAACATCCGGACGCCCTTCCCGAGGATCCAATCGAGCCGCGCGTCGTAGTCGGTCTCATGAAAGGGTGCGCTGGTGTTGCCCGTAAACGTTGTAAACGGATCCGACGGGACAACGGGAGCAGTTAGGTTCTGATTGATATGCTCGGCGTCGAGGAAGAAAAACAGCTTGTCCTTAATGAATGCGCCGCCGAAATTCCCTCCATCCTGGTTACGGGCGTAGGGCGATTCAAGCGGGGGCGCAGGAGGTGGTGGCGCGGGGAGGGCTGCGGAAAAAGCGCTGCTACGAAAAAGCGCGAAGCCTTCGCCGTGGAAGTCGTTCGTTCCCGACCTCGTCGTGACGTTCACTGCGCCTGACGATGTGAGTTCATTCGAAAGGTCGAGCGACGACTGGCTCACGCTGAATTCTTGAATTGCACTTGCGGGAATGTTTTCTGTCGTTGTGCCGACCGTTTCGTCGCTTACGTCCACGCCATCTACTTCAATTCGCGCGGTGCGGCCAAAGCGTCCGCCGAATGAAATCGAGGAGAAGCCGACTTTGGTGGGATCGAAGTCCGCGCCATCCTGTACTTGCACGCCGGGCTCAAGCTGCGCGAGGTCTAGGAAGTTGCGTCCGTTGACCGGCAGGTTTTCAACCTGATCTTTCGTGAGAACGCCCTGCACGCTGGCTTGCTCCGTGTTTACGGCAACTGCCTGGGCCTCCACTTCCACGACAGTGCTACCCGATCCTACGGGCAACGTGAGATTCGCACCGGCCGTTTCGCCCACTCGTACGACGACGGCTTGCTCGACTGTCTTAAAGCCCTGCGCCTCGGCACGAGCCGAGTAGTTTCCGGGGACAATCGCGCCGGAGGTATAGGCGCCGCTGGAGGACGTGGCGACTTGGAAAGTCTGGCCAGTGTCTTTATTTCGGATGGTGACTTTCGCGGAAGGTATGACCGCGCCGCTCGAATCGAGAATCGTGCCCTGAATGCTGCCGGTGGCAATCGTGCTTTGGCCCATTGCCGCGCTCGTGGTGAAGGCGTGCACGACCATGGCAATTGCCAGCAGAAGTACGAAGGAGTGGACCTTCGCCGTGTGCCTACGAATCATCGTCTAGAACCCCCGTCGCCCGGCCCGAAAGACGGCACGAGCAATGAGCGCTCGAGTGCAAATGAATTGCCAAAATTTGTATCGCCAGCCAGGTGAGAGACCGACCTAAAGTATCGTTAAATACATGCAATTGCAGAGTGCTTTCCCTGGAGCTTAGGCCCATAGCTGATTAGTCTGCGCGGCTATCCGAAAAGCTAAATTTTGCGACGATGATAATTCGGATGTTTTGTCGCGGCAGCCCATTGCCCGGACTCGCTGCTGGGGTTTGATCGCGGCCTCGCGATACGTTCCCGTTACCCAACGGCGAATGTGTTTGTCGTGGGAGTTGCATCGTGAGATTGAGGGCGTACACTGTTGTGCGCCCGCCTAGAGAGCGTTTCGCGATACAGCGTTATAGCCCATGACTCTCAGGGAAGACCTGTATAGCGAATTAAAGTATGTGGATTTAGGTTTCCTATGCGCAGCAACGTATACGTTGTATTGTCGCTGGTCCCATCCCCCCTCGGACCACGGGGGGAGAAAGAGTCTTGAGAATGAAGCTGAACATTAGGCGACCTTGCCCGCATTGCAGTAGCACTGAGGTTTTTCGCTCGCACCGCCGGGGCCCATTCGAGAAGTATCTTTTCAGCATAATTGGGATGCGTCCTTATCGGTGCATCAAATGCGACTCCCGATTCTATGGGTTCGGGCCGGCCACTGAACAAGCTGCGGATGCACACCTTAAGACCGCGTAACCTACAAAGATGTGAAGTAAGAAAAGGTTATCGCACGCCAGAGATCGAGCGTTATTGGAGAGCCGCGTGAATCTCTGATTCCGGAATTGCACCTTCCCGAATAATCGACCACTCGTTGCCGTTGACCCGAACGATTGTCGAAGCGAGAATTGCGCCGGTATCACCGGAATCGAGAATCAGCGGTAAACGATCCCCCAGTTGTTTCACGATTTGTCCCGCGTTGGTGCACGAAGGAAATCCGGAGAGGTTTGCACTGGTGCCGGTGATAGGTCCACGAACAGCTTCGATCAATGCCGATGCGATTCGCGAATTCGGCCAGCGCAACGCAACTCGCCCTGTGTTTCCTGTAACCTTTAACGGCAGCCGGTGCGTCGCCTCGACCACCAGCGTCAGAGCGCCAGGCCAGAATTTGTGCGCGAGGGCGAGGAACGAATCGGGCAAGTCGCGCGCGAGGGTTACGGCCTGTTCGATTGAGTTCACCAGAATTGGCAAAGCTTTGTTCTCGGCGCGGCCTTTTACTCGGAAAACGTGTTCAATCGATGAAAGATTGAAGGGATCGGCAGAAAGAGCGTAGAAAGTGTCCGTCGGCAAGCCAACGACACGGCCCCGGCGGATGAAATCGGCCGCATAATTCACCACGCTCGACTCGGGCGCATCCGGCGAAATTTTCAGGACTTCAACGGGCAAATTGTTCGCTCACGGCGGGTTACGCCCCGGTTCTAGATGATTCGGAACGTACCATAGCCAACGCGCGCGGCGCAAGGCGTCACCGAACGGGTTAGAGTCGACGCCTCGCGTTTACGACCGGGGTTGCGTTTGCTAGGCTTGCGGCATGGTGCGCCGTCCTCCAACGGGATCGGAACACGACGATCTAATTACCAGCCGCGATAACCGCTGGCTGAAGAAGTTTCGTGCAGCATTGCGTGGCACTGGTCCCGTAGAGGGTGAGCCGATTGGCGTCGAGGGACCAAAGCTTGTGGAGGACGCCCTGAAATCGGGAATTGAGGCTGACGCGCTCCTAGTGAGTGAGTCTGCCGAAGCTGGACTCGAGCCGATTTTGAACGCTGCGAGCGCTAGCGAAGCTGGCGTACCGCGCTCGCGGATTCTGCGCACCACGGACAAATTATTTGCAAGCGTGGCTGGAACGGAGGCGCCTCAGGGTATTGCCGCTCTGTTCAGTGCGCCCATGTGGACATTCGAAGATGTCTTGCGAGGCGCGGCTGATGAGAACGGCGCACTTGGAGGCGATATCCCACTCGTTGTCGTCGTGGCAGGCGTGCAGGACCCAGGGAACGTCGGCACAATCGTACGATCCGCCGAGGCTTTTGGAGCCACTGGAGCGATCGCGACGCGCGGTACAGCGGATCCCTGGTCGCCCAAGGCTTTACGTGCTTCGGCCGGATCGGCGCTACGCTTGCCGGTACTTCGAGGGATTGCAATCCCGGTCTTGCTCGCACAGCTGAAAATGGCGCGGGTGAAAATCATCGCAGCAACCGGCCGCGCTGGCGGTGAGCTTTCAGTTGGAACATCAACTTCCGCCACTTCCGACGATGCCGTTCTTCGCGAGCCCGTGGCGATCTTTATCGGCAGTGAAGGCACGGGGCTCCCGAACGAAGTTCTAAGTGCAGCCGATGGCACGATTTCGATCCCGATGCGCTCCTCAGTCGAGTCACTCAATGCGGGCGTGGCTGGCTCCATCGCGTTATTTGAAGCCGCCCGCCAGCGCCACGGCACAACGTGACTTTCAATTGTAACTTTGTACTGTACGGTGATGGCGCTGCTTATATACGCCCGCGGCGTTTCGTACGCCCGTCGCTTCATGCTAGCCTAATTTGTTAACGCTAGGAGCTGTTGACTCGCTGTATCGAAAGGCGCGCTGTGGGACTGTTTAGGGCAATCGAGCCGCAGGATGAACCTCTCGCGGGCAGGCCGCTGGCCGACCGCATGCGCCCGCAGACGCTCGACGAATTCATCGGACAAGAGGACTTGCTTGGCCCCGGAAAACCGCTTCGCATCCAAATCGAACGCGACGACTTGAGCTCGATGCTCTTCTGGGGTCCGCCGGGATGCGGGAAGACGACTCTCGCACGAATCATCGCCCGCCGCACGAAATCCGAATATGTCCCCTTCAGTGCGGTTCTGGCAGGCATCAAGGAAATCAAAGAAGTGATGGCCAAAGCCGAAGGCGTCCGCCGCTATGGCCGGCGCACGATCGTCTTCGTGGACGAAATGCACCGCTTCAACCGCGCGCAACAGGACGCATTCCTGCCGCACGTTGAAGCGGGCAACATCCTTTTGATCGGCGCGACCACTGAGAATCCTTCCTTCGAAGTAATTGCGCCGCTGCTTTCGCGCATGAAGGTGTACATCCTGAAGGCGCTGTCGGCGGACCAGGTTGTCATGCTTCTACGGCGCGCGCTTGAAGATTCCACGCGCGGCATTGGCGGCGAAAATATCGTGATCAGCGACGAAATTATTGAGCGCATTGCGATTCTTGCGAATGGCGATGCGCGCTCGGCTTACAACACCCTCGAAGCGTTGGTTTTTGGCACCGCGCCCGACATGGACGGCCGTCGCATGATATCGCAGGAAGTTCTCGAAGAGGTGCTACAGAAGAAGCTTCTGCCGTACGATAAATCAGGCGAAGAGCACTTCAATCTCATCTCTGCACTGCACAAGTCCGTGCGTAACTCCGATCCCGACGCGGCTCTTTATTGGCTCGCGCGCATGCTCGAATCGGGCGAGGATCCGCTGTATCTTGCGCGCCGGATGGTGCGGATGGCCAGTGAAGACGTAGGTCTCGCCGAACCGAACGCGCTTGCCGTGACGCTCGCAGCAAAGGATGCATTCGATTTTCTGGGGCCGCCCGAAGGAAATCTTGCGCTGGCACAGGCGGCGGTGTATTTGTCGCTCGCGCCGAAATCGAATGCAGTCTACAAAGCTTACGGCGAGGTTGAGCAAGATTTGAAGAACACGATTGCGGAACCTGTTCCCCTGCATCTAAGAAACGCAGTGACAGGGTTGATGAGCAACGTGGGCTATGGCAAGGGCTATCAGTACGCGCATAACGCGGAGGAGAAAGTCACCGATATGACGTGTTTGCCGGAGAGTCTTATTGGCCGCACATATTACACGCCGACCGATCAGGGCTTCGAAGCTCGCATTCGGCAGCGTCTTGAAGAAATCCGGCGAATTCAGAAAAAATCTGCCGGACAAAAGTGAGAATCTTCCAAAACATGCGGCTTCCCTCTTCTGTTCTCATGGCTCTTCTGATCGGGGCCGTACTTTTTCCCAACTCGACAGTTGCACAAGAGAAACCTAAATTCGTCATTGAAGAAGATTGTTCGCATTTTTCAGTCGCGCCCGACAACAAGATCGTTTTCGTCGTGCAGCGCCAGAAGCGGATGAAGAAAATCGTGATCCAGCGCGACGATATCTGGGTGGCCTCGCCAAGCGGAGGCAAACGCAGAATCGTCGAAGGCGAAAAATTCATGCCGGCGCCCCCTCCGCTGAGTTTCCAGGTGGATTCGATCTCGTGGTCGCCCGACAGTCGCCTCCTCGTGGCGGACATCACGTTTCAGAAACCGGCCACCGACGACGAGTCTTCACCGACCACGGCAAAGGGAATTGCACTGTTCGACGAGAATGGCGGTGAAATTAAGGTAGCTGGATCGAAGACCCGGTTCATTGAAGACGCGGGCAATGCGACATGGCTGGCCGACGGCCAGACAATCGTTTATGTGACGGGCGGTGGGCCATTTCAGATCATTCGGATGAAGCCGTCACAGGGTAAGGCCGTCACTCTTTTCGAAGGACACACGTTCGACGGCATCACATGGGACGCCAAACACAACCAGGCTTACGCTATCGGTAGAAATCTCAGTATTTCGGGCAGAGACGTCCTGGTGCAGCTCGACTTGCTCAACGAGGGAGTGCGGGAACTTACCCGTGTCCCCGAGTTTCAAGGCAAGCTAACGATCGCGCCTTCCGGTAATCGCGTTGGATACTTCGTCGATGCCGATACGATTGAGGTGCGCGAACTGGCTCGTCCTAATCAACCGCTGAAAACGAGAGCTGGATTCGGACGCTTTCAATTCGGCCTCGACGAAAAGCGCGTGCTCTTGAAGCGCGGTCCCGACGAAAAGTCGGGTACCCTCGTGTGGGTCGGTCTCACGGATGGCAGTTTCCGCCCAATTCTTCATGATCAGCTGGTAAGCGCATTTCAAATCGCGCCCGACGGGCAGTCCATCATTATCGCCGAGCCCGGAAAGCACATTTTGAAGGGCTATTCTTTGCAGTAGGCTAAAGCTCGCCGCCGGCTCGTATGCTCTTTGAGAATGCAAGAATCCTCGATCACAAATAACCCGGCTTGGCGCGCGTTCTGTGCCGCCGAGGCATGAAACACGCCTTCCTGCATCCAAACCGCACGCGCTCCGACGCGAATCGCAGATTCCACGATGCCCGGTACATATTCTGAACGGCGGAAAATATCGACGATATCAATGGGCTCTCGTACGTCTTCCAGGCGCATGTAACTTTTCTCGCCCAACACTTCGGTTTCGTTTGGGTTCACCGGGATGATTTTGTATCCGGCCGATTGCATGTATTCGGCCACGCCGTAGCTCGGACGCATTCGGCGGCTCGAAAGCCCGACAACGGCAATCGTTTTGCTGGTTTTGAAAA
>Ga0307472_100000078_pt1 | contig 27156 bp, 25 predicted proteins | sample atmos_gasesAM5C__2_FD_204582 | JGI IMG/M metagenome (GOLD analysis project Ga0307472, IMG submission 204582) | Hardwood forest soil microbial communities from Morgan-Monroe State Forest, Indiana, United States - atmos_gasesAM5C_05 | ecosystem: Environmental > Terrestrial > Soil > Temperate...
TTGCCGTGGCCGTGATCGTTGCGGGCGTGCTCGTGGCACATCCAGAAAAGATGCAGCTCTTTCCGGCGATTGTCGGCATTCCCCTTGTTTTCGGCGTGATGATGATTATTCCCATCGGTGGCGCGGACATGCCGACGGTGATTTCGCTTTTGAATTCCTACGCGGGCCTTTCCGCGGCGGCAATGGGCTTCGTGCTGCAGAGCAAGCTACTGATTATTGCGGGCGCGCTCGACGGAGCCTCCGGCTTCATTCTTTCCGTCAACATGTCCAAAGCGATGAACCGCTCGTTTACCAACGTGCTGTTTGGCGCGTTCGGGCAAGAGCAAGCCGGCACGGCGGCCGGAGTGAAAGAAGCGCGGCCAGTGCGCAGCGCGAGTCCGGAAGAAGCCGCCGCGATTCTTGCTGCGGCGAACAAAGTTGTAATTGTTCCCGGATACGGCATGGCCGTGGCGCAGGCGCAGCATAAGGTCCGCGAACTCTTCGATGGACTCACCAAGCGCGGCATTGACATAAAATTCGGCATTCATCCTGTGGCGGGCCGCATGCCCGGCCACATGAACGTGCTGCTGGCCGAAGCGGACATTCCGTACGACAAACTCCTGGACATGGACGAAATCAACGGCGAATTCTCGCAGACGGATGTTGCGCTGATTATTGGCGCGAACGACGTAACCAATCCCGCGGCGCGCACGGACAGCTCCAGCCCCATTTTTGGAATGCCGATTCTTGACGTGGACAAGGCGCGCACCGTGATGGTCATCAAGCGCAGCATGGGTGCGGGATTCGCGGGCATCGAGAATCCCCTGTATTACATGGACAAAACGCTGATGCTTTTCGGCGACGCCAAGAATTTTGTTGGAGCCATTGTTCGCGAGCTGGCAGGCGGGCATGAATAGGATTTTGCCTACGAGCTTCGGTTGCAGGCGCAGGTAGGAAAAGCGGCAGCAGGGCTGCCGCACTACAAAATGACCTAGGCTGTGGGGCAAGCAGAGCGTTGGAGCACAAGCTCACTTTGCGTCGTGGAAGATGATGCCCAACGTGTAGCGCGTGCCGCGATGGACGCGGCTTACGCCATGTTTCATGTTCACGCGGTAGTAGCCGCGAGTGCCACGAACAGGGCGGTGCCGCGTGGTGAAAATGATGGCCTGGCCCTGGTCGGCGTGGACCACTTCGGCTTTGGATTGAGCGCGAGGCTGCTGCTCGACCAACAAGAACTCCCCGCCATCCCAATCGCGGCCTTGCTGGCCTAAGAGAAAAACCATCTGGAGCGGGAAGGCGACTTCGCCGTAAATATCCTGGTGCAGGCAGTTGTACCCGCCTGCTTCATAGAGAAGTAGCAGAGGCGTGGGCTTGGTTTGCCCGGCTTTGTGGCAGATTTTTAGGAAGGCCGCGTGTTCGGCGGGAAAGTGTGGACTTTTTTCGCCGAGGTTTTCAGCCCACTCATTCGCTAGGCTGGCAAGATGCGGGTAAGCGGCAGTTCGCAACGAGGCGACAATTTCAGGGAGCGGATTGTCAAAGTATTTGTAATCGCCCACGCCGAAGCGGTAGCGCTCCATGATGATGCGGCTTCGGAAACGGGTTTCGTCGGCATAGATTGCCGCTAAGGACGCACATTCTTCATTCAAAAGGATTTGCGCTGTCACCGCATAGCCGCGCTGCGAAAGGGAGTCGGCTGCGGCTTGCCAATCCAACGTGTCGATGCGCTCCGTGATGGATTGCGGCTCCGATGATTCTTGAGCGGCTTTTGGCATAACGGCCTCAGCGGTCACAAAGATAAATCACGTCAAATGGAAAGTTTAGGTGAAGCGAAGTTGTTAATCTATCCGAATACTGCGGCCAAATTCGGTGCTATAGTGGGAGCCTACAGCCAGAACCCCGAGCGCTCCTGAGGAGGTTCGCATGAGTTCTAACCATACGCTTCGCAACGATTCCCGTAGAGCGTTTTTGAAATTCTCTGTCGCTGCTGCCGCCGCGTCCGGCTTTCGCATTTTGAATGAACCGATGCTCGCCGCCGCAGCCGTCGACCGCGATATGCAGCACTTTCCTCCGGGCTCCGTGGTCATCAATGCGAACGAAAACCCGCTAGGGCCTTGCGACCTGGCCAGAAAAGCGCTCAGCGACATCATCCCGGACGGCGGGCGCTATTGCTGGTGGCTCAAGGAAGAACTCACGAAATCCTTCGCGGAGTCGGTCGGGGTAAAGCCGGAAAACGTTGCGATTTTTCCAGGTTCGAGCGAGCCGCTGCATTTTTCCGTGATGGCGTTTACCTCACCGAAGCGCAGCTATGTCACAGCCGACCCAGGTTATGAATCCGGAATGCATTCCTCCAAATTCTCAGGCGCGCGGGTGGTCACGGTTCCGCTGACGAAAACCTACGCGCACGACATACCCGCCATGTTGGCCGCCGCGCCCGACGCCGGGCTTTTCTATGTCTGCACGCCGAACAATCCTACTGGCACGCTCACGCCGCACTCCGCCATTGAAGAATTGCTGGCCAAGAAACCAGCGGGGTCGATCGTGCTTGTGGATGAAGCCTATATCCATTTTGCCGACCTGAACGCCACGGCCATCGGCCTGGTCAAAGCGGGTCAGGACCTTGTCGTGCTGCGTACCTTTTCGAAGATTTACGGCATGGCCGGTATTCGCTGCGGCGCGGCGATCGCGCGCCCCGATTTGATCCAGAAATTAGTCCCCCAAGGCGGCGGAAGCGCTATGCCTATTACGGCGCTTGTCGCTGCGTCGGCCAGCCTGAGGCACGAGCACCTGGTACCGGAGCGCAAGCAAATCAACACGACGATTCGTGAGAAGACCTTTGACTGGTTGAGGAGCCAGGGCTATTCCTTCACGCCATCCCAGGCAAACTTTTTTATGTTGGATGCCAAACGCCCCGCGAAGCAGGTGATCGACGCGATGGCGGCACAAAAGGTGTTCATCGGCCGCATCTGGCCTGTTTGGCCTACGCATCTGCGAATCACAGTTGGCACGCAGGCAGACATGGATGCGTTCCAGTCCGCTTTCGCCGCCGTCATGAAGAATTCTACCAGCGTCAGTTACACACTCCCGACAAGTGCAGCCGGTTCGCATCGCGATGGCATCCTTGCCGACGGCACAATGCTGCCGCACATTTCTTCCTGAGCTGGCGGCTAATTCTTATCGCAACCTTCCTTATCAAGTGCTAGATCAATGTTGAAGAATCGTTCTGTGCCCGCGGACATCCTATTGCCACATGTTGTCTACAAGAGTGTACCGGAGGCAATCGCCTGGCTAACCAGAGTATTTGGGTTCCGCGAGCGCTACCGCTACGGCGAACCTAACGGCGCACAAATGTATCTCGGCAAAGCCTACATCATGGTACGAGGAGTACGCCAAGGCGAGGCGACGCCCGCGCAAATTGGTGCCGGAACACAGTCCCTCACCGTGTTTGTTGAAGACGTGGACGAGCACTATCGGCATGCGAAATCAGAGGGCGCCAAAATTGTCGAGGATCTCCACGAGACCGAGTATGGCGAGAGGCAATACGGCGTCGAGGACCTGGACGGACATCACTGGCTCTTTTCGAAACACACCCGTGACGTAAGCCCTGACCAATGGGGAGCGACAATCGCCAAGCAGTAAAGCCAACGCCCGGTTTTAGATGTGGGCTTCGGTCGCGTGCCCATTCGTCGATGTCTGAGGCACATTGGCGTGAAATTGCTCCGCTTCGGTTGAACCGGCGAGCGCTGTTGTGGACGAATTCCCGCCGGAAACGACCTGGGCGATTTCGTCGAAATAGCCGGTGCCGACAAATTTCTGGTGTGTTACTGCGCGGTAGCCGAGTTCCTGCGACGCAAACTCTTCCTGTTGGAGCTTAGAATAGGCAGTCATGCCCGACTGTGCATAACCGCGCGCGAGGTGGAACATTGACATATTCAATGCGTGGAAGCCCGCGAGCGTCACGAACTGGAATTTATAGCCCATCTTGCCCAGCTCTTGCTGGAAATTCGCGATGGTCACGTCGTCGAGCTTTTTCTTCCAATTAAACGACGGCGAACAGTTGTAAGCTAGCAACTTGCCGGGGAACTTCGCGTGAATGACGTCGGCGAACTTCTTCGCTTCGGCGAGGTCCGGAGTCGAGGTCTCGCACCAAATCATGTCGGCATAAGGCGCATAAGCAAGCCCACGGGCGATGGCTGCGTCAATTCCGCCACGGAATTGATAGAAGCCTTCGGGCGTGCGCTCGCCGTAAATAAATTCGCGGTCGCGGGGGTCAGCGTCGGAAAGCAGCAGCCCCGCTGAATTCGCATCCGTGCGGGCGATGAGAATTGTCGGTACGCCACAGACGTCGGCTGCCAAGCGCGCGGCGATAAGTTTCTCCACGAATTCGCGCGTAGGTACGACGACTTTGCCGCCCAGGTGCCCGCACTTCTTTGCCGACGAGAGCTGATCCTCGAAGTGTACTGCCGCGGCGCCTGCCTCGATCATCGCTTTCATGAGTTCGTAAGCGTTGAGCGAGCCGCCAAAGCCGGCTTCCGCGTCAGCCACGATCGGAGCGAACCAGTACGTTCCGGATTTCTTGTCTTCTGCGGATTCAATCTGGTCCGCGCGCGCGAGAGCGCGATTGATGCGCTTGACCAGGTTCGGTGCAGAGTCGCAGGGATAGAGCGACTGGTCGGGATAAACGTCTCCGGCGGTGTTATTGTCTGCCGCCACTTGCCAGCCGCTGCCGTAAATCGCCTTCAACCCGGCTTGCACCATTTCAATGGCCTGATTGCCGGTAATGGCGCCCAGCGCCGGAACATACGGCTCCGAGTGCATCAAATTCCACAGCCGCTCCGCGCCAAGCCGCGCCAGCGTGTACTCAATCTGAATCGAGCCACGGAGGCGGAGCACATCCGAATTGGAATACGGCCGCGTGATACCGAACCAGCGCGGATCACTACTCCAATGATGGATGGACGGATGTGTTTTCCCGTTTCCGTTGGTCCCATGGCCATTAGTCCCATTCATTTTGCCGTTGGCTCCGTTGCTTCTGTTTGCTGTCATTTCACTGCTCCCTGCTTTTAAATTTCCTCAGACGGCCTGACACCCTGCGGAACTCAATGAATTCCCGACGAACTCCAAAAACTACCGTGGATCGAATTCTTCTCGCCGAATCATCTCTTCGCTGATTCCGCGCGCCTCGCGCAGTGTCGCTGCGGTCTGCGGATCATCGCTCTTCCTTTCGCGGAGCAGCCGGTCCAGCTCCTCGTCGAAGAGCCGAGTGATTAGTTGCTGCGTGTGCGGCACGGCCACGCCGTTGTCATCGAGGATTTCGACCTGTCGCGCATGCCGCATACGCTGCGCGATCATCAGGCGGTATATCCGGTCGGTGGCCAGGTCTTCCATATACCCATCAAGCAGGCTCGCACCTTTGCCATTCAACACGCCGTTGCGGTAGCGAATCACAGTCCGAATCGCAGCACTTGTCCCCGCCAGCGTGCACATGCCCACTCCCGTCGGTGACGGCCGTAAATCGGGATGCCCATTGGCGTTCGCTGGCCGTGCCTGCAACTGGTTTGGAACTGGGAACTGGCTCACTGCGATTTCGTTCTGGTCGGGATGGCCGGTCCATGCACCGTCCATCAGCGAATTAGCCTCGTTCTTTTTGTCCTCGGCCAGCACTTTCAGAGCGCGCGCGTTCAGCTCCGCGTCTTCGCGGCTCGGGTAAAGTGCGGTCATGCCGCCAATCGCGAGCATCCCGTGCTTGTGGCAAATTTCCGGAATCAAATTGCGAAGGTTCTGAAAAAAAGATACGTTGTGCGGGATCGTGTTGCGGTCCGGCAACACCCACTCCGGATTCTCCAGATTGAAGTGGATCAAGCTGGCCATGTAGTCCCAGCGGCCCAGATTCAAGCCGACAATGTGGTCGCGCAGGTTCCACGCGAACTCCTCCATTTGAAACGCGAGCGGATGCGACTCGACCAACGCCATGCACTTGATGGCGTCTTTCGGCAGACCTTTCATCCGCGCAATCATTTGGAAAAGGTCGCGCCACCAAAGCGCCTCGTCGGCCGATTCTGATTTCGGAATGTAAATGCACAGTGGATGCTTGAGCGCATTGAAATCCACTTGGTACGCGACCATTGCCACGTCAAAGAGCGAAGCGGGCAACAGTTCGCCCGGCAAAATACCTGCCTGGTGAAGGTGCAAGCCGCGTGGCCGCGTGAAAATCACCGTCGTGCTGGGTTTGATGCCAACCGTCTTGCTGCGCTTCCGGTCAAAATACGTAAGGCGTCCCGCCAGGGCTTCCAAAGTATTCTTGATGCCCATAGCGTTGTGTTCCCAGGTGTTGGCTGTCGAATCTTCCAGGTCCAGCATCACGCCAGGAGCATCGGAATTGAGCATCTTCACCACAAGTTCCGCTTCATCCGCTGGACCGGTCATTTGATTGCGTTGGTCCGCACACCAGGCGGGAAGCTCAATGCGCCAAGAGCTCATCGTCGCCACGGACGGCGGCAAATACGAAGGAACCTTTCCGGCATGTGCTTCGGCAAGCGCGTTTTCGCGACGCGCCAGGAGCGCTCTCTGGCGCAGCGTTAGCGCGGCGTGCAGCGGTCCGAGGAAATCCAGAAATCCTTCCGGCAGATCGCGCTCCGGGGCAGAATCCTTCGGAGCAGTGTTTATGGGAACGACGCGGTTCGAGAAGGGGAGGGGCATCAACGCCGGATTCAGTTTGGTAGCGGTTGCCATGATGCTCGTCAGTCCTTTCTACTGCGAATTCGGACCCGGACCGGTTGGCGGATTAGGAAGGCAATTCGGTGTCCAGAAGCCCCGGAATCTCCGCATCTAAGCCTCCCGTCTTCAACAAGATAGGAGGTATTCAAAAACTGTATCCCGAAACTGTGGAAAAATTGGGGCAAAGAGTTGAGAAATTTGCACAACCTTGCCAGATGATTTCCCGCCCCGAATCGCTTGTTCAATAGGCTGAACATTTGTTCAACCTCCTGTTCCGCTTCTACTCTGTGGAACACGCCCTCGCGCGAGATGTTGTTCAATATCCTGAACAAATATTCTATACTGCGAACTACCAAGGATTCGTCAGGAGTTTCCATGCCCGTCTCAGATGCCAGCCCTGCTACTGCTGTCGAGCGCGCCCTCAATATTCTCGAAGCCGCCGCGCACCGCCGCGACGGCCTGACCAACTCGGAAATCAGCCGTAAGCTGGGCATCCCCAAGAGTTCCGCGAGCTACATTCTGCGAACTCTGGAGCGCCGCGGCTACCTCCGGCGCGACGAGGAAAGCGGCCGGTACCGCCTTGGGCTGAAAATTCTGAGCCTGGGTGGCGACGCGCAGGCCAATCTCGACATTGCCGACGTCGCACTCCCCTTCATGCGCGCGCTGGAGGAGAAGATTCAGATGACAGTGCACCTGGCGGTGTTGGATCAGGGCGAAGCCGTTTACATCGAAAAAGTGGAAGCTCCCGGATTTTTCAAGGTGAACACTTGGGTGGGCCGGCGCATGTTCTTGCATTCTACGAGCGTAGGCAAATGCCTTCTCGCATGGCTCCCAAAACAGGAAGTGGAGGCGCTCGTGAAACAGCAGGGCCTGAAGAAGCGCACGCCAAAAACGATAACCACAATGACTCGCTTGCTTGCTGATTTGGAGCGCGTCAAGGACGAGGGCTACGCGGTGGACGATGAAGAGAATAGCCTGGGGGCGAGATGCCTGGGCGCGCCGGTTTTTGACGTCACAGGAAATGTAACAGCGGCGCTTGGGGCCAGCGGCACGCTGACCCAAGTGGATGAAGCCAGCATGCCGCGACTCGCCGAGGCCGTGAAGGAAACCGCGCGGCGCATTACGCGCCAACTACACCGCGCGGGCGCTGCAGGCGCTGCGTGATCCGCCGCCACCCATGTCACGCGGAATAATTCTTTAACTCTTAAACCTTCTTTTTCTCGTCGCCCGCGACGACCAGGTTGTTCTTCACGGAAAAAACGTTTGGAACCTGGTTGGCGCGCAAATTCGCGAGATTCTTGTCCATTTCACTGTCGACCACGCCTTCCAGCGTGACGTTGCCGTTTTGCACGATGATGTGAATTGACGGGATCGCTTGAATGGCGTATCGGTTCAGGCCAGCTTCGCCATAGATCGCGCGAAACACAGAGCGGCGCAATTGATCATCCATCGGCGACAGCGGAAGAACCTCAATTTCATTCTTCACCGAAGCCACGCCCTCAATTCTTTTCACTGCGCCTTCCGCATCGGACTTCAGCGTCGGGCGGGTTACCTGGCCCATCAGCGTGACCTTATCGCCGTCCACGCGAAACGCCAGGTTGTCGAACACCGAATACCAGGGCAGCATCACCAATTGGTGGCGCACTTCGTTGGCGAGCTTCGTCCGGTATTTCTCCTCGCTGCGCTGGCGCTGGCCTTCCTGTGGCAATCCGGCAGCATTGGTTACGCTTGTGCCTAGAGCGGTCAACATGACCGCGGCAAACAGGGCCCGAATTTCCTTTCGCATAACTTCCTCCTCGACGAACTCCCTCGAAGTTTCTTAGGTCCCTACTGAGTTAGATTCAGGGTGAAGCCCAAATAGGTGCACGAAAGGAAGAAAGAAATGGATGCTAACATGGTGCTTGAAATAGAAACTTTTTCGCGAGAGCGGTGTTGCGCGAAACAGTCGCAGTAGTAGCAGGAGCGCAATCGGAATGCTGGTGATCGCACATCGCGGAGCCTCAGGGCATGCGCCGGAGAACACGCTTGCGGCGTTTCGCAAGGCCGTGGGGCTAGGCGCGACGTTTATTGAAACTGACCTGCAGCTCTCTCGCGACGCCCACTTCGTGGCCATTCACGACGGCACCGTAAATCGCACCACTAACGGGCGCGGTTCTGTGCACGATCTGACGCTTGCGGAATTACGGCAACTGGACGCAGGCTCGTGGTTCGGCAGCGAATTTGCCGGCGAGCGCATTCCCACACTCGAAGAAATCCTGCAATTCTCCAAGAAAAACGACGTCGTGTTTTACCTGGAAATGAAGCCGAGCGGTTCCTGGGGGGGCGAACACGCAGTGATTGCCGCTCTGCGCGAATCGGGAGAAATCCCACGTGCGGTGGTCATTTCGTTTGATGCGTCGATGGTCCTGAATGTGCACAAAATCGAGCCCACAGTGATGACGGGATTACTCTACGACGGGCAACTGGCAAACCCAGTGGACAAAGCTGTTGAAATTGGCGCGAGGCAGTTGGCGGTGCGCGGAGACTTGGTCACGCCCGCGCTTTTGGAACAGGCGCGAAAGAAGGATTTGCAGGTTGTTTGCTGGACCATCAATCAGCCCGCGCACATGCGGCTGCTGATTGAAGCAGGCATTCATGGAATCATGAGCGACTATCCCGACCGCCTGGTCGCCGCGCTCAAAAAAGAAGAAAAAGTCACCTCCTGATTTTCCTACGCTTCGCATCAAGCAAAGGAATCGTTATTGCTTGTCCGTAGGCGTCAGTTTGAGGACCGTTTGTTGCTCATCTCCAGCGCGAACTTGTTCATAAAGCTGACGGAGAGCCGGATAACTATTCGCCGGCACATAATATGCCGTCATCTTGAACATGCGCTTGAGTTCTACAAAGTTCCCTTGGTTAGAGGCTGACGATTCGTAGACTGTGGTGCCCCTCTCGATTCTGGTTGTAGCTGGCAGCGACTCGATCTGCATGCCTGCCGGCAGCTCGAGCTTTACTTCCTCATAAGATTCTGTCGGATAGTCAAAGTACACGGGATTCACGCGGCGCGTCGAAGAGAACGGATGCTGGCCGCTCGAATGAAAAATCGCGACGGGCATCATCAACCTTTGCCCGGCCCGGCTTGCGAAACTGGGGACCTGAATCTCAAACTGCGCTTTCAGCGGTGTTCCCGAGACCGTCCAGCCTTCCGAAGAGAGCAGCTTCGCGCTCCCGCCCTGTGCCAGCAGATGCTGTACTTCGTCCTCCAATTCTTTCCGCCGCTCAGCCTCATCCTGATCGATAGCCTTCAATCGGCGGCGCAGGGCTTCCTGGCCTTCGTAACTGACCGAGAGTTTGCCGTCCAGATTTCCTTCGGCATCCAAGTGGAATTCTGCTGTCCGGCGCGTCACGGCATCTTTGCTCTCCGGCAAAGGAGTCGTCTCCAAATTGGTTGCAAATGGGTCCACACGGATTCCACCCGCGTCGGTTTCCTCCCAGGGAAGAAACTGATCCGGACAGTACATCGTAGCCGGGTCAAGGAACCTCGGTTTCGAGCCGATAATCACCTCAGCCACAAGGGAATTGAGCTGATAAGGATCCGGCCGTTCCATTATGAAAAAGGCGCGGTTTCGAGCCGCCAGCCGCACGGGGTACGCCTTAAATTCGGCGGCACGAGCCAGAGCGATGAAAACCAGATTGATTTCGTTGGCGAAAGCATACCCGTGATTCAGAACGTCCGCCGCACTCTTGTTTTCTTTCAGGCTCTCTTGCTTTCGTTCTTTTTTGGTTTTCTCGGGTTCATAGCTGAGGGCACGGATTTGTTGAACTCGCGCATAAATCTTTTGAAGTTTTGTTTCCTGATTGTCTCCCGTCTGAAAAAGGCGCTCCGCTTCCTTCTGCACGTCCTTCGGTTTTCCGATGAATTTTTCGTAATACTCCGATTCCCGGCGTGCCAGTGACAGCCAGAAGTACTTTACGTCACCGCTATACATGCCCACAGTGTAAAAAACATCCGCGCGGATTTTCAGGGTCTCTTCTGGAGGGGAGTATTCTTCTTTTTGAAATGCAGGAACGTAGTTAACTTCGAGTTCCTGCGTGCCGTCCGCCAATGTGTTTTTGGTGGTATCTTTCGGCAAACCGAGGCTGTAGGTTGCGGTACGCGCGCCTTTGACGGGATGCAGGCTAAAGCGGCCATGGCGCAAAGCGATGTCTTGTTGAATTTCCCATTCCGCCGCTGGGTAGGCGAAGGCTTCAGTGATCAGATACCGGCCGGGATTTCTGATTACGTCGGGAATGTCCGAGTGCCAGTGCAAGCGGTAGGAATATTCAATGACGCTGCCAACCTCGATGTTGGGAAGGGTGAAAGTCTTGGCGTTGTACAGGAACTTTTTGACCTTTATGACTTCCTTGTCGTAGATGGCGCCATTAAAGTCCTCCGCTTTGCCTGAAGGTGACGTGACTCGGGCGCGAATCTCCTCCACCTTAGTGAATTTTTCGACGTAACGGATTTCGATGTCGGCGAACTTCTTGCCTTCCTCGCGAAAAATCTTGATGCGTTTGTAGAGCATCTCCGTGGATTTGGTGTTGTCAGTCCGTACCTCGTACTCGAGGATCATGGCGGGGGAGCCGGGGTCAAAGGCATTGTCCTTCAGGGCTAGTTCCTCAGGGGGCACGGGTGGCCAGACCGAAGGCACCTGCGCGCTGACCGTGGGCAACTCAAACGTGGCGGCGATGGCGAACGCCAGGATCGCGGTGAGTTTGGCTGGACAACAAATCGTTCTCATGACCGGGAGTCTAGGTTTCCATTCATTTGACTGCAAGCGACAAAGGGCGTCAAGGAGCCAGTGTCGTTTCATTTCATGAGGCCGTTAGCCGCCAACAATTTGAGAAAAGAGGGCAGCGAGCTGTGCGACGGTGAGCTGCTCGGCGCGGGCATCTGGGCGCAGGCTAAGCGACGTAAGGACCACGCGAATCTTTTCCGGCTTAGCCAAAGACCGCAGGTTGTTCACCAGTGTTTTGCGCTTCTGCGAGAAAGATAATTTCACAAAATTCAGGAAACTCTGCTCGTTCTTCAGGGCGAGCTTTGAACGTTCGCCGGGAAGCCGCAGAGTAATGAGCGCGGAAGTCACTTCGGGCGGCGGCTGGAACGCTTCGCGGGGAATCTCGAAAACAAATTCGGGGCGCGTGTAGAACTGCGTGACCACGGAAAGATAGCCGTAGTCGCGCGTGCCGGGCTGTGCGGCCAGGCGCTGAGCGACTTCAGTCTGAATAACGAAATGCATTTCGTCGATGAGAGATGCGAACGTGAAGAGATGATGCAGGATCGGCGAGGTGATGTAGTAGGGAAGGTTGCCGTAGATGCGCATGCGGCGGCCGGAAGCGAGGGCGGCAAGGTCAGTTTTGAGAATGTCGCGGGGTACAACGGTGAGCTGGGGAAACTCGTTAGTGAGGCGGCGCAGGCCGCTGGCGAGCTCCGGATCCAATTCGATGGCGTTAACCGGGCCGCCAGCAGCCAGCAAGTAGCGCGTCATTTCGCCGTGGCCGGCGCCGATTTCGATCCAGCAGTGCGGATCGTCTTTTGGCAACGGGGCGGTGGAATGGGGAGAGACTCGGATGGCGCGGGCGATCTGTTCGCGCCAGTCGAGGTCTGCAAGAAAATGCTGGCCGAGCCGTTGGCGAGGCATGGGACGACAGTTTAGCAGCGGCGAATGATGATGAACGCCATGTACTCGTCCTTCTTTGCCGCCGGTCAGGAATTTTCAATTGGCGTGAAACAAAATGGCCCCCTTATCCGTTTAGGGGTATAGAATGGGAGCCCTAAGGGATTTATGGGAGAGGGCATGGAAAAAGACGGAGATCTGATGCAAGGCACGCTGGACATGCTCGTGCTAAAGGCGCTGGCGCGTGGGGCGAAACATGGATATGGCGTGGCGGAATGGATCCACGAGAGTTCGAACGACGTGTTGCACGTCGAAGAGGGCGCGCTCTATCCGGCGCTTCACCGGCTGGAGCTGAAGGGGCTACTGGCCGCGGAGTGGGGCGCGTCGGAAAACAACAGGCGGGCCAAGTACTACTCTCTGACAGCGGCCGGGCAGAAGAAATTGGCGGAGCAAGCCGAGTATTGGCGGCGCATGTCCGGGGCGATTGCGAGAGTCATGCAGACAGCCTAAGGCAGAGAGCCAAGAGCAGAAGGATCACGGCGGTGCGGAGTCGGTAACGGAGAATGCTATGAGCCACTGGATGCGAGTGAAGGCGCTGTTCAAGAGGAAGCAACTGGATCGCGATTTGGAGGATGAGCTGGCGTTTCATCTGGCGATGCGCGAAGCGAAGAACCGCGACCGCGGTGTGGAAGTGGAGGAAGCGCGCTATGCGGCGCGGCGCCAATTCGGAAGTGTGCTGCGCATCAAAGAGGCCTGCCGGGAAGCTTGGAGCTTCGTGTCGCTGGAAACCACCTGGCGCGATCTGCGATATGGAGCGCGGGCGCTGGCGAAGAATCCAGGGTTCACGGCGGTGGCGGTGCTGGCGACAGCTCTCGGAATCGGAGTGAATACCGGGATTTTCTCCGTAATGAACGGAGTTGCCCTGAAACTTCTGCCGGTTCCCAAGGCGGAGCAAATTGTGAGCGTGGATCAGATCTTCCATGGAAAGCTTTCACGCAACGTCGAGGGGGAGCCGGGCTTGTTTTCCTACGCTGAATACAAGAATTATCGAGCGAACAATCACGTGTTTTCCGGATTGCTTGCGTATGCACCTTTTTTGGTGGCGACGCTTGGAGGAGAAAGCCCAAAGCAAGTCATGGGAGCAGAAACGTCCTGCAATTTTTTCGACGTCCTAGGAGAACGGCCGGCGCTAGGACGGGTCTTTGTGGAAGAGGATTGCCGTGCGCCGGGGGCAAGCCCGGTCGTGGTGTTGAGCGATGATCTGTGGAAAAGCCAGTTCGGAGCGGATCCGACGATTTTGGGAAAGAGTGTTTCATTGAATCGCGCGAAGTTTGTAGTGATTGGGATTGCCGCACCGGGATTTGGCGGACTCGACCCATGGCCCAGCGCGTTTTGGGCCCCCGTGACGATGCAGAAAGCGCTGGAGCCTCAACACGATTTGCTCGCTGCTGATAACACCGGATGGCTGGCGCTGCTGGGACACATGCGGGGAGGCATTTCGATCGAAGAGGTGCGCGCGGACATGGGAGTTATTGCGGGCCGTATCGACGAGCAATATCCGGGGCGCACGACCATGCTGGCAATTCGTCGCGCAACATTCATGGGGCGTCCAGAGGAACGGTCGGTCGTGTTTGACATCGGGGCCGTTGTATTGGCGGCCGTGGGGCTCGTGCTGCTAATTGCCTGCGCGAACGTAGCCAATCTGCTCTTAGCGCGGGCATCCGCCAGACAGAAGGAAATTGCCATCCGGCTGTCGATCGGGGGAAGCCGTTGGCGGATTGTACGGCAAATGCTCACGGAAAGTGTATTGATTGCGTTTCTTGGCGGGACGCTAGGATCACTGGTGGCGTTCTGGTTGATCGAAGGCATCGCGCAATTTGTGCTCGCACACTTGCCGCATGGTGCTCCGCAGTTAGTGTGGAACGTCAGTCCGGACCTGCGCGTATGCGGATATTCCTTGGTCTTGACAGCTCTTACCGGGATCCTGTTTGGACTGGTACCAGCGCTGCACGCGACGCGGCAGGACTTGAGCACTGCGGTGAAAGGGGATGGCGACGGGTTCATCGGAAAAGCAGCGGGCGGCGGAATACTCCGCAACGCACTCGTTGGCGTACAAGTGGCCGTGTGCATGGTCCTGTTGATCGCGGCCGGACTGCTGATGCGAGGCCTGTATTTGGCACAAACCGTGGATCCGGGTTTCGAGATGAAAGGAATTATTCAGGCGCAATTTGATTTGCCTTCGCAAGGCTATAGCACGGAAAAGGCGCAAGCGTTTCAGCGCGAATTGATAGCGCGTGTCGCAGCGTTGCCGGGAGTAGACGACGTGGAGCAAGCACGCGTCACGCCCCTAGGCCATCAGTGGGAGGGGACGGGACTGACGCTGGCCGGGGAGACCCAAGAGCGCGCTTTCGAGTTCAATGTGGTTACGCCGGGATTTTTTAGGATGCTGGGAATGCCGATGGTGCGCGGGCGGGTGTTCACGGAGACGGAAAGGCGTTCGGACGCTCCGGTATTGGTGGTCACAGAGTCTACCGCCAGACGGCTGTGGCCCGGGCAAGATGCGATCGGAAAGACGCTGCGGAACGACGAGAAGAATGAATTTCAGGTTGTAGGGGTGGTGAGAGATTCGCAGGCTTCGCATCTGGGGCAGACTGATGGGCTGTTCTTCTACACGCCGGCCGGGCCGGCAGCGCAAGACCGCCTGCAGTTGTTGGTGCACAGCAAAAGCGGCGAAACCGCGACGGTCAACGGTATTCGCGAGGCGGTGCGGGCGCTGGACGCGAACTTGATCGTGGACGTAACGAAGTTAGCAGACAACTTGGAGGCCTGGCGAACGCCCTCGCGGATTGTTGCGGCACTCTCAGGCGTCTTGGGAGCACTGGCGCTGCTGCTTGCTTCGATCGGAGTGCATGGCGTCGTTTCCTATGGCGTGAGCCAGCGCACTCGCGAAATCGGCATTCGTATGACGCTTGGTGCGGACCGGCGCGACGTGATGCGTCTCGTGCTACGGCAAGCGCTGTGGCCGGTGCTGATCGGCGCGCTTGTCGGTGTGATTGGCTGCGCTGCGGTGTCGCAGGTTCTTTCCAACGTGCTGTATGGGATGGGCGCGCACGATCCGGTTGCGTTTGTCGGCGTGCCGCTGTTTTTGCTGAGCATTGCGTTTCTGGCCAGCTATATCCCTGCGCGCCGCGCAGTCCGGGTTGACCCGGTGGTGGCATTGCGCTACGAATGAGGGCGTAGGTCACGTTCTGCAATGCCACGGAAACCCTGCGTACGTCGGTTGTATTTGATCATTCCTTGATGCGTTTTCAGCCCTCCGATAGCGTAAAATGGGTGCGCAACCGTTGATGGATCTTTCATGAGGATCTTGTTTGTGGCATCGGAAGGGCTGCCGTTTTCGAAGACCGGCGGCCTGGCGGACGTCGTGGAAGCGCTGCCGAAAGCCTTGGCGGCACAGGGTCACGAAGTCGCGGTCGTGTTGCCGCGCTACCGCGGTACGCAAGCCGCGGCCGAGGTGCTGCCGAGTCTGACGATTCCCATGGGAGGCGCGCGGCTGCGCTTTCCCGCGATTGTGGACGGCGCGCTGCTCGCGGGAGTTCGTTATTTCTTCGTAGATGATGCCGCGTATTTTGACCGCGAAGGATTGTACGGGGCCGGCGGAAAAGATTATCCCGACAACGCAGAGCGTTACGCAGAATTTTGCCGCGCGGCCATTGAAGTCGCCAAACATATTTGGCCTGCGGACGTGTTTCATTGTCACGATTGGCAGACTGCGCTGATGCCGGTGCTGCTGCGGACATCGTACAGCGATGATCCGTTGGTAAAGAACACTCCGGTGGTGTTCACGATTCACAACATGGGGTATCACGGGCAGTTTCCGAGAGATGTGCTCGACCGCGTAGGAATCCCGGCGACCGTTTTTCATCCCGAGGGGATCGAGTTTTATGGCAGCGTGAACTTGTTGAAGGGCGGATTGGTTTATTCGGATTACTTGACGACGGTGAGCCGGAAATACGCGCAAGAGATTCAAACCAGGGAATTTGGGAACGGATTAGATGGCGTGGCGCGAAAGAGGGCGGATCGCCTGGTGGGAATTCTGAACGGCGTAGATTACGGCGCATGGGATCCGGCCAAAGACTCGCTGATTGCGGCGAATTATTCGGCCAAGGATTTGAGCGGCAAGCAAGCGTGCAAACGGGATTTGCTGGAGACGTTTGGGCTGCCACAGGAGCATCTGGAGCGCCCGGTTATCGGAATCGTGTCGCGTTTCGCGGACCAAAAGGGGTTCGATTTAATAGCGGAGAAGGCGCACGAGCTGATGAAAGAGGATTTGATCCTGGTGGTGTTGGGAACGGGCGACAAGAAATATGAAAGATTGTTTGGGGCCATGGCAGCTACACATACGGGACGCGTGGGATTGAAAATCGCATACGACAATACTCTGGCGCACAAAGTGGAAGCAGGGGCGGACATGTTCCTGATGCCCTCGCGCTACGAGCCGTCGGGCTTGAATCAGATGTACAGCTTGAAATACGGTACGGTGCCGATTGTGAGAGCTACGGGGGGGCTGGACGATAGCATCCTGCCGTTTGACGTCGAGCATGGCACGGGGACCGGATTCAAGTTTAAGGAATACTCCGGAGAAGCGCTCTTGTACGCGGTGCGGCAGGCGTTGCATCATTACATGGACGAGCGCATCTGGAAGCGCATTCAGTTGAACGGAATGGCGAAGGATTTTTCCTGGAAAGGGCCAGCCCAGGAATACGCGAAACTGTACGAGGCGGCGCGAGTGTCCCGCGGGTTTGCTCCGCCGGTGCAAAAGCCAGAGAAGGCGGAGAAGACAGCGAAGGCGGAGAATCCAGAAAAGATAGCGGGAGCGGAGAAAGAAGCGAAGAGCGAAGCCCTAGCACGGCGGGGACCTAAAAAAGCGGCTCAGGCGGCGGGGCAGACTTCCCCTGCGGCGCCGGAAGCTCCTCAGGGACTGGCAAAGTCGGATCAAGGAAAAGGGCACGACTTCCAGGAGGCGGCGCCGAGCGCGCAAGATTCGGGGAAGGATCATCAAAGTTCGGGGCCGGAAGCCCCTCAAGGATCGGGACAGGCAGGGAGAAACCAAAAACCTGCTACAACATCTAATTAAATTGACAAAGGAGAGAAAGGCGGCGGGCCGAAGGGCAAGCCGCTGAAAACAAAGGTTATGGCAGACAATTCCATTCCGGCGGTGACCGACGGAAATTTTGAAACGGAAGTGCTGGCCGCAAGCAATTCCAAGCCAGTCATGGTGGATTTCTGGGCCGAGTGGTGCCGGCCGTGTCACATGCTGGCGCCAACGGTGGCGGAAATCGCCCACGACTACGAGGGCAAATTGAAAGTGATGAAGCTGAACGTGGATGAGGCGATGAATTCCGCGGGACGCTACAACATTCGAGGAATCCCCACGCTGCTCGTGTTCAAGAACGGACAAGTGGTCGAACAGATCGTCGGGGCGGTGCCGAAGGAACAGATTACCAAGGCGCTGGACCGCCATGTAGCGTAAAACCTGGAAAACGTGTAATAAATTGAGGGCGTGCCGCAAAGGCAGTTGCGGCACGTCCTTCGTTTTGTTTGGACGAGTTTCCGAGCAGGTGGATTGCGTGAGGGCTATTTGGAGACAGTGAACTGCAACCTGTGCAGGTCCGGCGACTACCGAAAGGTTTACGAAATGCCGGACCGCAAGTTTTTTCGCGGGGACTATTTCACGATAGTGGAATGCGAAGCGTGCGGGTTGGGATTCGTGAATCCGCGGCCGACGCTCCGGGAAATCCAGAAGTATTACCCGGCGAAGTATTACCAGAACCCTCCGACGAAAAGCCATGAGCGCTACTTGGATCGGAGATTTAGCGCCGAGGCGAGTTTTTTGAAGGCGCTGGAGAACGGCGCGAGACGCAAGCGACTGCTCGACGTGGGCTGCGGGAACGGAGAGTTCCCGCGTTTCATGATCGCGCGGGGTAGATGGGAAGTGGAGGGCGTGGAGGTCGCGGAAGCCTCGCAACCGATTACGGACTTCCGGGTGTACACACAAGAATTCGACCGGATTCCCGTACACGAACCTTTCTACGACGCGGTGACGGCATGGGCGGTGATGGAGCACGTGCATGACCCGATGGCATACTTTCGAAAAGCCGCGGAAGTGGTTAAGAAGGACGGTTTGTTCGTCTTCTTGGTGCAGAATTTTGAGAGTGTGGCCTCCAGGTATTTGTTCTGCGAAGACGTGCCGCGGCATCTGTATTTCTTCACGCGCGAAACAATCAAGCAATACCTCGAGAAAACAGGATTCGTGCTGGAGAAAGAAGTCAACGGCCGGAAGATTTACAAGCTGGCGCCCTATAACTGGCTGGGATTCATGGTGCGGACGCGATTGCTGGGAAGGAAGTACGAGTTTCGCGACGCGCCGATGAGCAGCAAGGAGTTCCGGGGCGTACGCAATCTGCGCCCCGGTCTCGTGACGGCGCTGAAGTATGCCGCGTATTCGCCGACGATGGTGTTGGACCGCATGCTGTGGCCGTTGATTGAAACCGCGCAAATCCTTCGAAAGACGTACGGGATCAGTACGTTCGTGGGGCGGAAATTATAAATGAAGACATCTCGAGGCAGAAACACTGTGCGATGCCACTGGGCGCAGAATGAGCTAAACATTCCTTATCACGACGAAGAATGGGGTGTGCCCGTTCATGACGAAAAGAAGTGGTTCGAAGTTTTGATTCTGGAAGGTGCGCAGGCGGGATTGAGCTGGGACACGATTTTGCGAAAACGTGCGCGCTATCGCGAAGTGTTTGACGGATTCGATCCTACAAGAGTGGCGCAGTATGACAAAAAGAAAGTGCGTGAGCTGTTGAAGGACGAAGGAATTATCCGCAACAAACTGAAAATCGCTGCGACGATTGGAAATGCGCAGGCTTTTCTGAGAATTCAGGAGGAGTTCGGATCCTTTGACGGCTACATCTGGCGCTTTGTCGGCGGCCAGCCTAAACAAAACGCGTGGAAGAGCCATAGACGCCTGCCGGCAAAAACGCCTGAATCCGACGGCCTCAGCAAAGACCTTCAGAAGCGCGGGTTCCGCTTCGTGGGCTCGACGATTTGCTACGCCCTGATGCAAGCCACCGGCATGGTCAACGACCATTTGGTGAGCTGCTTCCGCTACGGCGAAATCTCTGCTCGATAAAATAGCTCGGAAATTATTTTATTTTGACGCGGGTGCTGGCGGGGCGGTGCCGACTTTGGTGAATCGCAAATGCCATCCACTGAAAGACTTTGTGAAAACGTCGGTAACGTCTTCGTCAAAGAATTTAGTGGTGTCAGGTGTCTGCCGATACTCTTTGAAGTAAGTCACGACGGCCGTGTCTCCAAACAGATCCACGCGCATGTTTTTTTTCTCGATGGTGTATGGGCTTGGGCCGTTGTCGTGCTCCGCAAAATTATGTTTCACGTTTTGTTGAAACTGCGCTTTGGACAGAGCCTTTTTGCCATCCTCAACCACGCACACCCAATCGTCAGCGAGCGCACCCATTTTGGATGCATCGTTTCGTTCTTCAAATTGAGCGGTTTCTGACTCGATTTTACGCAGTGTCTGTTCGTCTTGCGACTTGGATTCTTTCTGGCTTCGGGCGAATGCAAGCATCGCAAACAGTCCGGCAAGGACGAAGAAAACGAGAGCTTTTTTCATGGATTCTCCTCTCGCGGGGTGGGGCATTATACATTAGGACTCGGCGCGAATCGAGATTGTCATTTTACAGAATTGTCATTTTACAGAGCGGTTGTTGGCTTGCGTTGAGGGCAGGGCTTGCTTACGATAAGAAGTCGTTGTTTCGTTGTGAAATCCAAAGAAGTTAAGGGGAAGTGAGCAATACCGCGCGGTAGTGTGGATAGGGAAGGGGCCTGCATGAAATCCGTTGTCGTGGTGGGCGCGCAATGGGGTGACGAAGGCAAGGGCAAGGTCGTCGACTATCTTTCAGGCTCGTTTGATTATATTGCGCGCGTCGCCGGGGGGCACAACGCGGGCCACACGGTCATAATCGGAAAAGAACGGTTCGTCTTACAGCTCATTCCGTGCGGGATTCTTCGACCGAAACAACAGGCGGTCATTGGTACCGGCGTGGTGGTGGATCCCGCGGCGCTGGTGGCGGAGATTGAAACCCTTTCGAAAGCCGGCGTGGACGTAAGCGGGCGGCTCCACGTCAGCAACCGTGCGCACCTGATTTTTCCGTATCATCGCGAACTGGATAAAGCGGCGGAAATTGCGCGGGGCGCCAACAAAATTGGCACAACTTCGCGCGGAATCGGGCCGGCTTACGAAGACAAAATGGCGCGTCGCGGTCTGCGCATGTGCGATTTGCTCGAGCCGGAGTTGTTTCGTAAGAAGGCTGCTCACGTCGTAGCGGAGAAAAACCGCCTGGCGAAAGGTGCGTACGGTGCGGACATCGATTTTTCGCATGAGGTGGAAGGAACCCTTAAGCTGGGCGAAAAAATTCGCGGTTACATCTGCGATACCGCGGAACTCGTAAACGGCGCACTGGCAGAAGGGAAGTCCGTGCTGTTTGAGGGCGCGCAAGGCACGATGCTTGACATTGATCACGGAACGTATCCGTTCGTGACTTCTTCAAGCGCGACTTCAGGCGGAGCCGCAACTGGCGTCGGCGTTCCGCCGACAAAAATCAAGAACGTGTTGGGAATTTCCAAGGCCTACACCACGCGCGTCGGCGGCGGGCCATTTCCGACGGAGATGCCCGACTTGGATGCCAAGGAAGTACGTGACCGCGGAAACGAGTTTGGCGCGGTGACCGGGCGTCCCCGCCGCTGCGGCTGGCTGGATTTGCAGGTCTTGCGCTACGCAAAGATGATCAATGGAATCGATTCGCTGGTGATCACCAAACTGGACGTTTTTGACACGCAGCGCGAAATTCAAGTGTGTGTCGGCTATAAATACAAAGGGAAGCCCTTGAAAGAAATGTCAGCGCTGGCCGAGGAATACGAGCACGTGACCCCGGAATATAAGACGCTTCCGGGATGGAACATTCCCACCTACGGCCTGAAGGATCACGCGAAGCTGCCGAAAGCGGCGCTCGATTATTTGCGGTTTATTTCCGATTTTCTGCAAGTGGAAATTGGGATGATTTCCACGGGACCGGAGCGCGACGCCACGATTGTGCCGGCGGGGACGCTTTTGTCGAAGTGGCTGTAAAAAAGATGAAGTATATCGGTAAGGAAGTAAGGAACTTAGGATTGCCAGCGTGCCTCTGATGGGGGCCGAAAAAGCTGTCTCATGCTGAGTTACGAAGAAGCCCGCCGGAAGGTAATCGAACAAGTTGGAAAAATGCGAGGACTACGCGCGAGCGGTACCGTAGGCGTCTGGGATGCGCTCGGACTCGTGCTGGCGCAGGAAGTCAAAACCGATCGCGAGTATCCGCCTTTTAACAGGTCCACGCGCGACGGTTACGCGGTGCGTTCCTGCGAAGTCAAGCCCCGTGCACAACTCAAATGCGTGGGCGAAATCAAAGCAGGCGACACGGTCACACAAGTGCTGGCGTCCGGTGCGTGCGTGCAGATCATGACCGGTGCGGCGGTGCCCGAGGGTGCCGACGCCGTTGTAATGATCGAGTACACGCAACAGGAAGGAAACCTCGTCCGATTCGAACGAGCCGCGCAGGCGTGGCAAAACATTGTTCCGCGAGGGAGCGAGGCGGGCGCCGGACAAACCATCCTGAAACCGGGAATGCGTCTGGGATTCGCCGAGCTCGCGCTCGCCGCGCAAGTCGGCGCAACCCAATTGCAATGCGCGAAGCGCCCGCGCGTCGCCATCTTGTCGACCGGCGACGAGGTCGTGCTCATCGATCAGCGGCCGGGACCATTTCAGATCCGCAACAGCAATAGCGTTTCTCTCGCCGCGCAAGTCCGAATCGCTGGCGGCGAGCCGGTGGTACTCGGGAATGCCGCGGACCGTGTCGAAGACCTCGGCGAAAAAATCGAGCGCGGGCTGATGGAAGACGCGCTGGTGCTTACCGGCGGCGTCTCGATGGGCAAGTACGATCTTGTCGAAAGCGTGCTGAAGGCGCTGGGCGCAGAGTTTTTCTTTGACGCAGTAGCTATTCGACCGGGGAAGCCAGCAGTATTCGCAATCTGCCAGGGCAAGCCTGTCTTTGGATTGCCGGGCAATCCCGTTTCCACGATGGTCACGTTTCAGCTCTTCGTCACGCCAGCAATTGATTTACTCAGCGGCGCGGAAGCACACCCGTTGCCGCTGGTGGAAGCGCGGTTGGCTGAAGCCTTGAACGAAAGACCGGGCCTGACCCATTTCTTGCCCGCGCGCATCGAATGGCACAGCGCAGAACCGCAAGTGAGCGCCCTCAAATGGCAAGGCTCGGGCGACATTGCGGCCTTGGCCGGCGCCAATTGTTTCCTTGTGGTTCCGGCAGAACGAGAAAAGATCGCATCCGGGGAGCGTGTTTCGGTGTTATTGAGAAAGGACATCGTCTAGATCCGCAAAAATCAAAGTCATGGCCAAACTTTCCCATTACGGCGCTAAGGGCGAAGTTCAGATGGTGGACGTGTCTGCCAAAGCGGTGACCACCCGAACGGCCAGCGCCCAAGGTTTCGTGAAAATGAAGCCCAGGGTGGCGCAGGCCGTCCGCCGCCTCAAAAATCCCAAAGGCGACCCGCTGGAAGTGGCCCGAATCGCGGGAATTGCAGCCGCCAAGCGCACCGCGGAGTGGATACCTCTTTGTCATCCTCTCCCTCTCACGCACATTGATGTGGCCGCGCGGCTGTGCAAAAATGGCGTGGAAGTGCGATCCGCAGTGACTACGGCAGCGCAGACCGGTGTGGAAATGGAAGCCCTGGTCGCCGTAGCCGCCGCAGCCCTCACGGTCTACGACATGTGCAAAGCCCTTGATAAAGGGATGGAAATCACGGACATCGTGCTCATCGAAAAAACCGGCGGAAAGAGCGGCGACTTCCATCGGAAGCCGACTCGGGAGAAGCGCGCGCGATGACCACCTCTGGAAGCAAGACGGCGGTCAAGCTGCTTCTGGCCGAGGACAATCCCTTGGTGCGCGACTTGATTCACAAGGGACTGGAACCTTTCTGCGAAATCGAGGTCTGCAAAGACGGCGCGGACGCCCTGCTCAAGGTGGTGGACTCTCCCCCGGACGTCATTCTTTCCGATTACAAAATGCCCGTGCTGGACGGAAGGCAACTCTTCGAAAAGCTGCGCGCGCGCGACTCCACGCGCCACATCCCTTTTTTGTTCATGGCCAGCCGCTCGGACATTGAAGAGCGTTTGAGGCCACTGGTGGACGGCGTCGAGGATTTCATCACCAAGCCCTTCCTGGTCAAGGACCTGGTGCGCATCGCGAAGAAAGTGATCGACCGCTTGCACCTCGAAAAGCTCCAGAAGAGCGCCTCCCGTCCCGGCGTCATCCAGGGGCGCCTGGAAGAAATGAGCATGATCGACTTGATGCAGTCGCTGGAGATGGGACAAAAATCCTGCCGGCTGATCGTGCGCAACAATGGCGTCCAAGGCGAACTTTATTTTGCGGGCGGTCAGTGCCGCGACGCCAAGGTCGGCAAGGTAGAAGGCGACGACGCGGTTTACAAAGTCGTGTTATGGTCTGCGGGAGATTTCGAGATCGACTTTAACGCGGCCAACGCTTCCAAGCGGACGACGACAACCAAGAACACCACGGGGCTGCTGATGGAAGCGATGCGGCTGATGGACGAAGCCAATCGCGATCAAGATCCGGTCGCGACGCAGTAACGTGTTGCACAATCCCTCCTCATGCGCATAGCCGTTCTCACCATCAGCGATAGCGTGGCCAAAGGCGAGCGCGAGGACCGCTCCGGGCCCGCCGTAGTGGCCGCCTGTCGCGGGCTGGGCTGGGAAGTTACCGTGGAGTCGGCGATTTCCGACGATCCGGCTGGGATTCGCCAACTGTTGCGAGATCTCGCGGATTCCGGGCGCGTGGACGTTTTGATGACCACCGGCGGAACGGGCATCGGCCCGCGCGACAATACTCCCGAAGCGACGCAGGCCATTGCCGACCGGATTGTCCCTGGCATCCCCGAGGAGATGCGCCGTAAAGGTTTGGAGCACACGCCGACTGCAGTCCTCTCGCGCGGAACGGCAGCAGTGCGGCGCAAGACCCTCATCGTCAATCTGCCGGGAAGCCCCAAAGGCGCGACCGAATCCCTCGACGCGGTTGCACATCTTCTGCCCCATGCGGTTAAGGTTCTCAACGGCGCCCGCCACGATTAGGCTTCCTCCTTCATCATCCCTTTGAGGTCTACGAAAAGGCCGATGGTCACAGCAAAGAACAGAGTGTAGTTAAAGATCGCGAGAATCGTTAAGAAGCCCTCGCCGGGTAGAAGACTAGAAAGAACCACAGCGATGGATTCGACGACCACGATTTTCAGGGTGGCGGATTCTTTGCGCGGCATGAAAAACAGGCAGACCGACAGAAACGCCAGAATCCACGGGATACCTAATTCCCCTCCAGGAATGGAGCTTGGATTGCCACGGATTGGGTTTGGTCCAATCACCTCCGCAGAGTAAGCGGGAAGAAGAAGGTAGAAGCGGATGCCGGCAAGCAACAGCGGCACGGTCGCAAGTTTACGCTGCCACGGCTCCAACCGGTACAAAAGGCAGCCAACGACAACGACGATGGTGAGCGGACTGAATTCCGGGCGCCGCCAGGCAATCCCAAAGATTAATGCAAAGAGCAAGGCAATAAGCATTTGGGCGTGAGGTGTTTCCAGGCTCTCGAACCAATCCGGTTGCTGATGATTTCCAGGATTCTCGATCCTGATGGGGTTGTATGCGCTGTGACCCGGTTGGGAGGAAGAGCCAGCGCGTGGATCCGTCGGCTGTCCGGGAGCATTGTTGGTCATGGTTGTGCCTCCTGTGGAGAAGGCGGAACCGGGGACGTTGGCTCCGCAAGAAAACCGGTGTCGCGTAAAAGCGCGAAGAGGGACTCGCGAAAGGGCCTGAGCAGAGGCGACTTCACCAGCGAGAGCAGCCGCACTAAGAGTTCAAGGGTGCCATCAACGAGTCTGTAGGTCCGCGCCTGCTGCGGCGAGTCGTCATAGATGAAGTAAAGAAGGAAGCCCATACTTAGGGCCCAGAGCGCCACCGGCAGCACGGCGCGAATGTCCTCGGGGAGGCGCTCGCCGCCTATTGCCAGCTTGAAAACGGCAATGCTTTGTTGGCGGTTAACCTGCGTTGCAGCGGCAAGGACCGAGAGCGGGTGCTGCGGTTCGCCGGCATAGCGGAACAAAGCTCCGAGTAATTTGCGATCTCCCTTAAGAATGTCGAGCTTTGAATGGCAGGCAATTCCCAGGCGTTCGATAAGATTGTGTTTGCCTCCCGCGAATTGCGCGGACACTATGGCCAAATGATCCGTTTGGACTTGGTCATAGTAGGCCTGGACGATAGCTTCCTTAGCTGGAAAGTAGTAGTAGGCAGCGCCAAGTGCGATGTCAGCTGACTTGGCGATTTCGCGCATGGTGACGGCCTCGACGCCGCGTTCGCGGAAGAAGTCCAGGGCCGTACGGAGAATGAGGGACCGCGTCGCCTTGCTTGTGGTGCGGGTTTTGTGTGACTTGAACATGTTCAAAATATAGCCTATGCGAGGGCCATCCGTCAAGCAGAAAATGAACATGTTCAGCGTAGAGGATAAAGCCAACAAATACAATTACTTACAGTTTACCGTTGGAGGTGGCGCAGATTTGTTACGTGGCACGAGACATCTTGTAATGGAGTCGCAAAATGGTTAGTCCAAGAAACGATATGGTGTGATCGACTCGGAGGACACCCTCGTCGTCGACATAAACATGGAAGAGTTCGTGGAGCGTCTTGACGTAGCGAACGCGCCTCAGATTTCCTCCAGAGCCGACCATGCGGTAGAAGCCGGAGCGTCCCCATGCGGAGCCGGAAGAGTCCAAGCCAAAAGAGCCATCGGAGTGCTCGACAGGGCGAAGATAGACGTTCGCGCTCCCGCGGCACGGAAACGTGACCTTAACGGAAGGATTCTCCTCGCCCGGCAATTTCGCTATGGAATAAAGCCCCGCATAGATGACATGGCCGGAGGACTTCAGGCGTCGTAGCCAGCCAGTATCAACGATGCGTCCACTCGCCGGGTCCACCAATTGAACGACCTGACTGGTCATACCCCTAGCCACTTCCAGCGAAGAAATGGGAAAGTTCAATTGATCCATGCGCCGGCTAATGAACTCGACCAGCAGCCAGAGGAAGAAGCGGCCCGTCAGCGACGCCTCACTCCACACTTCTAGATGATATTGAGCAGCGTGCTCATAGAAGTGACGGACTTCCGCTCGGATGATGTCTGGGTTAAACGACGGGCCGCGGAGGGCGTTAAAGTCGGGAATCAATCCCGCGTCGGGAGGAGTTCGCATTTGCAATCTCTGTGCCTGAGCAATGCGCTCGTAAATGCCCGTGCCAATGCGCTCGGGCTCACCGAGAGGGGCGGCCAGCCAGGGTGCGTCCTCGAGTTGAATGCGCTTCCCGGTGAGGCGAACCCAAAGCTGAATCCCTTCCTCCAAAAAGAAGGAGACCAACCGATGGATCGCGCCGAGCAAACCGGACGGACGTGCTTCTGAAGCGCGGGCTGCGGACAGGGCAGCGTTTGATGGCGGGGTACTCACGGTTCCTTCCATTCTGACACGGCATACGGAAAAGCTGGAGACGCGGTCCGGGGCTGTGTCCGCTGGATTAACGGGCATGAAGGCGGGAACCGCGAATCAGTGATTGACCAAGCGCGAGATAGCGTCAACAATGTTTGCA
>Ga0307472_100000079_pt1 | contig 27087 bp, 24 predicted proteins | sample atmos_gasesAM5C__2_FD_204582 | JGI IMG/M metagenome (GOLD analysis project Ga0307472, IMG submission 204582) | Hardwood forest soil microbial communities from Morgan-Monroe State Forest, Indiana, United States - atmos_gasesAM5C_05 | ecosystem: Environmental > Terrestrial > Soil > Temperate...
AGCGCATGCTCGTGCGCCACGGCTGGGCCGATCCGAAAGCAAAATATGACGAGATTCGCTGGCAGTTTGAGCGCCGGTTTCCCGGCAACGTATCGAAGTTCAACGAATTTCACGCGCTGATCGTCTCGGCAGGCAAAAACTGGTGCCGCAAGACCGACCCGAGGTGCGACGAGTGCCCGCTCGGAAGGTATCTGCAGGAGGGCCGGTGACTGCAGCGACGCGAAAACAACGCGTGTGGCTAATTACCGGTGGCATTGCCGTTGTATTGCTGACGGCAGCCGTATTCACGCTGGGATCGCTGAGCACTCCATTCCACCCTGAGCAAGGCAATGAATTCGTAGTTCTCTTTGCGCTCTCGACATTTCTCGGTGCGGCCCTTCTCGTGTTCGGCCTGATTTTGGCGCGCAGCTTGGTACGGTTGGCCACTGAACGACGGGCCGGACAGATGGGCTCGCGCTTCAAGGCGAAGATGGTGCTTGGGGCGATGGGCGTCTCGCTGCTGCCAGTCGTCTTCATGTTTTTTTTCAGCTATGCGCTGGTGAATAGGACGCTGAATGCGTGGTTTCCGCGCCCGCTGGAGGTCGCGAATGAGGAAAGCCAACTGCTTCTGCGGGACATGCGGAAGACCGGCGCCGGCCATCTGAGCGAGATTGCGGCGAGAGCAGCAAGATCGGGCAGCCCGGACGAAGCGTTCTTGCAGTCGAGTTGGTCGGTCGATGCATCCTGGGTCGTGGATTCTCACGGAGCTGTGAACAGCGCGATTGCTTACACAGATCACACAGTAGACGCGCCGGTTGCCCAAACGCGCGCTCGCGAACCGATCGCTCCTCAACCTGCGCAGGTGCTGAACACGGGGGCGGAGTTCTGGCGCGCTGGAAACGACCTCTATCTCGTTGCGAGCGCTCCGCTGAAAAACGGGAAGCTGTACGTAGGGCGCCGGATGCCGAATGACTATCTTGACCGCTATTCCGAGATTCAAACGCAAACGCAGACCTACGAGCAGCAGAAGCAACAACTGCGCGTTTATAAGCGAGAAATTCTCGGAGTGCTATCCCTCATTACGCTGCTGTTGCTGTTCGCCACCACGTGGGTAGCTCTCTTTCTCTCCAAGCAGGTGACCGTGCCGATTCAGGCGCTCGCCGAGGCCACGCGCGAAATCTCACGCGGTAATTTCGAGCACCAGATCGACGTCCAGGCGCAAGACGACCTCGGAACTCTGGTGCGCTCGTTCAATCGAATGACGGAACAGCTGGGAGAGGGCCGGCGGCAGATTAACGAATTCACGCAAAGCCTTGAACAAGCGATCGAAGAACGTGAGGGGCGGCGAAAATTGATGGAGGCGATTCTCGAAAATATTCCGACGGGAGTGATTTCGCTAAATTCTTCGGGCGAAGTGGCGAGAGTGAACTCGGCAGTGGTGGCGATCCTGGGAGCTCACGCGCGCGACGCACATTCGCTTCAGGAACTGCTCGGCGACGAAGCAGCGCGTGCGATGCTGCATTTGATGCGCCGATCGCTGCGAATGGGAGCGGCGTCGCGTGAAATCGAAATCGCGACAGAGGGAAAGCTGGTGCGTGCGGCGGTGACTGTGAGCTCGCTTGGTCCTCGACGGTCGAATCCAGGATTCGTCATCGTGATTGACGACCTGACGGACTTGCTGCGGGCGCAGAAGGCTTCCGCCTGGCAGGAAGTGGCGCAGCGAATCGCGCATGAGATCAAGAATCCGCTGACGCCGATTCAGCTTTCCGCTCAGCGCTTGCTGCGACACATCGAGCGTACGGCCGGCAGCAGGCCGGAAGGTTCGCGCAGCGAATTTGAGAAACTCGTCGCAGAGTGCGCCGGACTGATCGAACGTGAAGTTCACACCCTCGAATCGCTGGTAGATGAATTTTCGCAGTTTGCCCGCTTCCCGGCGGCGCGGCTTGCTCCCGCGGACGTGAACTCGATTGTGTCAAGCGCGGTAGATCTGTTCCGCGGACGTCTCGAAGGGATCACTTTCCGCACCGAGCTTGCCGCTTCGCTGCCGTCAATCAAAGCGGATAGTGAACTGCTTCGGCGTGTTGTTGCGAATCTAATTGATAACGCTGCGGAAGCAATGGAAGGCGCTTCTCTCCGGCGATTGCAGGTGGCTACGCGCGCAGAGGGTGATGGTGATGCTGTGGCAATCGAGATTTCCGACAGCGGGCATGGAATTTCGCCGGAGGACAAAGAGCGGCTTTTTCTGCCACATTTCTCGACCAAAGAGCGCGGGACGGGGCTAGGGCTCGCGATCGCAAGCCGTATTATTGCCGAGCACAACGGCACGATTCGGGTGGAAGACAATATTCCGACTGGAACGCGCTTTGTGATTCGGTTCCCGGCGATCGAGGTGCCTGCGCCCGCCGCGCAGACCGGCGCTTCAGCGGTATAAGCGCGAGCCGAAGAACCTGAAACTCTAACGCAGAGGACACAGAGGGTCCCACCACAAAGAGCGCCGAGCAAATCAAAGGCTCGAAATTCTAATTAGGTTCAAAGCGTAAACGATGCCAGCATCGATTCTAATTGTGGATGACGAGAGCGGGATTCGCGAATCGCTCGGCGCACTGCTACGCGACGAGGGCTATGGGGTGGAAACGACCTCATCAGGCGAGGAGTGTCTCGGCGAGCTCGAGCGACGGAGCTTTGATTTAATTTTGTTGGACGTGTGGCTGCCAAAGATGGATGGATTGACGACTCTCGAGGCGGTTCAAGCTCGCGAGGCCGCGCCGGTCGTCATCATGATATCCGGACACGGCAATATCGAGACAGCGGTACGGGCCACGAAGCTTGGCGCGTTCGATTTTGTAGAAAAGCCACTGTCGTTGGACAAAATTGTTCTCGTGGTGCGTAATGCGCTCGAGTATGTGCGTTTGGAGGCGGAGAATCGCCGGCTGCGCGCGGAACTCGAAGAGCGCCACGAGATACTCGGCAACAGCGTGCCTATGAAGGCGCTCCGACAGCAAATTGGACTCACCGCGCCGACGAATGGACGCGTCTTGATTTATGGCGAGAGCGGAACGGGAAAAGAGCTGGTAGCGCGGGCGCTTCACGCAAGCAGTTTGCGCAACACGATGCAGTTTGTGGAAGTGAACTGCGCTGCTATTCCCGAGGAGTTGATCGAATCGGAGCTGTTCGGCCACCGGAAGGGCAGCTTTACAGGCGCGAGTGAAGACAAAGTCGGCAAATTTCAAAAGGCAGACGGAGGGACTCTGTTTCTTGACGAAGTCGGCGATATGAGTTTGAAGACACAATCGAAAGTGCTGCGGGTGCTGGAAGAGCAGCGCGTGGAACGGTTGGGATCGAATGAACCAATTACCGTGGATGTCCGGGTAATCGCGGCGACGAACAAAAAGCTCGAGGAAGAGATTGGCCGAAACGCGTTTCGGGAGGATCTTTTTTATCGTTTGAACGTGATCCCCTTCTATGTGCCCGCTCTTCGCGAACGGATCGAGGATATGCCGATTCTCGCGGCGCATTTTCTGGCCGAGTTTTGCGAGGCATACGGGAAAAAGCCGAAGGAATTCACGGCACCGGCGACGGAAGTGCTGTTGAGCTATCCCTGGCCGGGAAATGTGCGCGAGCTGAAAAATCTCGTGGAGCGCCTTGTGATCATGAGTCCGGGGCAGAAGATTGAGCCGCACCATTTGCCGCCGGAATTGTTTCGGGGCGCAGCGAAGAGCCCGCAGAAGCCGTATGAAAGCCTGCAGGAAGCGCGGTCGGCGTACGAACGAGAATTTGTGCTTCGCAAGCTTGAAGAAAACCGGTGGAACATGACGAAAGCAGCGGATGCGCTGGGGCTGGAGCGGAGTCATCTGTACAGGAAGATGCGGTCGCTGGGGATTGCGCCGTCGAAAGTGTGACGTTCAGGGTCGCGGCCGGAGCCCGAGTTGAGTCGGTTATGGCGGGGCTTCGTCGGCGTGCTGGTGCTTGGGGGATCGGCGGCGAATGTCAAAAGAGCTGGCGGGACGCTGGCGTCAAGAACGGCAGCGGTACCTCGTGCGCGGCCGAGATGGGAGCATGGTGAGTGACGGAATGCTAGAGTTCTAGATCCTTTGGGGCCTCGTCCTCGTCGTCCGCGGCTTCCGCTTCCTCGCTTTCGTTGGCCTGATACTCGCTTAGCTGCTCGAGCTGGCGGTGCCAATCGAGCTGGCGCACCATGGACGAGTTTTCGCGCCAGTTTGGCTGAACCTTGACGAATAGTTCGAGAAAAATGTGGGTGCCGAGAATGGATTCGAGTTCTTTGCGGGCCTGCGTACCGATGGTCTTGATGCCCGCCCCTCGCTTGCCGATCAGGATTGCCTTCTGCCCTTCGCGCTCCGCATAGATCGTGGCGCGAATTCGGAGAAGTTTTGGCCCTTCCTCAAAGCTATCTACCATTACCGCAATCGCATAGGGCACTTCTTGTCGGGTGGCGAGAATCGCCTTTTCGCGAATTATTTCCGCCGCGAGGAAACGTTCGGGCTGATCGGTGAACTGGTCCTGCGGAAAGAATGGCGGATGCTCGGGCAATCGCTCGAGCCAGGAATTGACGAGATCGAGGCAGCCTTCACCGGTGAGCGCGGAGATCGGAAACACTTCGGCAAATTCGAACTCTTTGCTGTAGCGCTCGATTAGGGGAAGAAGATGCGGCTTGGGGACTCTGTCGATTTTGTTGAGCAACAGATAAACGGGACCGTGGAAGCGCCGCGCCCATTCGATGGCGAAGCGGTCGCCAGGGCCGAAGTTCACTGATGCATCGGCAATCAACGAAAGAATATCGATGCCTTCGAGCGCGTGCTGGAGTTCATCCATCATCTGGCGGCTGAGCATGTTTTCAGGTTTGTGGATTCCGGGCGTATCGATCAGGATGATTTGGGCGTCGTCGCGATTCAGAATTCCCTGGATGCGATTGCGGGTGGTCTGCGGCTTGGGCGAAACGATCGCTACTTTACGTCCGACGAGGGTATTAACAAGCGTGGACTTGCCGGCGTTGGGACGGCCCACAATTGCGACGAAACCGGATTTAAACGGCATGAAATCAAATTGTACGCCGATTGAGCCGCTGCTTGCGCGTGTTTACGCAGACGAGGCAGCGCCGGCAGACGCACGGCGGGCGCGCACGCGCAGCACTTTACGCTGATTCGCTTCGAGCACTTCGAAACGGATGCCATCGAAATCGATTACCTCGCCCATCCGCGGCACATGACCCACTACCGAATTGAGCAGGCCGGCGATTGTAGCGGCGCCGGGATGTTCGGATGAATCATCGAACTGTACGCCGAGGAGCTCCGCGACTTTATCGACCGGAAGGCTGCCGCGCATGACCATGCTGCCTCCGGATTCGCGCACCACATCGGGCGCCGGCCGACGGTCTTCCTCGCCCAGATCGCCGACAATCTCTTCGATCAGATCTTCTACCGTCACAACGCCGGCCATCAGGCCATACTCGTCGATTACGATCGCCATCTGCTGATTCTTGCGCTGCATTTCCTTCAATAATTCCGAGCCTAATTTCGTCTCGGGGATAAAAAGCGCGGGGCGCATCAGCTCACGAACACTCCGATGAGCAGCGTCGCGATCGGAAACTTCGAGAATGTCGCGCGCCATTCCCAGGCCGACGATGTCGTCGAGCGATTTCTCGTACACCGGGATACGCGAAAATTTCGTCTGAACGATCAGATCGCTCAACTCTTCGAGGGTGGCGCCGGCGCGGATGGCGACCACATCGGGGCGAGGCGTCATCAAGTCGCGAACGCGCTTATCGCCGAATTCGATCACCTGCTCGATCAATCGCGCTTCGTCGTGCTCGATAATGCCCTCTTCCGCCGCCGCGTCGACAAAAGCCTCGATCGATTGCTGCTCGTCGGCCTCCGCTGCTTGCTCGTCTTCCGAAAGATGCAGCACGGAAACGAGCAACTCGAGCACCACTTGCACCGGCCAAACGATCCAGGTAAATACGCGGATCGCCGGCACGAACGGCGCGATCCAATTCCCGCGCACTCCCGCGAGCAAAAGCGACGGCAAGAGATGCATCAGCACGATCACTTCGGCTGACAGAAAAAAGACCATCTCGAGAGCCGCTTCCCACGAGCCCGGCACAAAGAAAATTACTCCGCGTGCTGTGACGGCTGCTACGAGAACGAGCCAAAGCCGAGCCAGAAGCGTGAATGCCAGCGCGGCGCGGTGCCGGTCCATTTTGAATCGCGGCTCGATGTCCGCTTCGAATTCTTGCAGATGACTGAAGATGCGGCCCGTTGTGACTCGGCCGAGCTCGCGGTAGACGCGGTCAAGATAAGCGAACACCCCAAGGCCCGCTGTGAGTGCAAGTACACCAATCGTGTAAAGGACTTGAGGCATCGTTTAAGTCAGCTTCAGCTCGCGGCGGAGCCGGTTTTCTCGGCGTTCCATTTGGCCGTCGTCGGCTTCATGGTCATAACCCATTAGATGGAGGATACCGTGAAGAATGAGAATACGCATCTCATTGTCAAAGGTGCGGCCAAAGCGACGCGCATTTCGCCTCGCCGCAGCAGGGGCGATGGCAATATCGCCGAAATATTTCCCGGTGTGATCTGAGGCGCCGCCCGCAAAAAGCTCATCCCCGCGTGCGACCTCATTTCTGGCATATTTCCGTTTTGCCTTGGAAGCATTCGTTGGGAACGACAATACATCGGTCGGGCCACTTTTGCCACGATAGGCACGGTTCCAGCCAGCGATTTCGGCGTCGGTTACAAGGCACACGGTGAACGAGTCTTTCTGCAGGCGTAATCGGCGTCGCACGCGTGTGAGAAATTTTTCGAGTTCGCGTAAAGGAACGGGGATGCGTAACTGGCGATTGACAATCATGAAGAGGGAAAATCAGTCGCGCCGAACGTTGCCGGCGGAACGACTGACCGTATTTCGGCTTGGCTGGGTCGCGGCGGTCGGCCCGTTCTTCGTGGAAGAGTTGGGCGCGGTGCTCCGCTCGTCATACGCCTTGATGATTTGCTGCACCAGATTGTGACGCACCACGTCCCGTTCGTCGAAGTAGATGAAAGCGATGCCTTCGATGTTCCCAACGACGTCGATCGCTTCGACCAATCCTGAACGGCGTTCGTTGGGCAAGTCGATCTGCGTGATGTCGCCGGTGATCACCGCTCTCGAATTGAAGCCCAGGCGAGTAAGAAACATCTTCATTTGTTCACTCGTCGTGTTTTGCGCTTCGTCGAGAATCACGAAGGAATCGTTCAGCGTTCGCCCGCGCATGAACGCAAGCGGCGCTACTTCGATGATGTCCTTCTCGAGGAAACTTTCGAGCTTGTCTGCTTCCAGAAGATCGTGCAGCGCGTCATACAGCGGGCGCATGTACGGATCCACTTTTTCCTGCAGCGTGCCGGGAAGAAATCCGAGCCGTTCGCCGGCTTCCACCGCTGGCCGCGCGAGAATAATCCTGTTCACCTGCTTCGACAACAGCGCGGAGACCGCCATCGCCACAGCGAGGTAGGTCTTCCCAGTGCCGCCCGGGCCAATTGCAAACACCATGTCATATGTTTCGAGAGCTTCGATATAGCGGCGCTGATTCGGGCTTTTGGGCGCGACGCTCTTCTTGCCAAGCGAACGAGTGCGCGTGGGCGAAAACGCGCCACGCAATTCTTTGGCCGGAGATTGCGTCGCGATTCGCAGGAGCGACTTCACTTCCTGGCTGTCAGGAACGCGACCCTCGCGAATACGCTGGTTATATTCATCGAGGATGAGAGCCGCGCGCTCCACCTGCGCCGGTTCGCCCTCAATTTCGAGATCATGGTCTTTCAAGTGAGTGGTGACGCGCAGGTTGGCCTCGAAGAGCTTCAGGTTTTCATCGAGGGTGCCGAACAGCTCGCTGATGCCTCCGGCGATTCTTACGGTTTGTTTCATTAATGTTTTAGTTGCTCTAACTCCGTGGAAGTAGCCTAGCGCGCCGGCATGCATGGGTCAAGATAACTGCTTCGGCAGGCGCAACTCGCTTCACATGATTGTAATAATCCCGATTGCGAAACTTAGCGGGTCGCCGCTGGAAATTGCACCTTGGGAGCTTCGCGAGAAGCCTCGGAAGCCTTGAAATACGCGTCGTTTTCCTTGAAGCCGGCCCATTGGGCGAAGACGCTATTGGGGAATTGGCGGATGTAGGTGTTGTAAGCCTGCACGGAGTCGTTATAACGCTTCCGTTCGACGGCGATGCGATTTTCGGTGCCCGCGAGTTCGTCCTGCAGCCGCAAAAAATTCTCGTTGGATTTCAGCTGAGGATAATTCTCAACAATCACGAGCAGCCGGCCCAGCGCGCTGTCCAGCTGGCCATTGGCGGCTATCTTTTCTTGAGGCGTCTTGGCATTCAGAAGGGCGGAGCGAGCCTTCGCAATGTCACCGTACACGATTTCTTCGTGGGCGGCGAAGCCTTTCACGGTTTCAACGAGATTCGGAATCAAATCCGCGCGGCGCTGCAGCACAACGTCCACTTGCGCCCAGTTCGATTTCACCTGCTCGTCCATCGCAACGATTTTGTTCTTCGTGCTGACGTACATTCCCCCGGCGATCAACGCGAAAATCACAATTACGGCGACAACTCCTAGGAGCGCTTTCATCTCAGTACTTCCTCCGGCGCGGAATGTACCATAACCGCGTCATTCGCTGCGTGAGTCGAGCTGGCGTGAATCGAACTGGCCTGCATCGCGCTACTGTGAAGCAAATCGTCGATCCACCTCGCTCGTGACTACCTCTACAAACTCCAGATACGCATGAAGCGACGCTTCTATATCTATCTCCCGCTCCTTGCGCTTCCCTTCCCGGAAATCCAGCACAGCGAGAAACGCGCTCGGATTGGCGCCCGTGAGCGACGCCATCGCCTCCACGGCTTGCCGCTTTGTGTCCGGCATTGGCTGGCCGAGCGCCGCGAGCGCGTGCCGGAAAAGCGAGCAAAATGCTGAGACCGACGCGAGCATGATTCCGATATGCGCTTTCTTGGTTTGCGGAGTGGCGAGGATTGCCTGGCGCAGACGCAACCAATCAATGCGCAGTTCCCTTTCCACCTGCAGTCGGTGCAAATGCAGCGGAACCTCGAGATGCGAAAAAAAGTCCTCACCGTACAACATGCGATGGCGGCTTTTCATGTCGTACAGCTCGATCGAGAAAACATCGGCCGAGCGCTGCAACTCGTCGTATGTAAACACCAGGGGCGCAGGATGCCCTTCGCGCATCCACCACTCCGCCACTCCGTGGAGGGCCTCTAAATCGGCAGATGTCGTGCGCTTGAGGATGCACACGATGTTCAGATCGGAGTGCTGCGCCTGAAATTCGCCCGTAACCGCGGAGCCGTAGAGCACTGCCGCTTGCAGGTTGTCACCTGCCGCCGATTTCAGTCGATCTACGATCTGCTTGAGCTTTGCTTCCATCGCATGCCGTTTCTGAGCATTGCCTCGAGAAAATTATCCAGCCATCAAACTCGAGCGATACTACCAGCTTCCGCTCGCGCCGCCGCCACCGAAAGAGCCTCCACCAAAGCCGCCAAAACCGCCTCCTCCTCCACCGCCTCCACCGAATCCACCTCCGCCCCAACCACCGCGTCCGCCGCCCATCCCCGAGCCAATCATCGGTCCGATCCACCAGCCGCTTCCGCCCCCGCGAGTGAAGCCTCCGCCACTGCTGCTAACGCCTTTCACGATCGCGTAGACAACAAAAATCGCAAAAAGAAGCAGAAGAATCTGCCCCAAAGTCCAGGCATGGTCCTCAGCACCTCGAGCTTGGGCGGGCCTTGGTGATGGGCCGTTCAGCGTGACCCCGCGGTCGGCCGCAATAACGTCTGCCACCCGCCGCGTGATAAGCAGCAGCGCGCCGTCATAGTCACTGTTGCGAAGCAGCGGAACCGCATCTCGGAGGAAGCTGCCGACCTTGCCGTCTGGAAGAATCGGCTCGAGTCCGTAACCAGCTTCAATTCGAGACGCATGGTCGTTTATCGCCAGCAGAATCATCACTCCGCTGGAGGATTGCTTCGGCCCAACTCCCCACCTCGTCGCAAGGTCAATCGTGAAATCTTCGACCGGGCGGCCATCGAGCGATTTCACCGTGACGACGGCGATCTGCGCGTGAGCTTTCTGATCCACCTCCGTGCACAGGGCTGTGAGCTGAGCCTTTGCCGACTCGCTGAGTACTCCAGCGAAGTCGTTGATGTAGCCCTGGGGTTTGAGTTGGTCTGTCTTTTCACCGCTAGTGACTGCGCTCACGAGAAAGAGCAAGCTCAGGCAAACGGCGGCGCGAAAGACGTTCCGGGATGAGAGGTGCCTTGGCATTCAGGCCGGACCGTGGCCAGCGCCATGGTAGAGCCTGCTCAACAGGGTGTCAACGCGTTGACTTTTCGATCTGGTGGGAGTCTAATTTTCTCCACAGGAGAAACCATGATGCTCAACGCCGAAGGGCCCAACAAATCCCTGTGGTCATATTCTGAGACATGGGGCCGCTTTGCGCTGATTCCATTCCTGGCCACCCATATCACGCGAGCGCTTCGTGGCTTCCGAGCCCGCGCCCATTCCTCACCCAGCTGAGACGGTTTCGACTCTTCAAAATCCAAGCTAGAACGATCCGAAGCTACTACGCTAATTGTCAGAGCTCAAGCGCGGTGCTACACTCCGTGTCCGCTTGTTCGGATACGCACAGGAGTGACCGAAATCGAACATGCGTCGAATCGAAATTCCCCATTAATCGTTTATATTCAGACCGTTACGCGTGGCCGCTACTTTGCACCAAAACACGGCTTCTGAAACAAAAAGGTTTGCCATGCGTTGTACAAGCTTGAGGTTTGTAAACACGTTGAACTTTGCACGAGCAATGAGGCTGCTGATGTTCGGAGAGGAAAAAACACGATGATCGGAAGATTCGTGATCGGAACGTTTCTAAGATCCGCGATTTTGGCGTTCACCATTGCTTCGCTGGTCGTGGCGCCGGTTTCCGCGCAGGTTCAGGAAGCGCAGGCTCAGCAGGGCCAGAACGCTGCCCAACCTCCCCCAGCGCCGGATCAGAACCAGGCGCAGCCTCCCGCGCCCGCCGCAAACCAGTCGGCGACACAGCCGACCGCGGCCGCCGATTATTTTTCCCCGCGAGACCTTTCCGCGACCAAGGGACGCGATTACTCCAAAGGCCAGCCATGGTTCCCGGAGTTTTGGAAGCCCTACACACCGCTAACGTTGCCGGCACCGATGCTCACGAACGCGCCGACCATCGACCAGTTGATTCATGACAGCAAGCTGCTGCTCAGCCTCGACGACGCAATTTCCATCGCGCTTGAAAACAATTTGGACATCAGCCTCCAGCGATTCACGCCCTGGATTGCGCAAACGGAACTGCTTCGCGCCAATGCCGGATCGGTAGCTCACGGTCTCGGCGCGTCGCAGGCCGTGATTCTAGGGACATCACCGCAAACTTCTTTCGATCCCACGCTGGTCGTCAACACCGACTGGGGACGGGCCTCTATTCCCGTGAACAATCCGCTCAGTTCGGGAGTTGGAGTCGCGACTAGGGCGTTCGACCTGATTGACTACAACGCTTATGCGAACGTCACCTACACGCAGGGATTCCACACTGGAACCTCGATCTCAGTCGCATGGGACAATCTGCGAAGCTCGACGAATTCTCCCGCCACGATTTTCAATCCCGCCGTGCAGTCCACGTTCATTGTCTCGATTCAACAGCCGCTCCTGAACGGTTTTGGAATTCTGCCCAATACTCGCTACATCATCGAAGCGAAAAATACATTGAAAGTTGCGGATTCTCAATTCGCGCAACAGGTGATTGCCACGGTTTCGGCTGTCCAGACGGATTACTGGGAGCTTGTTTTTGCCCGCGAGAATGTGAAGGTGGAGGAAGCGGCGGTTGCCGTGTCGCAAAAGTTGTACGAGGACAACAAGAAGCAGCTGCAAATCGGAACGATGGCGCCGCTCGACGTCCTGACTGCGGAATCCGAGCTTGCTACGGACACGCAAAATTTGATCGTCGCGCAAACGACTAAACTGCAGCAGGAGACTGTTCTGCTGAATGCCATCACGCGAAATCCCGTCGCTCCCGCGCTGCAAAATGTCGAAGTAGTTCCAACGACGCCAATCGCCACGCCGACCATCACCGAAAATCTTCCGTTGATGGACGCAGTGCAGGAGGCCTGGCAGAAACGGCCGGAGATTTTTCAGGCGGATCTGAACCTAAAGAACGCCGAGATCGAAGTGAAGGCAACCCGCAACAGCCTGCTCCCCACCCTCAACCTTGTCGGGCAATACAGCGCCACAGGGCTTGCGGGAGACACGATCGTACAGAATCAGACGCAGACGGGATTTCAGGCGGAGACCGCCGCACCAATTGTCGGTCTGAACGGTCTCCCCTTCAACGTCGGAAACCCTGGCCCACCGGGTATCCCTGCTTTCGTGGGCATTCCTCTGTTCAATACGACGACAACGGTACAGAGGAGCGGCTTGGGAACGGCGCTCGACCAGATGATTCACGCCGATTTCCCAACTTACAGCGCGGGATTGAATCTTATTCTGCCGATTCGGAATCGTTCCGCGCAGGCGGACAGCGCTCGCGCGCAGCTCGACAAGCGCCAGCAAGTGGTGCTGTACCGCCAGCTTCAGAACACGATTTTCGTCAACGTACGCAACGCGCAGATCGCTTTGCAGCAAGACCGGTCGCAGGTGTCCGCCGCCGAAAAGGCCCGCATCCTCGCGCAACAGACTCTCGACGCCGAGCAGAAGAAATATCAGCTAGGTTCGTCCACAAGCTACCAGGTGGTGCTGCGGTCGCGCGACTTGACCACCGCACAGGGAAACGAACTGCGTGCCAAGATCAATCTGATCGAAGCGGCCGTGAACTTCGACCAGGCCGTGGGACGCACGCTCGACGTGAATCACATCGTCGTTGCCGATGCGCGCCGGGGCAAGGTCTATCGCCAGCCGAACATTCCGGGCGCCCCCGATCCCAGCGCCGGGGTCCCCGGAAAATAGGCCGCCTGTTCGCTTGCCGGTGAAGTTTTCCGGTGATAGTCGATCCTCGCGCGAAGGCGGTGGGTCAGTTTCCGATACTCACCAGCCACGTAGATTGTGCGATTGTGTGGCTAGCACTACTTGGTGGAGAGCGCTTGCATCAATTCGTCACGGGCCGTCACGAGCCGTATTCGCGCTTCATTAGTTCCACGAAGGCTTGGAATCAAGTTCTGTTCCACCTTGCCGAGCCGACGAAGGTTTGGCTCCAAATCAGCGATACGGGACTCTGCCTCAGCCGGCGTTTCACGCAGCACCGCCTGTGCCGCCAGCATGTATTCCTCGTACGCACGAATCTTGTCATCGCTTTCCGGCTTGCGCGCCGTTCGCGATTTTTGAAGAAACTGATCCCCGATCGCGAATTCCACGCCCCATGCCACGCCCCAATCGAAACCATCCTCCGGGATCGTCTTCACGACAACAGACAGCTCCGCTTTCTGCTCCTCGTTCAATTTTCCCTGTTGGGCGCTGTCGCGAAGCGGTTGCAGGTTATCCAAAATTATTGCATGGGCGGTAAGAGCTGCAATCACAGGACCGCTGCGTGACATGTCCTGCCCAAAGTGTACTCCAGCCAGCCACGTATTTACGGCAGTTCCGGAATCGCCATGCGCCATGTCGCGTATTCCTTGGAGTTCATTCAAACGAGACAGCAGCCGCGCCCGGAGAGCGAACCAAGGGGGAATCGCCGCCCCGTTCCGGTATTCGAATCCCCAGTTGCATTCCGGAAGCTTGGTGGCCTGCTGCATGGTTCGAAGAGCATCCTCGTTGAAATCCAAAATCGGCCCAAGTTTTGATTCGTCCCACGCAACTCGACCAGCAGTCGTTTCTTCGAACAAACGCCGTGTCGCATCATCAGACGGCTCCTGCACCTCCCCAAGGGCAAACCAATAACGCAACGCTGCATTGTCAGTTTCCGACGGAAACATCGCCTGTGCCCGCGCTGTATGAGCGCTGGCAAGAACGGCCATAATCGTCGCCAATAATCGGAGTTTCATAGGGGTTAAGACACAGGTATTGTAAGGCGGGCCTCGCAACAAGTGGCCCAAGACACTAACAGCGGATAACTGTTAGTAACGGTCTCTGTGCCTGTCCAGTAGCTTGGTGCCTGGTAGTCGGATACTGACTCGCTAACCGCGCGAATAACTCCTTGTAGCCCGCGACGCAATTTGCTACCGTTACGTTTGAGTTATGATAATGCACTGTAAAACAGGCTGTAGGGCGACACGCCGCGCTCGAGATGGCGCGAGAGTGGAAGGCAGGTCCTCGCACGCCGCTCACCACATTTCTAACCGCAACATTCGATTTACAGGATTTCAGCTAACTACCCCAGAATCAGTACTTACGTATTTTCTAACCGCAACAAAATCGGCTATTTCGGAATTTCGCGGTCTTGGCTTCCGCGCACCTTGTTGCCTCCGCTGCAATGCCCTAGAATCTTGGAATGAGTGTATTCGGCGATTTGCCGGCGGCGCTGGCCGCGTCGCGTCGGAGGCCCGCCAATGAGTAAGGCCGTGAAGACACTGCCTACGCAGAGTTTTGAATCCGTCCGCAAGCCGTCCGCCGCCGAACGTGAGTGGGAAGAAAAAACGCTCGCGCCCACGCTGCGAAAAACTCCAGACCGCGACGCCGACTTCACCACAGTCTCGAGTTATCCGATTCGCCGCCTCTACACGCAGGCGGATCTTGCAGGCTGGGACGCAGAGCGCGATCTCGGCTTCCCCGGCCAGCCTCCCTACACGCGCGGCATTCACCCCACGATGTACCGCGGCAAACTTTGGACGATGCGGCAGTTCGCTGGCTTCGGAACGGCCGAAGACACGAACGCGCGCTTTCGTTACCTGCTTTCGCAAGGGCAGACAGGCCTTTCCGTCGCGTTCGACCTACCCGCGCTGATGGGCTACGACTCCGATCACCCGCTCTCGGAAGGCGAAGTCGGAAAGTGCGGCGTAGCGATCAGCTCGCTGGCGGACATGGAAGTGTTGTTCGACAAGATTCCGCTCGCCGACGTCACGACTTCGATGACGATCAATTCGCCTGCGGCCGTGATCTGGGCGATGTATTTGGCGGTCGCGGAAAAGCAAGGCGCCGATTGGAAGAAAATCTCCGGTACTTTGCAGAACGACATTCTCAAGGAATATATCGCGCAGAAGGAGTACATCTATCCGCCGGAACCGTCGATGCGGCTGGTGATTGACACGCTCGAATTCGGCGCGAAGCACACGCCGAAATTCAATCCGATTTCCATCAGCGGTTATCACATCCGCGAAGCTGGTTCGACCGCGATTCAGGAACTTGCGTTCACGCTGCGCGACGGAATCGAATATGTCGATTACGGTGTGCGCCGCGGAATGAACGTGGATGATTTTGCGCCGCGGCTTTCCTTTTTCTTCAACGCGCACAGCGATTTCTTCGAGGAAATCGCGAAGTATCGGGCCGCGCGCCGCGTCTGGTACAAGACGATGCGCGAACGCTTCGGCGCGAAGAACGAGCGCTCCTGGGCACTGCGTTTCCACACGCAGACGGCGGGATGTTCGCTTACTGCGCAGCAACCCTACAACAACGTGGTGCGGACGGCGCTGCAAGCGCTCGCTGCTGTGATGGGTGGCACGCAGTCATTGCACACGAATTCGCTCGACGAAGCCTGGGCTCTGCCCACGGAGTTTGCCGCTACGCTCGCCCTGCGCACTCAGCAAATCATTGCGCATGAAAGCGGTGTAACGAATACAGCCGACCCCCTTGGTGGCTCTTACTTCGTCGAAGCGCTGACGGATGAAGTGAAACGCGGCGGCTGGGATTACATTGAAAAAATCGACGCGCTCGGCGGCATGGTGGCGGCGATCGAGCGCGGGTTTCCGCAGCGCGAAATCGCCGAAGCGGCGTATCGGTATCAAGTGGCCGTCGACCGCAAAGAAAAAATCGTTGTCGGCGTGAATGATTACGTGGCAGCGGAAAAACCGCTCGATATTTTGCAAATCGACGAGACCGTGGCGCATCGCCAAGGCGATCGCCTGCGGAAACTGCGCGCGGACCGCTCGAATGCCGAGGTTGACCGCCGTCTGAACGCGTTGCGCAAAGCGGCTGTCGGAAGCGAGAACCTGATGCCCTATCTCTTCGAAGCCGTGAAAGCCTATGCCACGCTCGGTGAAATCTGCGATGCGATGCGCGAAGTTTTCGGCATCTACGAAGAAGTAGCGATCACCTAGTAACTCCCGCCTGTGGTCCAATACGGAAGAACTGAGGCTCAAACAAAAAATGGCAAATAGGGTGCGGAGAAGTTTGAAAGCGAGTGCGGTCGCGCTCTGTCTTGGACTTTGGAGCTTCGCGAGCGTTGCTGCGCCGGTCCCGCTTCCAGCGAAGGACAAGAATCCGCATCCGAAGAGTGGTTTTGTGACCTCGTGGGACGGGGCAAAGATTCATTACATTGAAGCGGGCCGCTCGAAAACGCCAGTCGGGAACGCGGAGGTCGGCAATCCGCTCCCGCCGTCAGTTACGATCACCAAAGGCAATATCTCCGTTACCGGCCCGCACCAGCTTCCTTCCATTTTGTTTGTGCCTGGCTGGACGATGCCCGGCTGGATCTGGGAGAACCAAGTCTCCCATTTTTCCCTGGATTATCGAGTCGTTGCGATGGACCCGCGCTCACAGGGTGATTCTGCAAAGCCCGGAGAGGGCGATTATCCCGCTTCTCACGCGCGCGACATCAAAGCTCTGATCGATCAGTTGCACCTCGCGCCCGTCGTTCTGGTCGGTTGGTCGATGGCGGTGACGGAAATTGCATCGTACGTAGATCAGTTCGGGACGAGTGGTATCTCGGGCATCGTTTTCGTGGACGGCGCGCCTGGACTTGAGATCACGACTGAAACATTCAAAGGCTACGTCCAATTTCTCAATGGCGTTGAGACGAATCGGCAGAAGTGGACGAGCGATTTCGTCCGATCGATGTACCGTAAACCGCAAGCGGAAGAATATCTTCAGCGGGTGATCAGGGCCTCGCTCGCGACTCCGGCCGATTCTGCAGTAGCGATGGGACTTGCGGGCATAACTACAGACAATCGCGCGGCACTCGGCAAGATCGATAAGCCCACCGTGATCGCCTGGGCCACGAAAGACATGTTGCCGATATTTCAGGACATGCAAAAGCGCATTCCCGGTGCAAAACTCGAAATGTTCGACGATGCTGGGCATGCGCTATTTGTAGACGACGCCGACAAATTCAATATTCTGCTCGAAGAGTTCATTCCGACTTTGAAGTAAGCGCGAAAACTATACGGCGGGCAGCGCATCGCCTATCGCGGGTGAAACGTTTTGAAGTATGCTCTCAGCCCGGCAGCGCGCTGCCCTGACGCAGCCGCGCTGGGACGAAGTGACTGAGCCGAATGGCTGAGAAAAAAATTCGGGTGCTGATCGCAAAGCCGGGCCTCGATGGACACGATCGAGGCGCGAAGGTGATCGCTCGCGCGCTGCGCGACGCCGGAATGGAAGTGATCTACACAGGCTTGCGGCAGACGCCGGAAATGATCGCGTCCGCATCCGCGCAGGAGGATGTGGACGTGATTGGCCTCTCGATACTTTCCGGCGCGCACAACACGATTGGTCCCCGGCTGATGGAACTGCTCCGCGAAAAGGGCATGAACGACGTCACCGTGTTGATTGGCGGAATTATTCCGGAACCCGATATTCCCGCGCTCAAAAAAGCTGGTATTGCAGAAGTTTTCCTTCCCGGAACGCCCACGCAAGCGATCGTCGATTTCATACGCCAGCGAGTCTCTACCGCTCAGCACGGCACGTAAAGTGCGGTGAGCACTCGTCTTCGCATCACACAGCACGAAGACATTTTGCTTTTCACACTCGAAAGCGATGACGGATTTCCACGGATCGAGCGCGGGATCTTGTCGGAGATCAAAGCGCGGATTACAAATGTGGCTGAGGACCGCGAGCTAGCCGGTGCGGTGATCACCGGAACCGAACTAGCATTCTCGACCGGCGCCGAAATCACGGAGCTTGCAGAACTCACGCCATCCCAAGCGTTCGAGTTTGCTCGATACGGCCAAAGCGTGATGCAAGCGATCGCTGGGTCGCCCAAACCAATCGTAGCTGCGATTCGCGGATATTGCATGGGCGGCGGACTCGATCTTGCCCTTGCATGCCATGCCCGCATCGCGTCGCCCGATTCAGTATTCGCACATCCCGGCGGAAGCCTCGGTATCATCACCGGCTGGGGAGGAACACAGCGCCTGCCGCGCCTGATTGGGCGCGCTCGCGCGCTTGAGATATTCGTCACCGGCCTTCGACTCAACGCAAACGAAGCGCATGAATGGGGCCTTGTGACTCGAATCACCCCGGCGAACGCAGCCGTTAGCGAGGCGATTCGAGAGGTTCGAACGATGTCTTCCCGGAGCCGTTCCAACCGCGAGTAAACTTCGTGCGCGTGTAAACCACGCGAAATCCCTGGCGCTCGAGATTACGTTGCGAGCCGCTCGATGGCTGCGTGACGCTCATCGCCAGGTCACAGCCGGCTGCGCGGCCTGCTGCGAGACGCACCGAAATCAGCGCTGCCTGCACGCCGCGCCGGCGAAATTCCGGCAGAGTGCTCATCCCGAAAAGCCCAGCGATGCCCTTTCGAATTCCAAGCGTTCCTCCGCCGATCGGTTTTCCGTCGACCCAAACCAAATAAGGCGCCAAGCCCGGGCCAGAGAAGAATTCCTGAATTGTGTTGATCAGTTCTTCGGTCGGCTCGAAGTGATCGGCAAATCCGCGAGACACGGTTTCGGCGAACAGGCGAGATTCGGCTGGTTCAGCCGGGCGGATGGTAATTTCCGGGGCGAACTCCAGGAATTTTTCCTGGGGATCGACTTCGCGAATCAGCATATTCGAGAATTCGATTACCCGGTAGCCGCGCTTTCCAAGCTTCTCGATGAACGACGCATCCGCCATCGGACATACTTCGATGAAAACATCCGAACCGCGGCAGCGATAAAACTTTTCCATCCGCTCGAACTCTTCGTCGCTGACCGGACCATTCAGGCCGAGTCCTTCCGCCTGCGTGACCGGCGAATTAACTCCGCGAAATTCTGCGATGCCGCCGCCTACGGTGATCCTCGCGTCTCCCAGGCGTGCCAAGTTCACGGGCGTGCCGTGACTCTCGCCTTCTGGAAGCCAGTCCGGATGCCCAGCGAGTTCCAGCCGGCGAGCCAATTCCATGTCGACAAATCTCATTGGTGAATCTCCTCGAAAATTCTAGCTAGGCCCTCTCAAAAGGGCGAATAAAATCGATTCGATGGCTTTCGAGTGATACTAAGCCAAAAAATCAATACGCATATTTCGGGTGAAGGAAGGTTGGACCAGACCGGCTTGCGGCTAGCGCGAGTGGCCGGAGGCAAACCTGTCCTTCATGAAGGGACAGCAAAGCATAGGCGCCTCCGGGTGAAAATTTCCGTCAGCGAGCCGGTCGGTCCTGCGGAACGGCTCTTCAAACTGCGATTTTATCGCATCGCTCGGGCAAGTCAAAATGATTTGTGAATGATACAATGCGTAGTTTCGACGTACCTGTTTGCAAGAATCGTGAGGCCCGACACGAGTTGATCGGGCGAATATGTTTGCGCAAAGGAGCCGGGTGAGCGGAACAGCGATTGAGACGCAGGTGGATGCCAAGTCTGCCGACTTTAAGACGAACAGCCGGAAGATGATTGATCGCCTGACCGAAATTAAAAACGAAGAAGAGCGAATCCGGCAGGGCGGCGGCGCCAAAGCGATCGAGTCTCAGCATAAGAAGGGCCGGCTGACCGCGCGGGAGCGCATCGCCAGGCTGATCGATCCAAAGACGGAATTTTTCGAGCTAGGACTCTACGCCGCCTACGAAATGTACGAAGAATGGGGCGGCGCGCCGGCCGCCGGGACTATTACAGGGCTTGGGCGGGTTTCGGGCCGCCAGATGATGATCATCGCGAATGACGCGACTGTGAAAGCAGGCGCGTTTTTCCCGATGACGGCGAAGAAAGTGATTCGCGCTCAAAATATCGCCATTGAAAATCGTATCCCGACGATTTACCTGGTCGATTCCGCCGGCGTTTTCCTCCCGCTGCAAGAGGACGTCTTCCCGGATACCGACGACTTTGGCCGCGTGTTCCGCAACAATGCCGTAATGAGCGCGCAAGGTATCCCGCAGATCACGGCGATTATGGGGATGTGCGTTGCCGGCGGCGCTTACCTTCCGGTGATGTGCGATCACATTCTGATGACGGAAGGCAGCGGGCTGTTCCTTGCCGGGCCGGCTCTGGTGCAAGCTGCGATCGGGCAAAAGACCTCGGCGGAAGATCTGGGCGGCGCAAAAATGCACGCGCAGATCAGCGGTACGGTGGATTTCCGCGAGCCGGACGACGAGGCTTGCATCAAGAGAATTCGCGCGCTGGTCGATAAGCTCGGCCACCGCCCGGCTGCACCCTTTGACCATAAGACCGCCCGGCCACCGGCCCATCCTGGCGAAGAGATCTACGGAATATTTTCGTCGAATCCGGCCAAGCAGTACGACATGCGCGAGATCATTTCGCGAATTGTCGATAACAGCGAGTTTGAGGAGTATCGCGCCGAATACGGGCAGACGGTGCTGTGCGGCTTTGCGCGAATCGGCGGCTGGGCCGTTGGCATCGTGGCGAATCAGAAGAAGCATGTCACTGTGGCCGCTCCCGGCACGGGAGAAAAACGCGTCGAGTTTGGCGGCGTGATCTATACCGAATCGGCGGACAAAGCGGCCCGGTTTATCCTGGATTGTAATCAGAATTTGATTCCGCTGATTTTTCTGCACGATGTGAACGGGTTTATGGTCGGAAAAGAAGCGGAGTGGAGCGGCATCATTCGCGCGGGGGCTAAGATGGTGAATGCTGTGGCCAATAGCGTGGTTCCGAAGATTGCGGTGATTTGCGGCGGAAGTTTCGGAGCTGGCCACTATGCTATGTGCGGGAAGGCCTACGATCCTCGGTTCATTTTCGCGTGGCCAACCGCTCGCTATGCGGTAATGAGCGGGGATTCGGCGGCCGGGACGCTCGTCGAAATCAAGATCAAGCAGCTCGAGCGCGAAGGCAAGAAACTGACCGACGCAGAAAAGAAGGAATTGCACGAATCGGTTCGCGCCACTTACGAACATCAAACCGATCCGCGCTATGCGGCCGCCCGGCTGTGGGTAGACGCGATTATCGATCCGGCGCACACGCGTGAAGCGTTGATTGAGGCTTTGGAGGCGGCGTCGCTCAATCCGCATGTGGCCGAATTCAAGACGGGCGTTCTGCAAACGTAAGGAGTGCCATTGGGAGACCAGGCGAACCAGGGAGCCGTAAACCAAGAACAAATCACAATTGTCGAGTGCCCGCGCGATGCCTGGCAGGGGCTGCGGCAAATAATTCCCACAGACGAAAAAATAAGATATTTAAGCAGCCTGGTTTCACTCGGATTCCGGCACATCGATGCGGTGAGCTTCGTATCTCCGAAGCACGTACCGCAGATGGCCGATAGCGAAGCCGTGATGAAAGAGTTGAGCCGCGTGACATCGCCTTCAGGCGAGCCGCCGGAAATCATTGGCATCATCGTGAACGCGCAGGGACTGGATCGCGCTCTTTCGACGCCAGGCGTGACAACGATTGGCTACCCGTATTCGATCTCAGCATATTTTCGCCGCGCCAATGCAAATATGTCGCGAGCCGAATCGCGCGAGCTAGTTCAGAAAATTCAGCGGGACACGAAAGCAGCCGGGAAGAAACTAGTCGTTTACGTGTCGATGGCCTTCGGGAATCCCTACGATGAGCCTTGGGGGCCGGAAATTGTGGCAGAAACGGCCGTCTGGCTGAAAGACAGCGGCGTGCGCACGATTTCACTCGCTGACACTGTAGGCACTGCTGCGCCGCAGGATGTCGCAGCCGTTTATAAGGCTGCTAGATCCGAGGTCGCGGGTATCGAAATTGGCGTGCACCTACACAGCCGCCCGGATCGTGCGGCGGAAAAAGTGCTTGCGGCGTACGAAGCGGGCTGCCGGCGATTTGATGGAGCGCTAACGGGTCTCGGCGGCTGCCCTTTTGCCGGCGATGAACTCGTCGGCAACATTCCGACCGAGGCAATTCTAACGACGCTTGCTGCGCGCGGCGTTGCGACCGGAATCGACACCAAGTCGCTTGCGATTGCGTGCGCCATGACCGGCGAACTGCGCGAAAAGTACACGCACACCGAAGCGGCTGCGAAGCCAAACTAGCGCGGACGGTCGAGCGCCACCTCCATGACCTACAGCACACTCAAACTCGAACAGCAAGAGCAGATCGCGAGGATCACTCTGACGCGCCCGGAAAAACGAAACGCGATCTCTTCGCAGATGATCCGCGACCTGCTGGCGGCGTTTGACGAAGTGGAGGCGAGTTTAGCGCGCGTCGTGATCCTCGCCGGTTCGGGAAAAGCATTTTGCGCGGGAATAGATCTCGACGGATTGCGAGTAGTCGCCAGTCAATCGCACGAAGAAAACATGGCTGACTCGAGAGCGATGGCCAAGATGTTTTGCCGCATCTACTACTTCCCGAAGCCAGTAATTTCGGCGGTGAATGGGGCGGCGATCGCGGGTGGATGCGGAATCGCGACGCTTGCCGATTTTACCCTCGCGGCGCCGGAGGCGAAGTTTGGCTACTCGGAGGTGCGGATCGGGTTTATTCCGGCCCTGGTATCCGTTTTTCTGCGCCGCCAGATTGGGGAAAAGCGCGCTACCGATTTGCTGCTCACCGGCCGAATCGTGGATGCCGCCGAGGCGCTTCGAATCGGCCTGATCACCGAGGTAGTGCCGGCGGAAAAACTGATCGAGCGAGCGCGGGAAATCGCCACGCAACTTCTCGCCGCCAGCCCGACTAGCATCACCCGAACAAAACGCCTCCTGCGGCGCTTCGATGAATCGGCGATTCGTTCGGAGATTGAACTCGCCACGCGCGAGAACGCCGAAATTCGCGCGACTGCGGATTTTCGCGAAGGCGTCGCATCATTTCTCGAAAAGCGCGATCCCAAATGGACGGGCCAGTGACGAAAAACGCGAATGAGAATCCCGCCGGCAGCCGAGGCGCGGGCGCCATGCTAAAGGAGTTTGCTGACGCGACCATTCGCGTGCGATATGCGGAAACGGATCAGATGGGTGTGGTGTACTACGGAAACTATTTTACGTGGTTTGAGATTGGACGGGTCGAGCTTTGCCGCCAACTCGGATTCGAATACCGGCGGATGGAAGCGGAGGACGACAGCTTTCTCGTCGTCGCAGAAGCGAGGTGCCGGTACAAACGCCCGGCTCGATTTGATGACCTGCTTACGATCCGTACTCGTGTGACGGCTGCGCAGCGGCGGACCGTGCGTTTCGCATACGAAATCATCCAGCAAGAAACGAATGAGACGGTTGCTACCGGAGAAACGGTGCACGTGATCTGTAACAGCGCGGGCCAGACCAAGTCCCTGCCCGAAAAATATCTCAAATATCTGCCGGTGGAGAGTCACAACTCCTGAGCATCGTGCCCGGCAGATGCACGCACCTGTGAGGAGCGCGGAATGACTGCACCCGATCCCGCCAAACTCGAAAAGATCCGCGAACGCCTGCGCACCGAATGGACCGACGAGCGGACCGTTGCCGCGTGGCGTAAATGGCGTTCGCACATCGCGCGTTTCACGCGCGGAGCGACTGAGGCGATCCTCGAGGCCGCCCAGCTTCGGCCAGGCATGCAAGTCCTCGATCTTGCAAGCGGCGTAGGCGATCCCGCGCTCGCAATCGCCGCCGCAGTTGGCCCAAGCGGCAAAGTGATTGCCACCGACCTGGGCCCCGGCATGATCTCGCTGGCTGAGGAGCTGGCTCAAACGAAAAACCTCACCAACATTGAGTTCAAGATCGCCAATGCGGAATCGCTTCCCTTCGCGAATGAGTCATTTGACGCGGTGACCTGCCGCTTCGGGATCATGCTGTTCCCCGATGCAATCGTGGCGCTGAAGGAATGTCGGAGAGTGCTTCGTCGCGGAGGCCGGGTGGCACTCGTCGCCTGGGGCGCAAAGGAGCAGCCATTCTTCACCACTACGGCAGGCGTATTAATGAAATACGTTCAGGTTCCTCCGCCGGATCCGGATGCTCCGCATCTCTTCATGTTTGGCGACCGCGGGCGGCTGCGGCGGACGATTGAGGCGGCTGGGTTCGTGGGCACGAGTGAGGAAGTGCGCACAGTGACTGGAAAATGGACATCGTCGCTTGAAAAGTATTGGGAGCAGTTCACCGAAGTCGCGGCGCCATTTCGTCCGCTGATCGAAAAACTGACGCCGGAAACACGGGCACAGGCAGTGGAGGAGATTCTGGGCGCGCTCCGGAAATATTGGGATGGAAAAGAATTGAACATGCCGCTTGAGATCGTCATCGGAACAGGCACGCGCGGATGAGCAAGATTCAAATCGATGGCGAACATCTGACTCTCGCGCAACTTTACGCAGTCGTTTTCGACTCTGCTGAAGCGGAGCTTGCGCCGGTCGCGCGCGAAAAGATGAACGCCTCGCGCGCTGTGATTGAACGGCTCGTCGAGTCGGGCGCGGCCGTATACGGCGTGAACACGGGATTCGGGAAGATGGCTTCGGTGCGAATCTCTCGAGATCAAATTCGACAACTGCAGGTAAATCTCGTTCGCAGCCACGCATGTGGAGTCGGGGCGCCTCTTACGGAGCATGAAACTCGGGCCATGCTCGTTCTGCGCGCAAACGCGATCGCCAAGGGACTATCAGGTGTGCGTCCGATTGTCGCGGAGACGCTTTGCGCTATGCTCAACCACGGAATTCACCCTGTGATTCCTTGCCAGGGATCCGTTGGCGCGTCTGGTGACCTGGCTCCTCTTGCGCATCTCGCGCAAGTAGCGATAGGAGATGGCGAAGCAGTTTTTCACGGGCGAAGGGTACCGGGCGAACACGCGATGCGGGAAGCAGAGATCGCACCGCTTGCACTCGAAGCCAAGGAAGGCCTCGCGCTGCTCAACGGGACGCAGGGCATGCTGGCCCTTTTAGCGCTGGGGCTGCGCGACGCCGACAATGCGGTTGACACCGCGGATGTCGCAACGGCGCTTTCGCTGGACGCGCTGCGGGGTAGTCCGGCGCCGTTCGATGAGCGGATCGCGCATGCGCGTCCTTATCCCGGCCACATCGCGACGGCTCGTAATCTAGCGCGCCTGACGCGCGGAAGCGAAATCCGCGAATCTCATCGCGCGCCGGAAAAAGACCCGCGCGTGCAGGATCCCTACAGCCTTCGCTGTGCGCCGCAGGTTCACGGCGCTGTTCGCGACGCGCTCACACAAATTCGCGCTACGGTCAATATCGAACTAAATAGCGCCACTGATAATCCGCTGGTGTTCGGAGGGAACAGCGCGAAACAAGATGAAGTCGTCAGTGGCGGAAACTTTCACGGGCAGCCGCTGGCGATGGCGGCAGACCAGCTTGCGGTGGCGCTCGCAACTCTAGCTGGAATATCGGAACGCCGTACCGAACAGCTGACCAACCCGCAGGGCAGCCAGCTTCCGGCATTTCTGGTTCGCGAAGCAGGAGTGAATTCGGGATTCATGATTTTGCAGGTGGCCGCAGCAGCTCTCGTGAGCGAAACGAAAGCGCTTGCGACACCTCATTCTGTCGATTCGATCCCGACTTCCGCAAATCAGGAAGATTATGTTTCCATGGGGATGACGGCGGCGCGACGAATTCAACCGATGATCGCAAATTTGCACAATATCCTCGCGATCGAATTGCTCGCCGCCTGCCAGGGGCTCGATTTACTCGCACCGCTTCGCACCGGGCCTGAAGCACAGAAGGCACACGCTTTGGTGCGTGGCGTTTCAAAACAAGTGGATTCCGATCGCTCGCTCGCGCCGGATATCAAGGCAGTTGCAGCTCGAATTGCAGCAGGCGATTTCAGCAGCCTGATTCGGTAGCTGCCCTGGTTATCACGCCAGGGACTGAAAGAGAAATCGACCAAAGCGGGCTCCGACGGCCCACTTGAACGGCACAACTCCCATGGAATAGTGGCCGCATGGCAAGGACAACCTCTCCACTTCCACGCCGCTTCGCGGAACCTCGTCGAAAAAAGCATTGGTGAATTCCGGCCAAAAAGTCGGATCGTACCGGCCCGTGATGGCGAGAATTTTCTTCCCGGTGCCGAGAAGCTTTGGAATGTAAGGAAATGGGCTGACCGGTGACCAGTAGCGCCGAATATCCTCCTGCGAAAGCTTGGATTGAAGCGATTCCCATACATTCATTGTAGTCAGCCCGCTGGCTACCACATCCCCGCAATAGGTCGCGACATGCAAGAACGCTCCTGCGCGAATGGCTCGCTCATGGCACATGGTGACAAACGCGATGGATGATCCGATGCTCGTTCCCAGCACACCCAACCGGTCGTATCCTCGTTGTTCGAGCCAGCGGAGCGTGCGCCGCACGTCGAGAACTGCCTGGCGATTTGCTTGCAGCGTCAATCCGACGTTAGGACCGACAAGATGATCGGCGCGAGGATGCTCGGGCACCGCGCGCCGGTCGTGATAGGGTAGGCTCATCTTCACGGCCGTGATTCCCAGTTTATTCAGCCAGCGGCACACGTCGGTCTGCTCTTCCCAGCGAGAATTCCATTGCGCGAGAACTACGACGGCGGGACCTGTGTGGCGAGCTTGAAAAAACTGACCGTGCACGCGGTCATTTTCGGGCCACGGAGATTCGATTGCGCTCGTAAAGGTTAAGACGTCGTCAGTGAGCGAATAGTCTTCTGCCGGACCGGTGGCATACCATGCGTCACTATGCGCCAGCGTGTGTTCGACAAAGCGATCGAGGTATCCGCGCGGATCGGGCTCGTTTGACGTGCCGCCAATGTGCTCAAGTCCCCACGCGAAAGGCAGCGTTCGGCGATTCGGCTCCTGCGCCCAACGCATATGCTCGTAGCGCCGTATTTTTCGTTCCAGCCAAGCCATAGTTTGTAGTTGATTCAATTCAGCTTACCAGCAGCCGCCAACCAAAGCGGAGCGAGCGGCAGGAATCACGCGCCGAACCGTGAAAACTG
>Ga0307472_100000080_pt1 | contig 26995 bp, 20 predicted proteins | sample atmos_gasesAM5C__2_FD_204582 | JGI IMG/M metagenome (GOLD analysis project Ga0307472, IMG submission 204582) | Hardwood forest soil microbial communities from Morgan-Monroe State Forest, Indiana, United States - atmos_gasesAM5C_05 | ecosystem: Environmental > Terrestrial > Soil > Temperate...
CCCAGCGACCATCCCGCCGTCATGAAGGGGCTGCAATCGGCCAAGGACGGCTATTTCGCCAAGTTCCAGCCGCTCGCCGAACAAATGCGCAGGATTTCGACCGAAGGCGCAACCTATCCGATGTCTTTGGCGCAGTGGGTCGACACCACGACGCCGCTGCTCTTCACACTGCTCGACATCATGTACGGCGCGGGCGAAGCGAGTGAGGCTCACACCGCCCGGCTGCAAAGCACAGCATTGGGCAAACTCGCGGGGTCACTTGTCCTATTAGCGCTGGGCCTGGGGATTGCCGCCGCCGCGGTCTTTATCGCTATGCGCATGGTGGCGAAGCCGCTGGGTAACCTCGCCCGCGTGGTCGGCGATCTGGCCGACGTCGGGAAGGACGTCGTCGTGCCGCATTCAGCGCGCGCCGACGAGATCGGCAACATGGCGCGCGCGCTGCAGCAGTTCCGTAACAACTTCATGTCGATGGAGGCGATGCGGCAGGACCAGGTCAAGCTGCAGGCGACCCAGGTCGCACGCGGTCGGCAGTTGAGCGACCTGACCGCGGCGTTCGAGCACAAGATCGGCGACATCGTCACGGCGGTCTCTTCGGCAGCGAACCAGTTCTCCTCGGCCGCCAGGCAGATGGCGAGCGTCGCCGAGGAAGGCGTGCAGACCGCTTCCTCGGTCGCCGTCGCCTCGGAGGAAGCGTCGTCCAACGTGCGCACGGTCGCCGGTGCGACCGAACAACTGTCCGGCTCGATCAACGACATCAGCGCCAAGGTGTCCGAGTCGACCAAGATCGCCGGGATCGCCCGCGAGACGGCCAACAAGACCAACCAGGACGTCCAGGCCTTGGCCGATGCGGCGAACTCGATCGGCAACGTCATCAAGCTGATCTCCGATATCGCCGAGCAGACCAACCTGCTCGCGCTCAACGCCACAATCGAGGCCGCGCGCGCCGGCGAAGCCGGGCGGGGCTTCGCCGTGGTCGCATCCGAGGTCAAGACGCTGGCCGGGCAGACCGCCAAGGCGACGGAGCAGATCTCCTCGCAGATCGAAAGCGTGCAGACCGCAACCGCCAATGCGGTGACGGCCATCAGCTCGATCGCCGAGACAATCGACCAGATCAACGGCATTGCCTCGGCGATTGCCGACGCGGTGAGCGCCCAGCTCGGGGCGACGCAGGAGATCAGTCACAATGTCCGCCAGACTGCGGTCGGGACCGAGGAGGTCGCCACCAAGATCATCAACGTCAAGGAAGCGGCGGCGCGCACCGGAACCATGGCCAACGAGCTGCTAGCCGCCTCCGGGACGCTTAAGGGCCAAGCCGAGCAGCTGTCGTCCGAAGTTGGTGGCTTCGTGAAGACCGTGAAGGCCGCCTGATCGAGGCCGGACTCGACGAACAAGGGCGCGGCGGGCCTCCGTCGCGCTTTTTCTGCCGTCACTGCCGCGTGATGCCGCCGTACGGAATCGACAGCGCCCGGACGATCCGCTATGCCGTGCCGTTCGCCGGACACGCGCCATGACCTCGTCGTCTCTCATTGCATCCGCCCGCAGCTCGCCCGTCATCGCCGCCGCGCTGGCGATCATCGTCGTCGGCGGTACGGCCATCGCCGGGGCGTGGTTCTTCCAGGCGGTCGTCGGCCTCAATCCCTGCCCGCTCTGTCTTGAGCAGCGGATCGCTTACTACATCGCCATCCCGCTCGCCGCGCTCATCATGCTCGGCAGCTCGGTCGGCTCCTCGCGCAAGGTGCTGGTGATGGCGCTCGCCGCTATCGCCGCCGCCATGCTGTGGAACGCCGCGCTCGGTGCCTATCATTCCGGCGTCGAATGGAAATGGTGGGCGGGCCCGCGCGACTGCTCGGGTCCGGTGACCAATTTCGGCAATGCCGGCGACCTGCTGCGGCAGATGCAAACGACCAGCGTCGTGCGTTGCGACGAGGCGCCCTGGCGCTTCCTCGGGCTGTCGCTTGCCGGCTACAACGTGCTGATCTCGCTCGCACTCGCGGCGATCGCCATGTGGGGCGCGTGGACGGAATGGAACAGGCCGGCGGCGGCCGAAGCGGCACAGTGACACGAGCGCAACGCCGAGCGCGCCCCTGCGCCGCCTTACACAGCGGAACGCTTCAGGACCCGCTGAGACGCGCGAGACAGGCGATGAAATGCGCCGCCGTCGCGTCCTAAGACTGTTCCCGATAGTTCTTCCGGATCAGTCCTTTGGAAAGGGCGGTTAGTGTCATGTGTCGCGTCAAATCTTCACCGAGGCCATGATCCCCTTCGGGAAAATCTCCTCCGGCGCGGCGAGCCGGTGGGCAATGCCCTGCTCGTGGCAATATTGCAGGAAGATCTCGAGGGTCGGGCGGTTTTCATCGATGCCGAACGGGAAGGGGTCGCCCTCGAACATGTCGCGCATCTGCCGCGCATAGGTTGGCAACCATGGCAGCGGATAGCGCGACACCGCCGGGTCGAACAGCCGCTCCAGCGAGCGGCGCTTGGATTCGCTGAAGGCGTTGTAGAGATTGCGCGCGACCCACGGATGCTGGGCGAGAATCTCCGCCTTGATCGCGATGATGTGCATGATCGGAAAGACCTTGGTCTTGCGGTAGGCCTGCTTCTCCCGCTCCAGAAAATCGGGAAACAGCCGCACCACGTCCGGATGGCCCTGGAGGAAGCATGTCGGCGGCCGCGCGATCAGCGCGCAGTCGATCTCGCCCGCCGCGATCATGTCGCTCAGCGACTTGTCGGCCACGCGGGTCAGCGTCGTTCCCTTGGGCAGGTCGACCTCGACCTTCTCGATGCGGCCGGCCTCGTTGGCGCCCGCCTGGTACCAATGAATGTCCTGCAGTTTGATGCCGAGCTCGTGCTGCAGCCAGCCGCGCATATAGACCGCGGCGGTGTGGGCCCACTCCGGCGAGCCAATGGTCTTGCCCTTGAGGTCCGCGGCGGTCCTGATGTTGCTCTTCTTGTTGACGTAGAACGAGCTGAAACGAAACAGCCGCGAGGCGAACACCGGAAGCCCGATGATGTCGGGTTTGTCGCGCGTGACCTGGGCGGCGAACTTCGCGAACGACAGTTCGGTCACGTCCCATTCGCGGTTGAAGGTGAAGCGCGAGAAGATTTCATGATGGCCGAGGTTGAGCCAGGTGGCGTCGATCCCTTCCGCCTGCACGAAGCCGAAGCGGAAATCGCGGAAATGGTCATAGTCCGTGGTCGCGATCGTCAGCTTGACTTTGTTCATCCGGCAGCCCTGTGCGTTTTTCCGCCGTCGGATTCGTGTCTGGCCGGGTTTTCACCTGATGACACGGAGCCTACGGAGGTTCCGCGCCGCCGAAGCTTTAATAGCTGCCGCGCGGGGTGTGGGGAAGCGGGCGTGAGCAGCGTTGATAGCGCTGTAAACACGGCGAGCGAGTCTGTGAGGACAGCAATCCAATCAAGCAGATCACCTCCATCCCACCCCCCTTGCAGAGAGAGGGGCGTTCTCTCCACCCACCGAACTCGAGTCTACTCGAGTTCGGCAAAGTAAACAGGCCGAAGTCGGGCACATCCGGCTTCGGGTCGCAATACATCGCGACGGCAAAAGCAATTTAAGTTTGGATGGCCACGGCGTTGCTGCCGATCATTATTTTCCGACGAGCGCGCTTGCCTTGGCGCGCACGTCGGTATCGATGATCCTTGCGGTCTCGACCGTCTTGGGGATCACGCCGGTCTTGACGAATTGTGCCTGCATCCAGTCGATCCGCTCGGCCGGGATGGCCAAGGTCGGATCGACCTGCTTGTCATTGACGGCTTGGTCGAAAATGAATTCCGGACGCGGATCGTCGGCCTTGGCGCCGGTCGCCTCGCGCGTGAGCTTCGCGGTTTCGGTGCGGTGGGTCGTCGCGTAGCGCAGTGCCTCTATCTGCGCCGCCAGGAACTGCACCGTGTCCGCGCGCCGCTCCGACAGAACCTTGCCGGTGGTGGTGAGGCACAACCGGATGAATTGCGGAACGATGGCGCGGGCTTCGACCAGCAGCTTGAATTCCGGCGGCATGATCGGCTGGAATTCGTTCGACACCACGGCAGCGTCGGCTATGCCGGACACCAGCGCCTTGTAACGATCGATGTCGGCGCCGAGATTGGCGAATTTCACATCGGAATCCTGAATCTTGTAGGTTTCGAGCAGCGCGCGGGCGAGCAAGTCGGGCAACGACCCGGGCGCCGAGATGGCGACCGTCCGGCCCTTGAGGTCCTGTGGCGTCTTGACGTCGGCCTTGGCCAGCACGACCTGGGGCAGCCCGGGCCAGGTGCAGCCGATGATCTTGACGTCGGCGCCGCGCGCGCCGGCCACGATCGCCTCGGCGGCGCCCATCTCGACGCTGTCGAGCTCGCCGGCGATCAGTGCCTTCATGACCGTGGCGCCGGCTTTCATCTGCTGCGTTTCGATCTTGAGGCCGCGCCGGGCGGCAAAGCCGCCGCGGTCCGCCATCATAATGAAGCCGGCGTCGCTCTTGGCTTCGAGGATGCCGTGGCGCCAGGTCTTGAGCTCCTGCGCCGATCCCGTCGTGATCGCACCCGTCAGAGCGACCACTACCGCCAAGGCCAGTCGGCCGACACGCATGATCGTCACGGTGGTCAAGGGCATGGACGTTCTCCCGAATACGAAGCCATTCTTTTGGTCTGCAATCTGGATGCATTTTCCCGAAAAGTGAGCACCGATTTTCAGGAGAAAATGCGGTCAACTGAAGCATCTCGAGCGCGTTTCCGATTCAACTTCGCCGGAACATGCGCCAGATCGCGTCCTGGTTATTGGGGTCGGATTCCATTCTAATTCGCGGTGATGTTGGCGGCGCGGATGACCTCGCCCCAACGGTCGGTCTCGTCCTTGAGGAATTGTCGCATGGCGGCCGGCGTGCCACCGATCGGCTGCATGTTCAAGGCCTGCAGATGCGCCGCGACGTCGCGCCGCTGCAGCACGTCGTTCACCGCCTGGTTGAGCTTGGTGACGAGGGCCGGCGGCGTTTTCGGCGGCGCTGCGAGCGCGTTCCAGGTGTCGGAACGAAAGCCGGGGACGCCCGTTTCGATCAAGGTCGGAACCTCGGCCACCGCCGGCACGCGCTCGGCCGTGGTGACCGCCAGCATTTTCAGCTTGTTGGCCTGGTAGTGCTCGCGCACGGCATCGATCTGCATGAACAGAAGATCGAGATGGCCGGCGACTACGTCGTTCACCGTCGCCGCCGTGCCGCGATAGGGAACGTGGGTGAGCTGCGTGCCGGTCTGGCGCGCGAACAATTCGGCCGTCAGATGCGGCGTGGTGCCGATGCCTTGCGAGCCGAAATTGACCTTGCCCGGATTCGCCTTGGCATAGGCTATCAGCTCCTGTACCGAATTCACCGGCAGGTCCGTGCGCACGACGAGCGCGTTCGGGATCGTCGTCATGATGGCGATTGGCTCGAACGCTGAGGGATCGAAATTGAGCTTCCTGTAGAGCGCGACGTTGGTCGTGAGCGGCGCGGGCTGGGCGGCAAGCAGCGTGTAGCCATCCGGCGCCGCCTGCGCCACTGCCTCGGCCCCGAGATTGCCGCCGGCGCCGGGGCGGTTCTCGACCACGACCGGATGGCCCCACGTCTGCTGCAGCCGATCGGCGATCAGCCGTGCCACGATGTCGACGCCGCCGCCCGGCGGCGCCGACACGATGATGCGCACCGTGCGGCTCGGAAAATCGGCGGGCTCACGGCGCTGCGCGGCGGCGGCGCCGCACACCAGCAGCGCGCAGACCGCAACCCACGGCGCGAACCGGATTGCCGGCCGGACGGCGTCGTGTTGCATCGATGTCACCTCTGCCAGCGCGGCAGGCCGAGCGCGTCCGGCGCGACCGCTGCCACGTCGCTTTCCGCAGCCTGTGCGGCGCCTAAGTCAGCCGCCGCTTCGAGGACCGGATAGGCGACCGAACAGATATGGGAATGAATGCGCCTGAGGTCGCGCAAAATGTCGAGATGCAGCGATGTCGTTTCCATCGTCTCCGGCCTGCCCTCGCGCAGTCGCTCGAGATGCCGCTCCGCCGCGTCGAGCTCGGCGTTGCGCAGCACGGCCTTGTCGGCAATGAGTTTTTGGGCGCCGGCACGGTCGCTGGCCATGAACACGCCGAGCGCGATCTTCAGGTTGTCGAGGATACGCTTGTGGAAGACCTCCAGTTCCGCTGCGCCTTCCGGTGAGAACTGAAATTTGTTCTTGATCTTCTTAGCCGCAAGTTCGCTGAGATTCTTGTCGATGATGTCGCCGATGTGCTCGAGGTTGATGGCGAACGAGACGATTTCCATGGCGCGCCGACCCTCGCGCTCGTCCAGGCTTCCGCGCGTCAATTTCGTCAAGTAGAGCTTGAGCGCCTCCTCCAGGCGATCGACGACGTTGTCCATGCGCGACACTTCCTGGACGAGTTGCCGATTGTTGGTCATCAGGCCGGTCATGACCTGCCGCAGCATGGTCTCGATGACGTCGCCCATGCGCAGCGTCTCGCGCGAGGCGTCGGCCAGTGCCAGCGATGGCGTATCGAGGGCAGCCTCGTCGAGGTAGCGCGGCGCCGCCGGATCGGCCGCCTGCTTCCGCTCGGGCAGGATGCGCTCGAGTAGCCAAGCTACAGCATCGAGCAGCGGGATGAACATGGCTGCCAGCGCGAGATTGAACGCCATGTGAAAGATGGCGCTGGCCTTGGCCGGATCGAACTGCATCGCCGCGAGCGCATCGGCGATCGGTTGCAGGAACGGCAGGACGAACGCGACACCGACCAGCCGGTTGATCATGTTGCCGATAGGAAGCCGGCGGCTGGCAGGGTTGTCGCGGCTGCCGGCCACGAACAGCGGGTTGATCGCGCTTCCCAGATTGGCGCCGAGCACGAGCGCGAGGGCGGCGATTGGCGTGACGAAATGCGAAAAGGCGAGCGACATCACCAGCAGCACGACGGCGACGCTCGAATGCGCCGCCCAGGTCAGCGCAGCCGCTATCAGGACGCATAGGATCGGGTCGCCCGTCACCGCATCGAGTAGCGCGCGTACGCTCCGCACCTGCTCGGCAGGAGCCAGCGTGTCCAACAGGATGTGGAGCGCCAGCAGCATCAGGCCAAGCCCGATCGCGACGCGGCCGAGGTCGCGCACCGCGCTGCGTCCGCCGCTTCTGAAGGCGACGAGGCCGACGACGAACAGGACCGGTGCCACGGCCGAGACGTTGAACGACAGCACCTGCACGATAAGCGTCGTTCCGACATTCGCTCCCAACATGATCGCGAGCGCTGGCACAAGGCCGACCATTCCTTCGGCTGCGAGCGCGGTGGTCATCAGCGCCGTCGCAGTGCTGCTCTGGAGCAGGGCCGTCAGCCCGAGGCCGGCGAGAAAGGCGGTGAACCTGTTGCGTAGCGCCTTGGCTAGCAGCCGCCGCAGGTCGGGACCGAAGGCGCGCAGCACGCCAGAGTGCACCATGTGCAGGCCCCACAACAGGAGCGCCACACCGCCCATCAGATCGAGAAGCACGATTGTTCCCATCCGATCGCTTCGATCCTGTTTGTTGCGATGCGATTAACAGTCGCCCCGCAACGACATCGCCGTCCCCATGTCGCGCACGAGCGATGCGTCGAAGGGGCGCCGACTGGTCGGCGTCTGCTGGACAGCGCGCGCCGATGGGCCATCACATAGAAACGTCATCGAGACCTTGAAAATGCAAGCGAATCAAGGGCAGTCCATCACATAAGAGGACCACGTCCAACTAGAATATGACTGATGAAGCGGTGTCTGGACATTTACCCCGGCGACTTTCTCGGTCCGGCTCGGTGACGACGAACCTGGCGATCTCAGGCTCGCTTGGAACCCAGATTGTCGGCAGTTGGAAGCCGAGTTCCTGCCGCATCGTACTCACCTTGAACGACCGACCAAACTCTTGCGAGTGTTTGGCGTCGGCGCATCATCAACGTTCATGAAATCTATCTTACACGGGGATTCGAGGATCGAGCTCTTCCTGCTCGACGAACTTCGCCTCTGGCTGCGTGAGGTATTCCACCAGCCGGTAAATCCCCGATTCGACAGGACAGCGCATCGAATGCGGTTTGACACTGGAAGTTTTTCCGTAGCTTTCTGCGATGCCCGGAGACATCAGGTGCGGACACAACGGACGCTCGATCGCACGTTCGATCGTGCGGAAAATCCAGGTTCCGTCGGGGTCGATGTCAGACCAGTGGAACAGTGGCGTACTCTCGGGCAGCATGCCGACGAGCACGCGAAGTGCCTGTTGCGTGGCAAGCGATGGATAGCCGCCGACATATATCGTCGTTCCCAGACGTTGCTGATCGGCTTCGATCAGGTGCCGGTTGAAGCTGGCGAAGTTCTCGATCGTAAGCAGATACGCGGGCGTCTCCCGGAATCGAATCTGGTCCGCGTCTTTCGGCGGAAAGCCGAGATAGAGCGGCGGACCGCGGGAAAGGTCGGCGCCGCCAAGATCGACGCGTCCAGCGATCAACAAAGGCGGAGCGAACCGTTCTAATCCGAGCGTCCGCAGCGCTTCGCGCGGCCTTGCCTCGGGAGGCAGATCCAGCACGCGGCCGAGGAGTCGTACGACGACGCCTTCCAGGCGTTCGAGCGCCTTGCTGTCGCCCGCAATCCGGCGGGAGAACGTGCGGTAATCCACATTGATGTGACAGCCGTCTAAGATCGCTTGGGTGAGAAGCAGTGCCGTGCGGACTTTATTCGCGTCCTCCGGGCCGAAACCACTCCATGAACGCGCGCGCTTCCAGGCGTCGACAAGGTTCGAAACCACATCGAGAAGCCCGGGATGCAAAGCGATACCCTCGACGAGTCGAGCAGATGCTTGTTCTGCGAGGCGGGAGACGGGTGTCCGGCCGAGATAGGAATACAGAATGTCAGGCGCGATCAGCCTCACATGGCTGATTTCCTCGCGTTTGGCTCCCCTGCCTCGGGCGATGGCAATGGCGCCCGAGTGCTCGGCTTGGCCGAGCTCCTTCAGGAAGGCATCGGCATCCACGACCGAGGGAAATGTCGTATGGTCCGGATGCGCGATTGGACTCGCCGCGCCGCCCTCGTGGCGATCCAGGAGATCGCTCAACAGCTGACGCGCGTCGACAAACCGGCGAGCCATACGGCTATTCCGCGGCAACACCAGTGGCGAGATCGGTGTCCGACATGAGATCCGGATCGATCGCCATGAGTTCCCGCCTTGCCCGCTCCTTCAGCTGCACTACGGTTGCTCTGGACTGCTCCCCGATGCGGTCGATCTCCACGATGGTTTCCATGTGCTCGAGGACCGCGACCCGCTTCTCGAACGGTGCAGCGATGACGATCTGCAGACCAAGATCCTTGTAGAAGCTCATCATCTGCCGCTGGTTCTTGCCGTCCATCTTTGAGAAGGCTTCATCGAAGATGGCGAGCGCGAGGCCGGTGGGTTTGCCGGAGCGGCGCTCCGCGCTGGAGTAGACCGAGGCCAGCGAGGCTCCGATGGCCACGTAGATAGGAACCTGCTGCTCTGCGCCGGAACCCGTGCCGCGGCGCGTCTCCCACCGGGTCGTGCGTCCGGTGGCGACGTCCTGCATGTGGATCTCGAAGGTGTAGAAGTTCCGATAGTCCTCGAACTGGGAGAAATCCTTCTCCGGATCCTCCAGCAGGGCTTCCAGCGCCACGATGGTGTCGCGGTGTGGAAAATCCTCGGGAACGTTGCCCCGGAAGAGCATGTCCAGTGCGTCGGGTGACGTCTTGCCGATCTCGATGATCTTGAGGACAGGTTGGAACTCGACCACGGCGGTCCGGTGGAACGAGTATCGTTCATGGTGGAACGGATGTTCGTGCAAGCTACGATTCATCGAGAGGATTTCGCGCTCCATCTTGTTGATGCGTGCCGTCAGCGCGTTGATGAATTCGCCCCGCAGCAGCGTCGCAGCCTTCTCTGCCGCCTCGCGGGCCTGTCGCTCATAGCGGCGAAGCTCGTTCGCCTCGATGTCCTGGATCAGCTGCTCCATCCAGGGCTTCACCGCGGCAAGAAGCGGGCTTTCCGTGCCAACCTGTGAACTTACTCCGAACTGGTCGAAGAAATCCCTGAGCGCATCGTGGGCACGCCGTTCGATGTTCTGGCGATCAAGTTCTGCCGCCGCCGCATCCTCGGCCGCCGTTGTCGCGATCGCCCGGTGTCGGTCGGTTTCGTTCTTGTTGCGGCGGGCGTCAAGGCGCATCCGGTAGGCTGGCCGGCCTTGCCGGCAATTATACAACGGCAGTTGCTTCTTGAAGATCGACCAGATGACCTGCTGGTTGAGATCCGAGCCGGGAATGGTCTCGCTATCGCCGAGTCTGCGCTCCAGAACGGCCGCTTCCTTGTCGTGCCTGTTGAAAGTGATCTGCTGGGCGTCACGTTCGCCGGTCCGCTCTTTCTTCAGGTTGATCTGCGCCTTCTGGCGGTCACGCAGGCCGCCGTCGCCTGCACTATTGAGTGCCGCGATCCTCGCCTCCGCGTCGGTTTTCTCCACCTGCGCGGCCGCGTAGGCGACCGCAAGCCCAGACAATCCGCCGGCAGTGTCTTCTGCCAGCAATTTGAGGGCTTGATGCGCCGCATCCACAGCCGCGGCGAGGCTCTGCGCCTTGACGAACAACTCGTCGAGTTCCTCCACCTCTTCCTCGAGCTGCCTGAGCAGCCTCGCCTGCGCCGATTTGCCGATCTTGTGCTGGCGAGGTTCGACGAACCGGTGTGTCCGGACCAGACCGTCATCGTACAGACCATCCTTCATAATTGCGCGGCCTGGCGCATTGAACTCCGACAGCGTGTTGGCAAGCCGCACGTTGCCGTAGCGGCGCATGATGAACGAGATCGCGTCGGGATCTTCGCTGCGAAAGATTGAAGGAAAAGTCCCCGCCGGCGGCGGCGTCCGGAATTGTTCCAGCTTGTTCAGGCTGACCAGCGACGCCCTCGGAAACTCCCGCCGTCCTTCCTTGAAGATGACGGTAGCGACGGCAATGTCAGCCCGATCGACGAACACGGCTTGCCGATCGCGGCCGAGCAGGGCTTCCGCAGCTCCCGTCCATTCAGGATCGTTGATCTCGACGAGCTCGCAGAGCACACGCGGCGCCATTCCGTTCTGCCGCAGCTTACGGCACAGCAGTTCGGTGCTCTCGTCGAGGTGGGCGATCGACTGGCCGACGACGTGCTGCCGCACGCGTTCTCTGATCTTGTCGCGTGACTCTCGTTTCTCGGCGGCGTCCCGGAACAGGTTCTGCCGCGTCTCGTCGACCCGTTTGAGGAGTGCGGAAGCGGACAAGATCACCGCGGTTTCGGCAGCGGCAATACCCCCTGACACGAGACCCACCCGAGCGTCCTTTGCCAGGGCGCAGAGCCGCTCGAGCGCAGGAACGTATTCGTCGAACCCGACCCCCCGCATGGCTGAGATCGCCTGCAGGTTACCAATCGCTTCAGTGCGCTTAGAAAAGTCTGCTTCCGCCCTTGCGGCCGACTGGTTTGCGCTCTTCACAGCCTGTAGCAGTCCTTCCCGCCCGGTTCTAGCATCGTGCTCGGCGATCGCTGCGATAAGGCGCTCGATCTCTTTTTCAAGGCCCTGGATCTCGCCGTTGAGAAAATCAAGTTCCTTCCGTGCTGTCTCGCGCTGCTCGTATTCGACGCGGAGTTTCTCCTTGATGTCCCGGTTCGCCGCCCGGGCCGCGAACCATTCCGCCCGCTTGGCGATCCATTGTTCGCGAAATTTCCGCTCTAGCGCGTCGTCGAGTGCGACCAGAATTCCGCGAAGTGCCTTCAGCGCTTCGAGCTTCTGGCGCATCTTCTGGATGGTTACGTTGATGCTGCGGTAAGTTTGGATGGACTCACGCAGGTCCCCCACGCGGATTGAATTTTCCTCGAGGATAAACCGCCTGACGAATTCGGTCGCTGTCTGATTCTGGTTCAGCGTCATTGCGTTCACGACGGCCTTCTGCAGGGCCGTGGCATTTTGCTCGCCGTATGGCAGATGGGGCAGCAGATAACGCATGTACTCGCGCACGTAGTCGCTGGGCCGGTCGCGGTGATTCACGAAATTGGCCTGCCCGACGGCGGAGATGATGCGAGCCCGCGCATCATCCCATTGAGCAGGATACCGCCGGCCTTGGCGAACCTCGATGAAGTCATCTGCCTTCAGAATTTTGCCGACCGCAATGAAGCGCGCCAGAACGGTTTCGTTGCTTTCCGACTTTCTTGCTTCGAGAGCCAATCCGATCGTCACCGGCGGCCGAACGCCATCCATGTCCTCGAAGCCCAACGCGATGTACGTCCGCGCTTCGTCGCGACGCGCTTCGTCCTCGCCGAGCGCGCCGAGACAATAGCCCACCACGCTGCGCTTCGGACTGCCGCCGCGGCCTTTTGTGCCGTCTCCGGCAACTGCATTGAGACGCTGGAATTTGCGGTTGCCACCGGTCAACACGACCTGCGCCATATCGAGGACGGTCGACTTGCCTGAGCGGTTCTCGCCGAGAACGCCGATATGGCCACCGACTTCAATATCCTCGATATCGAACAGATGCCAGTTCACCATCGTGAGGTGTCGAAGCTCCATCATTCGTCGCCCCTGCTCGCTTGGGGAAGCTGACGCGCTTCTTCGTGACGCACGTACCGCTCCAGCCTTACAAGTGCGTCGCCGCCGCTGATCAACTTGATCATCGGTCGAATGCTGACCTGATAGTCGCGCTGATCAGGATCTAATTCGCCGATGTCAACGAGGCTGCGCTGCTCAGCTTCCCTGAGAATCTCGTGGAAACGCGAGGTGGAGATGGCGTTCTTGCTGTTCGCCTGAACCATCTCGCGATATCGGTCATAGAGCGTGTTGAGCGTCGTTACGACGGTGGCGCGATCCTCGACGGCGCCGATGTTGACTTCGTCCTGCCAATGCGCGGCGAGCACCAACACGACGATCGTTTCATCCAGTTTCATCCTGGGCAGGGGAACTTCGTCGTCGGCCGCCACGATCCCCGCCCACTGTGCCTCCGAATCGCGGTGGACTCGATATCCGCAACTATCGAAGAACTGGTCGACGGCGCCACGGAATCTGCCATCCATGACAATGGCGTAGGCGACAGCCGTGCCGCGATCGCCTGCGAACACGAATTGATGGCGGAGAAGGAAATGCAGTGTCTTGCGCACATCCGCCGCCTTCTCGACGCCGACCGCGTGTTCGATCTGCTCGAATTCGCTAAGCATGGATTGCCATCCTCTGGTGGAAAACGCCCGAACGTCGCACGACGAAGTTGGAGCATCGCAGCCATTCGCTGTCGTGAGGCGGCGCGTCCGGATCGGACTCGAGGTTGAACGAGCGCGCGACCTCCCGCGGAATCTCGCCGGTCAAGGCATAACGTCGGGCAGTGTCGAAGGCGAGGAACTCGTCCACTGTCCGCAGTTCCATGAAGCGAGCCTCCTTGGTGCCGAACGGAGGGACCTGAGCTTCGAGGAATCGCCGCACCTCTTCGGGACGAGGTGCAATCCGGGCGATGTATTCGAGGCGCAACCGCTTCCGGATTTCGTAGAGAGGATCCGTGGGGCGTCCCTGCAGGGCTTGCGCCTCGACCGGCTGGCGGGGCTGGCGCACATGGGCGTGTTGATACTCCGACCATGGTGAACGTAGGGGTTCGACGCTCCATTCCACCGTCGCGGCGCTGTGCCGGCCGTCGCCAAGCAGCGCGTCCAGGCGGCGCACCAGGTCACCGGCGCGGCCGACCAGCCCTTGTGCACCGCGCTCGGCGTATTTGATCGTGTTGCGGACGCGTCCTTCCAGTTGCCGCCGGAACGCCTCGATCCGCTCGAACATGTCGCCGATCTGCGCGAACATTGTCTCGATCGACAGCAGATCCGCATCGGCTTCCAGCCGGCCGGTATCGAAATCGGTCGCAATGCCGCAAGAGACATACTCTTCGGCGATCACCTGCATGGTTGCCGGCGTGTACGAGATCCTGCGTGCGAGATCGACGATATCGTCGCGAAAACGGTACGGATGATTGAACGTGAGGATGGATTCGAAGTCCCTAAGCAGCAGCTGTTCGACGAACTCCTCGAAGAAGGCTTCGAGCCGGTCGCCAAGTGACTTCGACTCCATCACGGCCTGGCGGATCCGCTTCAGATCGGCCAGGATCGCGCGTAAGCTCTTACTGAACTGATCGGCCTGTAGCCGCGCCGCACGAAGGGCAAGTGCAGACTCGCGCTGCCCCCGATCCGTGATCTCCGGGGTTAACTTCTGCACGGCTTCGAGCCCAAGCCTAATCGTCACGACCAGTCCGCCGAAGCGCTGAGACACATCCTTGTTGAGGCTTGCGAGGCGCTGGATAACGAGAAGAGGACCCATCGGCATGTCCACCGTGATCTTCAGCCCGTATTCTTCCTCCTCGAGCCACCCCGAGGCGACAAGTCGCGAATAGACTTGGCGTGCAATTGAAAGCGCCTTATCGCCCGGTTCGGAGATGCGTGTGCTATCGGCTCTGCGGATACGGCGTCGCCCGGTCGAGATCATCTCGGGCAGTCCTTCCGCGAAGTCGTCGCCCTCGCTCCACAGCGCAGGGTTTGCGCGCATGACGTCGTAGATCGCGTGCACCACCTGCTGAGGCGTTGGGAACGCGGGAGCTCCGGTGAAAAACCGCTCGTGCAGGTCGAGCAAGCACGCCTCGTAGAGGTGCTTGTGCGCCCGTGAGAACACGAGGAACGCATCGTCGTGAAGATATCGAAACAGAGGCATTGGTCACCCTCTCGCCCGCGGCAGCTTCATGCCTGTACCCACGCCAGCATCTCGAGATGCGTTACCGCCGCGCTTTGGGCATGGTTCATTCGCGAACGCGAACGAGCGTTTCGCCGCCTGAGAGGCCGCCATGTCTACGCGCAAACCTTGAAAAAGCCCAGCATACGTTCCCGTTACGTTCTCATACTAGAGCGACTCCGGCCTTTGCCAGAGACCATCAGCACTGCCCCTGGTGCAACTTTATACTATGACCCGCTAGGCATTGTGTAGCGGCAAATTTTTGCATAGGAATGCAAGCCCGTGCACGCGTCCGGAGCTCGCCGATACCGCGACAGTGCTTATTGGGCCTTCGATGCGCCTTTGCGATGCGCACGAGGCGTGATGCTCATGGCTCGAGCTCGGTATCCCAGTAGAGATAGTCGAGCCAGCTCTCGTGCAGGTAGTTGGGTGGGAACAGCCGGCCGTTGCGGTGCAGGTGATGCACGCTTGGTTGGAACGGCATCTGCGAGGGCCACATGCCCGCCTCCGCCGGCGTCATGTTGCCCTTCTGCAGGTTGCAGGGCGAGCAGGCGGCGACGACGTTGTGCCACACCGTATGCCCGCCGCGTGAGCGGGGAATGATGTGATCGAAGGTCAGATCCTCGTCCGAGCCGCAATACTGGCAGACGAACTTGTCGCGCAGGAACACGTTGAATCGGGTAAAGGCAGGATGAGTCGATGGCTTCACGAAGGTTTTCAGCGAAACCACACTCGGCAGCTTGATCTCGAGGCTCGGGCTGCGCACCGCCTTGTCGTAATTGGCAACGATGTTCACCCGCTCGAGGAACACCGCCTTGATCGCGTCTTGCCACGACCATAGGGAAAGTGGGTAATAGGACAGCGGCCGGAAGTCCGCGTTGAGGACCAGCGCGGGAAAGCCGTTCTGCGATACGTGAGCGTTCAAAGCGACGCTCCTGGGCCTCGACTCGTTTCTGCCGGATGGCAGCCGGGACGTAGTTTATAGGCAGGCATGACAATATTGTGAAGCACCTGCCGCAGGTTACGCAAGCCCCGCGCCGGCGGCTCAGGCTCGCGGCCGCAGCCGCCGGGCGAGGAACTCGCCGCCGTGGCGCAGGCCCTCGCCGTCGATTCCGTGACCGATTCCCTGGGAAATGTGCCATTCCACCGGCATCTCCAGTGCGGCGAGGGTTTGCGTGGCGTGAAACAGCGCCTGTACCGGGATCAGGTCGTCGCGGTCGCCATGGACAAGCAGGACTGGCGGGCGTGTCCTGATCTCGGCGGCGACGGCGTCGGGCGCCGCATTGGGCGGCAGTGCCAGCAGGCCGGAATAGCCGACGATTGCGGCCGGCGCCGTGGCACGCCGCGGCCCGACATGGAGCGCCATCATTGTGCCCTGGCTGAAGCCGACCAGCGCCAGGGCGCTGGCCGGCAGGTCGTAGCGCTTTAGCTCGGCGTCGAGAAAGCCGTTGAGCATCGGCGCGGCCGCGTTGACCCCGGTCCAGCGCTCGTTGGGATCGCGGAAGGTGAGGGGGAACCACTCGCGCCCCATCGGCGCCTGGCCGCAGGGGCGCGGCGCGTGCGGCGAGACGAAAGCCGCGTCCGGAAGCAGCGGCTGCCATGCGCGGCCGATCTCGATCAGGTCGTTGCCGTCGGCGCCGTAGCCGTGGAGGAAGACAACGAGTTCGCGGGCGGCGCCGCGGGATTGCGGCTCGAGACGTGGACCGTCGAGCTCTGCGGCCATCATGTCCTCCGTACGGGTCGTGGCTGCTGGATAGGTGCCCCGCTGCGCCCCTTGGCGGCGCGATAGTACGACCATAGCAAGCAGGCGGCAGCGCCGCGCCATGGCCGCCAGCGTTCGGCGAGGGGCGCCATATCCTTGGTCGTCGGTCGGGCTTTGAGAGAAAAGGCGAGCCGCGCCGCTTCCTGCAGGGCAAGGTCGCCAGCCGGCCAGGTATCGGCGTGGCCGAGGCAAAATAGGAGATAGATGTCCGCCGTCCACGGGCCAATGCCGTGGACCGCCGTCAACGCCCGGTGGGCCTCGTCCGCCGGCCGGTCGACCAGGGTCGCGAGGTCGAGATCGCCCCGGTCGATCGCCTTGGCGATCGCCTTGAGCGTGCGGATCTTGGCGGCCGACAGGCCGGTGCGGGCGAGCTTGTCGCTGCGCGCGCGCAGAACCGCGCCATGGTCGAGCGGGTCGAGGGCTTTCGACAGCCGCCCCCAGATCGCGCCGGCACTCGCAGTCGAGAGTTGCTGGGACACGACGATCGACGCGAGGCCGGCAAAGCCGTCGGGCCGGCGCCGCAGCGGCGGCCGCCCGGCGATATCGAACACGCGGCCAAAGCGGGGATCGGCCCTGATCAGGGCGGCGAGCGCGTCGTCGAGATCGGACTCGGTGTGGATGTAGCGGGACATGACGGCCGCGAAGCATCTACAAATAAGGTGCTGATGCAACCTTTCTCACGCTGGAACTTGCATGTCCGCTCCGGTATTCCGCTTCGCGCCAAGCCCCAATGGCCACCTGCATCTCGGCCATGCGTTCTCCGCATTGATGAACTTCGACTTGGCGCGGGCGAAAGGCGGCCGGTTCCTGCTCCGCATCGAGGACATCGATACAACGCGCTGCCGGGCGGACTACGAGACCGCGATCTACCAGGATCTCGCCTGGCTCGGCCTCGCCTGGGAGGAGCCGGTACGTCGCCAATCGGAGCATCTCGACGCCTATCGCGACGCGCTGGCGCGGCTCGACGGCATGGGCCTCGTTTATCCGAGCTTCGAGAGCCGCACGGAGATCATCCGCCTGGTGGCGGAGCGCGAAGCCGACGGGCCGTGGCCGCGTGATCCCGACGGCGCGCCGCTCTACCCGGGGACGGCACGCTCGCTGCCGGCGCAGGAGCGCCGACGGCGGATAGCGGACGGCGAGCCCTACGCGCTGCGCCTCGACATGGCGGCGGCGATCGCGCGCGCCGGCAGCCTGTTCTTCACCGAGCACGATTTTGCGCCCGGCGAGGACGAAGTGGTCGAGGCGCATCCGCATTCCTGGGGCGACGTCGTGCTGGCGCGCAAGGAGACGCCGACAAGCTATCATCTCTCGGTCGTGGTCGATGACGCGGCGCAGGGCATCACCCATGTGGTACGCGGCGAGGATCTTTTTGCCGCCACCAGCGTCCACCGCCTGCTGCAGGATCTGCTTGGCCTCGCGGCGCCGGTCTATCACCACCATCGCCTGATCCTCGATGCCGACGGGCGCAAGCTCGCGAAGTCGACCGGCTCGACCGGGCTGCGGGAGTTGCGGGCGCAGGGCCACACGCCGGGCGATGTCCGCCGCCGTGTCGGGCTTGCCTGATGTGCAACAAGCCTTTGTGATTATACGGATTTCTTGTGGATTCGCGCATCGGTAGAGTGGTCCGTCCAGTGTGTGGTTCCCCGGCCGGGTTCATGCCATGCTGGGCAGGGACGGGGTGAGCAATGGCGAAACGGGTCGCGGGCAGGCGGAGAGCACGCCGGAAGGTGCGTTCGTCACGCCGGCCGCCGTCACCGTCCGCCGCCGCGGTGCGCGCGACCGAGGCGGCACTCGCTGCTTTCGCCCACGACCTGCGCACGCCGCTCACCGGTATTCTGTCCTTGAGTGAGCTCCTCGCCACCTCCGAGTTGGGCGAGCGTGAGCGGTTGTGGGTGGCGACGCTCAAGAGCACGGCGGAGCACCTCTCGGCGCTAACCACGCTCGCGGTCGACGCCGTCAAGGCGAAGGGCAGTGGGCTCGTGCCGCGGTGCGAGCCGTTCGACCCGTTGCGCTTTGCCGAGGTGATCGCCGCTTCATTGGCGACGCGCGCCGAGCCCAAAGGTCTCGTCAGCCGCGTAAGCTTTGCCGACGATCTGCCGCGCGAGGTGACCGGCGATCCGGTCCGGCTGCGCGCCGCGCTCGAAAACATCATCGATAATGCGATCAAGTTCACCGAGCAGGGCACGGTCGCGTTGCATGTCGCGGCCGAACCGATGGCGCGCGACCGCGCCCGTCTCGTCTTCACCATCACCGATAGTGGCATTGGCATGACACCGGCCGAGATCAAACGGCTGTTTCGGCCGTTCGCGCAGGCGAGCGAAGACATCGCCCGCCGCTATGGCGGCGCCGGTCTCGGCCTGTCGCTCGTGCGCCAGCTTGCCGCGGCGATGGGCGGCAAGCTCGAGATGACAAGCAAGCCCGGCCGCGGCAGCACTCTCCGCCTCTCCGTCGTCGTCAGCGAGGCCGCGGCGAGTGACAGGAAAGCGGGCGTTGGCGGTGCGGCAGGGGCGACGACCGCTGCGTACGGCCTGCATCTCCTGTGCGTTGAGGATAATCCCTATGGCCGCGTGGTGATGAACGCCATCCTCGGCGAGTTCGGCCACAACACCGATTTCGTCGGCAGCGGCGAGGCGGCGGTCGAGGCGGTCGCGCGCGGCGGCTATGATCTCGTGCTGATGGACATCGCGCTGCCGGGCATCGACGGCATCGAAGCAACGCGCCGCATCCGCGCGATGCCGGCGCCCGCCGGCGATATGGCGATCATCGGCATCTCCGGGCATGCCGGCGACGAAGCTGCGGCGCGCGCCGCCGGAATGAACGCCTACCTGGTCAAGCCAGTGAGTCCCAAAATGCTCAGCGAGCTGCTGGCGTCGGTCAAGGCGTAAATCAAAAAAAGCAGCGCGCCCACGTCGGCGGCGCTCGATGCTCGAAGGCATTTGTGATCAGAAGTGAGCGTAGCCGAACTTGTAGTTGATGCCGACGCGCACGACGTTGTCGGTGACGCGCGAGCTGAAGTCGGCGCGTAGCCCAGTTCCCGGAGCGGGCACGAAGATCAGCGGATTGACCGCCGTCGTCGAGACCGTGCCAAAGTCCATGTAGAGATATTCGATCTTGGCGGTCCAGTTGCCGGCGATGCGGCCTTCGATGCCGCCGCCGATCGTCCAGCCGGCCTTTGTCGTGTCGCCGCTGAAGGCGACGGTCGTCGGGAGCCCGTTGGCGTTAAAGCCCGAGAGGGTGCCATCGGTCGCGATCTTGCCGTAGGCCAGGCCGCCGGTGAAGTAGGCAAGGATCGTCGGCGTGAACGGTCGAAGGCGCCGAAGCAGCCGGAATGGCCGTGAGGCCGGCGGAACAGATCGTCCCCGGGCAGAGGAACGACGTGCTGCCGTCCTGGCCGGATGCCTGGATATCGGCCTCGATGCCCAGCACCCAGGTCGGCGCGAACTGCCAATTGTATCCGATTTGGCCACCGCCGATGACGCCGTTCATGTCGAACGAGTTGCTCTGCGCGAACAGGAATGCGCCGCTCGTTGCGTTGGAGAACACGGCGTCGGTGTCGGAATTGCCCCAGCTGTAGCCCACATTGCCGCCGATATAGAAACCGCTCCAGTTCCACGGATCAATCGGTGCCGCCTTGTAGACGGGTGCCTTGACCGGAAGATCGGCCGCTGTCGCCGGAGCCGCAGCGGTTGCGATCGCCAACAGGCCGATACCGGCAAGCAGAATCATTTTCATGGTGGTGACCCCCAGAAATTTCCTTGACGTCACCGTCACTTCGGTGACCTGCCATGTCAACGAGGGGCGTGCGACAAGTGGCGTTGGGGCATCGTGCGAGTCGGGACCGTGTAACGATTATAAATAACTGACTTAGCTTGTATTTTTCCTGCTGTTGCAAGCAAGCGACGCAGTTCGGGAAATCAACGGCGGTCTGGGGATTATTCCGCCCTCGGGTTGTCGCGTACCGCCGGCGGCCGAGCGAACAGACAAGGGCGCGGAACGGGCGTCATGCAGCCCTAACCGCGCGCAACTCCACGATCCGCACCACGTCGGCCATGATGCGGTTCAACTCGTAGTCCTTGGGCGTGTAGACCGCGGCAACGCCGGCGGCCTTGAGCGCGGCCGCGTCCTCGGGCGGAATAATGCCGCCGACCACAATCGGGATGTCGTCGAGGCCGGCGTCGTGCATGCGCGCGACCACGTCCTTGACCAGTGGTACGTGCGAGCCCGACAGGATCGACAACCCGACCACGTGCACGCCCTCTTCCAGCGCGGCGTTGACGATCTCGGCGGGCGTGAGGCGGATGCCTTCGTAGACCACTTCCATGCCGGCATCGCGTGCGCGCACCGCGATTTGCTCGGCGCCGTTGGAATGGCCGTCGAGGCCGGGTTTACCGACCAGGAACTTGATGCGGCGCCCGAGCTTCTTCGAGACGCGCTCGACGTCGGCGCGCACCGGATCGAGGTTGTGGCTGTCGTTTCTCGCCGCGCGGCCGACGCCGGTCGGGGCGCGGTATTCGCCGAACGATTCGCGCAGCGTGGCGCCCCATTCGCCGGTCGTCACGCCAGCCTTGGCCGCGGCGATCGAGGCCGGCATGATGTTGCGGTTCTCGCGCGCGGCGACGCGCAGGTCCTTCAACGCCGCGGCAACCGCCTTACCGTCGCGCGCCGCGCGCCAGGCTTGCAGGCGCTTGATCTGCTCGGCCTCGACCTCTTCCGCCACGGTAAGGATCGCGCCTTCGCCGGCGGCCAGCGGCGAGGGCTCCGTCTCGGTGAACCGGTTGACACCGACGACCACGTGCTCGGCGGCCTCGATCCCTTCGAGGCGCCTGGTGTTGGATTCGACGAGCTTCGCTTTCATGTAGCTCGTCTCGACCGCGGCGACGGCGCCGCCCATCTCGTCGATGCGGGCGAGTTCCTCGCGCGCCTCGCGTTTCAACTCCTCGACTTTGGCGGCGATTTCCGTCGAGCCTTCGAAGATGTCGCCGTATTCGAGCAGGTCGGTCTCGTAGGCCAGCACCTGCTGCATGCGCAGCGACCATTGCTGGTCCCACGGCCGCGGCAAGCCGAGCGCCTCGTTCCAAGCCGGCAGTTGCACGGCGCGCGCGCGGGCCTTCTTCGACAGCGTGACCGCCAGCATTTCGATTAGGATGCGGTAGACGTTGTTCTCGGCCTGCTGCTCGGTCAGGCCGAGCGAGTTGACCTGGACGCCGTAGCGAAACAGGCGCTGCTTGGCATCCGTCACGCCATAGCGCTCGGCGGTGATCTCGTCCCACAGTTCGGCGAAGGCACGCATCTTGCAGAGTTCGGTGATGAAGCGCAGGCCGGCATTGACGAAGAAGGATATGCGCCCGACCACCTCGCCGAAATCCTCCGGCGCGACCTCGCCCGCCGCCTTCACCGTATCGAGCACGGCGATCGCGGTCGCCAAGGCATAGGCGAGCTCCTGCACCGGCGTCGCGCCCGCCTCCTGCAGGTGATAGGAGCACACGTTCATCGGATTCCACTTCGGCATTTCCTTGGTCGTGAACAGGATCACGTCCTTGGTGAGCCGCATGGACGGCGCCGGCGGAAACACGTAGGTGCCGCGCGAGAGATATTCCTTGACGATGTCGTTCTGCGTCGTGCCCTGCAGCGTCGCGCGGGAAACGCCCTGTTCGTCGGCGACCGCGATATAGAGCGCGAGCAGCCACGGCGCCGTCGCGTTGATTGTCATTGAGGTATTCATGTCGCCGAGCGGAATGCCGGCGAACAGTGCCCGCATGTCGCCGAGATGCGAGATCGGCACGCCGACTTTGCCGACCTCGCCGTTGGCCAGCGGATGGTCGGAATCGTAACCGGTCTGGGTCGGCAGATCGAAGGCGACAGAGAGACCGGTCTGGCCCTTGCCGAGGTTCTTGCGGTAGAGCGCGTTCGACTCGTGCGCAGTCGAATGACCGGCATAGGTGCGGAAGATCCAGGGCTTGTCACGCCGCGTCTGTATCATGGATCCGCATTGGCCCCCGTCCACGCGGCACCGCGTGGCTTACGCCGTATTGTGCACCGCAACACGTGGCTTGGCAATCCGCCAAAGGTCTGGCCACGGTGGCAACGAGCCCTCGCGAGCTCGGACACCACGGGCGGAGGGCCCCTGATCCGATGATTGCGCTAGACGCGCCGAATGAGGCCGACAATCAGCAGTAGGACCACGGCACCGATCGTTGCGTTGACGATCGAGCCGACGAAGCCGATGCCCGGCATGACGTTGAGCCTGGTGAGCAGCCACACGCCGATGAAAGCGCCGACGATGCCGATCAGGATGTTGACGAGCAGCCCGAAGCCGAAGCCGCGCACGATCTGACCCGCGAGCCAGCCGGCGATGGCGCCGACAACCAACATGACGATGAGACTGTCCAATCCGATCACGACGTCCTCCCGGCGAGACACGATCTCGCGCTGTTGTTGCCGGCAAGCAGGCTAGCGTAAACGAGCGGATATGTCAGCGGCGGCTGTGGGAGAATTCAAAGCCGCAACAGCGCGGCTTAGCGGCTGCTGGCAACGATTCCGCGCTGCCGAAATGAGGCCGCCCGATCGTGGGATGCGCACCGGGCGCCCTGGTGGCTTCGGTGATCGCCATGACTGCGGATGGCCGGATGGCGATGAATGCCGGAGGCGAGAATCATCCTCCCTCCGGTCGTTCCTCTGTCATGCCAGCCTCATGTTGCGAGCTGGTCCCCGATCGGCAGCCGCCGAATCCGCTTGCCGGTTGCGGCGAAGATCGCGTTGCACAATGCCGGCGCGAACGGCGGCACGCCCGGCTCGCCAACGCCGCTCGCCGGCACGTCGATTCCGTGCTCGACGATGTGTGTGCGCGTCTGCGATGGCGACTCGTTGATGCGGACGAGCTGGAAGTCGTCGAAATTGCCCTGCTCGACGCGTCCGCCCTTGAGGGTGATCTCGCCATACTTCGCCAGCGTGAGCCCCATCACGGCGGCCCCTTCGATCTGCGAGCGGATGCGCTCGGGGTTGACGGCAAAACCGCAGTCGATCGCAGTGTCGACGCGCGGCACCGTCAGATTCCCTTTGGCGTCGACCGCCACCTCTACGACCGTTGCAATGTAGCTAACGAAGGCGCGGTGCGCGGCAATGCCGAGTCCATGTCCCATCGGCAGCTGCCGTCCCCAGCCGGCCCGCGCGGCCGCGAGCTCGGCGACACGGCGCAGCCGCCCGGTGTCGATCGGATAGGTCTCGAACGGCTCGCCATAGTCCCAGAATTCCGTGGTGACCGACTTGCGCGGATCGACGATCCGGGCCGGGCCGATCAACTCAAGCAGGAAGTCCTTGGGGTCCTTGCCTAGCTGGTGCGCGAGCTCGGCCACGAATGACTGGGTCGACCAGGCGTGCATGACATTATTGACCGAGCGGAACCACCCGATCCGGACATGCGATGGCGCCTCGCCGCTCTCCATGCGGATGTTTGGAACGTTAAACGGCGTATCGACCCATCCCATCCCGAGCTCGATACCGCTTGGATGCTTGGGGTCCGCCACGAAGTTCGACATGAACGTAGGCGCGGCGCTGCGGTGACGCCAGGCGATGACCTTGTTGTCGGCGTCGAGGCCGGCCTCGAAGCGATCCGCCGTCACCGTATGATAGAAGTCGTGCCTGATGTCGTCCTCGCGCGTCCACACCACCTTGACCGGGGCGCCGTTTAGTTCGCGCGCCAGCAGGGCGGCCTCGATCGCGAAGTCGCATTTCGATTTGCGTCCAAAGCCGCCGCCGAGCAGCGTGCAGTGCACTGTCACGTCATTTGGCTGGACGCCGAGATGCTTGGCGATGTCGTCGCGCGCACCGCCGGGGCTCTGCAGCGGGGCCCACACCTCGTATTTGCCGCCGCTCGCGCGTGCGGTCGCAGCCGGCGGCTCCATGCTGGCGTGCGCGAGGTGCGACGCATAGTATTCGGCGCTGACCACCTTGGCGGCGGAGGCGAGCGCCTTGTCTACGTCGCCCTCGTTGCGCTCAACCTTGCCGGGCTTTTGCGCGTTCGCTTCCAGCATCGCCTTGTAAGCCGTGGAGTCGTGCGACGCGTTCGGTCCGTCGTCCCATACGATCTTTAGGGCGTCGCGGCCCTTCAGTGCCGCCCAGGTGTTACCGCCGATCACGGCCACGCCGGCAAGCGGCGCGAATTTTGCGGGTGCCGGTGTCCCGGGTATCGCCACCACCTTCTCGACGCCTGGAATCGTCATCGTCGCAGTCGCGTCGTAGGACGCGACCTTGCCGCCCACCACCGGCGACCGCGCAATCACCGCAAACTTCATGCCGGGCAGCATGACGTCCTGGCCATAGATGGCCTTGCCGGTCGTGATGTCGAACAGATCGACGAGCGGGACGTTGCCCTTGCCCATGTAGCGGAATGCGCTCTGGTCCTTGAGCTTGATCGCATCGGCGGCCGGCATCGGCAATGCGGCAGCATCGTCGGCGAGCTCGCCGTATCCGAGCTTGCGGGCCGACGGCTTGTGGACGACCTCGTGGAATTGCGCCTCGCATTCGGCGACGTTGACGCCCCAGCGCTTAGCTGCCGCCGTTTCAAGCATCTGGCGGGCCGCAGCGCCGCACTGACGCATCGGCTGAATGAAATGCCGGACGCTGCGCGAGCCGTCGGTATCCTGGTTGCCATATCTCTTTTCGTCGCCGGGCGACTGTACGATGCGCACGCGCGCCCAATCTGCCTCGAGCTCGTCGGCGACGATGAGCGGCAATGTGGTGCGGGCGGCGCCGGTTCCCATCTCGGCGCGATGAGCGACGATGCGGACGATCCCGTCCCGATCGACGGCGACGAAGATGTGTGGATCGCTGACGACGCCGTTCGGCATCGCGCTGGCGCCGGTCGCATAAGCCGCTAACGCCTTGCGGGTTCCGACAAGCTGCGCGGCAATGATCAGCCCGCCGGTGGCGACCGCGCCCTTCAGGAGGTCGCGGCGGCTGGCATTGGTGACGATGAAGTGGTCATGGGATGCTCGGTGGGTCATGTCACGCCCCCTTCGCGGCTGCGCGAACCGCCGCATGAATGCGCTGATAACATCCACACCTGCAGAGATTGCCGGCCATGGCGCCATCGATCTCCTCGTCCGTGGGCGCCGGCTTCTGCTTGAGCAGAGCTGCGGCCTGCATGATCTGGCCGGTCTGGCAATAGCCGCATTGCGGCACCCCCAGGCTCCGCCACGCCACCTGGACGATGTGCTCGCCCTTGGGATCGAGGCCTTCGATGGTGATGACAGACTTGCCCGCGACGTCGGACATGACCACGCCGCATGCACGCACCGCCTCGCCGTCGAGGTGGACCGTGCAGGCGCCGCACAGCGCCACGCCGCAACCGTACTTGGTCCCGGTCAGGCCGAGTTGATCGCGCAAGAACCACAGCAGCGGCATCGACGCATCGCCGTCGAACGTTCGCTCCTGCCCGTTGACACGTACGTTGACCATGAATTCCTCCTGTTCTCCCGCGTGCAATCGTGGCTTGGCAGGGGTCCGTGCGGCGGTTAACGCCGGAATTGTCCGAGAGACGTAGGATATGTTGCGAACACCGGAGGCTCCGCACGGTCCCGTTGTGCCCAGCGGCTCGCTGCAGTCAACGATCCAATCCGCTCTTTGAAGGGCTTGCAAGGCAGCGGTCGTCACAATCGCGCGATGTGGGACCGCACACGAAAAATCCAAGCATGGGGCTCAGGTGTCTTTTGTGCAGATGAAGCGCGCGTATTCAGATGAACACGCGAATGAACGATGGTCGTCAGGTCGGCCGCGAACGTGACAACACCAGCTCGCATGCGGCCCGCCGCGCGATGAGCAGCGCGACGATTGCCACCGCCGGCGGCCCGACGGGTGCGCTTACCAGCGGAAAACTGAGGACGAGCAGGCAGGCGGCCGCCATCGCCGTCCCTTCATAGGCGAGAAACCCCTTGCGCAGGCCGATGCGCACGATGAAGGCAATCGGCACTGCAAGCACCGGGAAGTCGTAGATGTACAGGTAGGGCGTCGCGAGCAGGGCGCCCACGGCGAGTGCCGCGGCCTTGACGTCGAATGCGACGCGCGAGCGCCACAGCAGCGAAACCGCGACGATGCAGACGGCCATCAACGTCCCGTGCAGCATCCACGCGAACGTCGTGCCGCCGCCGAGCCAACGCACCAGTCCGAACAGGCTTTGTAGCTTGTTGAGCCCGGCGCGGCCCTCGGCGAAGACGACCGTGCCGGTGACCAGCACCGAATCAAAGAACGCCCGCCAGCTCTCGGTGCCGAATGTTCCCCACGATGCCGCCGCCAGCAGGAGCGCGGTCGTCGCCGCGGCGGCAACGACGCACCAGCGCCGGTCGAGCACCAGCGCGAGCGGAAACAGGATGCCGAAATGTGGCTTGTAGGTGAGGAGGCCGAGCAGGACGCCGGCGGCGATCGGCGCCTTGTCCATCAGCGCCAGCGCTCCGCCGATCAGCGCGGCGGTGAGAAAGCCGTTCTGCCCAGTCGTGAACGTCCACAACACGCCGGGG
>Ga0307472_100000081_pt1 | contig 26953 bp, 18 predicted proteins | sample atmos_gasesAM5C__2_FD_204582 | JGI IMG/M metagenome (GOLD analysis project Ga0307472, IMG submission 204582) | Hardwood forest soil microbial communities from Morgan-Monroe State Forest, Indiana, United States - atmos_gasesAM5C_05 | ecosystem: Environmental > Terrestrial > Soil > Temperate...
GGTGCAGGACGTTCCGCGCGAGCCGATGATCAGCACGACATGGCGTGCAATCTGCGGCTCCGCCGGAGGTGCGCCGCCGACCATGGCGGCGGCGGGCGACGGCGAGGCAAGGGCCAAGGCGAGAGCGACGGCGAGGGCGGCAGCGAAGCGCATCATTCCTCCGTTGAGCCGCATGGTCGGGGCGTTGTCAACGCCGGCGCCCGGCGCGGACCTTTTCTCCCTGCTTATTGCGCGGCACACTCTGCCACGACTCACGCGGAGGTCTGCCCGATGGACGTGCGCGATGCCGTCGCGACCCGGTACTCGTGCCGGGCCTTCCTTGCCAAGCCCGTGCCACTGACGATCGTCCGCGACATCCTCGATCGCGCGGCGCGCGCGCCTTCGGGCGGCAACCTGCAGCCCTGGCGCGTTCATGTGCTCGCCGGCGCGCGTCTGCAACAGCTCAAGGCGCTCATCCGCCCGCGCGCCTGCGAACTGCCGCGCGGGGAGGGTGCCGAGTATCAGGTCTATCCCCCAGCGCTGAAGGAGCCGTACCGCACGCGCCGGTTTGCGGTCGGCGAACAGCTCTACCGCGCGATCGACATTGCACGCGAGGACCGCGCGGCGCGCATCCGCCAATACGGCCGCAACTTCGAGTTCTTCGACGCGCCGGTCGGATTGTTCTTCTCCATCGACCGCACCATGGGCGTGCCGCAATGGTCCGATCTGGGAGCATTTGTCCAGACGGTGATGCTGCTGGCGCGCAGCCATGGCCTGCACACCTGCGGTCAGGAGGCGTGGACGCATTGGCACAAGACCGTACAGGCTTTCCTGGAACTTGCGCCGGAATACATTCTGTTCTGCGGCATGGCACTCGGCTATGCCGACGAGGAGGCGCCGATCAATCGCTGGCGCAGCCCGCGCGTGCCGCTCGATGCATTCGCGACGTTCTCGGGTTTCGAGGTGGAATCAGGAGCGGGTGATGCATGCGGATGCTCGCCATGATCGCCGCAGGGCCGGTAAGCTTGCTTACGTCGGCGGCTTCAACGAGGCCTCCTCTTTCAACCGCTGCTTTCGCCGCCGTTTCGGCGCCGTCGCCGAGGGGGGAAATGGCAGCGAGCGCTCATGCGGCGGGCCCGTTCTGGCCTCCCGCCGCAATCTTGACGCTGCATCCCCATATTCCTTCGGCAAGTCCATTGTGCACCGCACGGACGATGGGCACATGCCACGGCTGACAGTTTCCACGCGGAATGGCAGAGTGTTGCGGGCCTTCGCTGATGCGGCACGTGAGTCGCCAAGCAGTGGACGCCGAAGGGGAGGGCCTTCATGCGGCTCCTCGTGGTCGAGGACGATCCTGATCTCAACCGCCAGCTCGCGACCGCGCTGACGGATGCCGGTTACGTGGTCGACCGCGCCTTCGATGGCGAGGAAGGCCACTATCTCGGCGAAAGCGAGCCCTACGACGCGGTCATTCTCGACATCGGCTTGCCGAAGATGGACGGCATCTCCGTGCTCGAAGCGTGGCGGCGCGCCGGACGTGCCATGCCGGTGCTGTTGCTCACCGCCCGCGACCGCTGGAGCGATAAGGTCTCCGGCTTCGACGCCGGCGCCGACGACTACGTCGCCAAGCCGTTCCACCTCGAGGAGGTGCTCGCTCGCATCCGCGCACTGCTGCGCCGCTCGGTCGGCCATGCCAAGAGCGAGTTCAATTGCGGCCCGGTGCGCCTCGACACCCGCACTGGCCGGGTTACCGTCGAGGGCAATCCGGTCAAGCTCACCAGCCATGAATATCGCCTGCTCTCCTATCTCATGCATCACACCGGCCGCGTGGTGTCACGCACCGAGCTCGTCGAGCACCTCTACGATCAGGATTTCGATCGCGACTCGAACACGATCGAAGTGTTCGTCGGGCGCATCCGCAAGAAGCTTGGCGTCGATGTGATCCAGACGGTCCGCGGGCTCGGCTATCTGTTGACGCCGCCAACCGAGGCACGCTAGTGCGCGCCAATTCGCTCGCGCTCCGCCTGTTTCTGTCGGCAACGGCCTGGACGCTAGTGATCCTGATCTTTACCGGCGTCGTCCTGTCGTCGCTCTACCGGCAGGCGGTCGAACGTTCGTTCGATCGCCGTCTCGGCGTCTACCTGCGTACGTTGGTCGCCGAAATCGCCGCGCCGGACGACGGCAGCGAAAAGTTCCAATCGATCGGCGAGCCGCTGTTCGACCTGCCGCTGTCCGGTTGGTACTGGCAGGTGACGCGGCTCAACGCGCCCAAGCCCGAAGTCCGCTCCTCGCGCTCGCTGTGGGACGGCGGGCTGCCGCATCTTGAGGACCAGGGCATCGAGGCGACCAGCGACGGCACGCGCCGGAGCTACGTACCCGGCCCCGAGGACCAGCGGCTGCGGTTGATCGAGCGCACCGTCGACCTCGGCGAGGAGGGGCGCTATCTGGTCGCCGTGGCAGGTGATACGGCCGAGCTCGACGACGAGACGCGTGCCTTCGATCGCGCTCTGATCATCACCTTCGGCGCCCTCGTCATCGGCCTCCTGCTCACCACCATGTTCCAGGTGCGTTTCGGCCTCGCGCCGCTCAAGCGCATTTCCGAGGACCTCGCCGCGATCCGCTCGGGGCAGGCTGAGCGGCTCGCCGGGAAATTCCCGGTCGAGATCGCGCCGCTGGCGCGCGAGACCAACGCACTGATCGAAGCCAACAAGGAGATCGTCGAGCGCGCGCGCACCCACGTCGGCAATCTCGCCCACGCCTTGAAGACCCCGCTGTCGGTGATGGTCAACGAAGCGACATCGCATGGCGATGATCCCTTCGCCGCCAAGGTGCGCGAGCAGGTCGAGATCATGCGCGATCAGGTCACGCGCCACCTCGAGCGCGCCCGCCTCGCGGCGCGGCTTACCGTGGTCGGCTCGGTCGCCGACATTCCGCCGGTGGTGACGGCGCTCGCGCGTACCATGGAAAAGCTTCACCGCGACCGCGGCGTCGCCATCGATGTCGAGACCCCCGCCGAGGCGCGCTTCCGGGGCGAGCAGCAGGATCTCGAAGAGATGGTCGGCAACCTGATCGACAATGCCTGCAAATGGGCGCAGGCGCGTGTCAGTATCGAAGTCACGGTCGAACAGGTGCAGGCTTTTCCGCTCAAGCACGTCGCGCGCATCGTGGTCGACGACGACGGCCCCGGTCTGACGCCGGCCGAGCGTGAGCAGGTCGCGCAGCGCGGGCAACGCCTCGACGAGACCAAGCCCGGATCGGGGCTTGGGCTGTCGATCGTGGTCGAACTGGCCGGGCTCTATGGCGGCAGCCTCACGCTCGCCAGTGCGCCGATCGGCGGTCTGCGCGGCGAACTGGTCCTGCCGGCGGTCTGATCGGCGGGGTCTGGAGGCGCTGCCGACAGAGTTTCGCCCCAATCATTGCATCTTGCTAGAGCGCGTTCCGGCTAAGTTTGAATCGGAAACGCGCTTGGACTTCTTTCGTTGGTCGCACTTTCTGCGGAAAACCGGTGCCGACCCCGGATCAAGTCCGGGGCAGGGCTTTCCAGAAAATGCTCTAAGCGCCGACAACGATAGCCTAAACGGCGCCGCCGAGACGGATATCGCTGGGCTCTTTGGTGAACGAGGGGACGGAACATGGCGGCAGCGAAATCGGCCGCACTGAAGCCGGCAATCCTGACACTGGCGGCAGTCGCGCTCGTGGCTTGCGCCGGCAATCCGCAAACCGGGACCGGCCCGCGGGAAAACACCGGCACGCTGGTGGGCGCGCTGACCGGGGCTGCTGTCGGTTCGCAATTCGGCGGCAACGTCGGTTCGCGCGTTGCCGCCGGGGTCGCCGGCGCGGCGATCGGCGGACTAATCGGCAACCGCATTGGTGCCGCGCTCGACGATGCCGACCGCGAGCGTGCCTACGTGGCGCAGATGCAGGCGCTCGAATCCGGCCAATCGGGCGCGCCGGTTAACTGGCGCAACCCCGACTCCGGACGCTACGGCAATGTGGTGCCGGGACCGGCCTATCAGCAGGCCGGGAACACCTGCCGCTCCTATACCCATACGATCTATATCGATGGCCGGCCGCAAACCGCGCGTGGGACAGCTTGCCGCGGCCCCGACGGGACCTGGAACCCGATCAGCTGAATGCCCTGTTGGCGATTGCCCTGGCCGGGCGGCCGCAAGCCCCCGGATTCCCATGCATTATTCATACCCGACCCCTCAACGAGTTCTTAAGGCCCGCCGGATATCACAGTCCCTCGGGTTCGGCTGACATGCGCAGGTGTAGGATGGCGGGCGAAGTTCCCCCCGTCGATAAGTTACGTAATCTTCTCCGGGATTTGAAGCCGGAGGCGCGGGCTCAGCTGTTGGCCGAGCTCGAACGCAGCATGTCGCGCGGACAGGAGATCCCGGGCGCCGCGCTGGTGCTGAAGGAATTGCGCGATAGCGTGCGCGCGGCCAACCGCCAACCCGATCGTGTCGGTAACCCGGCCCGCCTGTTCTATGCACCGATCGAACCCTTCCTGATCGACGAACCCGGCGATCAGGCCTACCAAGGCCGTCTCTCGCGTGCCTCGCTCGAGCCCATCTGGGCCTGGATCGGACGCGATCTCGCGCCGGCCGAGGCAAAGGCCTATTCCGACGAGGCGACGGCGCGGCTCACTGCCGGCGACACGGCCAAAGCCGAGGCGTCGGCCCGCGCGTTCCAGGATCTCGTGGTCAAGCGCGTCGCGGAAACGCTCGCCACGGTGACGAGCGACGACAAGGGGCGCCGCCGGGTTGCCATGCAGGTCGGAACGCCGCGCGGCCTCGATGATATCAACCAGATCGTCGGTATTCTCAAATCGCGCGAAGCACTCGCCGCCATCGCCGGCCGCCTGCCGCAACGCATCGCCAACCTCGCTGAGGAACATCTCGAAGCGGCGAAGGGATTGATCGACGGCTCAGTCGGCGGCAAACCGGACGCATTCGTCTACGCCCTGATCCTGGTGATGAGCCGGCTGCTGCAACCGTGGCAATTGATCCGTCTCGCCACCAAGGCCGCCGACAGCGATCTTGCAACCCGCATTTCCGGCACTCCCTATGCCGTCGCCGTGACGATCGTCCTCAGCGAAGTCGAGCGCTTCGTGCGCCAGCTCAAGAGCGATCTCAAGCGTGGCCAGATGGTCGAGATCGCCTCGCTGCTCAAGGACATCCACGACGCCGCGCGCGGCTTGCGCACGGAGATCAATCTGTCGATCGACTCGCCATGGTCGCGCCAGCTCGCTGCCGCCCGCGCCGAAATCGCCGGCGTGCTGAAATCCGAGATCGAGTCGATGCCGGGGCGTGTGCGTCGCTTGCTGCGCCCGCGTCCGGTCAAGGAAATCGTGCTCGGCTCGGCGCTCGACCAGGGCGACGTCGCCGAGACCGAAGCATTGATCGAATTCGTCGGCACCTGCCGCAACTACGCTAATGAACTCGCGATCAACGAGATGACGCTGCGCACCTATTCCGACCTGCAGCATTATCTCGAGACCGGGACATCCGGCTTGGTCGAAGCACTGCGCACCGCCGGGGCGTCGGATCGCAGTTTCCGCCAGTCGCAGGTCGATGCGGCGGTGCGTTTCTGTGCCAAGGTCTTCGGCCAGGACTACGCTTCGACGCTCGCCAAGGCGGCGGGGGTTGCCGCGCAAAGCGAGCGCAAGGCAGCAGCCGGAGCCGCCAAGGCCTGACCGCTTGGCGCCCCGGAAGTGCCCGATTTTGCCCGTGGCCGCCATTTCCATCATTGATTGCGTATGAATGCCATTCCGCGGTGTAGGGTCGCGGCGGCGATCTTGTCTGTTGCGGGGCAGGATTGGCCGTGATGTAACCAATCGCACTCATTATCGGATAACCGGGAACAGCATAATGGTGCTTTGGTTCCTGTTCGCCCTGATGACGGGGGCGGCGATCTTCGCCGTGCTGTGGCCGCTGCGCAGCGGCCGGGCCGCAGCCCCGTCGGGCAGCGACCTTGCCGTCTATCGCGACCAGCTTGACGAGATCGAACGCGACCGGTCGGCCGGTACGATCGGAGGGGCCGAGGCGGAAGCCGCGCGCGTCGAAGTCTCGCGCCGCTTGATCGCGGCAGCGGACGCTGCAGCGGCAGTCGGCAGCGTCGACAATGGCATGCAGCCCGGCGCCGCACGTCGGCGCGCCGCCGCGATTGCCGCGCTCACCGCGCTGCCACTTGGTACCGCCGCGTTTTATCTCGCGCTCGGCTCGCCGGATCTGCCGGGACAGGCGTTCGCCCCTCGCGTCGAACAGGCGGCGGCCGAAGGCCGTTCGTTCGCGCAGCTCCTTGCGCAGGTCGAAACACATCTCGAGCGCAACCCGGAGGATGGACGGGGCTGGGAAGTGATTGCGCCGGCCTACCTGAAACTAGGCCGCGTCGAGGACGCGGTGAAGGCGCGGCAGAACGCGCTGCGGCTGCTCGGCGCCACCGCCGAGCGTGAGGTCAACTACGGCGAAGCGCTCGCCGCCGCGGCCAACGGCATCGTCACAGCCGACGCCAAGGCGGCGTTCGAGCGTGCGCTTGTCCGCAATGCGGGCGAGGTCAAGGCACGATTCTATCTCGGGCTCGCCGCCGAGCAGGACGGCCGGCGCGAGGAGGCGGCGCGGATCTGGCGCGAACTCGTCGCCGGAGCGCCGGCAGGCGCACCCTGGGTCGGATTCGTGCGCGAGGCGCTGGCACGGGTCGGCGGCGGCGACGTTGCCGGCGCCCGCGGCCCGAGCAATGAGGACGTGGCTGCCGCCTCCGAGATGACCGAGGAACAGCGCGGCGAGATGATCCGGACCATGGTCGCGCGCCTGGCCGAGCGGCTCAAGACCAACGGTGCTGATCCCGACGGCTGGCTGCGCCTGGTCCGGGCCTATATGGTCATGGGTGACCGCGACAAGGCGCGCGCGGCCGCCGGCGACGCGCGCCGCGCGCTCGCAAACGATCCTGACAAGTTGCGCAAGCTCGAGGACGGGGTCAAAGGGTTGGGGCTCGAAGGGTAGCTGGAGCATTTTCAGAAAAAAGGCCTGCCCCGGACTTGATCCGGGTGGCATGGGGTTTTCCGTTCGAAAATGCGGCAAATGCAAAACGAGCGCACATTCAGTTTCGACTAGAGCTGAATGTGCTGCAGCAGAGGGGACGCAAACGGAATGACTCGCAAGCAGCGTCGCCTGGCTCTTCTCGGCGCCGGCCTCGGTGTGCTCGGCGTGGCCGCCGCGCTTATCCTGAGCGCGCTCAAGGACTCTATCGTCTTCTTCAATTCGCCGACCGACATTGTCGACAAGCACATCGCGCCGGGGACGCGCATCCGCCTGGGCGGGCTCGTCTCGCCGGGAAGCCTGGAACGCGGCGACAACCTCGCCATCCGCTTCCAGGTGACCGACGGCAACAAAGCGGTCAACGTCGCCTACCAGGGCATCCTCCCCGATCTGTTCCGCGAAGGGCAGGGCGTGGTGGCCGAGGGCGCCCTCGACGGCGCCGGCGTGTTCAAGGCCGACAACGTACTTGCCAAGCATGACGAGAGCTACATGCCCAAGGAAGTCGCAGACGCCTTAAAGAAGCAGGGCCACTGGAAGGACGACTACGACAAGAAGACCGGTGCGGCGGCGCAGGGGAAGGCGCGGTAAAAAAGATGGGGACGGGGTCGCAGTCATGATTGCCGAACTTGGACACTATGCGCTCGTGCTCGCGCTCGGTCTCGCTTTGGTGCAGGCGGTGGTCCCCCTGATCGGCGCAAGAAACCGCGACCCCGCTCTGATCTCGGTCGCGCGGCCGGTGGCGCTGGCACAATTCGTTTTCGTCGTGCTCGCCTTCGCCGCGCTCGCCGCCTGCTACGTGCGTTCCGATTTCTCCGTCGCCAACGTGTTCGAGAACTCGCACACGGCAATGCCGCTCGTCTACAAGTTCACCAGCGTCTGGGGAAACCATGAGGGCTCCATGCTCCTGTGGGTCCTGATCCTCAGTCTGTTCGGCGCGCTCGTCGCGCTGTTCGGGAACAACCTGCCGAGTACCTTGCAGGCGCACGTGCTGGCCGTGCAGTCGTGGATCGCCGCGGCGTTTTATCTTTTCATTCTCGTCACCTCGAACCCGTTCCTGCGCTTGGCCGATGCCCCGTTCGAAGGCCGCGACCTCAATCCGATTCTGCAGGATTTCGGGCTCGCCATTCACCCGCCGCTGCTCTACCTCGGCTATGTCGGCTGCTCGATCTCGTTTTCGTTCGCCGTCGCCGCTCTGCTCGAAGGCCGGATCGACGCGGCCTGGGCGCGCTGGGTGCGGCCGTGGACGCTCGCCGCCTGGATGAGCCTGACGGTCGGCATCGCCATGGGCTCGTACTGGGCCTATTACGAGCTCGGCTGGGGCGGCTGGGGGTTCTGGGATCCGGTCGAGAACGCCTCGTTCATGCCGTGGCTCGCCACCACCGCGCTGCTCCATTCCGCAGTCGTGATGGAAAAGCGCGATGCGTTGAAGGTGTGGACCGTCCTGCTCGCGATCCTCGCCTTCTCGCTGTCGCTGATGGGCACGTTCCTGGTGCGCTCAGGTGTGCTCACATCGGTCCACACGTTTGCCAGCGATCCGACTCGCGGTGTGTTCATCCTGGCGATCCTCGTCCTGTTCATCGGCGGCAGCCTCGCGCTCTACGCGTGGCGCGCGCCGCTCCTCAAGCAGGGTGGATTGTTCGCGCCGATCTCGCGCGAGGGCGCGCTGGTGTTCAACAACCTGTTCCTCACCACTGCCTGCGCGACCGTTTTCGTCGGCACGCTTTATCCGCTCGCGCTCGAGGCGCTGACCGGCGAGAAGATTTCCGTCGGCGCGCCGTTCTTCAATGCGACGTTCGGCCCTCTGTTCGTGCCGCTGCTTGCCGCCGTTCCATTCGGCCCGTTGCTCGCCTGGAAGCGGGGCGACCTCCTCGGCGCCGCGCAACGTCTGCTTGCCGCCATGGCAGTCGCCCTGATCGCCATGGCGGCGACCTTCGCTTTCGAGGGGCCGCGCCCGGTGCTCGCGCCGTTCGGGCTCGGGCTCGCACTCTACGTGATGGTCGGAGCGGTCACCGATATCGTCGAGCGCACGATGCTGTTTCGCGCGCCGCTCGGCGTCGCACTCAGGCGCGGCGCCGGATTGCCGCGCTCGACCTGGGGCACGGCCTTCGCGCATTTCGGCCTCGGCGTCGCGTTGCTCGGCATCGTCGGCGAGACGCAGTGGGGCTCCGAGCGCATCGCCTCGCTTAAGCCCGGTGACAAGGTCGCGATCCGCCGCTACGACCTGACCTTCGAGGGCACCGTGCCGCGCGCCGGGCCGAATTATCGCGAACTGGCGGCACGTTTCACGGTGCGCCGCGGCGGCGAGGTGATCGGCGTCATGGAGCCGGCCAAGCGTACATTCGCGACCCGCAGCATGACGACCACGGAGGCGGCGCTGATGCGCCGCGGGTTCAGCCAGCTCTATCTGTCGCTGGGCGATCAGAGCGCGGACGGCTCGATCGCGGTGCGGCTCTATCACAAGCCGCTGGTTCTGCTGATCTGGCTCGGTGCGGTGGTGATGTTCGTCGGTGGCGGGTTGTCGCTGAGCGACCGGCGCCTGCGTGTCGGCGCGCCCAAGCCGGCCAAGGCGAAGGCCGCCCTGCAGCCGGCGGAGTAGCGTGGCGATGGTATGGTTACGCATTGTCATGATCGGCATGGCGCTGGTGTGCTCGGCGCCGGTATTCGCCGTGCAACCCGATGAGGTGCTCAAGGATGCCGCGCTCGAGGTGCGCGCACGGGGTCTCTCGCGCGAGCTACGCTGCATGGTGTGCCAGAACCAGTCGATCGACGATTCCGATGCCCCACTGGCGCGCGATCTGCGCATTCTCGTGCGCGAACGCCTCACGGCGGGCGACAGCGACAGCCAGGTGATCGATTTCCTGGTCGCGCGCTACGGCGAGTTCGTGCTGCTCAAACCGCGTTGGGCGCCGCACACGCTTTTGTTGTGGCTCGCCCCGCTGCTCATCCTCGTCGTCGGGGCGATCGCCTTTGCACTCGTTTTGCGCCGACGCGCCGGACGTGACACTGGGCGGGCCGGCGGTGAAGTGCCGGCGTTGAGCCCGGCGGAACAGAAACGCTTGGCGGAGCTGACCAGCCCCGACGCGTCCTCGCTTAGCTAACATTTTCCGGAACAAGCCTGCCCCGGACTTGATCCGGGGTGGGTACCTGTCTTTCGCGGAAAATGCGACCCACTGAAGAATTTGGAGCGTCTTTGCGGTTCAACTTAGCCGGAAAGCGCCCATTGGTCTGGCCTCGACATTTGGCATAGACCATTGGCGAACAAGGTTTTCCTCGGGCATTTCGGACGTTACGAAACTTTAATGCTGCCGTCAGCGCGCCGTAAGGCGACGCACCCCATCTTCTCCCTTAACCGAGGGGCGGTGCCCGGTGCGGCACGAGCCATAGATGGAGTCAAATGCCATGAATTCGAGCGTCTCTCTCGCTCAACGTGCCCGCGGCGTTCTATCCGCGCGCCGTCTCGTTCTGCTCGCGACCGTTGCCGGCCTCGGTGGTGCCGTGCTGCTGTCCGGTCCGCTGAGCGGCGCGAAAAACAGCTATCTTTCGCTTCCTCCCGCCTATGCCCAGAATGTCGCCCGGCCCGTGGGCTTCGCCGACATCGTCGAGAAGGTGAAGCCGGCCGTGATCTCCGTTCGCGTCAAGGTGAACGGGGGCGCGCAGACGTCGAGCTTCGACGGCGACAATCCGTTCGGCCCAGGCTCGCCGTTCGAGTTCTTCTTCCGGCGCTTCGGGCAGCCCGACGGACGCGACGGTGAAATGCCCCGCAACCTGCCTCCGCGCGGGCGCAATTTCACCATGGGCCAGGGTTCGGGCTTCATCATCTCGGCCGACGGCTACGCCGTGACCAACAACCACGTGGTCGACAAGGCCGACAGCGTCGAGGTCACCACCGACGACGGCAAGGTCCACACCGCCAAGGTGATCGGTACCGATGCCCGCACCGACCTCGCACTGATCAAGATCGACGGCCGCACCGACCTGCCGTATGTCAGGCTCGCCGACAGCGCGCCGCGGATCGGCGACTGGGTGCTGGCTGTCGGCAACCCGTTCGGCCTCGGCGGTACCGTCACCGCCGGCATCGTATCGGCACGGGGCCGCGACATCGGCGCAGGCCCATATGACGACTTCATCCAGATCGACGCGCCGGTCAACAAGGGCAATTCCGGCGGTCCGACCTTCGACGTCGACGGCAACGTGATCGGCGTCAATACCGCGATCTACTCGCCGTCCGGCGGGTCGGTGGGCATCGCCTTCGCGATCCCGTCCGACACTGTGAAGACCGTCGTGGCACAGCTCAAGGACAAGGGTGCGGTCACCCGCGGATGGATCGGCGTTCAGATCCAGCCGGTGACGTCGGAGATCGCCGACAGCCTCGGCCTCAAGAAGGCCGAGGGCGCGCTGGTCGCTGAGCCGCAGGGCGGCAGCCCTGCCGACAAGGCGGGTATCAAGGCGGGTGACGTGATCGTCTCGGTGAACGGCGAGCCGGTGCGCGATGCGCGCTATCTCGCCCGGCGCATCGGGTCGATGGCACCCAACACCTCGATCAAGCTCGGTGTCCTGCGCGATGGCAAGGAGCAGGCCATGACGCTGACGCTCGGCGAACTGCCGGCGCAGCGCGAGGCACGCGCCGGCTCCACGCAGGAGCAGCGCGAGGTGCCCGACGCCGATGCAACGCAGCTCGGCCTGTCGCTCGCCCCGGCGAGCTCGGTGGCGGGAGCCGGCGGCGCCGGCGTCGCCGTCACCGCGGTTGACCCCTCCGGCCCTGCCGCAGAGCGCGGTTTTCGCGTCGGCGACGTCATCCTCGACATTGGCGGTAGGGCGGTCGCCAATCCCGCCGACGTCCGCAAGGTCCTGAGCGAAGCGCGTACGGCCGGCAAACAAACCGTTTTGATGCGGGTGAAGACCGGTGAACGGACCCGTTTTGTGGCGATGCCGCTGCGCAACGCCTAAGAATTGAGATTGGGGCGAACCGCTGGCATCCGTCGCCCCCGCCGGCGGAGCGCACCAGGGGGACGGGTCTCGTGCCCGTCCCCACTCGATAGGCCGGGATGGGCCTTGTGGCCGTTTCCGGTGGAGCGAACCACGGGGTTCCGGCATCCTCGCCCCCGCCGGAGCCAACATGGTAGGGGTGGCGGCCTTCGGTCCGCCACCCCTTTGTTCTTTTGTCGATTGACCATGGCGCCGCCCGATTGGGTACAATGGGAGCGTCATGCCGGCCTGGCTGTCTGATCACATACGGGTCCTGCGCCCATGCGTCTGCTGATCATCGAGGACGACCGCGACGCCGCCGACTATCTCGTCAAGGCGCTACGCGAGGTCGGCCATGTTGCCGAACATGCAGCCGACGGCGAGGACGGTCTTGCGCGCGCGCTCGACGGCCGCTACGACGCGCTGATCGTCGACCGGATGCTGCCCAAGCTCGACGGCTTGGCGCTCATCGGCACATTGCGCGCCGCGAAGATCGATACGCCGGCTCTCATCCTTTCGGCGCTCGGACAGGTCGACGACCGGGTCAAGGGATTGCGCGCCGGCGGCGACGATTATCTGCCCAAGCCATATGCGTTTTCCGAATTGCTGGCGCGGGTCGAAGTCCTGGCGCGCCGGCACGGCGGGCGGGGAGAGGAGACGGTCTACAAGGTCGGCGACCTCGAACTCGACCGGCTGTCCCACAGCGTGTCCCGCGGAAACGACGAGATCGTCCTGCAGCCGCGCGAGTTTCGCCTGCTCGAATATCTGATGAAACACGCCGGTCAGGTGGTCACGCGCACCATGCTGCTCGAGAACGTCTGGGATTATCACTTCGACCCGCAGACCAATGTCATCGACGTGCATATATCGCGCCTGCGCTCTAAGATTGACAAGGGATTCGCGCAGCCCCTCCTGCACACCGTGCGCGGAGCCGGGTACATGATCCGTGACGGCGCTCGGTAAACTCCTCCGCACGACGGCGTTCAGGCTGACGCTTGTCTATCTCGTGGTGTTCGCGCTGTTCGCGGCGTTCCTGCTCGCCTATTTCGCGCTCAACACGCGCCGCCTGATTACCGAGCAGATCACCAGCACCGTGGACGCCGAGATCACCGGCCTGTCTGAGCAGTACAATCGCGGGGGCATCCGCCTGCTCGTCGTCGTCATCGAAGGCCGTGCGCGTCAGCCGAGCTCGAGCCTATATCTCGTCACCACGTCGACCGGCGAGGGGATTGCCGGCAATGTCGCTTCGCTTGCGCCCGGCGTGCTCGACAAACCGGGCTGGGCGGAAACCGCCTATCGCCGCCTGCAAGAACCGGAAGCGACCGAACACCACGCGCTGGTTCGCGTCTCCACGCTCGCCGGCGGCTTCCGCCTGCTGGTCGGCCGCGACCTCGACGAGCGCGAGCGCCTCTACCAGATCGTTGCCGTCGCCGGCCGCTGGTCGCTGGCGATGGTCATCGTGCTCGGCATCGTCGGCGGCGTGTTCGTCAGCCGGCGCGTGCTCAAGCGCGTTGACGCGATGACCGACAAGTCGCAGACGATCATGGCGGGCGACCTCGGCGGCCGCCTGCCGGTCGCCGGCTCGGACGATGAGTTCGATCGGCTGGCGATCAACCTCAACGCCATGTTGGAGCGTATCGAAGCGCTCATGCGCGGATTGAAGGAAATATCGGACAACGTCGCGCACGACCTGAAGACCCCGCTGACTCGACTGCGCAACCGCTGCGAGGCAGCCCTGCGCACCGCCAAGGGCGAAGCCGACTATCGCCAGGCGCTTGAGGCGACCATCGAGGAATCGGTCGGCCTGATCCGGACCTTCGATGCGCTGCTGATGATAGCGCGCGCCGAATCGGGCGAGGCGCGCGACGACATGGTCGAGTTCGACGCCGCCGAGATCGCCCGCGACGTCGCCGATCTCTATGAGCCGTTGGCCGACGACAAGGGTCTTGCGCTTCAGATCGAGGCACCACAGCCGGCCATGGTGAAGGGCAACCGCGAGTTGATCAGCCAGGCGCTTGCCAATCTCGTCGACAATGCGATCAAGTATGCGGCGCCGGGAAAGCATGCGGCGAACGGTGCGGCCGCCGATATCGTGGTGAGCGCCAACCCGGAAGGGAATCGCATCCTATTGAGCGTGCGCGACGGCGGCCCGGGAGTTCCCGCCGTCGACCGCGACCGTGTCGTCGAGCGTTTCGTGCGGCTCGAGCAGAGTCGCTCGCAGCCGGGATCGGGTCTTGGCCTTAGCCTGGCGGCGGCAGTAGCGCGGCTGCACGGCGGAGAACTGAGGCTCGAGGACAACGGCCCCGGCCTCAAGGCCGTGATTGCGCTGCCGCGGGTGGAGGCGGCACAGGGGGCAGGATGAAGGCGAAGGGGCGATCGCCGGCACGCAAGCGGGGCAGCGAGGACGCGGCGCTGGCGCGGCGCCTTGTCGATGTTGCACCCGCCGCGGCGGAAAGCGACGCGGTGCGTGCGGTCAGCGAATGGCTGACGCAGATCGCACGGCGACCCGAAGGCCGGTCACTGAAACAACTCGTCACCGGACGCCCGGCGGTCGGCGCGCTGCTGGCGATGATCGCCGGCGGGTCGCCCTTTCTGTGGGAACTTGCACGCGCCGATGCCGGACGGCTTGTCGCCATCCTCGGCAGCGATCCGGATGCGATGCTTGCCGCGATCATCGCCGAGACCATACACGCGGTAGCCGCGACATCGGACGAAGCCGAAGCGATGCGGCTGCTGCGGCAATTGAAATCGCATGCTGCGCTTATGATCGCGCTCGCCGACATCGGCGGCGTGTGGCCGGTGATGCGGGTGACACGTGCGCTCACCGACGTCGCCGACGCTGCGGTCGGCGCGGCGGTGCGCTATCTGCTTACCGCGGCGGCGCGCGACGGCTTCCTCGCGCCGTCCGATGCGGCCCAGCCGCACGTGGGATCGGGCTATGTGGTGCTCGCCATGGGCAAGATGGGAGCCAGCGAGCTGAATTATTCCAGCGATATCGACCTCATCGTGTTCTACGACCCCGCAGCGTCGGCGCTCGCGCCCGGCGTCGATCCCGGGGCGATCTATGTCCGCCTGACGCGCATCCTCGTGAAGCTGCTGCAGGAGCGCACGCCCGACGGCTATGTGTTTCGCGTCGATCTGCGCCTGCGACCCGATCCGGCCTCGACCCAGATCGCCATTTCGTTGCCGGCCGCGCTCGATTATTACGAAAGCGTCGGCCAGAACTGGGAGCGCGCGGCTCTCATCAAGGCCCGCCCGTGCGCCGGTGACGTGGCGACCGGGAACGCGATCCTCAAGGAGCTGACGCCGTTCATCTGGCGAAAATATCTGGACTTCGCCGCCGTCGCCGACGTCCATGCGATGAAGCGGCAGATGCACGCCTATCGCGGCCATGATGAAATCGCGATCGAAGGCCACAACATCAAGATCGGCCGCGGCGGCATTCGCGAGATCGAATTCTTCGTCCAGACCCAGCAACTCATCTCCGGCGGCCGCCATCCGGAGCTGCGCGGGCGTGAAACACTGGCGGTGCTCGCCGCGCTCGCTGCCGGCGGCTGGATCAAGGCCGATGTCGTGCACGATCTGTCCGATGCTTACTGTTTTTTGCGCACGGTCGAGCACCGGCTACAGATGGTGGCCGACGAGCAGACGCACAGCCTGCCGTCGGATGCGGCAACGCTCGACCGCTTTGTGCGGTTCTGCGGATATGACGGTCAGGAGTCCTTCGCCGCGGTGTTCATCGGTCACCTGCGGGCGGTGCAGGGCCACTACGCACAGCTCTTCGAGAATGCGCCCGTGCTCACCGACGAGCGCCGGCCGCTCGTCTTCAGTGACGACGGCGACAATCGCCCCACCATCGATCATCTCGCCGAGCTCGGCTTCAAGCGGCCGATTGAAGCCCATACTATGGTACGGCGCTGGCTCGCCGGGACCTATCGCTCGCTGCGGGGCGAGTTCGCCCGCACGCATCTCGTGGAGCTCGTTCCGATCTTCATCGATCAGCTGGCGCGCAGCGAAAATCCTGACGCCGCGCTCGCCGCACTTGACCGCTTCCTGACCGGCTTGCAGGGCGGCGCGCGTTTGTATTCGCTGCTACGCCAGAACCGCGATCTGGTCGAATTGCTGGCAACCATCCTCGGTACGGCGCCGCGGCTCGCCGACGTTCTCGCGCGCCAGCCCGAGGTCATGGACGCGCTGCTCGATCCGACCTTCTTCGGCGCGCTGCCCGATGATGCTCAACTCACCCGGGCGCTGACGCTTTCGCTCGGCGAGTCACGGTCATTCGAGGATTTTCTCGACCGCGGGCGAATGTTCGGCCAAGAGCAGATGTTCCTGATCGGGGCACGCATCCTGTCGGGCACGGTGTCCGCCGAGCAGGCGGGCGAGGCCTTCGCGCGGCTCGCCGACGTGCTCGTCCGCTCGATGCGGCAGGCGGTCGAGGTGAGGTTCGCCGTGGATCACGGCCGGTTGCGCGGTCAGGAATCGGCGGTGCTCGCGTTGGGCAAGCTCGGCGGACGCGAGATGACGGCCGGCTCCGATCTCGATCTGATCCTCATCTACGACTTCGATCCGAAATACCCCGAGTCGGATGGCGAGCGTCCGTTGCACGGGTCGCAGTACTTTGCGCGCTTCACGCAACGCCTGATCAACGCGCTGACGGCGCAGACGAACTACGGCAAGCTTTATGACGTCGACATGCGGCTGCGGCCATCGGGGCGCTCCGGACCGGTCGCGACCTCGATCGAATCCTTCGCGAGCTACCAGGAGAACGAGGCATGGACGTGGGAGCACATGGCGCTGACGCGGGCGCGCGTTGTCGCGTCCTCGTCGGCCTTTGCCGCTCGCGTCGAGAAGGTGATTGCCGACGTGCTGTGCCGAGCGCGCGACGCTGAGGTGATCGCCGAGGATGTCGTGGAGATGCGCGGCGCGATCGCCCGCGAGAAGGGCGACAAGGAAACGTGGAACCTCAAATACGTCGCCGGCGGCCTGGTTGATGTCGAATTTATCGCGCAATACCTGCAACTCGTTGGCGCCGCCGAACATCCCGAAATTCTCGATACTTCGACTGCGCGGGTGTTCGAGAAGGCGGTGCGTTCCGGCGCTCTCTCGGCGCGCGATGCGGAGGTGCTACGGCCGGCGGCGCGCCTCTACCATGACCTCACGCAATTGCTGCGCTTGTGCCTGCCGGGGCCGTTCGATCCCAGGAGCGCGGGCGCGGAACTTCTCGCCCTGCTTGCGCGGGCGGCCGACGTGCCCGATTTCGCCACGCTCGAAGCGCACGTGATCGACACCCAGGCGCGCGTGCGCGCATGCTTTACCCGCATCCTCGGCGCGGCGCCTTAAGACATTTTGCTTCAGACGGCCAAACGACAGACCGGCGCCTGCGGATTGAGTGCAGGCGCCGGTCCACCGACATCGCCCCTCAGTGGAGCGTTTGGAAGAGCTCTTTGGGCTCGTTCTGTTTGGGCTCGTTCCGCGGCGTGCCGAGCGGCAGACGCAGCAGGACGACCGTGCCGACGCCCGGCGTCGAACGGATGCGCATCGTGCCTTGGTGCAATTCGGTAAGTGACTTGGCGATGGCAAGCCCGAGGCCCGATCCCTGATGGCTCTTGGTGAGCTGGCTTTCGACCTGCTCGAACGGGCGGCCGAGCTTGCGTAGCGCCTCCTTGGGAATGCCGATCCCGGTGTCTTCGATCGCCACCATGACCGAGCCGGCGGAGACGCGGCCGTGCACGGTGATCCGTCCGCCTTCGGGCGTGAACTTCACCGCGTTGGTGAGCAGGTTGAGCACGATCTGCTTGATCGCACGGCGGTCGGCCTTGAAGCGGACGTTGGGCGAGACCTCGGAGGCGAGGGTGAGAGCTTTCTCCGCCGCCCTGCCGGATACAACGCGCATCGCGTCGGCCAGCATGTGCTCGAGATCGAGGTCTTCGACGTCGAGCTTGATGCGACCGGCCTCGATCTTGGACATGTCGAGGATATCGTTGATGACGTCGAGCAGGTAGCGGCCGCTGTCGCGGATGTCGCTGCAATATTCGGCGTATTTGTCGGCGCCGAGCGGCCCGAACATGCCGGATTCCATGATTTCGGAGAATCCGATGATGGCGTTGAGTGGCGTGCGCAGTTCATGGCTCATGTTGGCGAGGAAGCTCGACTTCGCCTGATTGGCCTCCTCGGCACGCGTCTTCTCCTCGGCGTATTTCTCTGCGAGGTCGGCGAGTTGCTGGGCCTGCATTTCGAGTGCCTGCTGCGACATGCGCAGATCAGCGACCGTCGCGATCAGGCGCCGTTCGCTTTCGATCAGCCTCTCCTCATGCAGCTTGAGCGCGGTGATGTCGGTGCCGACCGACACGTAGCCGCCGTCCTTGGTACGGCGCTCGCTGATGTGCAGCCAGCGGCCGTCTTCGAGCTGGGCTTCGAATGTTCGTCCGCCAGGCACGGCATTGCCGTCTTCCGCCTGCTTGGTGCGCAGCACCGGTTTGCGGCCGGCGGCAACGACCTCTTCGTAGGATGTGCCGGCGACGATCGCCTCATCGGAGAGGTTGTGCAATAGCTGGAAGTTCGAATTGCACAGCACCATGCGGTTTTCTGAGTCCCACAGCACGAACGCTTCGGGAATGGTCTCGATCGCGTCGCGCAGGCGGATGTCGGCGGCGACCGTCTTCTCCACCAGGCTCTTCTGCTCGGTGACGTCGACGGCGATGCCGATCAGATGCACGGCGGAATCATCGGCTTGCCGCGCCAGCTCGCAACGCACGCGCAGCCAGACCCAGTTGCCGCGCGCATGACGCATGCGGAAGGCGCGGTCGATCGATGCGGTCTGGGCGTCGGCGAGCTGGGCGGCGAGTTCGTAGAGCCGGATGTCATCGGGATGAACCAGCGTGCTGACCTCGCCGAAGGTGAGGAGGTCGTTCCTCGGTGCGAGCCCGAGGATGTCGAACATCGATTGCGACCAGAAGATGCGGCCGCGCGCGAGGTCCCAGTCCCACAGGCCGCAACGCCCGCGATTGAGTGCGGTATCGATGCGGCTGCGCACGGTGTCATAGATCAGGTCGGCTTCGCGGGCGCGGGTGGCCTGCCAGTGGAAGGCAAAGCCGAGGATGAGGACCATAAAACCGGTGGTTGCCGACAGGGTGACGGCGAGGGTCGTGTCGGAGCGCCATTCCGCCAGTGCGTCCGCCTGCGGCTGGATCACCGCAAGCTGGCCGAACGGCGCCTTGAGATCGCGCACCGCAGCCAGCACCGGCGTGCCGTCGGCAAGCGTCGCGTGCCGCACGCCGCTGCCTAACGGGCCGGACGGCTGACCCATTGTGAAAATGTCGATCAGCCGGTGCCCGATCGTGCCGGCGGCGGCGGGCCATCTGGCGACCAGCAAGCCCTCCGATTGCGCGAGCAGGATGCGGCGGCCGAAACCAGTCGCGCGCGCCGGCAGCACGCGATTGAGGACGTCGTTGCCGTCGCGAATGGCGTCCAGCGTATCGTCCCTGGTCGCCTGCGCGAGGCGGTCGCCAACAAGTTCGGCAATCAGATCGATGTCCTTCACCGCGCCATCAAGCGCCTGGTGGCGATGATCGAGCACCTGGACCAGTGCGCCGATCATGATCGTCACCAGGAACGCAATGATGAGCAAAGGGACGGCTCGGCGCAAAGCCGGCTCGGCGTTCAACAGACGCCGATACGCCGGCTTGGCGATCGACTGAGCCAACCCTTTGATCGAATCCGTCCGTGTTGACGCGGCCGCAATGTCGGCGGGCGCCATCACAAGCCTCCGTTCGGAATGTCCCATCACCCTCGAAACGGAGGATGTGCCGCATCTCTCCGAATCACTTTCATTGGAATCGATGTGTTTGGTTTTGTCGAGAGTCCGGTGCGATCTTTTTCGCGGGCCGGACACATTCATCGCGACCGGGCGGAAATGCGGGCGCGACCTGGATTTTCGCGGCTTCGGATGGAGGTAAGTCCGCTACCCGACGTCGTGCAGCGCGCGTCGGTATTATTCCTTTGCCAGCGTCCGCCCGACGATGTCCTTGACGTCGCCGGAGAGGGACGCGGTTACCGCGACCCGGTTGAGCGCCATCTCGGCCTTGGCGCGGCGGCCAGCTTCGAGCGCCCGCCAGCTGCGGAACGCGGTCATCAGCCGCGCCGCGACCTGCGGATTTTTCGGGTCGAGCGCCAGCACGGTATCGGCGAGGAACTGGTAGCCTGCTCCGTCGGCCCGGTTGAACTCCTTCTGGTTGGCCTGGGCAAAGGATCCAATCAGCGATCGGATGCGGTTGGGATTGGCGGCCGAGAAGGCAGGATGCGCGGTCAGCGCGCGCACGCGCTCGAGTGTTGCCGATTCCGGGATCGTCGCCTGCAGGGCGAACCATTTGTCGATAATCAGCGGGTCGCTTTCGTAGCGGCGATAGAAGTCGTCGAGCGCAGCCTGCCGCCCGGGCACGTCGTGCAGCGACAGCGTTGCGAGCGCGGCCATCCGGTCGGTCATGTTGTCGGCCTGCGCATATTGCTGCGCGGCGCGCGCGATTGCGTCCGGCGCCCCGGTCGCCGTCAGCAGGTCGAGACAGATATTCTTGAGCGAGCGACGCCCGGCGCTCGCCGCGTCGGGACTGTAGGGCGCGTGGTCGGCGAGGCGGCCATAGGCCTCGCGCAATGGCACGGCGAGACGCGTTCCGATGGCGGCGCGCAGCAAGCGACGCGCCGCGAACACTGCGTCAGGGTCGACGTCGCGGCCGATGTCGCGCGCAATGTCGGCTTCCGACGGCGGCGTCAGCACCAGCGCGACGAATGCCGGCTCGAGCTCACGTTCAGCGAGGATGGCGGCGAGCGCGGCGATCAGGCCGTCATCCTCGCGCGGCGCTTCGTCTCGCCGCAGCTCCGCGACATTGGCCACCAGAAGGGTCGTTGCCAGCGTCTGCACCGCCTGCCAGCGGTTGAACGGATCGGAATCATGCGCGGCGAGGAAGCGCAGGTCGTCCGCGGACAGATTGGCCGTGAGCTTGATCGGCGCGGAAAAGCCGCGGTTGAGCGACGGCACCGGCCGTTTGGAAACGCCGGTGAACACGAAGGTCTCGGCCGGCGACGTGAGCGTGATCACGCCGCGCTCGATGCGCTGTCCGCCGGCAAGAACGAGTGGCAGGTCGCGCCCATCCTCGGCCATGAGCCCGAGCGCAAGCGGGATCACCATCGGCTCCTTGATCGGCTGTCCCGGCGTCGGCGGCACCACCTGCGCGACCTCGAGCGAGCAGGTTTTCGCCTTGGCATCGTGGTTCACAGTGACGGCGACCGCGGGCGTGCCGGCCTGGGCGTACCAGCGCATGAATTGCGTCAGATCGGTGTTGGCGGCATCGGCGAAGCACCGGATGAACTGCTCGACCGTTGCCGCGTGTCCGTCATGGCGCGAGAAATAAAGGTCCATGCCGGCGCGAAATTTTTCCGAGCCGAGCAAGGTTTTCAGCATGCGCACGACCTCGGCGCCCTTCTCGTAGACGGTCGCGGTGTAGAAGTTGTTGATCTCGTGGTAGAGCGTGGGCCGCACCGGATGGGCGAGCGGGCCGGCGTCCTCGACGAATTGGTGCGCGCGCAGGCCGCGCACGTCGGTGATGCGTTTCACCGGCCGCGAGCGCTGGTCAGACGTGAACTCCTGGTCGCGGAAGACGGTGAGTCCCTCCTTGAGGCAGAGCTGGAACCAGTCGCGGCAAGTGATGCGGTTGCCGGTCCAATTGTGGAAATACTCGTGGGCGATAATCGCCTCGATGCTGGCGAAGTCGCTATCGGTCGCGGTCTCGGGCGAGGCCAGCACGTATTTGTCGTTGAAGACGTTGAGGCCCTTGTTCTCCATCGCCCCCATGTTGAAGTCCGACACGGCGACGATCATGAAGATGTCGAGGTCGTATTCGCGGCCGAATGCCTGCTCGTCCCAGCGCAACGAACGCTGGAGCGAATCCATGGCCCAGGCGCAGCGGCTCTCTTTGCCGGGCTCGACGTAGATTTTCAGCGCGACCTTGCGGCCGGACATGGTCGTGAAGCTGTCCTCGACGCAACCGAGACGGCCGCCGATCAGCGCGAACAGGTAGGACGGTTTCGGGAACGGGTCGTGCCACACCGCGAAGTGGCGGTTGGTGCCGGCGACGTCGCCGGATTGGACCAGGTTGCCGTTGGCGAGCAGCACCGGCGCGTCAGACTTCTCCGCCTCGATGCGCGTGGTGTAGACCGCCATCACGTCCGGCCGGTCAGGGAAATAGGTGATGCGGCGAAATCCTTCCGCCTCGCACTGCGTGCAATAGCTCGTCCCCGAGCGATAGAGACCCATGAGCTGCGAGTTGGCCGAGGGGTCGACTTCGGTCTCGATCGTGAGCTCGAACGGGCCCGCCGGCGGTTGCGGAATGGTGAGGCTGTCGGGGGTCGCCGTGAAATGCTCGGCGGGAAGCGGCTTGCCGCCGACGGCGAGCGCGACGAGCTTGAGCCCGTCACCCTCGAGGACCACCGGCGCCGGGCCGGAGGCTTGCGGATTGGGCGTGAGCTTGAGCACGGCGCGCACGCGCGTCGCGGTCGGATGAAGCTTGACGTCGAGCGCGACGGTCTCGACCAGCCAATCCGGCGGGCGGTAGTCGGCAAGGCGGACGGGGCGAGCCTGTTCTGTACGCATGGTGCTCTCGATCCAGGACAATAAGCCCATCATCTAGGCCGTCTATGGGCAAAGCGAAAGACAATCCGTCGGCTGGGACGACTTGAATGGACAGCGTTGCCCTTCGCCAGCATGCCTGCCTCGAAACTGTACGATTTGCGTGCGTAGGCGCAGACCGGCATTCATGCTCTAATCGGCGCCGAACAATGACAAGAAACCGCATGGGAGGATCTGCCCAGCATGGCGGAGCGTTTTGACATTGTTGTGGCCGGCGCCGGCCACAACAGCCTGATTGCAGCAGCCTACTTGGCCAAGGCGGGCTACCGTTGTGTGGTCTTGGACGGCCGAGCAACGCTGGGCGGCGACTGCGTGACCGAGGAATTAACGCTCCCCGGCTTCAAGCACGACACCTGCGCGTCCGCACACGTGGTGCTTCAAGACTCGCCGATGCTGCGCAACGACGAGCTGAATCTCGCGGACTACGGCCTCGAATACATCTTTCCCGAGATCGTCGTGCACATGCCGTTTCCTGACGGCAGCTATCTGACGCAATGGCACGATCTCGACCGCACCTGCGCGGAATTCGCCAGGTTCTCGAACAAGGATGCCGAGACCTATCGGCGGATGATGTCGGACTACGAGGCGATCAAGCCAATCTTCGACGCCGTATCCTATACGCCGGTTGGCTTCGGCCAGGCGCTGCCCGAGCGCCTGGCCGAGCATCCCGACGGCCGGAAATGGCAACGGCGCATCGCCATGGCCGGCTGGGACATCATCCGCGACAATTTCGAGGACGAGCATTGCCGCGCCTTCATGTTGTGGATGGCGACGCAGACCGCGGTGCCACCCGAGCAGCCGATGTCGGGGCGGCTCGCCTATTCGCTGTGCTACGGCCGCCAGCGCTTTAGCTGGTGCGTGCCGAAGGGCGGATCGGGGGCGCTGACCGATGCGCTCGCTCGCCTGATCGAAGCGCATGGCGGCCTGCTCATGACTGGCAAGTCCGTGCAGCGGCTGATCGTCGAGAATGGTCGCTGCGCCGGCGTCGAATGTGCGGACGGCAGTTCCTACCGCGCTGGCAAGGCCGTGCTCTCGACCATCCACGTCAAGCATCTGATCGACATGGCGCCACGCGCATTGTGGGGGCAGGACTTCATCGACGGCGTCGCCACCTGGCAGGCCGGCGTCACGCTGTTCGTCACCCACTATGCGACCACCGAGCCGCCGAAATGCAAGGTCGACGGCGGCACGATCTCGGCGATCGCCACCGGCCTGCTCGCGTCTCCCGAGCGCTCGCTGCGCGTGGGCTACGATTTCGCGTGCGGCGCCGTGAACGTCGAGGATCCACCGCTGCTGGCGATCTGCACGACGCTGGTCGATCCGGCGCGCGCGCCGGCGGGGAAACACACGCTCAAGATCATCGGCTTCCAGCCCTACGATCTCAGGGAAGGTCCGCAGCATTGGGATGCGATCAAGGACGAGGTGTCCGATGCGCATCTGAACTATCTGCAGCGCTACGCGCCCAATCTCACAGACGACAAGATCCTGGCACGCCTGGTTGAGAGCCCGCTCGATCTCGAACGCATCAACCCGCACAACTGGCATGGCACTTGTCACGGCGGCGCGCATAGTCCGGCGCAGACCGCAGGCCTGCGGCCGGCACCGGGATGGGCGCAGCACCGCATGCCGATCGCCGCGCTCTACCAGACCGGCTCGACCACCCATCCCGGCGGCTCGATCTCGGGCGGGCCCGGCCGCAACGCCGCCGCCGTCATGCTCAAGGATTTCGGCTCGAGCCTCGACGCTGTCGTGGCGAAGGATAACAGCCAGACAAAAGTGTCGATCGCGGCTCCCGCGTGAGGCGGGCCGTGTTGAGAGGAACGACCATGACATGGCTCCGCAGCGCTTCGCTCGGGATTGTCGCATTGCTTGCCGGACAGGTCGCGGCAGCGGCGCAAACCCCGGCCGATCCCGCGCCAGTCTGGCCCAATCAGGCCGTGCGCATCATCGTGCCGTTCGGTGCCGGCAGCGTCACCGACGGGCTCGCGCGCGTGTTGGCCGACAAGCTCGGCGAAACGTGGCAGCAACAGGTGATCGTCGACAATCGGCCCGGCATCGCCGGAATCGCGAGCGCAGCCAAGACCGCACCGGACGGCTATACGTTGGTGCTCAACTCGAACGGTCACACGGTCGCCGGCGTGTTCAACAAGAGCCTGCCGTTCGATCCGGTGAAGGATTTCGTCGGCGTCACCCAGGTCGCATCGATCCCGCTGGTTTTCGTCACGCCGGCGACGCTGCCGGCGACGACGTTGCAGGAATTCATCGCGCTCGCCAAGGAGAAGCCAGGCACGCTCAATTTTGCCTCCGCCGGCCTCGCCAGCACGGCCTATCTCGCGGCCGAGATCTTCAAGCAGACCGCCAAGATCGACATCGTGCATGTGCCCTACAAGGGCGCACCTGACGCCATGACCGGCCTCATCCGCGGCGATTCACACCTCTATCTTCTCGCCGCCAACCTGACGGTCGAGCTCAAGCAGACCGGCAAGGTGCGCGCGCTTGCGGTTGCGACGCCGGCGCGCAGCGCGGCATTGCCCGATGTGCCGACCGTCGCCGAGGCGGGATTGCCGGACTACAAGTACGACGCCTGGTTTGGCGTGATGGCGCCGGCCGGCACGCCGCGGGCGGTGCTCGACAAGATCAGCCGCGACATTGCGCGCGCCTTGGAGGTGCCGGAGATCAGAGAACGATTGACAAGGCAAGGCGTCGGCGTGGTGGCCAGCACTCCTGATCAGTTCGATACGCTGATCAAGGCCGATACCGAGCGCTACGGCCGAATTCTCAAGGAGGCGGGCGTCGGGACGAATTAGTGCCGGCATGATACCGTCTTGCCGGCGAATGAATCGGAGCCGTCGATCCCCCTCATGCGCGCCATGGTGCTCGACAAGCCCGGTGTTCCGCTGGTGATGCGCGAACGGCCGGTCCCCGCGCCGACGGCCGGCGACATCTTGCTTGCCGTGTCGGCCTGCGGCGTGTGCCGCACTGATCTCCATGTGGTCGACGGCGAGTTACCCGACCCGAAGCTGCCGATCATCCCCGGCCATGAAATCGTCGGACGTGTGGTGGCCGCCGGGGATGGCGTTGCGGGCTTCGCGCCCGGGATGCGTGTCGGCGTGCCGTGGCTCGGTTTCACCTGCGGCGTCTGTCCTTATTGCCGCGAGCAGCGCGAGAACCTGTGCGACAAGCCGCTGTTCACCGGCTATACGCGCGACGGCGGCTACGCCACGCATGCGCTCGCCGATGCGCGCTTTTGCTTTCCCTTGCCAGGCGATACCGACGATGCCGAGATCGCGCCGCTCTTGTGCGCCGGCCTGATCGGCTGGCGCAGTTATCGCATGGCCGGCGAGGGCAGGGTGCTCGGCCTCTACGGTTTCGGCGCGGCGGCGCATATTCTGGCGCAGGTTGCGGTGTGGCAGGGCCGGCGCGTCCATGCCTTCACGCGGGCCGGCGATCGTGCCGCACAGGATTTTGCACGCTCGCTCGGGGCCGCGTGGGCCGGCGGCTCCGAGGACATGCCGCCCGAGCCGCTCGACGCCGCCGTCATCTTCGCACCGGTCGGCGCGCTCGTCCCGGCCGCGCTACGCGCGGTGAAGAAGGGCGGGCGCGTGGTGTGCGGCGGCATCCACATGTCCGACATCCCGCGCTTCCCCTACCGCCTGCTGTGGGAGGAACGTCAGGTGATCTCGGTGGCGAACCTCACGCGGCAGGATGCGCACGAGTTTCTTGACATCGCTCCGCGTGCCGGCGTGAAGAGCGCGGTCACGCGCTATTCGCTCGAACAGGCAAATGCGGCGTTGGCCGATCTGCGTTCGGGGCGCCTGCAGGGCGCGGCCGTGATCGTGCCGGGATGAGGCTTGCAAAACGCCGGCCGATGTTACCTGAACGTGCTCTGGATTTTGGATGGCGTTGACGGCGCCAGCCCGTGTCGCTTCATTCGCGTTGGGCTCGCCCTCACAGCCGCGGCTCGGCGTGACCGATGACGCGCTTGATCGACGGAAAGCGGCGACGCAGCCCGCGCTCGACTTCGTCAACCTTCTCGTGAACGTTCTGGACGCTCAACGCTGGATCGATGGCGGCGTGGAAGTTGACGATCTCCCCCTCGGCGGTTTCGCGCACGCGCACATCGTGCACGTCGCGCAGCGCGCCGAGGCCCGCGGCCAGTTCGGCAAGTGCCGCACGCACCTGTGCAGTACGTTCTTGCGGCGCCTCGCGGCCGGTCAGCCCCTGCAGCTGCAAGGGTTCGATATGGGTCTCGACCTCGACGCCCGGGCCAAGCTCGTCCTGGATCGCC
>Ga0307472_100000082_pt1 | contig 26833 bp, 35 predicted proteins | sample atmos_gasesAM5C__2_FD_204582 | JGI IMG/M metagenome (GOLD analysis project Ga0307472, IMG submission 204582) | Hardwood forest soil microbial communities from Morgan-Monroe State Forest, Indiana, United States - atmos_gasesAM5C_05 | ecosystem: Environmental > Terrestrial > Soil > Temperate...
AGCGGTCGTCGCGTGCCACCGCAATCGTCGGCGCGAACGACCAGTCCATGCCGGTAGAGCGCACCTCAGCGGCAGTGACTTCGCCGATGCGGCGAAGCAGATCGGGGTCGTGTGCCGCGCCCAGGCCGACATTGTGCGGGAAAAGGGTAGCGCCATAGATAGCGAAGGAGGCGTTCACCCAGCCTCGACGACATTGCCAAAGAAGCAGGCGTGGGAGCCGGGACCCTATATCGCCATTTTCCAAGCCGCGATGCCTTGATCGAGGCGGTTTGTCGAACTGAGGTTGAGAAGTTGGCCGCAGCTCAGCGGAAGTTCGCGGAGACAATGCCTCCGATCGAGGCGTTGCGGGCTTGGATGCTTTTGTTCGTTGATTACATTGCGGCGAAGCACATCATTGCGCCTGCATTGAATACGATCGTGGGCGGCGCCGCGAAGCTCTACGAAGGTTCCCGCGCTCAGATCCAAGGAGCGATCGATGCGCTGGTGAAACGCGCCATCAAAAGCGGCGATATACGCAATGACCTCGACCCATTCGACCTGCTTCGAGCGCTCATCGGCGTGTCCAACATGGCCTCCACACCCGACTGGCAACAAAGTGCCAGGAGGCTGGTAGATATCCTCATCAGCGGTTCACGGCCAACGAAATAGGAGGCCTTCATAGGTTCGAGCCGTTTTGCGAGTCTCGTCGGCGGCTGTGCAGTGCCAACCAAGTTGGCTCTGGGGCAGGATAGCAACTTCAGCACAGCACGAGAGCGGTGTGAACGACTCGCAACGGCGCAGCCTGCCGACAACTCGGAGGATCGGCATTCCCCCGCATTTATCCATCCAAAGAATGAGCCTTCTGTTCGGCAAGGCTTTCGGCGCGCTTGCCGATCTTCTTCAGCACCGCTTCAAGTTGTTGTAGCTCATCTGAAGACACGTCCTGAAACGCGCGTTTGATGAGTGCGGCGTGTCGGCGAAAGAGAGGGGTGAACATCTCCCGCCCTTTTTCCGTCAACGATACGGTTCTGATCCGCCGATCGGAGCTGCACTCTACACGGCTGACGAATCCCTTTTTATATAATCGATCGACCGCCACGCTGACCGAACCTGGATTGAGATCCACCTTTGGGCCGATAGCGTTCACCGGCATCGCTCCCTTGTGTAGCAGTACTTCCAGGACTCGAAAGTCCGATTCCCCTAAGCCCCCCGCGCTCATTTTGGGACGAAGATAGCGGGCGATCGACTGCCACGCCTTCAGCATGACCAACCAGACGTGGGTGGTCTCCGGAGCCTCCTTTTGCTTGGCCATAAGAATCTGAATCCCTGTCATTATAGTCGCCATCAGATCTATCGATATCGATAGAAATGATATCGATGAATAATCTATTTGGATCCGCGAAAGGAATGACCATGACAACCACTGCAGTAGCCTCACCGAAGACCTCAACCACCACTTGGAACATTGACCCAGCTCACTCCGTCGCCGAGTTCAAGGTCAAGCACATGATGATCTCCAACGTAAAAGGTCGGTTCTCCAAACTTTCAGGAATTTTGTCGCTTGATGAATCCGGTCACCATCACTCGCATGTCGAGGTCTCCGCGGAGGCCGGCTCCATTCACACCGGCGATGACCAACGCGATGCCCATCTGAAGAGCCCTGATTTCTTTGATGTAGAGAAGTTTCCGACTTTGACGTTCAAGTCTTCCGGCGTCCGCGTCGTCAACGACGGAGAGTTATCCGTCGAAGGCGACCTAACCATTCACGGCGTGACCCGCAAGGTCACTTTTACAGTGGAGGGTCCAACGCCGCCTAGCAAGGACCCATGGGGAAACACCCGCATTGCAGTCTCGGCGAGCACAAAGATCAATCGCAAGGATTTCGGCTTGACCTGGAATGCGGCCCTGGAGACTGGCGGCATTCTCGTTGGGGAGGACGTGTCCATCACTCTCGAGACTCAATTTGTGAAGGCATAACATCCAAAGGAAAGGCCAACAAGGAGATAACTCTATTTCTTACAGCGCCAGCTTACGCCGGAACGGATTTCATCATCGCCCGCGATGGCTGGATTGCCACCGTTTATCTCTTTTTCGACAAACTGCCACAAACATTCCAATGAAACCGTCGACAAAAACACACGAAGGGAAGTTGGTTCTGGTGACTGGCGCCGGGCAAGGTATCGGTCAAGCGATCGCAGTGGCATTCGCCGAACGCGGCGCCCAGGTGATTGCGACCGACCTCGAGCTCCCCAACCAAGACTGGCGATCGGTAGCCTCTGAAAGCCGAGAATTGGGCGGGGTGGATATCGTCGTGAATAACGCGGGGTACTTTCCCAATCGCTCTATAAACGAACTAGATCTTCCAACGTGGCGAAAGACAATCGCTACGAATCTGGACTCCCATTTCCTGAGCGCAAAATATTTCTTGCCAATGATGCGAAAGAAAAAGTGGGGTCGCTTCGTTGGAATCTCGTCAAATATGGTTGGCTTGGCTATACCAGGCATGAGCCACTGTATCGCTACAAAGATGGGAATTATCGGATTCATGAGAGGGTTGGCAAATGACGTTGCAAGTGATGGAATAACCGCAAACGCGGTGTTGCCTGGTCTGACGAATACTCAGGCAATCGGCCCTCAATCGGACGAGCAAAAACGCTCGACCTGGGGACAGCAAGCCATCAAGCGGCTGGGCGAGCCCCAGGACACTACAGGTGCGATCTTGTTTCTTACAAGTGACGACGCCGCGTTCATCACCGGGCAGGCGATTGTCGTAGATGGAGGTCAATATCGAATTGGCTGACTAGAATAGCCAGGGCGGGTATTGAGTTGGGTTGAGGAGCAACAACGAGGCGTTAACCCTTGCTGCCCTGCAGAGTTCTGCGATGGCGTTCCAAGGCGTAGAACTGTCCAATTCTTTCGTGCCACCCGTTGGAGACTACGCGACACTACGAACCAATCACAACGAGGGATTCTCAAATGACCTACAACAACGAGGCAATTGTCCGGAATGCCTACCACACGGCTGAGGGAACGTTCTGGATATCCCCGGATGGATCGACAGCTTCACCGAGGATGGAGTGTTTAACAACGTCACCGCGAAGAGTCATATCGAGGCGAGCATCTAAAAGACGTCGTAATCGCCTTGGGACAAATGTTTCCCGACGTTCACCGCGAACTTCGCCGGGTCAATGTCATGGGCGATGTCGTCGCCATTGAGCTGTCCATTCGAGGAACCTTTCGCGGCCCGATGGAAACGCCCGCTGGCGTGATCGAGCCAACAGGAGCAAAGGTCAACATTCCGTGCGCGGACTTCTTCTACATGAGGAACGGCAAGATCGAGCGATTCGACTGCTACCCCGCGCTCAACATCATGCTCGAGCAAATGGGCGCGCCGCCTGACTTCGCTTCCGCGGTCAAGCGTTCGACCCAACGGTGACACCATTATGTCCAATAGCATTTCAACCTTGCTGCTCCGCAATCTTTCCGATGTCTTCGGAGAAGGCGACCCCTTGCGCCGGCGTGCCGCCCTCGAAGAGCTCTGGAACGAGGATGGCGTGTTCTACGATCCCAACAAGGGCGTTTATCGTGGCCACGATGAGATCGATCGCGTGGCCGGCGCGCTCCGAGCTACTCATCCTGACTTCCAATATCAGCCAATCGCTGCGCCCGAAGAGTTGGGCAATGCCGGACGCGTCAAGTGGGTATCGGGCATCCCAGGTCAAGCGCCAGCCTATGCCGGGACCGATTTCCTGATTGCCCGCGACGGCCGCATCGCCGCCCTTTATCTCTTTTTCGATAAGCTACCCTGAGCTGGACGATCCTCATCGAAGTGAAACCGGTCTTTGACGGGTTGTTCCAGAAGGAGATTGAGTCGTGGTCGGGATCGTCGTCGTAACACGCGCGGCCCTGTTGATCGCTCGGCGCACCTCCACCTGGACGATCGACGCACGCTTGGCCGGACTATCGCCCGCATGTGTCGCGGTCGACCCACGCACTCCGGCTCAAGTGTACTGCGGAACTCCGCGTGACGGTCTCTTCCGAAGCCGGGACAGCGGCCGCAATTGGGAGCCGACCGGACCGGGTATCGACCACCCGATGATCACCGCGGTTGATGTGGGTCACGCGGGACAAGCTGACGGGTTCGGTCTGGTCTATGCCGGTACCGAACCGAGTGCACTCTTTCGTTCCGACAATGGCGGCGAGAGCTGGGTGGACCTCGCCGGATTGCGCGCGCTTCCTTCCGCTGACACCTGGAGTTTTCCCCCACGCCCCCAGACGCATCATGTTCGGTGGATCGAAGCCGACGTGAGCGCCGCGGATCGCGTGTTCGTCGCGATCGAAGCTGGCGCGCTCGTGCGCACGTTCGACGGCGGGCGGACCTGGCGTGATCGCGTTCGCGGCGGTCCGTACGACACGCACACGGCGCTGACGCACCCACTTGCGCCAGGGCGGATTTACTCGGCTGCCGGCGACGGGTACTTTGAAAGCACCGATGCTGGGGACTCGTGGAGTTCGCCCGAGGATGGATTGAAGCACCGCTACCTCGTGGGTATTGCCGTGGATCCTGCTGATCCAGATACCGTGATCGTGTCCTCAACAGACGGACCCGGCTCCGCCTATTCACCGCGAGGGGCCGAGGCGTACGTCTATAGGAAGACTGGGGTTCAGAGATGGGAACAGTCAATGAGCGGCCTGCCCGCGCCGAAGGGCACGACGGTCAGCCATTTTGCCACTCACGCTGGCGAGCCAGGCGTCATCCACGCCGCCAACAACCGCGGCCTCTTCAGATCAGGTGATGCAGGACGGAGCTGGAAGGCTCTGGACCTCCCTTGGCCAGGGCCCGGGCTTGCAGATGGCGTGGAGGCGCTTGCCTGTCTTCCGGAGTGATATGGAAAGACGTTCCGCGGTCGTGTCCCTATGCAGGCTCGAAGTCGATAACTTTCAATTGAGATGGGAGTAGTTCAACCGTTTTAGCCACCTGCCAGGCGAAAACCGTAGCGTAGGCGTCATGGTCTCGCGTGCACACGGAACATCTAACGCGCAGTGTTTGTTCGTGCGCGTGCCAGCTGAGCCTTTACTGTTTTCGGGCGTTAATCCCAAGATTGGGCTGTCTCAACGAACCAGAGATCGTCCACGATGGTGTCATCTGAAATGTTCTCGGCAGGCTGGCCGACTGCAGTGAGGTAGACTTCCGCAGGTTTCATTTACGATCTCGTCTCCTATTCGTTAGTCTTCGAAACTTCTTGCGCCGCCCTTCAAGCGGTTCTTGACCAGATTCGTCCAGACGAACTTGATCACCCGAGCATCGTTGTAGCAGTACGCTAGATTGTGATTCAGCGTAGAAAAACAATGTTGTTGACAGGTTTTCTTCATAGCGGCAAGTTGGCCGTCGTCAAATTTGTGCTTATCGATGTTTCCCCAATCGTAGGTAGATCCGTACATGGGGAAACAGGGAGCGACGGTCCCGTCGGTTCGAATGATGACATTGTTCTGACCAGCCCGACAGTTCCACTCCGCGAAACGCAACTCGCCGTTTGCATCTTGAATGATTCCGGGAGTGTCGACCAGCCGCTTGGCAATATGTCTTTCGCCGCCGCTGCCGTCACCGTTCCAACCCAACCGTTTCAAATCGGGCCCGTTGGCCATTCGGATGAAGGCCTTGATTTCCTGCAGGCGCTGCACCGAATTGACCATCTGGTAGCCGGCCTTGTTCTTCTCGACCAGCCAATCCACCAGCGAATCGATCTCCGGCCAGTCATCAGGACGGATATAGGTCGGATTGTCGCTCAGATGTTTGAAGTGCTCGTCTTGCTCGAGCATGGGAGTTTCATTGATGTGATAGTCAGTAGCGATGCGGTGGTCGTGTGCATACTCGGTGAGTTGTCGAATATCCAGCGTGTTGTTCCGGCAGATGTTCATGTTGAAAAACACCATATAGCCGTATACGTACTGCTTCTTCAGCAGGTGCTCCAAGTGCTTGCGCACGGGAACGACGGCTTCGGCAAACTCGGCTTCTCGTCCCAGGAATCGACGGCGAAGTTAAACACAGATGCGCCAGCGTCTCCTAAACGGTCGGCAACATCGGGGCGCAAGAGCCGGCCATTGGTCCCGATGTAGATCCAGAATCCTTTCTTGGCTGCGTAATTCACAACCTTGTGTGCGAATTGAGGCCGCAACAATGGCTCTCCCCCCATCAGCGCGAGCACGCGGCAGCCGTGGTCGTAGAGCCAGTCAATGGATCGCCGGGCCACATCCTCGGTCATGCCCTTTACCTGGTTGTTGTAGGCCCAGCAATACCAGCAGTCGAGATTGCATTTGTATTCGACGAACAGGTAGGCGGTGATGGGATGAAATTCGCCCGGCATCACGCGCGACCGTATGTAAGGAAAAAGCCATCCCCGCATGGCACGATAGGCCTGCGACAGACTCCAGTCCCGTTTTTCGGGAGCGATTTCCGGTCCAGGATCGGCCAGCTTTTCCGGATACTGCGGAAACACAGGTTCGGGCAGCGTCAGCCCCTTTGCGGCCGCGGGCTTGACCGGTTGCCGTGATGAATCCATCAGCAGACTGTGAATATCGACATCAATGCGAAACTTTGGAGTGGTTGCCATAGGGGTTGTCTCCTAGTCCTCGATTGCAGAAATCCTCGATTGCAGAAACTTGCGAACCCATTGTTTTATGACGAGTGGGCCGAGCCGCTTGGTGCTAGTGGGGTAGGAGTCGCTATTGTGCCTTGAGGCTTCATCTTTTGCGGCCCGCTTTCCATCCAAACCGGACATCCGCACTACCCCTGACGACGGAAGATTTCTCCTACTCGTTGCCTTTGAGGTGACCACCTCTTCGGGTGAACTTGCCGAGGAGGAACTCCTGGGCCACATTTGCGCCAATTCGTTCCGCGATGCCGATCGCGAAGTTTCCGAAGACCAGCCCAGCACCACGATTGGATCTGGGATAGTAAAGGTTTGCGAGACTGGATGACGCTAGAACGCCACCCAGACTAGAGTAGTTTGGTTGCGATCCTCCTTTGTCCGTTCTTGCAACAAAAGTACTGAATACCGCATGGCGGAATCGGGAACCGGTGGTGCCCGTTCCCTGATAGAAGTACCGCGGGTCCTGGTGCAACAATGATGGCAAAATGGCGCCGCCGATCATGATGTCGGAAAAACCATCGGCGGCAACTGCGCCAAGGCGCTTTCCATATGCTCCCCAGCCTTGCCCATAGTCCGGAGTGTTTCCAGCTTGCTTGGCAGTGGCTACAAGGAAGACTCCCGCAGCCGTAACTGGATCTGTGGAGACCTTCAGAGCGAGCTTGAACTTCATCTTTGTTGTGAGCGGGGCAGGATCTTTCTCATAGGAGACGTAGAAGTTTGGAATGATTCCGAACACGCGCTGCTTTTCCTCGGCCTTGAACTGCTCGGTAGCAACTTTGTCGGGGTCGTAATGAACATCAACAGTGATCCGATAGGCTGGAATTCCCAGTTGGATGCCCGTCACAATTTTGAATTGATTTGGATTGAGAATGATCTGGGGAGATATCCAGGCTTCAAAATCCTTGGCGCTGATGCTGAGCTGATAGGGAATGCCTGGTGTCACATCGTGAAACTCGAACATCCCGTTCTCAGTTGTCAGGATCGTACGAGGATCATTGCCTTCAACTTCTTTAAGGAAGACCGTCGCGTTCGGGATCACATCGCCGTTGCTATCAGTGACGGTGCCCATGATGGTTGCTGTCCGAGGAGCCTCTTGAATGATCTGGCCCAACGCCGGAAAGGAGAGGAATAACCCCACAGCGAGTGCGGCACCGAGATCGATGTATATGCGTTTCAACCCAAGCCTCTTTACGCCTCCAAGGAAGAGCAACGCAGATGCCAAACTGAGAACGCCACAACCTGCGGAAGTTCCCGCAGGTGATGGCGCGTCTCGATAATGAAACAAAAGGATCTCGTCCGAGAGATGGGTCGGCGTTTGCGTCAAATGTCGAAACTGTCACGTGACAGTCAACTGCTGATGACAGCGTTACTTCGAGAGCGCGAGGGGATCAATGTGGAGGACACTCTATGGATGGCTTTTCTGCCTCATCCCGGGGGAATGTCTCCCCAACCGGACGCGTCGCCAATCGCTTAGTCGACTGCAAGTTCAGGCGCGTTAGGCTCGCCTCATCTTTGGCGTGATTTTGAGATCGCGACGAGCTTGCTTGGTCTCACGATCCACATGATCTGATTGATGACTTGCGCTGTGGCATCAATCGTCGCGAGCGCCACGGGAACGCCATAGCGCGACATGAGAACGGCTGCCTGTCCATTTGTTTCGACCCGGGCAAGCGTCACGCCCTTCCAGAAATGTGAAGAGACGGCAGCAATGAACGTCGCGACGCGCGTCCGACCAGAAACCGGAATCGTGTCGCCGATATCTGGGCCTGCTACAAAGAATGGAGCGACAAGGATGCGTTTGACGCTGATGGAGACCTGTCGGTACCCGGACATCCGGAAGTCTTTGCAATTGGCGACACCGCTCATGTGGTTGCTCCGGTTCGACCGATTGGCGCTGGGCCCATCTCTGCGGGCTTTCCTCCGGTAAAATAGGCACCGTGTCGGAAGTTAAAGTCAACCACGGTCAGACGCTGTCGAAAGTCCCCATTTTTTCTGGGCTTACAGAATCCGAATTTGCGTTTCTGGTTCAGCGGGCTGTGTCACGGAATTTTTCCGCAGGCGAGACCGTCTTCAGCGAGGGCGAACCTTGCACAGGACTTTATGTTGTTGAGTCCGGGCACATCCGCATCTTCAAGAGTTCCTCCGGTGGACGAGAGCAGGTGCTCAGCATCGATGGACCGGGAAGTTCGGTCGCAGAGCTTCCAGTCTTCGATGGGGGAACCTACCCGGCTTCAGTGACGGCAATCGAGGATGCCACGCTCCTCTTCGTCAGCAAGCAGGATTTCCAATCACTTTGCCTGGCTCATCCGGAAGTCGCGCTCAAAGTGCTGCGCGTGGTCGGGGCTCGCCTGCGAAGGCTGGTAGGAATCATTGAGGAACTCTCCTTTACGACGGTGCGTCATAGGCTCGCTGCGTTTCTCTTGCGTCTCGCCCATAAGGAAGGCAGCCTCGACAAGAAACAAAATCCATCAGACGGTGATTTCGGTCACCGCTAGTTCCGGCGTCAGCGACCAGGTTCAGTGGCTCGCGCATTCGAGCCGACGGCCGTGGACGAACCACGCTAAATAGTCAGGGTAGGAGATCGTGAGTACTGTTGCCGAGAAGGGAAAAAAGAAAAATGGAGCCCACTGCCAAGGTCATCGTGTACGAGAAGCCCACGTGAACCAAATGCCGCGAGGTCAAGCGGGTCTTGACTGCAAAAGGGATTGTTTTCCAGAGCGTCAACTACCTGGAGGAGCCTCTCTCAGAGCATGAGTTGAGACAACTGCTGCACCGCGCCGGATTGAGACCGCAGGATGCCATACGCACGAACGAAGTCGCTTATCGTGAGCATGTGGCCGGGCAGAACTTAAGCGATGAGCAACTAGTCCGGATCATGGCCGAACATCCAGAACTCATACAGCGGCCGATCGTGGTGCGTGGGAAGAAGGCGGTACTGGCGCGCTCGCCAGACAAACTCGCGGAGATCGACATTGAGTAACCATGCCACGATCACAGATGGTCTCAACCGTGAGTGCCATTGCGACGTTAAAACAGCAATTCCGAAAACCTGCACGTGGCGGACCTGCACGTGGCGGACTTGTTGAGCGGGTGCTGATCACTCCAACAACAGCCGCTTGGTTGCATGCTTCCCCGCACGGGCGGATGGTACGTTTACTCGCGCCGAACGTTCGGGGAAAAGGCCGGATTCGTGGCCGGTGCGGCATGCCGCGCCGAGGATAGTGAATAAGGATGAGGTTGAGGGTGGAGTGTTACTCGGGCCGAAAGGCCGATGAACGGCCTATTCAATTCTGGATTGACGGAACGCATTATCGTGTCGAGGCAGTGCTCGATCAGTGGTACGAACCAGAAAGCCTCATCTATAAGGTTCGAGCTGGCGACGGCAATCTCTACATCCTTCGACAATGGACATCGACACCCGAGGGAGAGTGGGAGTTGGTCTCCTTTCGCCAGGCTGGATAGCGAGCCTGGCGAAACTAGCGGCGCCGGCCGATCCACATCCGACGTCCATACACCGCAAGGTTCAGAACGCAGACGAGCACGCCTGCAACCGTCAGAGCGCTCGCGGAGATATCGGGATAGACCACCTTGTCCAGGTAATGGAGCAAGAATCCGCCCTGGTACGGCTGCACGCCCGCCTTAGCTTCGAGCCAGTTCTCAAGCACAGTTAGAGGACACGGCCAAGGAAGGAGTTCCGTAAGGATTCCCCAGACAAGCGAAACGATGTGCAGCCAGCGAAGAACCGGGCGAGAAAGTGTGAGCAAGGCCCCAAAGACGACCCACAAAATGAACAACATGTGGAGGAAAAGGACGCAAACTGCTAATCCTGAGTAGACATTTGGAGCGAAAGGCGCCGTAAACATTCCTAAAATCTACTGCAAGCGACGGATCAAGAGCGTGCGCACCGGAGGCATAGTGAGTGAGCGCGTAATCTGTTCCTTATGCGTTTTTCCTCATTACAGTTTCAGTCTCATTTCGCTGGACGGCTCGAAACCGAGTGATTCGTACAAAGGCCGACCTTGTTCGCTGGCGTGCAAATAGATCCATCGGAACCCCTGTTCGCGACACCATGCGACCATGGTCTCGGTCAGCCGTCGTCCAATGCCTCGGCGGCGAAACGAGGGTTCGATATAGAGGCTGTGAATCCATGCACGTCGCGGCGTTGGGTCCAGCCTTCCCGGGACCCATTGGACAACCTCAACCGCACCGCAGCCGCCCGGCTCGGCAATCCAGGCATGCCACCGGCCCTCCGGAATGGTGGCGCGAAGGTACGGTTCTAAGGCTGTAATCATCCGATTCACGGCCACCGGATCAGGGGTATTCATCTCTTCCGCCATGGCTCGGCGATAGCTCAAGAGCACGGGCAAGTCTGCCAGCGTAGCTTGGCGAATTGTGACTGCATCCATCAATTTCATGCTCCTATTGTGCTGGACACTACAAGCTCGTGCGAAAAACATGACGCGCGCGATCGACCAAGTCTGGCATGTTGCGCTCCCCGAATGCGTGGCGTGGGTGAGTTTGGCCCAAGCGGGCCAATGCGAGGTTCATAACCTTTACGCACCCGGCATAATATGGTTGGCAATGGGCATCCGCAAAATCATCCACGTGGACATGGATGCTTTCTATGCTTCGGTCGAACAGCGCGATGATCCGCAACTGAAGGGTAAGCCGGTTATCGTCGCGTGGAGGGGCAACCGCTCTGTTGTTTGCGCGGCTTCATATGAAGCCAGGAGTTTCGGTGTCCGCTCGGCCATGTCCGCCCTGCGAGCGGAACGACTGTGTCCTGCGGCGGTCTTCATTGCTCCAGACTTCACGCGCTATCGTGCGGTATCGAAGAGCGTGCGAGAGATCTTTGAGCGCCATACGGACTTGATCGAGCCACTCTCGCTCGACGAAGCATACCTGGATGTGACGACGAACAAGACGGGCTTGCCGACCGCGACGCTGGTGGCGCGTACGATCCGCGATCAGATCCGACAGGAGTTAAACCTGACCGCCTCCGCCGGCGTCGCGCCCAACAAGTTTCTGGCGAAGCTCGCGTCTGACTGGCGGAAGCCGAATGGACTCTTCGTGATCCAGCCAGAAGAAGTCGATGCATTTCTACTGCCCTTGCTGGTTGGGCGTCTGCCCGGAGTCGGAAAAGTCACCGAAGAGAAGCTGGCGAAACTTGGAATAAAGACCGTGAGCGAACTGCGGCACTGGGACTTGTCAGCCCTTCAACAGCAATTTGGCCGCTACGGTGTGCGCTTGTACGAGCTCACCCGCGGAATTGACGAAAATCCTGTGGTGCCAGACCGGCCCGCGCGATCGATCTCCGTCGAGGACACGTTCGAACATGACGTGCCACTTTCAGAAACCGAGCCCATGATCAGGCGCTTGGCAGAAAAGCTCTGGTCTGCTTCGCGCAAGGAGTCACGAACCGCGCGGACGGTAGTTCTTAAGCTGAAGACCAGCGAGTTCAGGATCCTGACTCGCAGCCACACGCCAAGCGCTCCTCCATCATCCTGCGAAGAACTGACAGAGATTGCCGTGAAGCTCCGGGAGCGAGTGGATCTTGGTCCACAACAGCGCTACCGCCTTGTAGGTATCGGCCTGAGCAACTTTCAAGATGAGGAAGAGGCCGTGGCACAGCCTGAGCTCTTCGAATGAAGACGCATCAGTCCGCCGCGGCTGTGCTCTCCGGTTGCTGCTTCATCGTCTTCATCATCTCCAGCATTCCCTTCTTCATCTCTTTAGCTGTCGGCTCAGCCTTGTGCGTACCCACCATCCACGTGTAACCGTCCGGGTCGGCGATGGTGCCGCAACGATCGCCCCAAAACATGTCCATCACGGGGCCCTGGCTGCTCGCACCGAGCTTGGTCGCCTTATCGACTACCTTGTCCACGTTTTCGACATAGATGTAGAGACTGGCTGGCGAGGCGCCGACGCTTTTGGCGGTGCGCCTTCCCATCGCGGGGCTTTCGGGGCCGAGCATGAGCGTCGTGCCGCGCAAGGTCAGTTCGGCATGAATCGGCCTGCCATCCGGGCCGTTCATGATAACGCGCTTGATGAAGCCAAACGCTTTCTGGTAAAAGCTGATCGCGGCGGGAATATCGGAAACTGTGAGCGCGGCGGATACCGCGCCATAGGCCTTCTTGTTCAACGGATCGATCTTTTTCTTTGCCATAGCACTCCTTTCATACGCAGGACATTTTAACGAAAGAAAAAGAATGGTGCATCTCGCTGAGAGAGGGGTAATCACGGCAGCCGGTTTGGCGGCACTAACTGCGCAATCAATCTGCGGATCGTTTCAGGCTGATGCTCACCGGCCGAAGCCGCCAGACTGTACGAGCGTTCGAATCCATGGGGTCCCTCAATGCGCATCTCCCAGTTCTCACTCGCCCGTGATGCAGCGATCGAAACGCGCCATGCACCCTGTCTGTCGCTGAGTGCGTGCTCGACCTGCGCAGTAATCTCCCGGCACAGCTGAGCATCTCCGAGGTTCTGCAGCTCAATGCTGACTCCCATGACTTCGCAATTCTAATCGGAGTCGTCCTGCCCGTCTGCGGTGCAAAGCGGTGAAATGCAAGCAGGACGTCCCGATGCCTGCATCGTGAACAAACTTATCCACAATTAATGTTGAAAACGGAGGGGAAAATTGGCGAGTTCGGGGCTGCTCATTCCAGATTCGCATCGAGGCCGCGAGGGCCATCCAGGGTGTGAGCTCTCTCGCAACTTGAATTACCAGGCGCGTCCCGCTCGAGCCTAATCTTAAACTGGCAAACAAGCCGGACCGATAGGTTCGAAGGCCTTGTAGGTGAGGACGAACTCTTGGTGTCCGAGGCTCTCCGAGCAACTCTGCATTCCGGAGGCCACGTCTAGAACTTTGTCGTAAATCTCCTCGCCAACTTCGTCCACGCTAGCTTCCAACTGAAGGATTTTCCCCGCGTTGATGTCCATGTCATCGCTCATGCGCTCGTAGGTTTCTGGGTTCGCGCAGATCTTGATGACAGGTGAAATCGCAGAGCCCACGACAGAGCCGCGCCCTGTCGTGAACAAGATCACATGCGACCCACAGGCAATCAGTTCGGCGATTTCCGCATTGTCATTGATATTGGGGAATCCGAACCGTGGCTCTCCATCCGGCACTACGTCCAACAGATATAGTCCGCCTTTGTGCGGAACATCACCCGGCTTGATGAGGCCCGAGATTGGTGAATCCCCACTCTTGCAATACGCTCCGATGGATTTTTCTTCGATGGTGGTGAGACCGCCCTCGGCGTTTCCCGGCGCAAAACTGGCGTGTCCCATCTCCTTGTAGTAGTAGGCCGCTTTCTCGACCGACGACTTCAATTGCTGGCCCAATTCGGGCGTAACCGCCCGGGCCGACATCACATCTTCCAAGCCAATCATCTCGCCGGTTTCCTCAAAGATCGCGGCCGCGCCTTGCTTCACCAGCATGTCGAAGGCGCGGCCAACCGCTGGATTTGCAGAAACTCCGCTGGTCGCGTCAGAGCCGCCGCACACCGTTCCCACCACCAGTTCATTCACGCGCAAGGGAGCTCGTGGCACTTCCGCAATCTCTTGTAGTGCCTGCTCAATCCAGGCCTTGCCGGCGCTGATGGATTTTTTTGTGCCTCCAGCCTGTTGGATCACTACAGTTGCCACGGGACGACCGGTCTTCGCAATATTTTCAGCAAGCCGGTGGCGATTGAAGCTCTCGCACCCCAGCGACAGCAAAAGAGCCCCGCCGACGTTGGGATGAGTACACAACTTGTTCATCATCCGGTCAGCGTAGGCATTGGGGTAGCATCCTCCGAATCCGATCAGATGAACCGGTTGTCCTCGAAAAGACCCGGCGATCTCGCGGGCCACATGGTGAGCGCATTCCACCAGGTAGGCGACAACAATACAGTTTCGGATTCCTTTTCTTCCGTCCGCGCGAAGAAAACCTTGCAGTGCGGGAGTGTCACTTGACGAAGACATGATCTTTATCCAGGGTGTAAGTTGCGATGTAATCGCTCTTCAGGTTGTGCAGATGGATATGACCACCCGCAGGAACCTTCTCCTTTGCCGAACCAATCGGGACACCACACTTGTAAACCTTTTCCCCGGCGCGAATGTCGCGAGCCGCCACTTTATGGCCAATGGCAATCTCTTGCGTAAACACGACGTCGTGTCCGTCAATCACTTCGCGGTCGCCCGGTTTTACTGACCTCACAACGATGAGCACGTTATCAGCGCGATGAATTCGCAAGAGTTTCTGTGACTTTCCTTCGACCTGCATCAGAATTTTCCGTACCGCAAGTAAGCTTGAACTGGGTCGGTACCCTGTAGAATCGCCTTGCGTACCAGATTCTCTTTACGCAGAACCTCTTCGGTCTCTTGCACGACCTCCGAAGCAATTGCCCCGGGAATGACCACAATTCCGTCGCGGTCCGCAAGAACGTAGTCGCCGGTGTGTACTGTGACATGCCCAACTTGAATCGGAGCGCCCAATGCAGTGGGCGCCCACTTGCCAACCACATCGACCGGAGTGAAATACTTGCAGAACACGGGAAACCCCAAACTCTCAATGAACGCCGAATCGCGGCATCCACCATCTACCACATAGCCTAGCACTTTCTTGTAGGCGAGCGTTTCAGCAGACAATTCCCCCATGTAGGCCAGTGTATGGTCGTTGGGCTGACAGATCAGGACGCTGTTGCCTGGTGCCTTGGACAGGAGCTCGCACCAGCGCAGCAGACTTTCATGGGCACTTAAAGAGTCATCGCGCTTGCCGTCAATTGTAAACACAGGTCCGGCAAGCTTCAGCTTCGGATCAAGCGGGCGAATGTATTCAGGAAGCGTTTGCGACGGAAGATCTCTCCCCCTGAGCACGTCGTACACGGCGCCGCTGTAGCAGCCTTGTAGCCTTTCCGTGAGCGATTCAAGTTGCGTCATGTTATTTCGGTTGCAAATGGTCCTTGAAGCGGGCGGGGTCACGATACTTCACGGTCTGCAAATGTTCGCAGTAGAGAGCCAACTCCCCTGGCATTTTGAAGACTTCGTAGGAAACTTTCACCATGCCCATTTCTGCATATCGGGGCCACTTTTCCAGCTGCGTGCGGATGGTGTAAATCGTGTCACCCACGAAGACCGGTTTGATGAAGCGCAACTTGTCGTATCCGTAGCTGAAGGTGTGAATGTTATTGTGCGCCATCAGGCCCAGTCCCAGACTAAAAACCATTGCGCCTGCCACAAGACGCTTGCCGAAGACGCCCTCTTCTTTTGCGAAGACATCATCGGCAACATAGGGATGCATATCAAGCACGATCGCATTGAACAACATGCTCTCGCCTTCGGAAATTGTGCGCCGGATGGAACGCGCACGCTGGCCGACCTCGAAGTCCTCATACAACCAGTTCTCCGCATTCCAGATAGCGATTTCTTTGTGCTTGGCGGGATCGGGATTTGGATTCTTCACCGGGTTCCTCAGTCTCTTACGCGATTCGGCGTGTCGCCACGCGCTGGACCGCATAGCGGTCGTTCAGCCACCGCACGAGATCTGGATCTTTGATTTCTCCGCGCAGGCACCGATTAATCTCGATCCCCGCAGCTTCGAAGAAGCGAACGAAGCCATCGAACCGCGGCCGCACGTAGGCGGTCTGCAAGGTTTGGAGAGTATCAGAAAAGAAGTGTTCGGCTGCCGTGTTCACCAACGCGTCGGTCCATGCGGCCAGGCTGGCGGGTTGGCCTCCTTCGCGGAAATAGGTCCCTCGTTGGTGTTCAGGGCTGGTCAGCCACTTGGCGTAGGTGACTGCTTCCCCCGGATGGGCGCTAAGCGCACTTACGGCGATTCCGGTTCCGCCGAGCATCGTCCCGGCACATCCTTGTTGCCCGGCTCCTGGAGCATTGGTGAACCTCAAGCGAACGGGTGTCCCGACTCGCGAGTAGTTGGAATAGCCAAAACCGTACGGACAGTAAACTGCGTCGGAGCCGCCGATCATGAAATCGTAAACCTGGATCGGATTCCATTCGAGCGACTGGGGATGAGAAACCGCAATCAGCGCGTGTAGCCGATCCAGCACCTCTGCCGCAACGAAGTCGTCAACAAAAAGCTCCCGCTCCTCCGGAATAGGGTGCCCGAGATTTGCGCTGAACGTGAAGAAGAGACTTATCGCATCCGTCGGACACGCGGGCAGGACGATGGATTTCCCTGCCTTACGGGCCCTTGTCGCGAGTTCCAGAACGCCATCAAACGTGTCGGGAACCGCGGGAAGCCCCTCTCTCATGAGATCTGGCCGGTAGGATGCGACTTGCGTCGCCGCGTCGATGGGAAATGCCCACAGACCGCTGCCATACCAATACGATTTCCAGGACGGACCTACAGAGTCCGAGGCAAAACGATATTTCTCGGCTTCGCTGATCGTGGGCGCGAGGTCAACGAGTGCTCCATGAGCCGCTGCAAATCCCACGAATGGATGATCAACCACCAGCAGGTCGTATCGATTTAGATATTGTTCGAGAGGAGCTTCGCCGAACTCCCGCAGCGTTCGCCGGTCCCAATGAATGTTGATCCCCGGGTTTTGTTTCTCGTATTCAGGAATTCCTCCTGCAAGCGGGGAGTAGCCCCGGGGATGATCCCAAGTCAGCCCTTTGAGAGTAATTCCCACGCAAACCTCCCAGCTTCAGAAAAGAGCTCAGTCTTTCGTTCCGGCAGTCGACCGCTTCTCGGCGAGCAAAATGTGCTCGCAATAGAGAACCACTTCATCGCGCTGGTTCAGTACCTCGCAAGCTTCCACAATGCGGCCCAATCTCTGCCGCTTTGGGTCTTCCTGCTTTTCCTTGATCGTGACGCGAGTTCGCAGCGTGTCTCCGATGAAGACCGGCTTGGGGAAACGCAATTTGTCATACCCGTAAGTGAAAGCTACCGGATTGATCTGGCTCGCTGTAAGGCCAATGCCAATGGCGAACGTCATCGTGCCGTGCGCGATGCGTTGGCCAAAGGGTGTGGCTCGCGCAAATTCCGCATCGACGTGATGCGGGAAGTAGTCTCCCGTGTGCCCCGCGTGGATGACAACATCAGTTTCCGTAATCGTGCGTCCTGAAGTAACTCGTTGGGCGCCGATTTCATAGTCTTCGAAATATTCCGCGCGCGTCATGGATGCACCGCCCCGGACGTGAGTTCCCGCCTCCTGCCCCCGATGGTCAATGAGAGTGCGCGAGAAGCCTGGCTCAACGCTTCCTTAACCTGCGGCGGTCCCAGGCTGCCTCCGATGCGCGCCAGAAAGGGAACTGTCATCGCCGCGATCGCTTCTCCATGCTGATTCAGTACCGGATAGCTGATGTTCACCACGCCGTGAACCTGATAGCTGGCAAGCTCTTCGAAGCCGCGCCGGCGAATCTGGTTCAAGTGCCGTGAAAGCCCTGTCGGAATCGGCTTTCTCGAACGCAGGCGCCACGCTGCCAGTGCCCGCTTGCGAACCTCGTCGCTTTGAAAAGCCAAGATCACATGTCCCGAAGCTGTGTTGAGCAGGTCAATATTCGCTCCCAGGCGAACTGAAAAGCCCATATTGCCGGGCGCGTCTGCCTGCGCCACCAGCACCACTTCCGCATTGTTAAGCATCGCGAGATGACAGGACTGACCGGTTTCGCCAGCCACCCGTTGCACCAGCGGGCGCGCCTGGGTCACCAGTCGCTGCAGCGGGTGATGGTGGTGCACCAGCTCAAAGAGCTTCAATGTAAGTTGATAGCGTTCTTCGGGGGTCGTTCTGGATATGTAGCCCCGTTCCTCCAGACAAACCAACATCCGGAAGACCTCGGTGATGGTGCGGCCAAGGCGGCTGGCAATCTCGCTATGGGTCAGCGCCTCCGAAACCGAGGCAAGTAGTTCCAGAATGTCCAAACCCTTTTCAAGGGCAGGCGCTGCATAGCGGATTCGTCGCGCCGTCACTGGTCGCCGGATTGGGAGCATACGCCGGAAAGCCATGGGTAAACCGTCTCTAGCCTACTACGTTATTTTTCTAATGAAAATATTATTTTATATGTAGAATCAGAATCTAATCGTACTGGGGCAAGAGAGTTCGGTAATCGCCGAAGCCAGGAGCTCTTCCGTGAACGTTGGCAAAAATCAGAATTTAGAGCGCCCTCTCCAGGGACTTGTGGTCCTGGATTTCAGCCAGTTCCTATCGGGCTCACTGGCCACCCTGCGACTGGCCGACATGGGTGCCCGTGTGATTAAGATCGAGCGACCCGGTACCGGAGACCTGGGCCGCACTCTCTACCTGAGCGATATCGATGTACACGGCGAAAACACGCTCTTTCACGCTATCAATCGCAACAAGGAAAGCTACGCCGCAGATCTCAAGAATGCCTTTGACCTGGAAAAATTACGGCAGTTAATTAAGCGGGCTGACGTGATGGTGCAGAACTTCCGTCCGGGCGTCATGGAGCGTCTGGGATTTGGGTATGACAGCGTGTCACAGATCAATAGTCGCCTGGTATACGGAATCGTATCGGGGTACGGCAATGCGAAAGCGTGGCGTGATCGGCCGGGTCAGGATCTGCTGGCGCAAGCGCGGTCGGGCATTATGTGGTTGAGTGGAGACGAGGGCGATCCTCCCACACCGATGGCCTTGGCAATCGCCGACATGCTCGCCGGACACAATCTGTGTGAGGGGATCCTCGCCTGTCTGGTTCGACGCGGCACGACGGGGCTGGGTGGACTGGTCGAAACCAGCCTGATCGAGGCCTTGCTGGATTTCCAATTCGAGGTGCTGACGACGCACCTGAATGACGGGCGGCGGCCGCCGCGACGCTGTGCATTTCGCAACGCGCACGCTTACCTGGCCGCGCCCTACGGAGTCTACGACACGGCCAATGGGTACCTGGCTCTGGCTATGACCCATCTGCCGACGCTTGGCAAGCTACTTGACTTGCCGCTACTCCAGGAAATCTCAAACTCTGCCGATGGCTTTCGCCGTCGCGACGAGATCAAACAAATCATTGCTCAGCGCCTCAAAGAGCACTCGACCGAGCATTGGCTCGAGATTCTAAACGCAGCGGACATCTGGTGCGCGGAGGTTCTGGATTGGCCCAAGCTCTGCGGTAGTGAAGCTTTTGAGCAACTCGAAATGGTACAGACTCTCACGGACGGGCATGGAATCGAGATTCTGACTACGCGTCTTCCGATTCGTCTGGATGGGGCCCTTCTGACCAGCGAAGGGCTCGCTCCCAAGGTGGGCCAACACACCGAACAAATTCAAAGAGAATTTGGACTCTAGGTCAGCCGGTAAACGCGCACAGCATTGTCGTGGAACAGCTTTCTCTGATTGACTTCGCCCGCCCCTTGCGTGATTGCCTGCAGCGTCTCCACCCACTGCCGGTAGCTGGCAGAAAGCGTGCAGACGGGCCAATCACTGCCGAACATAACGCGGTCCCACCCGAAGCTGCCGATCGCATGATCGATGAAAGGCCGAAGGTCTTCTGCCGTCCAGCTCTGAGGATCTGCATAAGCGACAAGACCGGAAATCTTGCAGGAAACGTTCGGAAATTTGGCGATCTCGGTAATGTGCGAACGCCACGGGTCGAGATTCCTCTCCTTCACCTGCGGTACCCCGCAGTGGTCAAGAATGAAAATCACATCCGGACAGCTGGAGATCAGTTTGATCGCGATGGGAAGCTGGCGAGCCAGAACACAGATATCGAATGAAAGGCCATAATCTGGAAGCGCGCCCACATTTTTGAGAAAAGTGACACCTTGACCTACTCCGTCCGGCTGGGTGTGGAGCACACGCCGGATGCCCTTTAGCTTCGCATGACCTCCGATGGCGTCGAGGTACGATTTGAAATCTTCGTTCTCAGGTCGGCCGCAGGCCACGATGCCTGCCAGCGGGTTGTCGGGCTGATCGGCGAGGGCAAGTAAATGCCGGGTCTCGTCGAGCATGTAAGGTTCATCGACGTCAGCCTCCAGGTGCAGGGACTTTACTACGTCGAGTCCTTTGGTGGCTGCGAGATAGTCGGCCATCCGGAAAGAACGATTCAACTGCGGAATAGTGTCGAGCCAGGAGTAGTGAAAGAGATCTTTGTCCCAGAGATGCTGATGTGTGTCGACAATCTGCATGAGTCAGGTAACCGGGGGCAAACTGTAACGGCGACTGCGGTGAACTGTCAATCAATCGCAATGAAAAACTTCTTCCATGTTGGCCCACCATTCGCCTTGGGCGCATGTTTTCAGGGGATTCTGCATCGGCATCATAACCGCCCACCATTCCTGGGTCTTCGGATCAGCTGCCATTTTTGCCATGTCAGCCGCGTAGTCCGTGCCGTGATACTCGAAATAGCCGAAGAGCAGGTCGTCTTTCAGGTAGATGGAATAATTTCTGATATTGCACTTGTGGATCATAGCGAGGACTTCGGGCCAAACCGCCGCATGGTATTTCTTATAGGCCTCAAGAGATTCGGGCCTGACTCGGATCACAGAACCGTAACGCCTCATGTCATTGTCCTTTCACGATCGCCTGCGCACTCTAAGATGCATTCGGATCGAGTACAACAGGCACTTCTTGCGTTCTTCGAAGGCGCCCTACTATATTCGATGACTTTGAAAGCTGGCTACAGTTTGTGAAGCTGAGGCGAGTTGCTTGGCGCACGGGTGACATGACACCACTTCGGATTCGATCGCTCGAAACCCGCGATGTTCGTTTTCCTCTCGACCAAGGCGCTGGGAGCGATGCGGTCCACTCAGGTGCCGAGTATGCATTTGCGACCACTCTGCTCGCTACCGACGACAAAGTCTTTGGCACGGGCATTGTGCTCACTCTTGGCCTTGGGAACCAATTGGTTTGTGAAGTGATTGAATGGCTTGGCAGCGAACTGATCGGCCGGGGAATCGAAGATTTGATGGAAAACTTCGGAACGGTTGCTCAGAAGTTGGCGCAACATCCGCAGCTTCGCTGGCTCGGCCCGCATAAGGGTGTGGTGCACTTGGCACTCGCCTCGCTTACGAACGCGTGTTTTGATTTGTGGGCAAAAAGCCGCGGCGTTCCTCTCTGGCGACTGCTCTTGGACCTCGGTGCAAAGAAAGTAGTCGATCTGCTTGACCTGAGTTATCTCGAAGAGGTTCTTCCTCGGGAAGAGGCGGAACGCATCCTTCGCGATAACGCGAGCTCCAGAGCAGAGCGTGCAGGCATCTTGCGCAGTGGCTATCCCGGGTACGACACGTCCGTCGGCTGGTTTCAGTATGACGACGATCAGGTGAAGAAGTTGACGCAACAAGCCATAGAGAGAGGCTTTCACGCTTTCAAGTTGAAGGTGGGATCGCGCGACGGCGAGCGTGACGTGCGACGCGCTTTCATGTTGCGCGAACTGGCCGGCGAGAACGCGCTGATCATGCTCGATGCCAACCAGCAGTGGACGCTTCCACGAGCCCTCGAGATGTGCCACAAACTTCGGGAGATGTCTCCCTTCTTCGTGGAGGAACCCACACACCCCGACGACATTCATGCGCACCGCACACTCGCAGAAGCCATCAAACCGATCCCGATTGCATTGGGCGAGCATGTTCCAAACCGAATCATGTTCAAGAACTTCATGCAGGCAGGCGCGGTGCAGATTGTACAGGTGGATTGCACGCGTGTTGCGGGGATCTCCGAGTTTCTAACCGTCAGCTTGCTGGCGCGAAAGTTTGGCCTGCGCGTCGTTCCCCATGTGGGCGACATGGGACAGATTCATCAGCACCTGGTGTTGTTCAATCGCATCGCCCTGGGACACGAAGCGCTATTTTTGGAGTGCATTCCCCATCTTCAGCCGCACTTCGTGAACCCCGCCCAGATTCAGGACGGGGTCTATGTGACTCCAGAGGCGCCGGGTTCTTCTTCCGACCTGAAAGGTGTGCGGCCAGGGGCCTAGCCGGCGTTATGCCACGATTTCTTCCGGACGGACCGCCCGCCTCTCAGCCATAGAACGGTACTCGGCGAACACCACTTGCAAGGTGCGAAGATTGTCGTGTCCGCTGGTCTCCGGCTCCGAGCCGCTCTCGATGGAACGCATCAAGGATGCCATCGGTCCTACAAACGCGTCTGGAATCCACATGCTGTCGAGGCGAGCTGAAAACCAATAGCCCGGATTGCGCTTCGACATGAACTCCAGAGTGTCTGGACGGCCCGTGGGATAGTTGTACATCAGGCCGATTGTTCCCTTGATCACGCCTTCCGTGCCTTCGAATCGAAAGATCGCATACGGATCATCTTGCCAGGTGCTGTGGCAGACGTCGATCAGCAACTGCAAGCCCGACTCGTACTCCCAGGTGGTCAGCGTTTTGGTTTCAGCCTTCGTGGTTTCGCCAGGCGCCCGGCTCCCGCTGGTGAAGACATATGTTGGATCGCCGAAAAGGAAACGCAGCGAGTCGATGTAATGAATACTGTGGAACATGATCTCCACCCGCTTCCCCTCATAAATCCAGGGCCAGAGACTCCAATCGGTCTTGCAATGAACCTGGATGCCTCCGTAAACGGGCGTTCCGAGCCAGCCCTCGTCGATTAAGATGCGCGCGCAACGGATGCCCGCGTCCCAGCGCATCTGTTGGTTCACTGCGATCTTCACCTTGGCTCGCTCGGCGAGTTCGACGCTGCGCACCGCTTTTACGTACTCATCCGCGAAGGGCTTCTGACACAACAGATGTTTTCCGGCAGCTGTGCATTGCTCCACGATGGAGACCTGTTGTGCGGGGTAGACCGCGATGTCGACGATCTCCACCTCCGGTACGCGCAGGAGTTCCTCGACGCTGGCGCAAACTTTTTCGATGCCGTGTTCTTTGGCGGTGCGCTCCGCTTTCTCGCGATTCTGATCCGTGATCCCGACGACTTTGAAGCCGGCTTTTTTGTAGGCGGGGAGATGCGCATAGTTGACGATTCCGCCAGCGCCCACGATGCCGATCCCGTGGTCCATGCGTTGCGGCAATTTCGGTTTATAGTCGAGGTGAGGAAAGATTTCGGCCATATTCGGATCTTCACCATCCTGTGCAACCGCAAACTCTAGCAGCAACCGCATGATGGCGAAAACTTTTTTGCGTGCATTCGGCTCAATTTACGAGCCGAGTAGTTTTACTCTTTGAAACTTCTTAGTTTTATCAAAACAAGTTTGCTTCCTGGTCTTGCGCTCGTGCATCTGGTCAGATTACGATCCGCCTTCTCATGGCGAGATCGCGGCAGGGACGCGTGACTACCTGCGGGCGCCGCGGCAGATGGAGAGAAACGATGAAGCTAATACGATTTGGCGACTCTGGCCAAGAGAAGCCAGGCGTCATCCTCGATGACTCCGCGTGGGTGGATGTTTCCGCCTTCACGCCGGACTATGACGAAGCATTCTTTGCAAGTGGCGGGCTCTCCGGACTCGATCAATGGTTGAAGCGGAATGCGGCCAGCGCGCCTCGAGTTGCGCCGTCCACGCGCCTGGGGCCCTCGATCGCGCGCCCCAGCAAGATCGTTTGCATTGGACTGAATTTCCGTGACCATGCACGAGAAAGCCAAATGGAGATCCCGAAAGAGCCTGTGATTTTCTTCAAGGCAACCAGCTCCATCGTTGGCCCCAACGATGATCTGGTGATTCCGAAGAATGGAGAGAAAGTCGATTGGGAGGTTGAGTTAGCGGTGGTAATCGGCCAGAAGGGAGTCTACCTCGAGCGTGAAGAGGCGCTTGAATATGTGGCCGGCTATCTTCTGCACAACGACTATTCCGAACGCGCATTCCAACTGGAGCGCGCCGGCCAATGGGTCAAAGGAAAAAGTGCGGACACGTTTGCACCGCTCGGACCGTTTCTTGCGACGCGCGACGAGATTCCCGACACCGGCAACCTGGCAATGTGGCTCAAGGTCAACGATGTTTTCCGCCAGCGCAGCTCTACCAACCAGATGATTTTTGACGTCCCCACGTTGGTGAGCTACGTCAGCCAGTTCATGACGTTGCTTCCGGGCGACATCATCAGCACCGGAACGCCGGCCGGGGTCGCATTAGGCATGAAGCCGCCCCAGTACCTGAAAGCAGGCGATGTCGTGGAGTTGGGGATCGAGCGCCTTGGAGAGTCACGCCAGACCGTGGTGGCCTGGCAGCCAGCTGCCATAGAGCCGGCATTCTTATCTGGCAGGTAAGACCACGCCGAAGGGTTGGCGATTTCTGCTTTAAGATATTCGCGTGCCTCTGCTTACGAGAGTCAAACGGTTCCGGTCCCTGTTGCTTTTTGTGGTCCTCTCTGTCTTGATGCCTGATCTAACTCCGCAGACAACGCACCTTCCCAAGCACACATCACCCGCGGTGAAGCCGCCTCAAATTCACTTCGAAGACATCGCACGACAGGCAGGACTTACTGCGCTCAACGTGTACGGCGGCGATACCCACAAAGAATTCATCATCGAAACCACCGGGAACGGCGCCATCATTTTCGACTATGACAACGACGGTTGGCCGGACGTCTACCTTCCCAATGGTTCCACCATCGAGGGCTTCCCGGACAACAAGGCGCCCACCGCGCATCTCTATCACAACAATCACGACGGAACTTTTACCGATGTGACGGCGCGCGCTGGACTGTTGCATTCCGGCTGGGGACAAGGTGGATGCGTCGGCGACTTCGACAATGATGGCTACCTTGATTTGTTGGTTACGTACTGGGGACAAAACACGCTTTATCGAAATAACGGCGATGGCACCTTTACCGACGTCACGGCGAAAGCCGGGCTCAAGACTGTGCGCGATGAGTGGAGCACTGGCTGCAGCTTCGTCGATTACGACCGCGACGGCAAAGTCGACATTTTCTTAGTGCACTACGTCGACTTCAGCTACGACTCGGTTCCTCGACCCGGTCAGGGACGCTGGTGTCAATGGAAAGGAATTAATGTGATGTGCGGCCCGCGAGGTCTCAAGCCGGGAGTGAACGCGCTCTATCACAACAACGGAGATGGCACGTTCTCGGATGTCTCGCAAAAGTCGGGAATCCTCAATGCCACTGCGTGCTATGGCTTCACCTCGTTGACCGCCGATTTTGATCATGACGGCTGGCCGGATATTTATGTTGCCTGCGACTCTACGGCCAGCCTTCTTTACCACAACAATCACAATGGGACCTTCGCAGAGATCGGGAAGAAAGCCGGCGTGGCGTACAACGAGGATGGATCGGAGCAGGCGGGCATGGGCCTTGCTGCCGACGATTTCACGCACAGCGGGTTTCAGGACATCATCAAGACCAATTTCAGCGACGACACCCCGACGCTCTACCGGAATCGCGGCGAGAACAATTTTGATGACGTCACCTACAGCGCTGGTCTGGGCAAGATCAAAAGTTGGCTTGGATGGGGAGCGCAGTTCTACGACTTCGATAACAGCGGGTGGCCTGATCTCCTGATCGCCAATGGCCACGTGTATCCCGAGGTAGACGGCAAGGCGCTGGGTACGAGTTATCGCGAGCCAAAGGTTGCGTATTACAACCTACGCGATGGCACATTCGCTAACATCACTGCCGAAGCAGGGTCGGCGCTGAGTGAGTCGCACTCGGGCCGCGGCATGGCGCTCGGCGATTTGTTCAATGATGGTCATCAGGAAGCTCTGGTGAGTAACATGAACGAGCCGCCATCGCTCTACTACAACACTGCGCCAATCGAAAACTGGATCAGCCTGCAATTGATTGGTGTGAAATCAAACCGGGCGGCCTTGGGCGCGGTGGTGACTCTGGAACAGGGCAGCGATAAACATGAGAAAGAAGTACGCAGCGGGGATGGCTACATCTCGCAGAGCGACCTTCGTCTACATTTTGGGCTAGGCAGTTCTACACGGGCACAGAAGATCATGATTCGCTGGCCCAGCGGGCTGGTCGAAACGCTTTCTGATCTGCCCGCGAATCAGTACTACGTTGTCCGGGAGGGTGGTGGCGTGGACAAGAGCAAGACTCGTGGGTCCAGTTCTGTGCACATTGAGCGGCCAAATGCAAACGCACACTAGAAGCTATGTCATAAATCGGTTTTGAAAGGGCGCGGCTTCAGCCGCGCCGTTCAGAGCCACTTAAAACTTGGGGCTTTAGCCCCTGAGGAGGCCGGAGCTTACACGGTTGGTTGCTTTATGAGATAACTCCTAGTCTACTGAGTCATAAATAGATTGTATAAATAAAGAAGAGGGGTTATCGTGGATCATGTCCAATCCACGAGGACGTCCTAAGCAGAGAGAACTCGTTGTCAGTCCAGAACAGAAGATCGCTT